>NHCFI05602__coassemble_1282_pt1 | contig 10192 bp, 6 predicted proteins | sample NHCFI05602__metabat2_high_PE_006 | metagenome-assembled genome bin NHCFI05602 | reverse complement strand
CAGCAGTTCGAGGGGGCGGTGGGCGGCGCGGTGCGGGTCAGCACGACGCTGTTCCCGCGGCGTTCGGCGCTGATCATGTCGGCCCCGCTGGTCAGCAGCCACTGGGCACTCCAGGCGTCCAGGTCCCGCGCACCGGCGCGTTGCCAACTCCCCAGCAGGTCGTCGAAGGTCGCATTGCCGAAGCCGTGTCGGGCGAAGTGGTCGCGCAGGCCGGCGAAGAAGACCTCGTCCCCGATGGTGGCGACCAGTTGGCGCAGGACGGACGCCCCCTTGGCGTAGCTGATGCCGTCGAAGTTGGCCAGCGCGGAGCGCGCGTCGAGGGCACCGTTGACCGCAACCGGGTGGGTGGACGGTGACTGGTCTGCCACCAGGCCCCAGTCCTTGCGCTTGAGCCCGAAGTCGGTCCACAAGGGGTAGTCGACGTGGTCGGTGCAGACCCGGTGGGCCATGTACTCGGCGAAGCTCTCGTTGAGCCACAGGTCATCCCACCAGCGCATCGTCACCAGGTCGCCGAACCACTGGTGGGCCATCTCGTGCACGATCGTCCCGGCACGATTGGCGCGGTCGGACCAGGTGCTGTCGCCGCGAAACAGGAACTGCTCGCGCAGCACCACGCAGCCAGGATTCTCCATGGCTCCGGCATTGAAGTCGGGCGCGAAGACCTGGTGGTAGGCCCCGAAGGGATAACGGACGCCGAAGAGCTGGTGGTAGGCGTCAAAGGCCTTCTTGGTCACGGTGAGAATGTCGCCGGCGTGAGTCTTCAGCTCGTCGGTCATGGAGGCTCTCGCCAGCGCCGAGAGGGGGATGCCGTCGTGCTCGTCGCAGACCTCGGCCCAGGGCCCGGCGACGATGGCGACGAAGTAGGTCGACAACGGACGTTCGCTGGTGATGCTCCAGTGCCCTGGTGCAACCGCCGAAGAGGCTCCCGTGCCCCGGACGATCCAGTCCTGGGGGGTGAGGATGTCGAACCGGTAGGAGGCCTTGAGGTCGGGCTGGTCGAAGCAGGCGAACCAGCGCGGGGCCGCGTCGAGGAAGCTCATCGCGTAGCAGTAGGCGCGCTGGTCGGCCTGGTCGACGTGACGGTGCAGGCCCTCGCCGTCGCTGGACCAGGCCATCACTGCGTCGACGACCAGCTCATTGCGCAGCTGCAGGGCGTCCAGCTGGATCCGCCCGTCCACCCACGCCTCGGCAGCCACCGGCGCTCCATTCAAGGTGGCGGAGCGTAGCTCGGTACCTCGGAAGTCACAGAAGGTGCTGGCCCCCGGCGTGCTGCAGCCGAAGGTGATGGTGGTTCGTGAGTCGAAGGCCTCGTCGCGGCGCAGGTCCAACTCGACGACGACCTGGTCGACGGTCAGGAGTTCTGCGCGCTGGCGCGCTTCCAACAGCAACAAGGAGGGCATGCCAACACCGTAGTCAAGCCTGTAGCGCCAGCGCGAAGGGCAGTACCGCTTCGGCCCCAGCCCGGCGCAGTGCGACGGCCGCGACGGTCATCGTCCAGCGTGAGTCGACCAGGTCGTCCACCAGCAGCACCGGGCCAGCCACCTGCGCGAGCTGGGCGCGCATGCCCGGGCCGGGCTCCAGGCGCCCCCATACCCCGGCCAGCCGGAAGGCGGAGTTGCCGCCGGGGCCCCCAGTGGGGCCACCGTCGACGAGGTCGAGGGTACCGAGATTGACCATCCGCCCCAGCCCGGCGAGACCCTCGGCGAGCGTGGCAACGCGCTGCGGGTGACTCCGCGACCCGATCGCGGCCACTGCCACCGGACGCTGTTCCCAGTCCCACTCCTTCAGCACGGGGACACAGGCACGCAGCACATCCTCGGGCACCGGCCCGTCCTCGGCCGCCAGCAGTTCACGCAGTCGTTGGCCCATCCCGAGGTCGGTCAGGCGGGCGACGACCCGTCCGGGGGCAGGCCCCTCGGTGATCTTGCCCTTCACAGGGACGCCGAGACGGTCCATCCCGGTCGGCCACATGCCGCGCGGCTCCAGCAGCACACCCGGACGGTCGAGGGCACTCCGGGCTGCCACGACGGCAGCCTCGGGGAGCGACTCGTCATACCAAGGGCCGGCGCAGACATCACACCGTCCGCAGGGCTTCGCATCCGGGTCGTCCAGGGCCTGCTGCAGGAACTGCATCCGGCAGACTTCACCGCGCTCGTAGTCGAGCATCAGTTGTTGCTCCCGCTCCCGCGCCTGGGCGACGCGGGCATAGCGCTCGGCGTCATAGGTCCACGGCTGGCCTGTTGCGCGCCAGCCGCCCTTGACGCGCTCCACGGCACCGTCGACGTCGAGCACCTTGAGCAACAACTCCAGCCGGGTGCGGCGGACGTCGACGCGGGTTTCGAGGGCGGCGGTGGACAACGCACTGGGTGACGCGGACAGCGCCGCGATCACGGCGTCGGCCTGGGCCTGGTCGGGCATCGACGCGGTGGCAAACCAGCGCCAGATGTCGCGATCTGTGACGCTGGGCAGCAGCAGGACGTCCGCCCGCGTCTGACCCTGGAGCACGCCATTGACGCGACCGGCGCCGCGGCCGGCGCGTCCGACGTGCTGGTAGTAGGCGACCGGCGAGCTGGGCGCACCGAGGTGGATGACAAAGCCGAGGTCGGGCTTGTCGAAGCCCATCCCCAGGGCGGAGGTCGCCACCAGGGCCTTCAGCTCGTTGCGGCGCAGTTGACCCTCCAACTCCTCGCGTTCGGCAGCATCGGTGCGCCCCGTGTAGGCCTTGACGGCGTAGCCGGATTCCACCAGCGCGGCGGCAACGTCCTCGGCAGCGGAGACTGTGAGCGCGTAGATGATCCCGGAGCCGTCGAAGTCGCCCAGGTGGGCATTCAGCCAAGCCAGCTGGGTCTCGGCGTGGGGCAGCTTCAACACTCCGAGCCGCAGCGAGTCACGAGCGAGACTGCCGCGGATCGTGAGTACCTCATGCCCTCCCGCACCATTCGCATCGCGCTGCCCCAGCGTCGCGCGTTGGAGCTGCTCGGCGACGTCCGCGACCACGCGCGAGTTGGCGGTGGCGGTGGTGGCCAGTACCGGGGCGCCGTCCGGCAGGTCGAGCAGCAGGTCCTTGATGCGGCGGTAGTCGGGACGGAAGTCGTGGCCCCAGTCGGAGATGCAGTGTGCTTCGTCGACCACCAGCAAGCCACAGCGCGCGGCCAGGTCGGGCAGCTGTTCGGCGCGGAAGGTGGGGTTGTTGAGCCGCTCGGGGCTGACGAGCAGCACGTCCACCTCGTCGTTCGCGAGCTGGGATGCGACCTCGCCCCAGTCGGTCGCATTGGCCGAGTTCATCGTCACGGCACGCACTCCGGCGCGGGCCGCGGCGGCGATCTGGTCGCGCATCAGGGCGAGCAGCGGGCTGACGATCACCGTCGGACCGGCCCCCTCCGCGCGCCGCAGCGCGGTGGCGACGAAGTAGACCGCCGACTTGCCCCAGCCCGTCCGCTGGACCACAAGCGCACGCTGGCGACGTTCGACCAGCGACAGGACGGCCTCCAACTGGCCCTCGTGGAACTCGGCCTCGTCATTGCCGACGAGTCGTCGCAGCACGGCCAGTGCACGCTCCGCCGCCGGCGCCTCACCCGAGGCGGCGAGGGTGGCCTCATTGGGCGAGGCCGCCTCCCGTTGCGCTGCGGGTGCTCGCGGGGGACGAGACGACGAGGCGGACGGCGGTGGCGCCCCCTCGTAGAGGTCTTCGGGCGGCAGGTCCTCCAGCGGGATGGGCTCCCAGTCGTCCGGGGGCGGCTCGTCGAAGAAGCGCGGCTCGTTGGTCATGTCTTCAACCTAGGTGCCCCGTCCGACAGTTCTCACGTGCGAGGCAGTGGCAGCATGGCAATGAAGTACCTGATGGACACTCACGTATTGCGCTGCCTGGTGGGATTTCCCGACCTGGTGATCTCCAGCACGGACCGCCCCCGAAACCACCAGGGTCGGTGATTTTCGCGCCCGGTCGTGGCGAGGGGCCTCAGGGCTGGGCGGGCAGCGCCGCGGGGAGCGCCGCGAGGATCGCCTGGACGCTCGCCTTGGCGTCCCCGAAGCACATCGAGGAGTTCTCGTTGAAGAACAGCGGGTTCTGCACCCCGGCGTAGCCCGCGCTCATGGACCGCTTGAACACGACCACCCGACCGGCCTCCCAGACGTGCAGCACCGGCATCCCGGAAATGGGTGAACCGGGTTGCATCGCGGCCGGGTTCACCGTGTCGTTGGCGCCGATCACCAGCACCACGTCGGTGTCGGCGAAGTCGTCGTTGATCTCGTCCATCTCGAGCACGATGTCGTAGGGCACATGCGCCTCGGCCAGCAGGACGTTCATGTGCCCGGGCAGGCGTCCGGCGACCGGGTGAATCGCAAAGCGCACCCTGACCCCGGCGTCGGTCAGGCGCTGGGTCAGCTCGGCCACCGGGTACTGGGCCTGCGCGACGGCCATGCCGTAGCCGGGGGCGATGATGACGCTCTTCGCGTCGGCGCACAGCTGGGCGACCTCGTCCGGCTTCAGCTCGGTGTAGTCACCCATCTCGGTCTCGGCAGGGCCGGAGGTGTCGTCCCCGAAGCCGCCAAGGATGACCGAGACGAACGACCGGTTCATCGCCTTGCACATGACGTAACTCAGGATCGCGCCGGAGGCACCGACGAGCGCACCGGTGACGATGAGCACCGTCATGTTCAGCATGAAGCCGCTGAAGGCCGCAGCCCAGCCCGAGTAGGAGTTCAGCATCGAGATCACCACGGGCATGTCGGCGCCACCGATGGCAGCGACCAGATGGATGCCCAGCAGCATCGAGATGATCGCCAGGAAGACCAACGGCACCAGGCTGTGGCTGGAGGTGAACCACAGGCCCAGGACGACGACCAGCGCCAGCGCTCCCAGGTTGAGCCAGTTGCGCAACGGGAGGGTCAACGGCTTGGACGCGAATCGTCCGTTCAGCTTGCCCCAGGCGACGATCGAGCCGGTGAAGGTGACCGCACCGATGAAGACGCCGATCCACACCTCGGTGAGATGGAAGGTGTTGGCGTGCCGGTCGTCCAGGAAGGAGTTGAATCCCACCAGCACGGCGGCCAGGCCGACGAAGCTGTGCAGCAGGGCGATCAGCTCGGGCATCCCGGTCATCTCGACGGTGCGTGCGCGCCAGATGCCGATCGCGGCACCGATCGCCAGCGCCGCGTAGAGCATCACGGCCGAGGCGGGCTGGATGTGGTGCTCGGTGATGTCGGTGTAGGCGATCGCGAAGTTCGTCGCGATGACGGCCATCGCCATCCCGAGTATGCCGAAGGCGTTGCCGCGCTTTGCGGTCTCGTGCTTGCTCAACCCGGCCAGGGCGAGGATGAACAGCAGGCCCGACACGATGTAGGTCGCGTCGATGAAGTTCTGCAGCATGGCTCAGCCCTTCCGGAACATGGTGAGCATCCGGTGGGTCACGGTGAACCCGCCGAAGATGTTGATGGACGCGAGCAGCACCGCCAGGAAGGCGATCACCTTCACAGCGATGTTGTCGCTGGCCAGCTGCGTCATGGCGCCGACGATGATGATGCCGCTGACCGCATTGGTGACGCTCATCAGCGGTGTGTGGAGGGCGTGGGTGACATTCCAGACGACGTAGTAGCCGACCACGACCGCCAGCGCAAACACGCCGAACAGCCGGACGAAGCTGACGGGCGAGACGGTCAGCAGCGCGATCAGCGCGCAGGCCAGGACGCCGACGACGACCACCTGGAACCACCACGGACGCGGTGTCTTCGGAGCCGCCACGGCGACATCGGTGGAAGCTGCCCTGGCGGCGGTCGCTGCGGCCGATGCCGGGGCCGGGGCCATCGCCGAGACCTGGATCGGCGGCGGCGGGAAGGTCACCCCACCGTCCTTGACGATCGTCATCTGGCGCACGACCTCGTCGTCGAAGTCGACGACCAGTTGCCCATCCTTCGCGGGGGTGACCAGCTTCATCGCGTTGACCAGGTTGGTGCCGTAGAGCTGGGAGCTCTGACCGGGCAGCCGGGACGCGAGGTCGGTGTAGCCAATGATCGTCACGCCGTTGTCGGTGACGGTCTTCTCCCCCGGCACGGTCAGTTCACAGTTGCCACCACCAAGCGCGGCCAGGTCGACGATGACCGAGCCATTCTTCATGGAGGCGACCATCTCGCGGGTGATCAGCTTCGGGGACGGACGCCCCGGGATCGCCGCGGTGGTGATGATGATGTCCATCTCGGGGGCCTGCTCGGCGTACAGCTCGGCGGCGCGGGTTGCGTAGTCGTCGCTGACCTCCTTCGCGTAGCCGTCGGTGGAGACCGCCTGGCCCGCACCCTTCACGTGCAGGAAGGTGGCGCCCATGCTCTCCACCTGCTCGGCGGTCTCGGGGCGGACGTCGGTGGCGTAGACCTGCGCGCCCATCGAGTTCGCGGCGCCGATGGCGGCCAGACCGGCGACGCCGGTACCGATCACCAGCACCTTGGCCGGGGGGACCTTGCCGGCGGCGGTCACCTGGCCGGTGAAGAAACGTCCGAAGACGTGTGCGGCCTCGACCACGGCGCGGTAGCCGGAGATGTTGGCCATGGAGCTCAGGGCGTCCAGCGCCTGCGCGCGGCTGGTGCGCGGCACCATGTCCATGCTGAGGGCGGTGACGCGCTGGGCGGCCAGCTTCTCCAGCAGGTCGGGTCGCTGGCGGGGGTAGCAGAAGGTGACCAGGGTGGCGCCCGGACGAAGGCTCGTGACCTGCTCGTCGGTGGGGGGATTCACGCCGAAGACGATGTCGCTGGCCCAGGCCGCGGCGGTGTCGACGACCTGGGCCCCTGCCTGTTCGAAGGCCGCATCAGTTGCGGCCGACCGCTCACCGGCTCCGTGCTCCACGACGACGTCGTAGCCCAGGCCCACCAACTGGCCCACCGTTCGGGGGGTGGCCGCGACCCGGTTCTCACCGGGGACGACCTCTCGGGGGATGCCAATTCTCATGCCGCCGAGCCTAACCACGCCGAATCGCCCACCTCCGACCGGGGTGGGTGAAGAATTCCTGCGGTGACCGAGGCGAGGAACGGTGCGTGCCCGCGCCCCTGGCCTTCACTGCACGCGCAGCGTCCAGGGCAGGGCCAGCACGCCGCGGTAGTCCAGCCCGGACCACGAGACCAGCCGCCCGAACAGTTCCTCCAGGGTGCCGGTTGTTGCCCCGGCGAAGGCCCCTGGGAGAGTCGTCGGAATGGCCATCGAGGGGGCACCAACCGATTCGGACGACTCGGCCGGGCGAAAGCGTTCGAGCATGCCGGGCAGCGCGGCGGCGGTGATCTGCACCCTGTCACGTCCGATACCGGCCAGGGCGCACGCACGGTTGATGGCCAGGTCCATGCCGCCGAGGTGGTCGACCAGGCCGAGGCGGTAGGCGTCGCGGCCGGTCCACACCCGTCCCCGGGCCAGCGACTCGAGGTGGTCGTAGGCCATGTCGCGATCCGCAGCGGCCTTGCGCGTGAACTCGTCGTAGACGCGGTCCAGCCAGGCGTCCAGTACCTGCCACTGCTCGTCGGTGAAGGGCTCGTCGCCGTGCATCAGCTGGGCCCGACCGCCGGAGGTGATCGCCTCGTGGCGCAGATCGAGCTTCTCGAACAGGCCCTTGGTGACGACCTTGCCACCGAAGACGCCGATCGAACCGGTCAGGGTCGCCGGGAGCGCACAGATCTCGTCCGCAGCCATGGCGCAGTAGTAGCCACCGGACGCGGCCAGGTCACCCATCGACACCACGACCGGGATCCCGGCCTCGCGCACCTGGTGGACGGCCCGCCAGACCATGTCGGAGGCGACCGCCGATCCGCCGGGTGAGTCGATGCGGATGACGACCGCGCGCACCTTCTCGTCCCGGGTGGCAGAGCGGAGCTGTTCGCACACCACGTCCGATCCGGTCTCGGGCTGGCCGGTGCCCGGCGGACGTCCACGGCCGGTGACGATGCCACCGTGCAGGCTGACCACCGAGATCTTGTCGCGGCGCCGGTCGGTCACCTGGTTGACGACGTCCTTGGCGCGGTGGCCGTGCCAACGGTGCACGAAGCGCAGGTCGGTGGCCTCAGCCTTCCACTGCTCCAGCAGGTGGGCCACGGCCTGGTCGCGGTAGCCGACGGCGTCGACCAGCCCAGCGTCCTTGGCCTGCTCGGGGGTCAGCGGGGACGTGTTCACGGCGTCCCAGACGCGCTGCACCTCCAGCCCGCGGCGCTCGGCGACCCCCTCGACCAGGTCGTCCATGATCGAGTTCGCGATGGTCTGCATCATCTCGCGGTTTGGTTGCGTGATCTCGTGGCCCGCGAACTGTTCGGCGGCCGACTTGTACTCGTGGCGGCGCGACAATTGTGGGTCGAGCCCCGCCTTCTCCAACAGCCCGCGCAGCAGGGTGATCCCAAGATGGACACCTCCGATGCCCAACTGGCCCGAAGGCTGCAGCCAGATCTCCTGGCAGAAGCTCGCGAGCTTGTAGGCGGCCAGGTCGCTGTCGAGTTCGCCAAAGCCCTCCGACCAGGCCAGCGTCGGCTTGTGCTCGCCGAAGGCGGCGATGGCGCCGCCCAGTTCCTCGGCCTGGGCGATGCTCAGCGGCACAGTTCCGGCATGGACGAACAGACCGACCACCGCGTCGTCGGTGGCACCGGCGCGCAGGCCCTCCCGCAGGGAGCGCATGGTGGGGGCGTTCATCGCGCGCAGTGCGGCCAGTGGGTTGTCGGGCGGGGTTGTCAGCACCCCGCGCGCCAGGTCGATCTCCAGCACGACCGTGTCGCCCAGTGGGCGTCCCGGGATGGAGAAGGGGAGGCGCTTGACCAGCATCGACGCAATGTCCATGCCCCCACGCTAGGTGCGCCGGGCAAGCCTGCGGACGGTCATCGCTCAGGGCTGACAAGTGCTCATGGGACGGGCCGATTAGGCTTCCGGCCATGCCCCGTTCCCCGCTCCCGCTGCGCCATGGCCTGAACTCGGCCTGGGTGCGCACCCCGCGCGAGCACGACTGGGCGACCATGCGTGACTTCCTGGTCTGGAAGGTTCCGCGGCTCACCCCCGAACGCATCGACGAGATGTTCACCGAGCAACGCTTCGTGGACGAAGGGGGGACGCCCATCAGCGTGGAGGCGCCATTTGCGCACCACCGGTTCATCTTCTTCCACCGCGACCTGCCGGACGAGGCCGCGCCGCCCGGAGAGCTGACCGTCCTGTATCGGGACGAGCGGTTGGTCGTCCTCGACAAGCCCCACTTCACGGCCACGATCCCGCGCGGCCAGCACGTCGTCCATTCGGCAGTGGTCCGGGCGCGGCGTGACCTTGACCTGCCGGAGCTCTCTCCCGCGCACCGGCTAGATCGGCTGACGGCCGGCGTGCTGCTGTGCACCACGCAGCGCGAGTTCCGTCGCGACTACCAGCAGGTCTTCGAGCACCACCGCGCCACCAAGACCTACGAGGCCATCGGCCGATACCGGAGCGATCTGGCGTTGCCCGTCGAGGTCAGCAGCCACATCCGCAAGGAACGCGGTCAGCTGCAGGCCTTCGAGGTGCCGGACGCCGCGCCGAACTCACACACGCTGATCGAGCTACTTGACCACCGCGATGACCCCGAATTGGGCCCGATCGGGCGCTACCGGGTGAGCCCGACGACCGGCAAGACGCACCAGATCCGGCTGCACATGAACTCGCTCGGCATCCCGATCGTTCACGACCCCTTCTACCCGGAGGTGCTCGACCAGGAGCTGGACGACTTCACCCGTCCGCTGCAGTTGCTGGCACGTGAACTGCGCTTCATCGATCCGCTCGACGGCAACGAGCGGGTCTTCACCAGCGAGCGGACGCTCGAGGCCTGGCAGTCATCATGAGCCCCGATGCGCTCGATCTGGTGGTGCCTCCGGGGCCCGGCGTCTCGAAGGGGCTCGTGGTACCAGCCGCAGAATTGGCGGAGCAGTTCAGCCGCTCGTCCGGCCCCGGTGGGCAGGGCGTCAACACCACCGACTCTCGGGTGCAGCTCGCACTCGACCTGGCCACCTGCTCGGTGCTGGACGACACGCAGCGCGATCGTGCCCTGACCAATCTGGCCGGACGACTCGACGGCACCACCGTGCGCGTCGAGGCGCAAGAGCACCGCCAGCAGCGACGCAACCGCGCCGCCGCCCGGCAACGGTTGTCGGAATTGCTACGCGAGGCGCTCGCTCCCCCGCCACCCGCACGGCGGGCCACCCGTCCGACGAAGGGTTCCGTGCG
>NHCFI05602__coassemble_1278_pt1 | contig 10278 bp, 12 predicted proteins | sample NHCFI05602__metabat2_high_PE_006 | metagenome-assembled genome bin NHCFI05602 | reverse complement strand
GGGGATGGACGGTCGGGTCAGCGGGATGGCGAGGGGGTCAGCGCCCCTTGCGCTCCATGCTGTGGGCGGTGATCGTCTTGAGGTCGGAGCTGACCTCATAGCCCGCCCGTGAACCGTCCTTGGTGCCCATCACGTGGTAGTCGCCGTCGGAGTCCTTGAAGACCTTCTCGACGGTGAAGGCCGAGTCCTTGGCCTTGACCGCGGCGGTGACCTTGGTGAGCTCCGTCCCGGTCACCTCGGTGCCCTGTCGGTGGCCCTCGCCAGCGCCGTGACCACCGCGTCCGCCGCGGCCCTCGGTGACGGTCTTGTAGTCGGCCGACACCTCGTAGCGCACCTGGCTGCCGTCCCTGGTCGCCGTGACGTCGAAGGAACCGTCCGGATCCTTCTCGACCTTCGTCACGCTGGCCGAGGAGTCCTTGGCCTTCACCGCGGCGGTCACCTTCGTGGTCTCGTCGGCGGTGGCGGCCGTGTGCTGGTGGGCCTGGCGCTGGCCCTTCTCGCCCTGCCCATTGCCGGCGCCGTTCCCGTTCGCCCCTTGGGAAGGGGTGCTGCTCGCGCTCGGGGAGGCGCTGGGGCTTTCGGCGTAGGCGTTGATGGCCGTGTACGCGCCACCGGCCACGAGTGCCCCGGCGAGCGCAAGGCCAGCAGCCGTGCGGGCCTTCTTCTTCTCGGTCATGTCCACTCCTGTGGTCAGGCGGGTGGATGGTCCACCCGACTCTGCCCTCCGAGCCTTTCGCGCGACGCTGGCACCCGCCTGTCAGGAACTTTGGATTCAGCTGTAAATCCGCCCGGGTCAGCTGACGAAGGGCTCCAGCGCAGCGCCAAGCTTGGGCAGTGCCTCCTCGACGTAGCCCTTGGCCTTGCCGCGGATCGGCTTGTAGATCTTCGCCAAGGTGGCGTTGTCGGGGCTGGCGGCCTTGTCGTCCACGACCTTCAACAGGGCGTCGGCGACCGCGGACTTGTTCTGGGTCAGGTAGGCGGTGAAGCCCTGGTCACCCTTGCCGTCCCAGTAGGGCTGCAGCGCGGCGGCCACGTCCGGCAGCATCGCGTTGGCGCCCTTCTCGACGATCCCGTCCTTGGCCTTCTTCGCGCTGGAATAGGCGCCCTTCAGCGCGATGCCCGACAGCCCGGACTTCGAGCTGACCTCCTCGTCGAGGACCTTCGCGATGGCGGCGACGACCTGCGGACGGTTGGCCGGGTCGAGCAGGCTGGCGGTGAACGTCATGGTCTTCCTTCCAGCGGTGTGGCGCCGTCGCAGACGGCGTTGTCAGGTGCCCGCGAGGGGCCTTCCCATTGTTGCAGCTCGTCCGGCGCCGGGGAGGAATCCAGCGCTCCCGGCCTGTCCTGCACCGTCAGCCGGCTTCCGCAAGCCGCAGGCGCCCCGCGAGCACCGTCCGCATCCCGCGAGGGTTGAGCGGGCAAGCTCAGCCGCAGGTCACACCCGTCGCGTGGATGGGGCAGTAGCCCTTGGGGTTGGCCTCCAGGTACTGCTGGTGGTAGTCCTCGGCCCAGTACCAGTCAGGCGCTGGCACGATCTGCGTGGTGATCTGGCCGAAACCGGCCTCCGTGAACGCGCGCTGGTACTGGTCCCGGACCCTCTCGGCGGCGGCCTGCTGCTCATCCCCCATGGTGAAGATTGCCGACCGGTACTGCGTCCCGATGTCGTTGCCCTGCCGGTTGCCCTGGGTCGGGTCATGGTTCTCGAAGAAGACCCGCAGCAGGTCTTCGTAGCTGACCACGGACGGGTCGAAGACGACCCTGACCGTCTCGGCGTGCCCGGTGCGCCCGGAGCAGGCCTCCTCATAGGTGGGGTTCGGGGTCGTCCCGCCCTGGTAGCCGACGCCGGTCAGGCGGACCCCGTCGGTGTTCCAGTAGAGCTTCTCCGCGCCCCAGAAACAGCCCAGCGCCAGGTGGGCGACCTCGGTGCCGGGGATCTCCCGGTCGATCGGGTCACCGAAGATCCGGTGGAAGAAGGGCATCTGCAGCACCGGTTCCTGCCGGCCGGGCAGCGGTGGCAACGTGGACGGGTCGACACGGAAGCGCTCGAACATGACCGCAAGGCTAGCTCGCGATCCCGACGATTCAGCTCGGCGATTCGAACGCGGGGATTCGCCAGTCGATCGGGTCGGCGCCCTGTTGGGCGAGCAGTTCGTTCGCGCGGCTGAAGGGCCGCGAGCCGAAGAAGCCCGAGCGCGCCGACAACGGCGAGGGGTGCGGGCTCGCGATCGTCGGCATGCCGCCCAGCACGGGCGCCAGGGTTTGCGCATCACGTCCCCACAAGACCGCCACACACGGCCCGCTGCGCTCGACGAGCGCCTCGATCGCACGCTGGGTCACGACCTCCCAGCCCTTGCCGCGGTGCGATCCGGGAGCCCCCGGACGGACGGTGAGCACGCGGTTCAGCAGCAGCACACCCTGCTCGAACCACGCGCCCAGGTCACCGTGCTGGGGCGGTTCGATGCCCAGGTCGTCCCGGAGCTCTGCGTAGATGTTCATCAAGCTGCGGGGTAGTGGGCGAACGTCCGGCTCGACGGAGAATGACAACCCGACCGGGTGGCCGGGGGTAGGGTAGGGGTCCTGTCCAACCAGCAGCACCCGAACTCCCGACAGCGGACGGGTGAAGGCGCGCAGCACGCTGTCACCCGCTGGCAGGTAGGAGCGACCGGCGGCAATCTCGCCACGCAGGAAGTCACCCATCGCGCGCACCTGGGGCTCGACCGGAGCGAGCGCCTCGGTCCAGTCCGGCGCGACCAGTTCAGACAGTGGCTTCACGGTGGGTCTCCTTCGGCATGCTCCAGCTCAGGGCGGCACCGGCGAGCAAGAAGACGGCGCCAATCGTGAACGCGGAAGCCATACCGCCGCTATCGGCCAGTGCACCTGCAGCCAGCGGGCCGATGATTGCACCGACGTCGCTCATCATCTGGAAGACCGCGATCGGCGTGCCAGCGCGGCCGCCGGTCACGTCCCCGACCACGGCGGTGGGTGCGGTCGAGTGCATCGCCGACCCCAGCCCATAGAGACACAACACTGCACCGAGGAGCCAGACATTTCCGGCCCAGGGCATCGCCAGTGCGGCGGCACCGGTAACCAGCCCGGCCGCGACCATCACGGGACGTCGTCCGAGGGTGTCAACGATTCGTCCCGAGGGTCCCAGCGAGATGGTCTGCACCACGGCAGCGGTCGCGAACAGGACGCCGGTCGTGGAGGGCTGCTGGTGCAAGGACTCCACCACCAGCACCGGGACGAGTGAACTGCGCACCCCGAAGGACTGCCAGCCCTGCGCGAAGTTCGTCAGCAGGGCGGCCCGGTAGCGGACGTCCGGCAGCGCCTCGGACAGTTCCATCACGGGGCGGGAGTCCTGCAGCGGACCGGCATGGGTGCGGCCCAGCATCGTCAGCCAGACCACGCCGGCGACCATCAAGGTCGCGGCGTAGAAGAAGAAGGGGGCCGTGATGGAGATCGCCGCGAACAGGCCGCCCACGGCGGGGCCGGCCATGCCGCCGATCAGGAAGCCACCCGAGTAGAAGGCGCTGGCCCGGCCACGCTGCTCTGGTGTGACCGCCCGCAGCAGCAGGGTCATCGCGGCCACCGTGAACATGGCCGACCCGATGCCGCCGACCCCTCGCATCACCAGCAGTTGCCAGAAGCTCTGCGACAGTCCTGCGGCCGCCGAGGACGCGGCGACGATGAACATGCCGATGCCCAAGGCGGTGCGCTCGCCGAGCCACCGGTTGAACCGCGCGCACCACGGGCTGGTCACCAGCCGCATGAAGGCGAAAGCCGAGATCACGGCGCCCACCATCAGGTTGTCCACCTCGAAGGAACGGGCGAAGATCGGCAGCACCGGCACCAGCACCCCGAAACCGACGGCCACGCAGAAGGCGATCACGCCCAGCACGATGACGTCGCGGGGGAGACCCTGTCCGGGCAAGCCGCGACGCGACGGGACGGACGAGGGGGGCATTGCCCAAGGTTACCGCTGGCGCGTGGAGCCCCGGACTACCGTGGAAGCATGAGCGAGAACTCGTCCCCCTCTTGGTTCGACGTCGCCCGTGGGCTCGCGGACGCCGCGAACGACCTGGCCACGTCGGCCCAGCTCGCGGGCTCACCGCTGCTGGGCCAGTTGCGCTCCGAGGTGATCCGGCAGATCAGTGAACCCCGCCACCAGGCAGAACAGATGACCACCGCCCTCGACTGCGTCGAGGTCCGCGCCACCGGCCGCCGAGTCAGCATCATCGGCGACCCCAGCGTGACGAACCTGCACGTCGAGGGCCCGCACTCCACCACTCGGGACGGACGCACCGTCGAGATCGTCGCAGACGGTGACCTTCCCGGCAAGGATGCGCTCGCCCTGCTCGGGCCGGCACTCGGGCTGCGCTCGCTGGACGCGCTCGACACACTGAAGCGCCTCGGCATGGGGCGCGAACTCGTCGTCCGGGTGAACCCCAAGCTGGCTCTGGACGTCGAAGTGACAGGCGGCTCCCTGGCCGTCACGGGGATGCCCACGCTGGCCCACGTCCGCGTCACCGGCGGCACGGCCACCCTGACCGGAGTCGAGGGCATCGGCCGCGCGCTCTTCCAGGCCGGGCAGGTGACCCTGACCGGCCCGTTCAGCGGCAGCACCCGCATCCGTAGCGAGTCCGGGCAGCTCAGCCTCACCCTGGACGAGGAGGCGGACGTCGAGGTGCAGGGGCGCTCCCAGTTGGCCCGAATCTCCTGGCCAGACGGCATCTCCGTGGACGCCTACCGTGTCGGCAAAGGTCTTGGTCGCCTGCAATTGGACCTGGTGATGGGCCAGGCCACGATCAATCGGCACCTTCCGAGCTCCGACGAGGCATCCGAGAACGCCGACCTCGACGAAAGCTGAGCAACACGAGGCGCCCGCGGCCAACCGGCCGCGGGCGCCTCGTATGGCCGCAGGTTGGGTCAGCCCTGGAAGGGCTCCACGGCGACGACGGTGACCTCGATGGTCTTGCCGTTGGGCGCCTCGAAGCTGCTGGCCTCGCCGATCTTGCGGCCGACCACGGCCGATCCCAGCGGCGACTGCGGGCTGAAGACCTGGATGGCGACGGAGTCGTCCAGGCCCATCACTTCGCGCGAGCCGAGCAGGAACTGGTCGGTGTCGTCCTCGTCACCGAAATACGCGACGGTCACCAATGTGCCGGGCGCAGCCTCGTCCGTGGCGGTGGCCTCCCCGACCTGGGCGCGACGCAGCATATCCTCGAGCTGGAGGATCCGGGCCTCCATCTGTCCCTGCTCCTCGCGAGCGGCGTGGTACCCGCCGTTCTCCTTGAGGTCGCCCTCGTCGCGGGCGCGCGCAATCTTCTCCGCCACTTCGGAGCGGCCGTCACCCTTGAGGTGTTCGAGCTCCTTCGAGAGCTTGTCGAAGGCGTCCTGGGTCAGCCAAATGGTCTCGTTCACGTTGTCAACCATCGGGCCAACCTATCAGCCGGGCCCCGCCCGGGGAGGTTCCGCGGATCCTTGCCGGGGCGCTTGCTCAGGCCGTCCGGCAGTCCTGGACGATGGCGGTCGTGGCCCGGTTCACGGTCTTCACGGTGACGACGTGCCGCTCGACCTTCTGGGTGCCGGGTCCGATCCGGGCCTCCAACCTGCCGACTCCGGCGCCGCTGGGTGCCTGCGCCACGACGGTGCAGACGACCGCTGTCCCCGGATCGGTTCGCTGGATCCGCAGCTCCACGTCCACCTGCTGGTCGGACGGCACGGTGAAGCCGAAGACGTCGGCGTCCACCGGCGGGTTCGCGTGGTGGAGCCCGGCCCAGACCGTCCACCCCAGTCCCAGTACCGCGAGCGTCGCGATGGCAAGCCGCAGCAGGCGGTGGATCGCTGGACGTTCCGGGTACCTGGCGGCGATGCGGGCTCGGTCGGCTTCGGTGGTGCTCACGCCCCTCATTCTGCCGTCTCCACTGGACGTGGCCCGCCACTCGTGTGTCGCGATGGTTTGATGGTCGCCATGTCGAAAGCCCTGCCCACTGGTCACCTGCGCCTGATGCACGTCCATGCCCACCCGGACGACGAGTCCAGCAAGGGTGCCGCGACGACCGCGAAGTACGTCGCGCAAGGCGTGGACGTGATGGTCGTGACCTGCACGGGTGGGGAGCGCGGCAGTGTGCTGAACCCCAAGATGGATCGTCCCGAGGTCTGGCATGACATCGCCAAGATCCGGGCACGGGAGATGGACGCCGCGCGCGACATCCTCGGCATCCAGCAGCGTTGGCTGGGTTTCATCGACTCCGGCTTGCCCGAGGGTGACCCCTTGCCGCCGTTGCCCGAGGGTTGCTTCGGCCTGATGGACCCGGAGGTGGCCGCCGAGCCGCTCGTCGGCCTGATCCGCGAGTTCCGCCCGCACGTGGTCACCACCTACGACGAGCTGGGCGGCTACCCCCACCCCGACCACGTGATGTGTCACCGGGTGACGATGGCCGCCGTCCGGCAGGCGGCAGACGCTGCGCAGTGGCCGGGTCTGCCGGCCTGGCAGGTGTCGAAGGTCTACTACCACATGACCTTCAACCGTCCCCGGATGGCGGCACTCGACGCGGCGATGCACGAGCATGGGCTGGAGTCTCCCTACAAGGAGCGGCTGGCCAACTGGACCGACCTGGAATTCGAGAAGCGGATCACCACACGCGTCGACTGCGCGGATTACTACGACGTCCGTGATGCGGCGCTACTGGCCCACGCGACCCAGATCGACCCGGACGGGCCATGGTTCGCAGTTCCGAGTGAGGTGCAGAAGAAGGTGTGGCCCACCGAGGACTACGAACTGGCGTTCAGCACGGTCGAGACCGAATGTCCGGAGGAAGACCTGTTCGCCGGACTGCGTCCCGAGTCGGAGCTCGAGAACTGGGTGTTGTGAACCGAACCTCTGTCAGGGGCAGTGGGGACGCCTGGGGGTCAGCCTCGCAGGTCCTCGACCTCGGCGGCATCGGCTGCCCGGTCGCTGGATCCGCCGCGCGTCGGGTCCACCGTTTCGCGCCCCCGGCGGCCGCCGCCCATGATGCTTCCCTCGTTGACGTCGGTCTGGAAGGGAACGTCGATGTTGCGCATCTGCTTGCGGATGCTGCGGTAGGCCACCAGGCCGAAGGCCAGCATGAGCAGGGCAACGATCAGGGTCCAGGTGCCAGCGGTGATCAGCGGGGTCATGGGCAACACCCTACGCCGGGGCTCTGACTGCCCGGGTGCCGGCTGTCGCACTCCCACTAGGCTGATCAGGTGCCGAACCTCCTGAGCGACGCGACCAGCCCCTACCTCCAGCAGCACGCCCACCAGCAGGTGGACTGGCGACCGTGGGGGGCCGAGGCCTTCGAGGAGGCCCGACGCCGTGACGTCCCGTTGCTGGTGAGCACCGGCTACGCCGCCTGCCACTGGTGTCACGTGATGTCGCACGAGTCCTTCGACGATCCCGCCGTGGCCGCGTTGATGAACGACAATTTCGTCAGCGTGAAGGTCGACCGGGAGGAGCACCCGGACGTCGATGCGGTGCTGATGAACGCGACCCAGGCCCTCACCGGCCAGGGCGGCTGGCCGATGACGGTCTTCCTCACCCCCAGCGGACGTCCCTTCTTCGCCGGCACCTACTTCCCGCCCGTGCCCCGGGGCGGGATGCCGTCCTTCAGTGAGGTCTGTCAGGCGCTGGCCGAGGCCTGGACGCAACGCAAGGACGAGGTGGTGGCCTCGGCCGACTCGATCGTTGAGCAGTTGCGCGGTACTGGTGAGGTGGCAGTCAGCGATGACCTGCCCACCGCCCGGGAGACCCTCGAAGAGCTCGGCAAGACCTACGACATGATCCACGGCGGCTTCGGCACCGCGCCCAAGTTCCCGCCGTCGATGGTGCTGGACGCATTGCTGGTCAAGGGCGACCCCTCGAGCCTCGACATGGCCCAGTTGACCTGCGAGATGATGGCCCGCGGCGGCATCTTCGACCGTGTCGGCGGGGGTTTTCACCGCTACTCCGTCGACCAGGGCTGGGTGGTTCCGCACTTCGAGAAGATGCTCTACGACAACGCGCTGCTGGTCGGCACCTACAGCCGGTGCTGGCGTCGCACCGCCGACCACGACGGATTCCAGCGGGAGCTCTTCGAGCACGTCGTCTTCGCCACCGTCGAGTTCCTGGAGCGCGAACTACGCACCGAGGGTGGCGCCTTTGCGGCCAGTCTGGACGCCGACTCGGTCGACATCCGCGGCATGGTCGCAGAGGGCATCTACTACCTGTGGAACCCCGCGTTGCTGGACGATGCGCTGGGCGAGCAGGACGGGTCATGGGCCAGGCAGGTCTTCCACGTGCATGAGAACGGGACGATGGAAGGCGGGCTGTCCACGCTCCAGTTGCGCGGCAACCCCGACCGGACCCGCCTGACACGCGTCCTCGAGACCCTCCGCGGCGAGCGGGACAACCGCTTCCCCCCGATGCGGGACGACAAGGTGGTCGCGGCCTGGAATGGCCTGGCGATCGACTCGCTGGTCACGGCCGGGACGATCTTCGGCCAGTCCGGATGGCTCGAGCTGGCGCGGCAGTCGGCCGAGGCCGTGTGGAGTGTCCATGTCGACCAGGCTGCTGACACCTTCATGCGCACCTCCCGTGACAAGACGGCCGGCACGACCCCGGCTGTGGCCGAGGACCACGGGGCACTCGCGCTCGGCCTGGCTCGGCTGGCGGGTGCGCTCGGGGACGCGGTGTGGTTGGAACGCGCCACCTGGCTGGTGGACCGCGCAGTGGCCCGTTTCGGCGCCGACGACGGTGGCTTCTTCGACGCGGAATCGAGCGATCACCTGTTCGACCGCCCCCGCGATCTCACGGACAACGCCACCCCTTCGGCCACCTCGTCCATGGTCACCGCCCTGCGCCTGGTGGCGCTGATGACCGACCGCGCCGATCTGGCCGAACGAGCCGACCAGGCAGCTCGCACGACGTGGCCGCTGGTCAGCCAGCACCCACGCTTTGCGGGCTGGTCGCTGGCCGACGCCCTCGTCCAGGAGGACGCGCGCCGTGGCCTGCGCGAGGGGACCTGCGTGGTGGTCGACGATGACGGCGACCCGCTGAGCCGGATGGCGATCGCCGCCTGGCGGATGGCCCCCGCCGGTTCGGCGATCATCGTGGGACGTCCGGGGACCACCGGTTTCGCCCATCACTTCGACGACCGCAGCGCCCGCGACGGGCAGCCAACCGCGTATGTGTGCCGAGGCGAGACCTGCTTCGAGCCGGTCAACGACTACGCCGAGCTGAAGACTCCCCTGTGGAGTCGCTGCTGATCGTCCCCAACTCGGGCGGCGACGGGCAGACTGGCCCTGCCACATGAAGTGGCGCCCGCAGGGAGGTGGTGCGATGACGCAGCAGCCGGGGGCAGGGCCTTCGCTGGTAGGCGCGGATGACTTCTGTGCGCGCCTGAACGTCCGTTCGCGCCAGGAGGTGTCGGCGCCGTTGCGGGAGGTCGCCCTGGTGCGGGCCGTGCTGGGCAGTGAGATCGAGCGCCTGTTGGGAACCAGTGACTTGCAGCTGTTGGATGCCCGTTGGCGCAACCTCGTGGTGGATGCTGAGGCGGACGAGGAGCGAGACAGCATCATGCGCGCCGTCGCAGCGCGCTCGCACGACCACGAGTCCTGGTGGGAGCGCGGTCGACGCGTTCTTGAGGCAGGTATCGCGGTCCTGCTCCTCGGTTCCTTCGCCGCCGCCGTGATCTCCCTCCTGTCCGCAGAAGTGCCCGTCCTCAGCGAGGCGCTGTCCTGGGCGGGGGTGAACAGAGCAACGCTGGGGTGGCTTGTCTCGGCGCTGTTCACCTCGGCCGTACTGGGACTGGTCGTGACCTGGCTCCATCTCAAGGACGAGGTGCGCACCGCCCGGTATGCACTGCATGCCGCGCGGGTGCTCGACAGCCCCACCTGGCCGGGGATCCCGGTGCGCTCTCCCTTCGGCCGGCTGGCCAGGCTGTGGGCGCTTGCCGGAGTGCTGGTGTTGGCATTCGCGGCAGCGGCCGGCCTCATCCTCAACCGCGCCGGCTTCCCCGCCGGCGGAGGTCTCGTCATGGTGGTGCTCGGCTTGCCTGGGGTCCTGCTCGAGGCCGTAGCCCGGCGCCGGAGGAGCCTCGACCAGGTTGCGCGTCGGACGCTGTTCATCGGCCCCGTGTGACGAAATGCCTAGTCACGCACGTATGGTCACCCCGATTTTGCATTCCGGACAGGGAGGGGTAATGTTCTCCGAGCTGCCAGAGAGCAGCGAAAACAACGAAGGGCCTGCAAGGGAACCTGGTTGTGGTGATCGAAAAA
>NHCFI05602__coassemble_1272_pt1 | contig 10391 bp, 10 predicted proteins | sample NHCFI05602__metabat2_high_PE_006 | metagenome-assembled genome bin NHCFI05602 | reverse complement strand
TCGGGAAGGAGCTGGCACGCATCGAGCTCGACCAGACCAGGGCCTCGGACGACCTGGTCCGCCGCCTGGCCACCCAGGCCGGCGTCCCCCTCTGACATTCCCCGAGCGCGAGCTCCACCTTGCCGGAGCCTGTCGAGGAATCCCTCCGGGCAGGCATGGGGAACACGCAAGCCAAGCTCGGGGAATGTGAGAGCACCAGCCGGGACGCTTCAGTTGACGGGGCCCAAGTAGGTCCGACGCGCTGAGGCGTCCTCGAGCAGCCAGGTCTTCAGCTCGGCAGGATAGATCGGCGCGTCGGACAACTCGTCCAAGGGCACCCAGGCGACGCCCGTCTGGAACTGGTCGGGCTCGATGACCCCCATCGCGGGAACCTGGCCGGGGACGAGGTCGCACCAGAAAGCCATCTCGATCTGGTGGAAGTCGGAGTCCCAGTCGGCGAACTCGTGCCGGGCGCCGATGTAGTCGCGCACATAGGCCAGGTCGCGCACCACGACCTCGCAACAGATCTCCTCGCGGCACTCGCGGTGAACCGTCTCGACCATCGACTCGCCGAAGTCCTGCCCCCCGCCGGGAAGCAGGTAGAACTCGTCGGTCTCGTCGGAGTTCACGGTGACCAGCAGGCGCCCTTCGCTGACGATGAGGGCCTTGATCGAGGGCCTGACCTTGCGCTTGCTGTCCGCCATGAACCGATCATGCCAGCGGTCTGCCTGCGGCTGGGGGCGGTGCCGGATGCCGGTCAGCCCCAGCTGGGACCACCGTCGCCCGCACCGTTGCTTCCCCGACCGCCGTCCTTGTGTCCCTTGTCGGTGTCCTTGAGGAACTGCTCGAACTCAGCGGCCAACTGGTCGCCGCTGGGGATGTCAGACTCGTCCACCGGCTGCGTCGGACGCTCACCGGTCAGCTCCCGGCCAGCGGTGGCGGCGTCGTAGGCCGCCTCCATCTGACCGATCGCCTCGGCGTTCTCCGGGTTCTGCGCCACGAGCTGGTCGATCCCGCGCAGGTACTCGTCCGCTGCCGACCGCAGGTCCGGCACAGCCAGCGACAGCTCCGCCACTTCGGCTGCGGAGTCGATCAGCCGCACGGCACCGGCCGGGAACTCCGAGCCCGCCAGGTAGTGCGGGACGTGCACCGAGAAACCGCCGGCACGGATGTGCGCCTGCGGCAGCTTGATCTCCAGCAGCCCCTCCATCGAGGCGGGCAGCTGCATCCGGTCGTGCAGCGACGGGAAGTCAGCCATCATCGTCGGGTCGACCGAGTGCGCCGTCAGCCCGATCGGACGCGTGTGCGGCGCGCCCCATGGAATGCCGTGCAGGGTCAGCGCCAGGTTCACCCCGATCTCGGAGAACAGGATCGTGACCGCCTGGACGAAGCGCTCCCACTGGTAGTCGGGCTCGGGTCCGGTGAACAGATAGAAGGTCTTGCCTGCGTCGTCGCTCAGCTCACGGACCACGAGTTCCAGCGGCTGGTAGTCCTCGTAGTGGTCACCGGCGTAGGTGATCATCGGGCGCCGCGACCGGTGGTCGATCAGCTGGTCGACGTCGAAGCGCGCGATGACATTCCCCGCTTGCTTCTCGATCAGGTGCTGGACGGCGAGCTGGCCAGCCTGGCCGCCGTCCATGAAACCGCTGAGCGAGATCAGCACCGGCCCCGGCTGGCCGGGCACGGCGGTGAGTCGGTAAAGCTCCCTGGGGTCGTTCATCATGTCCTCTCCGAAGCGCTGACAGCGCTCTTTGGATCAACGTCCGAACTGCTGGTGGCATTCCCCACCGCCGGGCGCGCCGACGCGCCGCGGGAGGCGTAGAAGCGTCCGAGGTACTCAGTGCGCAGTGCCTCCAGGTCCCCCGCGTCCATCGCCGCGCGGATCTGGTCGACCAGCCGCACCGTGAACCGCTCGTTGTGGATCGTCGCGAGCGTGTAGCCCACCATCTCCCGCGCGCGCAGCAGGTGGTGGACATAGGCCCGGGTGTAGTGGGCGCAGCTGTAGCAGTCGCACCCCTGCTCCAGCGGGCCGAAGTCGCGGCGGTGCCTGGCAGCGGTGATGTTGTAGCGGCCATCGGCGGTGTAGATGGCGCCATTGCGCGCCACCCGGGAGGGATTCACGCAGTCAAAGGTGTCCACACCGGCGGCGACGGCGGCGAACAGGTCGTCCGGTTCGCTGATGCCCAGCAGGTGTCGCGGCTTGTCGAAGGGCAGTTCCTCGGCCATCCAGGTGCAGATGGTGCCGAGGTTCTCCTTCTCCAGCGCCCCGCCGAAGCCGAAGCCGTCGAAGCGCTGCCCGTCCACCTCCATCGTCCCCAGGTCATGCGCGGCCTTGCGGCGCAGGTCTTCGTACTGCGCCCCCTGCAGCACCCCGAACAGTGCCTGGTAGGGCTTGTCGGACCGCTCCATCGTGAGCCGACGGTGCTCGGCCAGGCAGCGCTCCGCCCAGCGCCGGGTGCGTTCCAGGGAGGTCTCCTGGTAACCCCGGGTGTTGTGCAGGGTGGTCAGCTCGTCGAAGGCGAACATGATGTCGGCGCCGAGCTGGTGCTGTACGCCCATGCTGACCTCGGGCGTGAAACGGTGCTTGTCGCCATTGAGGTGGCTCTTGAAGGTGACGCCGTCGTCGTCGACGTGAGCCAGACGTTCCCTGCCCTCGGCGATCGCGTCGTCGCTGTTCGCGGTGGACGCGTCCATGCTGATCACCTTCTTGAATCCGGCACCCAGGCTCATCACCTGGAAGCCACCGGAGTCGGTGAAGGTGGGGCCGCTCCAGTTCATGAACCGGCCCAGGCCGCCGGCCTCGTCGACCAGATCCGCGCCGGGCTGGAGATAGAGGTGGTAGGCGTTCGCCAGGACGGCTTGGGCGCCCAGGTCGACGAGCGTCTCGGGCAGCACGGTCTTGACGGTCGCCTTGGTGCCCACGACGACGAAGGCAGGGGTGTGGATCTCACCGTGCGGCGTCGTGATCGTCCCGGTGCGTCCCACCCCATTGGGCAGGACGGTGCGCGAGCTGAAGCCGAACTGGTCGGCGCCCAGCTGGCCTGGAGCGCTCTGGTCTTGCTCAGTCATGGGAGGTCTCCACAGCCTTGAGCTGCAGTTGGGCCAGCGCGACAACCCCGGCGGTGGAGGTCCGCAACACCCCGTCCGAGACGAGGACGGTGCGCGCCCCGGCCGCCTCGAAGGCGGCGAGCTCGTCCGGGCTGATCCCGCCCTCCGGCCCGACGATGAACACGACATTCCCCGACGGCGGCAACTCGACGTCTGCGATGTGCTCGTTGGCCGACTCGTGCAACACCAGCGCGAGCGCTGCCCGGTGGATGCGTCCGACGACCTGCTCGGTGCTGGCGGCCGAGACACCCGGGACGACGAACCGGCGCGACTGCTTGGTCGCCTCCCGCGCTGTCGACTGCCACTTGGCAACGCCCTTGTCGGCCTTGTCGCCGCTCCAGCGCACGACGGACCGGGAGGCCTGCCAGGCCAGCACCTCGTCCACGCCCAGCTCCGTGAGCGTCTCGACGGCCAGGTCGGACCGGTCTCCCTTGGCCAGCGCCTGGACGGCCACCCAGCTGTGCGCGCGCTCGATGGCGCCGAGCACCTCGACGACCTGAACGGTGATGCCCTGCTTGCTCACGCCGGTGACCGGACCGCGCACGGCATGGCCTTCGCCGTCGGCAAGCAGCACCGACTCCCCCAGCCCGACTCGCTTCACGACCGCCGCGTGGCGACCCTCGGCGCCGTCGACGACGACCAGGTCGCCGACGGCGGCACCGCCGACCGGTGCGAGGAAGAGAGCGTCGGTCACTCGAAGGCCTCCTTCATCCGGTCGAAGAAGCCCTTCTTGCCCTTCTGGACACGACCGGTGACGGTCTCCTCGCCACGAACGGCAGCCAGTTGGCGCATCAGCTCGCGCTGTCGATCGTCCAGCTTGGTCGGGGTCTGCACCAGCAGCGTGATGCCCAGTTCACCGCGGCCATTGCGGCGCAACCGCGGCACGCCACGGTCGGCCAGTGCGATCCGGGTGCCCGACTGGGTGCCGGCGGGCACGTCGATGGTGACCTGGCGGTCTTCGGGGAAGGTGTCGTCGCGGTCAGCCTCGAGGGTCGCCAGGTCGAGCGTGGTGCCCAGTGCCGCCGCAGTCATGGGGATGTTGACCACCATTTCGAGGTTGTCGCCATCGCGGCTGAAGACCTCATGGTTCTGCACCACCAGTTCGACGTAGAGGTCACCGGCGGGGCCGCCACCGGGGCCGACCTCGCCCTGGGAGTCGAGGTGCAGGCGGTTGCCGGTGGTGACACCGGCGGGCACCTTGACGTCGAGGGTGCGGGTCGAACGGACGCGTCCCTCGCCGGAGCACTCGCCACAGGGGTGCGGGATGGTCGTCCCGTAGCCTCGGCAGGCCGGGCAGGGCTGGGAGGTGCGGATGTCGCCCAGGAAGCTGCGCTGGACGTGGGTGACCTCGCCGTGGCCGTCGCAGGTGGTGCAGGTCACGGGTTCGGTGCCGTCGGCGCAGCCGGTGCCCTCGCAGCGGGGGCACAGCACGGCCGTGTCGATGCTCACCGAGAGCGTGGTGCCGAAGGCGGCGTCGGCCAGCGAGATCGACTGGCGAATCAACGCGTCCTGCCCGCGACGAGTACGCGACCGCGGCCCACGGGAGGCCGCCTGGCCGAACATCGCGTCCACAAGGTTGGTGAAGTCGAAGCCACCCTGCGCGCCACCGAAGTTGCCGAAACCGCCGAAGCCACCGGCGCCGCCACCGAAGCCGGAGCCCAGCGGATCGCCACCACGGTCATAGATCGCGCGCTTGTTCGGGTCATGCAGGACCTCGTAGGCCTCCTGCACCTGCTTGAACTTCTCGGCCGCATCCGGCTCGGTGGCGACGTCCGGATGGACCTTCATCGCCATCTTGCGGTAGGCCTTCTTGATCTCTTCGGGGCTCGCCTCGCGGGAGACCCCGAGGACCTCGTAGTAGTCAGCGCTCATGGGGTTGCTTGCTCATCCTTCTGCCAGGAATCGTCCGACATATCGGGCCACGGCTCGCACCGAGGCCATCGTGGAGGGGTAGTCCATCCGGGTGGGCCCGACGATGCCGAGAGTGGCAAAGGCGTCATCGGGGTTCCCATAGGTGCTCGCCACCAGGGAGGTGGTCTGCAGGGGCTCATAGGGGTTCTCGTGACCGATGCGGACGGTCACGTCGCCGGCGCTGCCGTAGGCCTCGCCCAGCAGGTGCAGCAGGACGACCTGCTCCTCCAGCGCCTCGAGCACGGGCTTGACCGTGGTCGCGAACTGGTCGCCGAAGCGGGTCAGGTTCGGCACGCCACCGACCACGACACGGGTGGACGGGTCGGTCGCCAGCATTTCCAGCACCGTTGCGATGACGCTCGCCGCCGCGTGGCGATCCTCTGTCGACAGTTCTCCCAGCAGGTTGCGGAGCCGCTCGGCGCCCGAACCGGGCGCGTGCCCGACGAGCGCGGCGTTGAGGCGGTCGCGCAGTCGCGCGAGCGCAAGCTCGTCCGCGACGACCTCGATCGCGCGCTGCTCCACCCGTCCGGTCGAGTTGATCACGATCACCAGCAAGCGGTCGATGGTCAGCGGGACGAGTTCGACGTGCCGGACGACCGCGGATGAGGCGATCGGGTACTGGACGATCGCGACCTGTTGGGTGATCTGGGCCAGCAACCGGACGGTCCGGGTGACGATGTCCTCGACGTCGAGGGCGCCGGTCATGAAGGTCTGGATCGCGCGCTTCTCCGCCGCGGACAGGGGCTTCACGGTGGCGATCCGGTCGACGAAGAGGCGATAGCCCTTGTCGGTGGGGATGCGTCCAGCGCTGGTGTGGGGCTGGGTGATGTAACCCTCCTCCTCCAGCACCGCCATGTCATTGCGCACGGTCGCCGGGGAGACCTTGAGCTGGTGGCGCTCGACCAGCGCCTTCGAGCCCACGGGCTCTTGGCTGGACACGTAGTCGGTGACGATCGCCTTGAGCACGTCCATCTTGCGGTCGTCCAGCATTCATCCCTCCCCTGCTCCGAGCTACCTTCTCGTCAGATGTCCAGCACGGCATCTTGGCACTCACCCGACGCGAGTGCCAGTCTAGCGGCCGCTTGGTAGCCTCACGGGGTGCGTGAGTTCTCGATGGGTGAATGGCAGCAGGTCCGCGACGGCGTGTACTGGATACGCCTGGAACCGGCCTCGGTCAACGCTGGCCTGGTGGTCGGCGAGACCGGCGTGTTGTTGGTCGACACGGGTTCCTCCCCGGAGCAGGGAGGGGCACTGGCCGAGTCTGCCAAGCAGTTGGTGGGCCGCCCGGTGACCCATGTCGTGGTGACCCACTGGCACTTCGACCACTTCTTCGGGCTGGCCGGCATCCCCGACGTCACCTCGATCGGGCACGACTCACTGATGGGCCACGTCAGGGGTGACGATCCCGACATCAGCGCGGACGTGGTGCGCGACCAACTCGGTTTCGATCTCTCGCAGGTCGCGGCACCCAGCCAGGAGATCGGGATGATCAAGGCCGTCGACCTCGGGGGCCGCCACGTCGAGATCGTCCATCTGGGGAAGGGACACACCGACGGTGACCTGTTCGTGCTGGTGCCCGACGCGGAGGTGATCTTCACCGGCGACCTCGTGGAGACCTCGGGTGCGCCCGCAATCGGGCCCGACTCCACACTCGGGGACTGGCCCAAGGCGATCGACGGCGCGGTGAAGCACTTGCGCGACGACGTGGACGTTCTGTTCATCCCCGGGCACGGCGACCCGGTCGGGCTGGACGTGGTGCTGCAACAGCGCGCCGACCTGTCGGCGCTGTACGGCGTCGCGGAGGACCTGGTACGCAAGGGAGTCTCGCTGGATGAAGCCTTGGCCGACCTCAACGGCGCCGAGCAGTACGACTGGCCCTTCGACCGCCAGGACGTCGCCGACCGGCTGCCCTTGGTGTTCGACGAGCTGGCCCGAGCCGGGGTCACCAAGAACAAGATGCTGCCGCTGCTGAACCAGCCGCACGCGCACTGAGCTGGCTGACCCGCCCCCACCCGGGAACGGTCAGGGCGCCTGCCAGGTGTCGACGACCAACTGCGCCACCTCTGGCGAGACCGCCGCAATCAGCCCGGGGCCGGTCGAGGCGGGACGATAGTCGTCCCCGTCGAAGGTGATGGCGACCCCACCGGCCTCGCGCAGCAACAGGGTGCACGGCACGTGGTCCCAAGGCTTCAGGTTCTTGTAGACGAGGTAGTCGAGCTGGCCCTCCACGACGCGCGGGTAGTCCAGCGCGACGCACCAGATGCTGGAGACCACGGGCGCCAGCCGCCCGTCGGCATCGAACCCAAGGCGGGATCTCTTGGAGGTGGCCCCGCGGGGCTGGTCGGGTGCCGCTCCGACGCGCAAGGCCTCCTCGGAGGTGGCGTTGCGCCGCCGGGCCCCGGCACCCCTCTCGGCCAGGTAGGCGACGCCGTGCTGCGGCTGCCATATCCAGGAGCGGACCGCTTCACCGTGCTGCAGTTCTGCGACCATCACACCGTGGTTTGGGCTGCCCTTGACGAAGTTCATGGTGCCGTCGACGGGGTCGACCAGGAAGACGTGCTCGTCCTGCAGTCGGTGGAGGATGGCCGGGTCGAGGAAGCTGGCCTCCTCCCCCACCACCACCGCGCCCGGGAAGAGCTTCGGCAGGGCCGCCGTGAGCAGCAGCTCAGACTCGCGGTCGGCGATCGTGACGTAGTCGCCTGGATTCTTCTGGTCCACCTCACCCGCCGCGAGCGCCCGGAACCGGGGATCGATCACCTCGGCGGCAACCTCCTGCATCAGCGTGAGGACCTCATCCATGCCTGCCATGTGGTCATGCTACCGTCGTCGGCCCGAGCCTCCTGGGGGGCATCGAATGCGACGCACTGATCGTCGTGCCGGCGCATGCCAAGGCACTTACCTTGACCACCACTGACGGCATGGTCACCACTGACAGCATGGTGCTGTCATGCGGTGCGCGTCTTCAGGTCGATGCCGCCCATGGGCGTCACAATTGCTCGTCCCGGTCGATGTGATCCTGGGTGACGAAGTCGATCAGCTTCTCCATCTCGGTGTTGAACTTGGGGTCCAGGTCACGCCAGTTGCTGACCCGGGCCAGGATTGCCTGCCACGCCTGGGCGACGTCCTTCTGGTCAGCGTGCGGCAGGTTCAACGCCGCGAGCGTTCCCTTCTTCCAGTCCTGGTCCTTGGGGATCTCGGGCCACTTCTTCAGCCCGATCCGGGATGGCAGCACCGCCTGCCAGATGTCGATGAAGCGGTGGCCGGTGATCATCACGTAGTCGCCGTAGCCGCCGCGGGCGACGTCGGCCGCGATGCGGGATTCCTTGGAGCCCATGACCAGGTGATCGACGAGCACGCCGAGACGTCGTCCCTTCTCGGGGCGGAACTCGGCGACGATGCCGACCAGGTCGTCGATGCCGCCCAAGAACTCCACGACCACACCCACGTGACGCAGGTCGTCGCCCCACACCTTCTCCACCAGCTCGGCGTCATGGCGTCCCTCGACATAGATCCGGCTCGGGAGCGCCACCTTCGCCGGACCGGACGGCACGGCCCGCGAACCCGAGGCCGTGTATTTGCCCTGAGCACTCCCCTGGCGCGGGGGCACCCGCAGTGCCACCGGCTGGCCCTCCAGCAGGAAACCGGGGCCGACGGGGAAGGAACGCCGTTTCAGCTTGTAGTCCTCGAGGACGACCACGCCATGCTCCCACTTGACGATGGCGCCGCAGAAGCCGGTCTTGGGCTCCTCGACGACCATCCCGATCTCCATCGGCACGTCCGTGGTGACGGGCTTGTTGCCCCGCTGCCAACCGGGGGTGAGCACGTCCTTGCTGTAGCGATCCACTGTGGTCCTTCCGCTGGGTCCCCGCACTGGGGTGTCAGAGGTTACCCTCCGGGGCCGGATCAGTGGTGGAGGGCGACGAGCTGTCCGTCCACCTCGTGCACCCGGATCGGGACGCCGAACACGTCGGTGAGCACCTCCGGCGTGAAGACCTCGGACAAGGGGCCCGCCGCGACGACGCACCCGTCCCGCATCGCCACCACGCGGTCGGCATGGGCGGCGGCAGCGTTGAGGTCGTGCAGGACGACGACGATGGAACGCTCCAACTGGTCGGCCGCGTGGCGCAGGCGGCGCATCATGATGCTGGCCTGGCGCAGGTCAAGGTTGTTGAGTGGCTCGTCGAGCAGAATGTGGTCAGTCTCCTGCGCCAGCACCATGGCGACGAAGGCGCGCTGTCGCTGGCCGCCGGAGACCTCGTCGAGGAAGCGGTCTTCCAGCTCGTGCAGTGCCAGATGATCCATCGCCTCGTCCACGGCCCGCCGGTCGTTGACCGTCATCCGCCCCTTGGAGTGCGGGTAGCGCCCGAAGGCAACCAGGTCACGAACGGTGAGCCGCATGGCGATGTGGTTGTCCTGGCGCAGGATCGCGAGCCGCCTGGCCAGTTCATCGCTGGGCGTGCTGCGGACGTCTGCTCCGTCGACCAGGACCTGCCCCGCAGTCGGCTTCATCAGACGCGCCATCACCGACAGCAGCGTCGACTTGCCTGCGCCATTGGGCCCGACCAAGGCAGTGACCCCGCCACTGGGCAGATCGATCGTCACGCCGTTGACGACCAGCACATCGCCGTAGCGGGCATCGACCTGTTCGACGCTGATCATGCGGACCTCCTCAGCACCAGGGCGATGAAGACAACACCGCCGATGAACTCGACGACCATCGACAGGCTGCCCTGGAACCCCAGCAGCCGTTCAAACAGCAGCTGACCGCCGGCCAGACAGACGGTTCCCAGGAGCGCGGCGCCGGGCAGCGTGAAGGCATGGCGGTGGCTGCCGGCGAGACGGTAGGCCAGGTGGGCGACCAGCAGGCCGAAGAACATGGTCGGGCCGACCAAGGCGGTGGCCACCCCCACCAGGATCGCCGCGACCAGGAGCGCGCGCAGGCTCTGGCGTCGATGATCCACGCCCAGGCCCACGGCCAGGGATGGCCCCAGCGCCATCACGTCGAGCATCCGCTGGTGGCGCCAGACCCAGGCGCAGCACAGGCCAACGACCAGCGCGGACACGCCGAGCAGGCGAGGATCGGCACCGGTGAAGTCGGCGAAGAAGCGGTCCGAGAGCACCGCGAATGCCTCGGGGTCCAGCAGCCGTTGCATGAATGCCGAAACCCCGCGCAACAGGCCACCGAGCAGAACCCCAACCAGCACCATCAGGTGGATGCCGCGTCCCAGGCCGACCAGCAACCAGCGGAACAGCAGGGACGAGAAGCCGACCATGGCCACCAGGGTCACGAAGAACCGCGCGGCCGGAGGAACGGCCGAGCTCCCCACCGCCCCCAGGAAGAAGACCGATGCGGTCTGCAGCGCCAGGTACAAGGAGTCCAGCCCCATCACCGA
>NHCFI05602__coassemble_1271_pt1 | contig 10410 bp, 9 predicted proteins | sample NHCFI05602__metabat2_high_PE_006 | metagenome-assembled genome bin NHCFI05602 | reverse complement strand
CGCCTCAACGGTAATGGAATCGGGCGACACGTCGACCGCCTTCCCACGGAAGAGGTTGACGGTGTCGACGATCTGGGACCGGTTCTCGGCATTGGAGCGCACCTTCACCAGGATCAGCTCACGCTGCACCGCATTTTCGAGCTCGACGATCTTGATCACCTCGACCAGCTTGTTGAGCTGCTTCACCAGCTGCTCCAGCACGGTGTCGTCGTCCACCTGGGCGACCAGGGTCATGCGCGAGAGGTGCTCGTTCTCGGTCGGTCCCACGGCGAGCGACTCGATGTTGAAGCCGCGACGGCTGAACAGGGCCGCGCACCGGGCCAGGACGCCGGGCTTGTCCTCGACCAGGACGCTGAGGGTATGGGTGCTGCTCACAGGACTTCCTCTTCCCACTCGGGCGCCATGTCACGGGCGACCTGGATGTCGTCATTGCTGGTGCCGGCGTGGACCATCGGCCACACCATCGCGTCCTTGTGGACGACGAACTCGACCACCACCGGACGGTCGTTGATCTCGAGGGCCTTGTTGATCATCTCGTCCACCTCCTCGACCGTCTCCGCCCGCAGGCCGACGCAGCCCATCGCCTCGGCAAGCTTCGGGAAGTCGGGGACGCGCTCGGAGTGCAGGTCGGTGTTCGAGTAGCGCTCGTTGTAGAGCAGGGTCTGCCACTGGCGCACCATGCCGAGCACGTTGTTGTTGATCACGGCGATCTTGACCGGGATGTTGTTCAGCGCGCAGGTGACCAACTCCTGGTTGGTCATCTGGAAGCAGCCGTCGCCGTCGATCCCCCAGACCACCGCGTCCGGGAGCGCCGCCTTGGCACCCATGGCCGCGGGGACGCAGTAACCCATCGTCCCGGCGCCGCCGGAGTTGAGCCACTTGCCCGGCTTCTCGTGCGGCAGGAAGTGTGCCGACCACATCTGGTGCTGGCCCACGCCCGCGGCGAAGACCGCGTCCGGGCCGGAGAGCTCGCCGATCCGCTTGATCACATACTGGGGGCTGAGCTTTCCGTCGTTCGACTCCTCCCAACCCAGCGGGTACTTGGCCTTCATCCCGGTCAGGCGCTTGGCCCAGGCCTTGCAGTCCACCTTCTCGGCATCCGAGCCGCTCATCTCGCCCACCAGGCCCCTCAGGAAGGCCTTGGCGTCGCCCACGACGGGCAGGTCGGCCACCCGGTTCTTCGAGATCTCGGCCGGGTCGACGTCGCAGTGGATCACCTTGGCCAGCGGCGCGAAGGAGTCCAGCTTGCCGGTCACGCGGTCGTCGAAGCGGGTGCCGACGGCGATCAGCAGGTCGGCCTGCTGCAGCGCGCCGACGGCCGCGACCGTGCCGTGCATGCCCGGCATGCCCATGTTCAGCTCGTGGCTGTCGGGAAAGGACCCGCGGGCCATCAGCGTCGTCACGACCGGGATGCCGGTCGCCTCGACGAGCTCGGCGAGCTCCTTGGCGGCGCGGGCCTTGACCACCCCACCACCGATGTAGAGGACGGGACGCTTGGCTGCGGCGATCATCTTCGCGGCCTGCTTGATCTGGCGGGCGTGGGGCTTGATGGTTGGCTTGTAGCCCGGCAGGTCGATCCCGCTGGGCCACACGAAGGGCGCCGACTTCACCAGCGCGTCCTTGGCGATGTCGACCAGGACGGGGCCGGGACGACCGGTCTCGGCCAGGTGGAAGGCCTCCTTGACGGCCTTCGGGATGTCCTCGGTGCGGGTGACCAGGAAGTTGTGCTTGGTGATCGGCATGGTGATGCCGCGGATGTCGGCCTCCTGGAAGGCGTCGGTGCCGATCGAGGTGGAGTTCACCTGGCCGGTGATCGCGACCATCGGCACGGAGTCCATGTAGGCGTCCGCGATCGGCGTGACGAGGTTCGTGGCGCCCGGGCCGGAGGTGGCGATGCAGACACCGACGCGTCCGGTGGCCGTGGCATAGCCCTCGGCCGCGTGCCCGGCGCCCTGCTCGTGGCGCACCAGGATGTGGCGGATCTTCGAGTCGTACAGCGGGTCATAGGCCGGCAGGATCGCTCCGCCCGGAAGGCCGAAGACGACCTCGACCCCGAGCCGCTCCAGCGAGGCGACCAGCGCCTGGGCGCCTGTCATGGTCTTGGGTGTCTCGGCCACCGTGGTTTCCCTTCATCAGTTGGTGTGTAGGTGCTGCAGGCCTCCGCTCGTCGACCGTCCCCGGCCAACAAAAAACCCCCGGTGCCGTGGGGCACGCGAGGGAGGCGCTGGCTCGAGGAGGTTCGGGCTCAGCGCTGGGCAACTACGAGGGTGGTCTGCTGCATGTCTTCACGATGCAACCATCCAAGCGCCTGGTCAAGTAAGCGACACATCTTCCCAGCATGTGGAACCCTGACGGACCCGGACGAGCCGCCCGTCCCCAGTGGGGCGGGCAGCTCGTTCGTCGTTCGCGTCATCCGTGCTGACCCGATCATGCGACGGTGGAACCGCTTCTGGTGGTGGTGTCGTGGGCGGGACGGGCCGTGCTGAGATCGTCGTCCACGCCGTCCTTGTTCTTCCACAGGAACCAGCCGAGCAGGCCAAGCAGCAGGCCGAGCAGGATGCAGGCGATGCCGGCCCACATCGCGATGGTGCCGACCAGCCAGAAGGCGTAGGCCGTCAGCAGAATGGAACGAAGCGCGTCACCCATGAACATGGTCTGACGGAGGCCCCCCAGCTTCTGGCCCTCGGCGGAGGCCTTCTGCTCGTCGGTCATCTTGTTGTAGGCACCCGAGACCTCTTCATAGGTCTTGCCGCCGGAAGCGCTCATCATGTGCTCCCACAGGTAGTCATTGGCGAAGGCCTCAGCCTGTGGGCCGGTGGTCATCTCCTTGCCCGCGTACTTGCCCAGGGCGTCCTTCATCTCCTGGGTGGTGAGCTGGGCGTCGGCAGGCACGGTGATTTTTTCCTGCTTGAGCTGGTCGCTGACGTAGTTGTGGGCGAAGTTGCCGCCGAAGAGCGCCCCGAGGCCCACCAGGAGGAGGACGACGGAGAAGACCTTGGCGAGGATCCGCTGGACAGTACGTGCCATGGTGGGGATCACTTTCTCGGGTTCTTTCGGGGGCAACGATTGCCCCCATCGGGATGTGATCGAAGCTATTGCCCAGGTGCGCCAGACATCCCCCAGGGGGTACCTATCTAGTTGAAGATTTAATCTTCTCGCTACAACTGACCGTTGGTAAGTCTGGCCAGCACTGCGTCCAGGTCGCCGGGGTCGCGCTGTTGCACCAGCGCGCCGATCCCGGGCTCGGCCGCATAGCGCGGCACCAGGTGCACGTGGAGGTGGAAGACCGTCTGCCCCGCAACCTCACCGGCATTGCTGAGTACGTTGATGCCGTCGGCACCGAGGCGGTCGACGAGCAGCTTCGCGGTGGCGCTGACGGCTGGCGCGATCTCGGCCAGGGCGGTGGGCTCGTCGAGGACGTCTTTGACGTGGTGCCGGGGGACGACGACGGTGTGGCCCTCGTGCCATGGCGCCATGTCGAGGAACGCGATGGCGTGCTCGTCACGGTGGACGACGCGGGCGCCGATCTCGCCGGAGGCGATCTTGCAGAAGATGCAATCAGGGTCTGTGGTGGCCATGGGGGCGATGCTACGCACCTGGCGTCTGGGCTGGCCGGTGACCGGTCAGCGGACCTGGAAGCCTGAGGCCCGCAGGCCGTCCTTCACCTGGGCGATCGACAGGGTGCCGTAGTGGAACACGCTGGCCGCGAGCACCGCGTCCGCGCCAGCACGGGCAGCCTGGACGAAGTGCTCGACGGTGCCTGCGCCGCCGGAGGCGATGACGGGGACGTCGACGACCGCGCGGACGGCCTCGATCATCTCCAGGTCGAAGCCGTCGGTCGTCCCGTCGGCGTCCATCGAGTTGAGCAGGATCTCGCCGGCCCCCCGGCCGACGGCCTCGCGGACCCACTCGATCGCGTCCAGGCCGGCAGCGGTGCGGCCGCCGTGGGTGGTGACGCCGAAACCGGACGGCTGCCCGACTTCGCGGCGGGCGTCCAGCGAGAGGACTATCACCTGGTTGCCGAAGCGGACCGAGATCTCGTCGATCGCTTGGGGCCTGCGGATGGCGCCGGTGTTGATGCCGACCTTGTCGGCGCCGCAACGCAGCAGGGCATCCACGTCGTCGACGCTGCTCACTCCCCCACCGACGCACAGCGGGATGAAGACGGTCTCGGCGCAGCGGGTGACCATGGCGCGGGTGGTGGCGCGCCCCTCCGAACTGGCGGAGATGTCGAGGAAGACGAGTTCGTCGGCGCCCTGCTCGCCGTAGGCGCGGGCCAACTCGACCGGGTCGCCGGCATCACGCAGGTTGGTGAAGTTCACGCCCTTGACGACGCGACCGTCGTGGACGTCGAGGCAAGGGATCACGCGCAGGGCTACCGACATGGGGCCAAGCCTAGGCTTGCCGGGCGCAACGCCTCCCCCGGTGTCAGTCCTCGTCGGGATCGAAGGCGACCACGCCGCGGCGCATCGCGTCCACGACCTCGCGGCAGGTACGGCGCAGGTCACCGGGACCAGCCGCCGTGCCCACCTGTCCGGCCATGTCGATCACCTGCCGCACCCAACGGACGAAGTCACCCGCGGGCAGGCCGGACTGGCCCAGCACCGTCGCCAGCGGACGTCCCGCAGCCCAGGCGTGGGCGGCCTCGGCGAAGCCGATGTCGGGCTCGGGAGCGCGATCAAGCCGGAAGTCGCGTTCGACCAGACTGACCTGGCGCCATGTGTTGCGCAGCCGCTGCTGGGCCTGCTCGCTGGGCCCATCGGGCATCCGGGCCATCCGGCCCTGGTCGACGCGTCGGGTCTCGTAGACCAATGAGCTGAGCACGGCCGCCAGCTGCGGTGCGTCCAGCCCGTCGAATACGCCGTCGCGGATGCACTCGGTGGTGACCAGGTCGAGCTCGGAGTAGATGCGCGCCAGCATCCGCCCCTGGGTGGTCACCTCGTGGTCGTCCTCGCCCAGGTAGCCCAGCGACTCCAGCACCTGGCAGAGCTTGTCGAAGCGCTTCGCGATGGTGTTGGAGCGGGCCTCGGCCTTGCGGCTGGCCTGGTCGACCTCCCGCTCGAGACGCATTGCCCGTTCGGCGAAGCGGGCATGGGTCTCCCGGTCGGGGCAGTGATGGCAGGGGTGGGTGCGCAGCTGGTGGCGCAGGTGCTCGATGCGCCTAGCGAGCTGCTCGTCTGCCCTTGGGCCGTGCAGGTCGTCGGGCTGGGGGTCCAGGGACTCGAGCTTGGCCAGGAAGCTGGACGCCAGCGCGCGCCGGTCGGCCGGGGTGCGCGGGTCGAAGCGCTTCTGGATGCGCATCCGCCCCACCGGTGAGACCGGGGTGGGGAAGTCGTTCAGCGTCAACCGGACGAAGTCCCGGTTCTCGGTGACCACCAAGGGGTGCGGTTCGGCATTGCGTCCCCGCACGCCGGGGTCGATCACCGCCGCCCAACCCGAGTGCTTGCCGCCAGGGACGTGGATGATGTCACCGGGCTCCAGGTCGAGCATCGACTGGAAGGCCTCGGCACGGCGGTCGGCCTTGCGCAGCCGGGCCGACTCGGCCTCCAGCTGCTTGACCTGTTCCCGCAGTCGCGCGTACTCGGCGAAGTCACCCAGGTGGCATTGGGCAGCCTTGAGGTAGTCGGCGATCTCGGTCTGGTGCCGGTCCCGCTGGCGGGCCTGCCCGACGACGCTGCGGTCGGTCTGGAACTGGGCGAAGCTCATCTCCAGCAGGCGGCGGGCTTGCTCGCGCCCCACCCGTCCAACCAGGTTGACGGTCATGTTGTAGGTCGGGGAGAAGGACGAGCGCAGCGGGTAGGTGCGGCGGGAGGCGAGGCCAGCGACGGCCCGTGGGTCCATCCCTGGCTGCCACAGGACGACGGCATGGCCCTCGACGTCGATGCCGCGGCGACCCGCGCGTCCGGTGAGCTGGGTGTACTCACCCGGCGTGATGTCGGCGTGGGTTTCGCCGTTGTACTTGACCAGTCGCTCGATGACGACCGTGCGGGCGGGCATGTTGATGCCCAGGGCGAGGGTCTCGGTGGCGAAGACGATCTTGATCAGCCCGGCGGCAAAACCCTCCTCGACCACGGCCTTGAAGGCGGGCAGCAGTCCGGCATGGTGCGCGGCGATGCCGCGTTCGAGGGCGGAGATGAACACGTCGTGGTCGAGCGCGCGCAGGTCGGACGGGGGCATGGCGCCGACGTGCTTCTGGGCGATGCCGAGCAACTGGGTGGCCTCGTGGTCGGTGGTGAGCTTCACACCGCTGCCGAGCAGTTGGCGCACCGCGCCGTCACAACCCTGGCGGCTGAACACGAAGCAGATGGCCGGCAGCAGGTTGGCCCGTTGCAGCTGGGTGGTCATCACGCCGCGGCTGGGCACCAGCGAGCGAGCCCTGTCGTCCCGGCCCCTGTCGTTCCGGTCACGTCCGCTGTCGTTGCCGGCCCTGGCAGCGGCCCGGCCGAACTGTCCCGAGCCGTAGGCGACGACCTTCTTGCCGCGGCCATTGCGTCCGCGTGGGCGGCGGGAGTCGTCGCGCTGGGAGCGCGTCTCGGTGGAGGCCACCCGCAGCAGTTCCGGGTTCACCTTGGCGGCCCGTTCCGGGGCCAGCGCGGAGGCGGTGGGAGCCTCCCCCTCGAAGAGGTCCAGCAGTTGCTTGCCGACCATGACGTGCTGGAACAAGGGTGTGGGGCGACGTTCGGAGACGACCACCTCGACATTGCCGCGCACCTCGTCCAGCCAGTCGCCGAACTCCTCGGCATTGGAGACGGTGGCCGACAGGCTCACCAGCTGCACCATCGGCGCCAGCCCGAGGATGACCTCTTCCCAGACGGCGCCACGGAAGCGGTCGGCGAGGTAGTGCACCTCGTCCATCACGACGTAGCCGAGGTTGTTCAGGGTCGGGGAGTTGGCATAGATCATGTTGCGCAAGACCTCGGTGGTCATCACGACCACCTGGGCCTCGGAGTTGATCGACGTGTCGCCGGTGAGCAGGCCCACGCGCTCGGCGCGGTGGCGCTCCGCCAGGTCGTGGAACTTCTGGTTGCTGAGCGCCTTGATCGGAGTGGTGTAGAAGCACTTCTGGTTGTTGGCGATCGCGCAGAAGACCGCGAACTCGCCCACGACCGTCTTGCCGGCACCGGTGGGGGCGGCGACCAACACGCCGGCCCCCTTCTCGACCCGGCGACAGGCGTCGAGCTGGTAATCGTCCAGGGGGAAGGGGTAGCCGGCGGCGAACTCGGTCAGCAGCGGGCCGTTCACGCCCCCGACGTCGCTGTCCCTGCCCTCACTGTCGCTGACTTCACTGTCGCTGACGTCGATGTCGCCATCTTCAATGTCGCCATCTTCAATGTCGCTGCCCTCGACGGGGCTGGTCTCATCGGTGCTCATCACCACCGACAGTAGCCGGTGGTCGCGCGGCTCAGACCGAAAGCACCTGCAGCACGCCGGGAGCGCACTCCACGGTGATCGGGGCGTCCCCGAGCGTCTCCCCGTCGGCCATCCCCAACAGTCCTTCCCCATCGACCCGGACTACCTTGGCGCGCAGCACCTCGACCTTGGGGTGTCGGACGTGCTGCCCGGCGAAGACGGTGGGCAGCAGTGCCGCCAGCATCCTGCGGCTTAGCGGGTGGACGATGCACACGTCCAGCTCCCCGTCGTGCACGTCGGCGGCCGGGCAGATGTTCATGCCGCCGCCGAACCAGCCGGCGTTGGCGACGGCGACGATCATCGCCTCCAGCTCTCGGGGCTGGCCGTCCACCTCGATTCGGTAGGGCAACGGCGAGAAACGCGCCAGCTCGGTGATCGCCACCCGGGCGTAGTCCAGGGCGCCCAGCCGCAGCCGGGCGTTGTTGGTGTGCTGGTTGACGCGGGCGTCATAGCCGGAGGAGACGACCGAGCCGACCCACTGGCTGGACAGGTCGGCGCCGCTCAGCCGGGAGAGGTCGATCGTGCGGGTGGAACCGGCGACGACGGCGTCGGTGGCCAGGGTGACCGTGCGCGGCATCTTGGCCCCACGGACGAAGTCGTTCCCAGTGCCGGCCGGGAGCACGCCGAGCCGGGTGCTGGTGCCGGCGCAGGCATTGATACCCAGGTGCGCCATCCCGTCCCCGCCCATCACGAGCAGGTCGGTGGCCCCTTCGGCGACGGCGGACGCGCACAGGCGCCGGGCGTGGTCATAGCCCTCGGAGCGGTGGACGTCTACCTGGCTGCCCCGCAACCGGTCGTGCAGCGCGCTCTCGACGCGCGGCAACAACCGGGCCGCGCGGCCGCCACCCGAGCTCGGGTTGACGACCAGCGCGATGCGTCGGTCGGGTACGTCCACGCGGATCAGTCGACGGAGACGAGCTCGGCGTCGATGTCGCCGTCGGCGGTGATGCCGCGGCGGCGATCATTGGCGTGGCAGATGACCTCGCTGATGATGTACATCAGCGCCATCGGGATCGCCATCGCCAGCATCGAGAAGGGGTCGACCGAGGGCGTGGCCACGGCGCCGAAGACGAAGCAGATGAAGATCGCGGGAATGCGGAAGCGGGACAACGTCCGGGCCCGCACGACGCCCATCAGGTTCAGCGCCACCAGCACAACCGGCAACAGGAAGCTGAGGCCGAAGACCAGCAGCATGATGGTGAGGAACTGCAGGAACTTGCTGACGTCCTGCAGGTTGGTGACGTCATCGGGCGTGAAGCCCAGGAGCACCGCGAAGCCCTTCGGGGCGATCCAGTAGGCCAGGGCCACGCCACTGAGGAAGAGCGGGATCGCGCTGCCCATGAAGGCGAGCGCGTACTTCTTCTCCTTCGCCAACAGGCCCGGGGCGATGAAGGCCCACAGCTGGAACAGCCAGACGGGGCAGCTGGCGATGATGCCTGCGTACAGGCAGGTCTTCAGCACGAGCATCAAGGCCCCGGCGATGCCGTCGGTCACCAGGTCGACGCTGCCCTCGGGGTGCGCCTGGACGTACCAGACGATGGCCTGGTTGTAGGGCCGGAAGACCTGCCGGTAGAGGAACTGGTTCCAGTGCCAGCAGATGCCGAAGGCAACCAGGATCGCGATGACCGAGACGATCACCCGGTAGCGCAGCTCGCGCAGGTGGTCGACCAGCGCCATGGAACCCTCGTCGTCCGGCTTCGGCGGCCGCAACCAGGACAGGTCGAGGCGCCGACGCCGGACGGCGGTGGCTCCAGAAGCGTCGGCCATGATCAGGCTTCGAGCTTCTTCTCGGTCTCGACGATGGTGCCGTCGACGGTCTCGGTGACCTTCTTGGTCTCGACCTCGGTGGGCTTCTTGAGCGTCGAGGTCTCCTCCTTGAACTCGCGGATGGCGCGTCCGGAGGCCTTGCCGACGCCGGCGAGACGGCTGCCGCCGAACAGCAGCAGCGCGAGCGCGAGGATGATCAGCAGCTCGGTGGGACCCAGGCTTCCTAGCATGTCTTCTCCTGTCGTGCGCGGTGGGCGCGCATCATTCAAACGTCTCGTGGTCGGCGCCCGGGGGCCCCGTCCGCACTCAAGCCTAGCTCCCCCAATTGGGCGACCATGTCACCGGCCTGTGCGGCCACTGTGCCGGCCTCGTGCGCGAGCGCGCGAGCCTTGCCCCACAGCCCCCACAACAGCCATGCGTGCAGCGCCAGACCGGCCACTGCGATGGCGGTGAACAGGCTGACCCAGAAGAACCAGTTCATGATCCGAAGACCGCCTCGTTCAGCGCCAGGGCCTCGGCGGCGGTTTGGGCGGCATCGACACCCGCGTCGGCGGGCTCCAGCACGGTCGCTCCCCCACCCAGGCGCAACAACAGGTGCCGCAGCCAGTTCGGGTCCGTCACGGGGAAGGTGGCAATCGTCCGTCCGTCGACGACCTGCACCTCGCCCCGGGTCGGGTAGTACTCGGTGATCCAGGCCGCCTCGGGTGCCAGAGCGAGGGTCACCTGCTGCTCGGAGGCGTCGAACCAGCCGACCCGGGCCGCCGGGGCTGGGCCATGGTCACCGGCCGGACGATCGACGATGCGCGCCTCCACGATCCGGTCGAGCCGGTAGGTGCGCCAGGCCCCCCGCTCGTGGCTCCAGGCCTGCAGGTAGGCCACCCCGTCGACCAGGTCGATCCGGGCCGGGTCGACCTCGGGCCGGGTCGTCTCCCCCCGCGTCAGCCCGTCGTAGACGAGGCTGGCGCGCCGCGAGTTGTCGATGCAGTGCACCAGCACCCGGCGCACCAGCTCGGTGCCGGTGTCCAGGTGCAGCGCCACCCGGTTCGTCTCGGACGAGGAGGTGAGTGCCTCCAGTTTCGCCAGCGCGCTGGCCACCGCGGCCGCCGTGTCACCCGTGGCGACCTCCGCAACGGTTCGCAGTGCCACCACCAGGCTCATCACCTCGTCCAGCGTGAACCGCATCGGACGCGCCAGGTAGTCGGCATTGGTGAGGTGAATCGTGCCGTGCTCCTC
>NHCFI05602__coassemble_1269_pt1 | contig 10421 bp, 7 predicted proteins | sample NHCFI05602__metabat2_high_PE_006 | metagenome-assembled genome bin NHCFI05602 | reverse complement strand
CGACCACGCCCGCGGCATGCCCGTCGACACCGAACCCCGCACCGGGCTGAGCGGAGTCGAGGTCATCTTCACCAAGCTGCACGCCGGCGGAAAGTTCGGCGGCGGGGCCTACAACGCGACCGGTGGACTGCACGGCGTCGGCGCCTCGGTCGTCAACGCGCTGAGCTCCCGGCTCGACGTGCAGGTCGACCGCAACTCCAAGACCTACGAGATGAGCTTCCGGCGCGGTACCCCCGGCGTCTTCGACGGTCCGGGCCCCGACGCGCCGTTCACGCCCACCTCAGGGCTGCGCGAGGTGGGCAAGGCAAAGCGCGGCGTCACCGGTTCGCGGGTGCGTTACTGGCCCGACCGCCAGATCTTCCTCAAGGACGCCCAGCTCAACGTCGACTCGCTGCTGGCCCGCGCGCGCCAGTCGTCCTTTCTGGTGCCTGGGCTGAAGTTCACCGTCACCGACCGGCGCAACGGCGCGGACGACGTGGAGGTCTTCCACCACGAGGGCGGCATCAGCGAGTTCTGTGACTTCCTCAGCCAGGGTGACCCGGTCACCGACGTGTTGCGGTTGCAGGGCAGCGACCAGTTCGTCGAGACCGTCCCGATGCTGGACGCCGAGACGGGCGCGATGACCCCTCAAGACGTGCAGCGCACCCTCGACGTCGACATCGCCGTGCGCTGGAGCAACACCTACGACACGACGGTGAAGAGCTTCGTCAACATCATCTCCACGCCCAAGGGCGGCACCCATGTCACCGGTTTCGAGCGGGCGATGACCCGCTCGTTCACCAAGGCGATGGAGGGCACCCGCATCATGAAGGCGGGCGACGAGATCATCAAGGACGACTGTCTGGAGGGGCTCACTGCCGTCGTCACGGTGCGCCTGGCGGAGCCGCAGTTCGAGGGTCAGACGAAGGAGGTGCTGGGAACACCGCCCGCCACCCGGATCGTCCAACGCGTGGTCGAGCGCGAGCTGGGCGACTTCCTCACCTCGACCAAGCCAGCGCAGAAGGCGCAGGCCCGCAACCTGATGGAGAAGGTGATCGGGGCCTCGCGCACCCGCGTCGCCGCCCGCGCCCACAAGGAGAACCAGCGCCGCAAGAATGCGCTGGAGTCGAGTTCGCTGCCGCCCAAGTTGAAGGACTGCCGCTCCAACGACTCGGAGAAGACCGAACTGTTCATCGTCGAGGGTGACTCGGCGCTGGGGACGGCCGGACGGGCCCGCAACTCGGAGTTCCAGGCCCTGCTCCCGATTCGGGGCAAGATCCTCAACGTCCAGAAGGCCTCGGTCGGCGACATGCTCAAGAACGTCGAGTGCGCCGCGATCATCCAAGTGGTCGGCGCCGGTTCCGGCCGTACCTTCGAGCTGGACCAGGCGCGCTACGGAAAGGTCATCTTCATGGCCGACGCCGACTCCGACGGCGCGCACATCCGCACCCTGCTGGCGACCCTCTTCTTCAAGTACATGCGCCCGATGGTGGAGGCCGGCCGGGTGTATTCGGCCGTCCCGCCGCTGCACCGTTTCGAGCTGACCAACCCGCGCCGCGGTCAGGAGCGCTACATCTACACCTACTCCGACGCGGAGTACCGGCGCAAGACGGCAGAGCTCACCAAGAAGGGCATCAACTTCAAGGAGCCCCAGCGCTACAAGGGCCTCGGCGAGATGGACGCCGACCAGCTCAAGGAGACCACGATGGACCCCCGGCACCGTGCCCTGCGCCGGATCACCGTGGACGAGATCGAGGCCGCCGAAGCGGTCTTCGAAAAGCTGATGGGCAACGATGTGGCCCCCCGCAAGGAGTTCATCGTCGAGGGTGCCTACCTGCTCGACCAGGAGCAGATCGACGCCTGACCTGGCCGTGGTGGGCTCTGGAACTCAGATTCAACCCGAACAGGGTCGCAATGTGTACCGACGGCGGTGGCCGATACCCATTGCGACCCTTCACGGGCGGTTCGCGTGGCCTCAGGCCAGCGCGTCAGCCAGGGTGCCGAGCGACTTGTCCAGCAGGTCTTCCTTGGCGAAGGTCTCCTTGGCCAGCTTGATGACCGCTGGGTTCTCGATTTCGGCGTAGTCGTAGGTCAAGGTGACCCTGGTGTTGTCGGCGTCGATGGGCTCCAGCTCGTAGAGCCATTTGGCGCCCACCTCGACGTCGCTCGTGAGGTTCTTCTCGTTCTGCCAGCCGATGAGTCGGCCATCCTGGATGGCGAAGACGCGATTCTGGGTCTGGTACTCCGACCCGTCCCCCTTCACCATGTTCATCCGGAAGCTGTCCCCGACCTCCTTGAGGCGCTCCCCGAAGTCGGCCGAACGAACCGAGCCGCTTGAGTCGGTCTCCGGGTGGCGCTGCGGGTTGCTCAGCAGGTCGAAGATGTCGGCGGCCGAGGCCGGGATATCGCGGGTAGCGCTGACGCTGGTGTTCTCAGTCATGGCTTCAGCTAAGCACCCCACATCTCGTCGTGGCAGCGGGTTCGCGATCGGCTGATCGACTAGGTTTCCAGCGTGACCCAGACAGTTGATTCGGCCGCGGCGCCGCCGCCGCTCGTCCCGGCCCTGGCCGGCGAGGGAGCCTCTCGCAAGGTCGTCGCTGCCTGGAGTGCCTATGACTTCGCGGGCAATGCCCTCAACACCGTGATGATCAGCTTCGTCTTCTCCGTCTACGTGACCTCGGCGGTCGCCGACGACCCCGAGCACGGCCAGGCCGTCTGGTCGTGGTTCCAGGCCGCCGCCGGCATCTGCCTGGCGGTGCTGGCCCCGTTGATGGGGGCCTGGGCCGACCGGGTGGTGCGCACCCGACGGATGCTCTCGGTGACCACCATGATCACCATCGCCGCGATGGCCGCCTGTTACTTCGTCAAGCCGGAGAATCCCTATCTCTACCTCGGAGCCGGGCTGCTGGCCTTCGCGTCGGTTACGCAGGACATTGCGGGCGTCTTCTACAACGGGATGCTCCCGCGCATCTCCACCCCCTCCAATGTCGGACGGATCTCCGGCACCGCCTGGGCGCTGGGCTACCTGGGCGGCACCCTGTGCCTGGTGCTGGCGCTGTTCGGTTTCATCCTGGACGGCGGTGTGCTGGGACTGCCCACCCATGACGCCATCAACGCCCGCTCGGTCGCGCTGCTGTGCGCGGTGTTCATGCTGCTGTTCTCGCTCCCGGTGATGGTGCTCGGGCCCAACAACACCCCGCGTCCGGGCGTCGCGCCGTTCACGGTCACCGGGGCCTACCGCGACATCGGCCGGCGCCTGGTGCGGATGTGGCGTGACGAACGCGGGCTCCTGCACTTCCTCGGTGCCGCGGCGCTCTACCGCGACGGGCTCAATGCCGTGTTCGCCTTCGCCGGCGTGATCGCCGCGACCGCCTACGGCTTCAGCCAGGAGCAGGTCATCTACTTCGGTCTTGCCGCGAACGTCATGGCCGCGATCGGAACCTGGATCTTCGGACGGGTGGACGACCGCTTCGGCCCACGCCCGGTGATCCTGGGCAGCCTGATCGCGATCGTCGTCCTGGGGCTGGGGATCGTGGGCGTCAACAAGGTCATCACCTTCTGGGTGTTCGGGCTGGCGATCGCCTCGCTCGTGGGTCCCATCCAGTCCGCCAGCCGTACCCTTCTGACCCGCATCATCCCGGCGGGGGAGGAGAACGAGACCTACGGCCTCTACACCACGGTCGGACGCGTGGTGAGTTTCGTCGCGCCGGGGCTCACGGGCCTGTTCACGATGGCCTTCGGGGCCCGGTGGGGGCTGATGGGAATCGTCGTGACCCTGGTGTTCGGGCTGGTCGCATTCTGGCCGCTGCGGATTCCCGGAGTGACCCACCGGTAACTTGCGGGCCATGCCCACCTCGTCCGAACACCGCTATGTCATCGCTCCCGGCTGGCACGGCTCCGGCGCCGAACACTGGCAGACCCACTGGGAACGCGCGTGGGGCAACCAGGCCGTGCGGGTGCAGATCGAATCCTGGGAACACCCTGACCTGGACGACTACCTGACCAGCCTGGACGACGCTGTGGGTGCCGCGAAGCACTGCACGATCGTCGCGCACAGCCTCGGTACGTGGGCGGCCGCGGAATGGGCGCGGACCCGACAGCCGTCCAATGTCCGGCTGCTGTTGGTCGCCCCGCCCGACCCTGACGCGGAGAGCTTCCCGCGCGATGAGTCGCCGACCTTTGTGCTGGACGCACGCCCGATCGGTGTTCCCGCGCTGGTGGTCGCAAGCACCGATGACCCCTACGACACCGAGCCGGCAGCACGTCGGATTGCCGCGGCCTGGGGTGCCCCGATCGAGGTTGTCGGAGCGCACGGGCATCTCAACTCGGCGTCCCGGCTGGGCATGTGGCCAGTCGGCCAGGCACTCCTGGCGCGACTGGAGCAGATGCCGCTGTGACCCCTTGACAGGCTCGGGGAGCGTGAAAGGGGGTCAGAGGACCTGGGAGATCTTCCCGGAGTCGACGTCGTAGAGGAAGCCACCGATCTTGGTGCGGGGCTTGATCGCCGGGTGCGAGCGCAGCAGGCGGACGTCGAAGTCGAGGGTGCGGTCCTGGTCGGGGTTCGCGCCGAAGGTCATTCCGCGCAGATCCATCGAGGAGAGCTCGATGATCTTGTCGGCCACTTCGGCGTCGGTGCCCGAGGCCATCGCGCAGCGGGTGTGCTGGACCACCATGATCCGGTCGACATTGAGCAGGTGCGAGCCGAGGATGCAACCGGTCAGCACGTCGGGGGTCACGCGCCCGCCGGGGCTGCGCAGGATCTTCGCGTCGCCCAGCTTCAAGCCGAGCATGGCGAGCGGCTCGATGCGGGAGTCCATGCACGTGATCACGAGCACGCCCGCCCTGGCGATGCCGTCGAAGCCGCCGTCAGAAAAGCTCTCTGCGTAGACGTCGTTGGCCTTCAGAAGATCTTCGAATTCACCCATGGGGTCAACATATCGCCGTCCGTGGGCCTTCGAGGGTGGGGTCCGCGGACGGCCACACGCCTGCTCAGATCAGCGTGTCAGGGGCATCTTCGGGGTCGTCTTTCCCGGCGAGGTGGGGCTCAGGTGCCGTGGGTGCGGCATCGGCTGCCGAGGGTAGTGCGTCGTCCAGCTGGTGCGCCCAGCCCAGGTCACGTGAGGCGATCCCGGCCAGCGGCTGGGACAGGGGAGTACCGGACCCGTCACGACGTCCGGTGGCCGGCGGCAGATCCACCGCGGAGCCGGAGGCAGCGGCCGCCACGACGGGCGCCGGACCCACGAAGGCGTGCAGCAGCACGTCCTCGCCCTTGAGGAAGCGGTGGCAGCGCATCCCGCCGGTGGCGCGTCCCTTGGCCGGGTACTCCGACAGGGGCGTCACCTTCACCATGCCGTTCTGCGCCGACGCCGGCTCGGACGAGGTGCCGGACACCGTCACGACGACGGCCTCCTCCGGGGTGACGCCGAACCACAGGGCGTGCTGGCCGTTGGCAACCTTCACGCCCGCCATGCCGCCACCATTGCGGCCCTGGGAACGCACCAGCCTCGCTGGGAAGTGCAGCAGCTGCGCGTCGGAGGTGACGAAGACCAGCTCGACGTCGTCGCGCCGCAATTCCACCGCGCCGACCAGCTCGTCGCCCTCGTCGAGGCGGATGACCTCCCACGACTCCTTGTTGAGCACCTCGGGGTTGACGCGCTTCACGACGCCTCGGCGCGTGCCCACGGCCAGGCCAAGGCCTTGCGGATCCAAGGAGGTCAGACCGATCGGGCGCTCACCCTTCTCGAAGGCGTAGAGCTCGGTTGCCCGGGACCCGCCGCGCAGGTTCGGGGAGTTGGCGGTCACGGCGACCGTCGGAAGTTCCATCGCGCGGGCCTTGATCAGGCGTCCGGTGTTGGTGATGACGCCGAGTTCGGCATGCGTCGTGCAGCGGACGAGCGCGGTGACGACGTCGTGGCTGGCCCGAGGACCGCCCAGGGCGATCGGGTCGGGGGTGTCCATCCGCGCCATCAGCCCGGTCGAACTCATCATCACCCAGCACGGCACGTCCGGCACCTCGAGCGGGGTCGTCGACGCCGACGTCACCTCACCGGAGCTGGCCAGCAGCACGGTTCGGCGCGGCGTCCCGAAGCTCTTCACCGCTTCGGAGAGCTCGTCGGAGACGAGCTTGTCGAGCACGGCGCGGTTCTCGAGGATCTCGTTCAGCCGCGCGATCTCGGCCAGCTTCTCGTCGCGTTCGGTCTCCAACTCGAGCTGGCTGAACTTCGTCAACTGGCGCAGCGGGATCTCGAGGATGTCGTTGGCCTGGGTCTCGGACAGCTCGAAGACCTCGATCAGCTTCGCGCGGGCCTGCGCGGCGTCGTCGGATCCGCGGATGATGGCGATCACGTCGTCGATGTCGAGGATGGCGATCAGCCGCCCCTCGAGGATGTGCAGTCGATCGGAGGCCTTGCCCAACAAGAAGCGAGTCCGTCGGGTGGTGACCTCGAACTTGTGCGCCAGGTAGACCTCGAGCATCTCCTTCAGCGGCATGGTGCGCGGCTGGCCGTCGACCAGCGCGACCGCATTGATGCCGAAGGAGTCCTCGAGCTTGGTCTGTTTGTACAGCTGCTGCAGGATCGCCTCGGGGTTGATCCCGTTCTTGACCTCGATCACCAACCGGGTGTGGTGGTTGATGTCGGAGAGGTCCTTGATGTCGGCGATGCCGGTGATCTTCTTGTTGCGCGCCAGCGTGGAGATCTGGTCGATGATCTTCTCCGGGCCGATCATGTACGGCAGCTCGGAGACGACGATTCCCTTGCGGCGCGGGGAGACCTGCTCGATGCGCGCGGTGGCCCGGATCTTGAAGGTGCCGCGGCCGGTGGCATAGGCATCCGCGATGCCGTCCAGACCGATGATCTTGCCGCCGGTGGGCAGGTCGGGGCCCGGGATGAAGCGCATCAGGGTCTCGAGGTCGGCGTCCGGATGCTTGATCAGGTGCCTGAGGGCCTGGACGACCTCTCCCAGGTTGTGCGGGGGGATGTTGGTGGCCATGCCCACGGCGATGCCGGTGGCCCCATTGACCAGCAGGTTCGGGAAGGCGGCCGGCAGCACCGAGGGTTCGGTCTCCTTGCCGTCGTAGTTGGCGCGGAAGTCGACCGTGTCCTGGTCGAGGCCCTGGGTCATCGCCAGCGCGGCGGGGGCCATCCGGCACTCGGTGTAACGCATGGCGGCCGGGCCGGCGTCCAGCGATCCGAAGTTGCCGTGGCCGTCGATCAGCGGGAGCCGCATCGACCAGGGCTGTGCGGTACGCACCAGCGCGTCGTAGATGGCGATGTCGCCGTGGGGGTGCAGCTTGCCCATCACCTCGCCGACCACACGGGCAGACTTCACGTGCGAACGATCCGGGCGAATGCCCATGTCGTCCATCGAGTAGAGGATGCGGCGCTGGACCGGCTTGAGGCCGTCGCGGGCGTCGGGCAGCGCTCGGGAGTAGATGACGGAGTAGGCGTACTCGAGGAAGCTCGTCTCCATCTCCGAGGTCACGTCGACGTCGGTGATGCGTTCGGTGAACTCGTCCTCGGTGGCGTCCCCCGGGAGGTCCCTGCTCTGCCGTGCCATGCGCGTGCGTGCTCCTTCTGTCGCCCTCGCGTCTCAGGCGACCCCACATTCTCGCCGACGCAGGACGATGGGGCATCCCCGGCGCGCCGGAGGGAGCGTGCCTCGCCGGGTCAGAGCTCTTCGAGGAGCGCTTCCAGCGGTCCGGCCAGCTCGTCGCCGTCCTTCCCGCGGACCTCGGGCGCCAGGTCGGGGTGCCACGCCAGGTCGTCGTCGTCCTCGAGGACCGTGGTGGTGCCGTGGGCCAGCACCTGCTCGGCCATCGTCAACTGGCGGATCGCGATCGCCCGCACCTTGTCGGGCTGCAGTTCGGCGAACTCCCGATAGAGCGAGGGATCGTGCTGCCCGTCGTCACCGACCAGCAGCCAGCGGACGTGGGGCAGATCGCGCGCCAGTTCTCTCAGCGCGCGGCGCTTATGTTCGGGCCCGGAGCGGAACCAGCCAGTGTTCGTGGGACCCCAGTCGGTGAGCAGCAGCGGACCGGCCGGGTAGCCATTGCGCGCCATGAAGCGGGTCAGGAAGGGATGGGTGTTCCAAGCGCCGGTCGAGACATAGATGATCGGCGAGCCAGGGTTGTCGTCCAGCATGCGGCGGTAGAGCTTGGCCATCCCGGGGACGGCGCGCCGACCCTCCTCGGTGACCACGAAGGTGTTCCAGGCAGCGAGGAAGAGCCGGGGCAGGAAGGTGGTGAGGATGGTGTCGTCGATGTCGCTGACGATGCCGAAGTCGACCGACTCGTCGACCACCTGCACCGCTGCGCTCACAGACTCCTCGCCGACGGTGATCGTCGCCTCGCCCCAGCCGGCCTCCAGGTCGTGGTTCTGCAGACGGACGTCGACGTAGCCGCCGCGGTCGGTGCGGACCTGGACCGAACTCCCACCCACCGTGACCGTGACCTGCGCGCGCTGGGCCGGGGCGGTGAAGAAGTTGCGCCAGCCACGCTGCGACAAGAACTCCTCGGCGGCCGAGCCAAAGGGTGTCGTCGCCGCGGCGGGACGCAGTACCACGCGCGCCAGTACCCGGACGTGGTCGGTGGTGCCGTAGCCGGTGTAGGGGATGACGGACTCGACCCATCCCGATTTCCGGAGCCGGCCGTTGATGACCTTGCGCACACCATCTTCTGCGCGGGCTCCGATGAAGGGTCTGGTCGACATGGGTCAGACGATATCGGCAGGCCGTGACACCACAACCACTCTTCGCGATCAGCGCCGCACCCAAACGATCCCCGGGCCGACCCAAACGATCCCCGAGCCTGTCGAGCGGTGCCGGCAGGGGTGAGAGGATGTCCGGGTGATTCCTGACCGACTGCCAGCGGACCTGCGCCGCGACATCGACGCCTGCGGATACTTTCCCGAGTTCGTCGCCGACTCCGTGGCGCTGGGGCTGGGCGACGAGGACGTCGTCGGGCACCTGGTGCACCACGAGGCGAACTTCGCCAATGAGGCGATCCTGCGCCACCTCAGCGTGCTGGTGCTCACCGCCACCCGGTTGCTTGTCGTGCACACCGACGAGGGTCCCGAGACCGACGCGGCGGGCCGTCCCACCAGTGGCCAGGCCGTCACCTCCTGCGAGGCGATCCCCCTGCAGGCCATCAACTCTGTGGCGCTGTCGCGCGTCGTCGCCTCCCCGGAGCGCTATGGCGACGGCTCGCAGGTCGTCGAGACCTGGCTGACGATGGGGTGGGGGACGATGCGTCGCATCGACCTCGAGCCCGCCGCCTGCGCCGACCCGACCTGTGAGGCCGACCACGGCTACACCGGCTCGCTGGTGGGCGACGACATCACCATTCGGATGAGCCCGGCCGCCGACGGCGCCGACAATGTGGCCAAGCTGGTCACCTTCGCCGCCGCACTTCAGCAGGTGCCCGGCCGCCGATGACCGACTGGGTCCTGCCCCGCTACGGCCGCGACACCCTGGCCGACCTGCTCGGCTCGGTGGCCGCGCACCTCGGCGTCCCCGGCCACACTTGGCCGGCGGTCGACCTGCCGTCCGCACGTCGCTATGTCGTGCTGCTCGTCGACGGGCTCGGTCATCAGTTGCTGGCGCGCCATCTGGGCGATGTGGACCACCTGTCCGAGCTGTTCGGAACTGCCCAACGGCTCACCGCAGGTGTTCCCTCCACCACCGCCACCTCGCTGACCTGCCTGGGGACCGGCTGTGCTCCCGGACGCCACGGCGTGGCCGGCTATGCCTTCCGCTCACCAGAGTCCGGGGGCGTGATGAATGCGTTGACGTGGGAGGGCGGCCCCGAGGACGTGGCTTCCTTCCAGCCCTGCGAGACCGTCTTCGAGCAGGCCGCTGCCGCCGGTGTCGCGGTCACCTCGGTCGCCCCCGCCCGCTTCGAGGCCAGCGGCCTGACCCGGGCCGCCCTGCGCGGACCCGACTTCGTCGCCATGCTCGACGAGTCGGACCTGGCGCTGCGCATCATGGAGACCGTCCGCGCCTCCCGTCGCGGCGAGCGAAGCCTGGTCTACGTCTACGAGCGCGCCCTGGACCATGCCGGCCACGGCAAGGGCGTCGGCTCCGATCGCTGGCTGGAGGTGCTGCGCCGCGTCGACCTGTTCACCAAGCTGCTGCGCGAAGAACTGGACGACGACGTCGTGCTGCTGGTCACCGGTGACCACGGCATGGTCGACATCGCCCAGGAGCGGATGATCATGGTCGAGGACGAGCCCGGCCTGCTGAGCGGCGTCGACCTGTTCGCTGGCGAGGGGCGCCTGCGACAGCTGTACACCAGCAGGGCCGACCAGGTCACCCGCCGTTGGCGCTCCCGGCTGGGGGAGCGCGCCTGGGTGGTCAGCCGCGAGGAAGCGGTGGACGCCGGCTGGTTCGGTTCCATGGACGAGCGTGTCGCAGACCGCTTCGGGGACGTGCTGGTGGCGATGCGC
>NHCFI05602__coassemble_1258_pt1 | contig 10546 bp, 6 predicted proteins | sample NHCFI05602__metabat2_high_PE_006 | metagenome-assembled genome bin NHCFI05602 | reverse complement strand
ATCACCGGTGCGGCCCAGATGGACGGCGCGATCCTCGTGGTTGCCGCCACCGACGGCCCCATGCCCCAGACCCGCGAGCACGTGCTGCTCGCCCGTCAGGTCGGCGTGCCCGCCATCGTCGTCGCCCTGAACAAGTGCGACATGGTGGACGACGAGGAGCTTATCGAGCTCGTCGAGATGGAGGTCCGTGAGCTGCTGAGCTCGCAGGAGTTCGACGGCGACAACTGCCCCGTCGTGCGCGTGGCCGCCTTCCCGGCCATGAACGGTGACGCCAAGTGGGCCGAGTCGATCATGGAGCTCATGGACGCCGTCGACGAGTACATCCCCCAGCCGGCTCGTGAGACCGACAAGCCCTTCCTGATGCCCGTTGAGGACGTCTTCACGATCACCGGTCGTGGCACCGTCATCACCGGTCGTATCGAGCGCGGCATCGTCAAGACCGGCGAGACCGTCGACATCATCGGCATCCACGAGGCCAAGCAGACCAGCACGGTCACCGGCGTCGAGATGTTCCGCAAGATCCTCGACGAGGGCCAGGCTGGCGAGAACGTCGGCCTGCTGCTCCGTGGCACCAAGAAGGAGGACGTGGAGCGCGGCATGGTCGTCATCAAGCCCGGCTCGACCACGCCCCACACCGACTTCGAGGGCAACGTCTACATCCTGACCAAGGAGGAGGGTGGCCGTCACAAGCCGTTCTTCTCGAACTACTCGCCCCAGTTCTACTTCCGCACGACGGACGTGACGGGTGTCGTGCAGCTGCCCGAGGGCACCGAGATGGTCATGCCCGGTGACACCACCGACATGGTTGTTCACCTGAACAAGCCCATCGCCATGGAGGACGGCCTGAAGTTCGCCATCCGTGAGGGTGGTCGTACCGTCGGCGCCGGCCGCGTGACCAAGATCATCAAGTGATCTTGCTCCATCAGGTCTGAACTGATCGCAGAAGGCCCCGTCCCGCAAGGGACGGGGCCTTCTCGCATGCCTGGGGAAACGGCGCGGCTCAGTCGCGCACGAGCAGCGCCACCGGGAGCTCGGACAGCAGTTCTGACACGGCAGACTCGCCCTCGAAGGCGCGGCCGGTCAGCGCGTCCGTCCACCGTCCGTCCAGCGGGAGCGTCGTCGCACCCCAGCCGCCACGTCGGGCGAGGCCGACTGGTAGGCGAGTGGCCAACCCGATCACACCGGTGCGCTCGAAGGCCACCAGATGGTCTGCGACCTCGCCCTCGGCCGCCAACGCGCGATAACCGGTGAACAGTTCGGGGCGTTGCCGGCGCAGGCGCAGCGTGGTGCGCACCACGTGGAGCTTCGCCGCGCCGGACTCGTCGATCGCGTGGCTGCCCGCGGCGGCCAGTTGGGCCAGCCGAACATGGTCCACGGGGCGCCGGTTGTCGGGGTCGACCAGCGAGTCATCCCAGATCTCGGTGCCCTGGTAGACGTCGGGGACGCCGGGCATCGCCAGCTGGACGAGTTTCTGGGACAGCGAATTGCTCCGGGCCGGCGCTTCGAGCAGTGCCTGCACCTCGCGCCAGGCATCTCGCAGCGGTCCTGCCCCCAGCGCTGTATCGATCGCAGCGTGGGCACGACCCTCGTAGCCCTCGTCCGCATCGGTGTGGCTGGTGTGGGTGTGCGCCTCGCGCATGGCCTTGGTGGCGTAGTCGTGAAGCCGCTCGGCCTCAATCTCGCCGGTGCCCGCCAGCGTCTGGGCCAACAACTCGGCGAACTGGGCGTCGTCCAGGTCGGTGTGCTCGCTGAAGGTGGTCATGAAGGCGGACCACTGCTCCGGAACCTCCGAGAGCACGGCGAGCCGTGCGCGGACGTCCTCTCCGCGCTTGGTGTCGTGTGTCGACAGCGAGGTCATCGAAGCCGGGAGATCTCGCTCGCGCCGCTCCATTGCCGCGTGGAAGTCAGCCAGGCCCGAGCCGAAGCGCGCCGGGTCACCGCCCACTTCGTTGAGGGCCACGAAGCGGTTGGCCCGGTACCAGGCGGTGTCCTCGATGCCCTTGGCCATCACCGCACCGCTGAGCTGCTGGAAGCGGCGCGCGGCCTCCTGCGCCACGTCGCCAAGCACCGGTTCCAGCGCATCCAGCGCGGCAGCCAGCTCCGGTCGGGCCGAGCGGGCTGCGGCCAGAGCCTCGTCCAGGGCGTGCCGGTCGTCAGGCAGGTAGGTGCGGTAGACGGGCATGCGCACCGCCAGCTCGACCAGCGCCTCGCGGGCGCTGGTGGGTGCGGGGCCGGGCAGGGTGGCCATGATCCGGCGGAGCTCGGCCCCGAACTGCTGTTCGCATACCTCACGCTTGCCGGCCAGCACCTGCTCGCCGACGCTGAGCAGGTCGCCGGTGCGCCGCTGGTAGTCATCGGTGAAGGCCTGCTCGCCAGCCTGGTCGACGAACAGCTGAGTCACCTCGGTCATGGCGTCGTAGCCGGTGGTTCCGGCGATCGACCACTCGGGAAGGGCCTCGCCGGGCTCCAGGATCTTCTCGGCCACCAGCCAGGCCCCGGGAGCGGCCTCGGCGAGCCGGTTGAAGTACTCCTTGGGGTCGACCAGACCGTCCGGGTGGTCGACGCGCAGGCCTTCGATGCCGTCATCGCGCACCATCCGCAGGACGCGCTCGTGGGTGGCCGCGAAGACTTCGGGATCCTCGACACGCAGACCGGCCAGGGTCGCGATCGTGAAGAAGCGGCGATGGGTGAGCTTGTCGTCCCCTTCGCGCCAGGGGATCAGGCGGTAGTGCTGGCGCTGGTGCACCTCGCGGGGGTCGTCCCCCTCGGCCCAAGTGTCGGGTGCCAGCGGGAACCGGTTCTCCCAGTAGTGGAGCTCCCCGTCCACGATGCGCAGGTCGTCCACTGCCGCCGCGTCGGCCAGGACGGGAACGGCGATCGCCGGGGCGCTCCAGTCGATGTCGAACCAGTGGGCGTACTGCGAGCAGCGTCCGTGGGCCAGCACGTCCCACCAAGCGGGGGTCTCCCATGGCTTGGCGATGCCCATGTGGTTCGGGACGATGTCCACCACGATCCCCAGCCCTGCGGCGCGGGCCGCTTCGACGAAGTGTCGCCAGCCTTGTTCGCCGCCACGTGCCGGGTCGATGGTTGTCGGGTCGGCCACGTCGTAGCCATGGTCGGAGCCGGACGTGGCGGTGAGCAGGGGGGAGAGGTAGACCGCGCCGACACCGAGGTCGGCCAGACGGTCCACCACGGCAGCCGCGTCGTCCAGCGTGAACCCGGACTGGATCTGGAGGCGGTAGGTGGAGGTGGGGATCATGGCCTCGAGGCTATCGGGGGTGGCGTGGCGGGTGAACCGCGAGACGCCCGGGCCGGGCTCGTCCGCTGTGGGCGGACGCCACGGCGTGCATCCCGCGAGCCGCGCGCTGGCGATCTTCCTCGAGGACCTCGTCGGGGTATGGGGGAGGCGGTTCTCGTTGGGTGTGGACGCGTTGCTGGGCCGTGTGCCCGGTGGGGCGTCACTGGCGTTGCTGGAACTCGGCGTGGCTGAGCCCACGCTCGGAGGTATCCCTCAACTGGCGCACGGAATCTTGTTCGTTCTCGGGGAGCGTGTTCCTTCCCGGGAGAGTGGTTCGGCGCTGGGCCCGGGGTTCAGCCCTGCTGCTGACGCTTCTGGACCGCCGCCCACTCATCCTTGAGGCCGACCGTGCGATGGAAGTGCATGCCCTCATCCTTGGCAAAGTAGCCGAGACGCTCGAACTGCATCACCTGGCCCACCGCCGACTCGGCGAGCGAGGGCTCCAGCTTGCAGCCAGCGAGCACGACGCGGGAGTTGGGGTTCAGGTCGTCCAGGGCCTCTCCGGTCGCCTCGCCGGGTGCCATGGCGGTGAAAAGACGGTCGTAGAGGGACACCTCCGCATCGACCGCATGCGGTGCCGAGACCCAGTGCATCGTCGACTTCACCTTGCGGCCGTCGGGTGCGTCCCCGCCGCGCGTGGCCGGGTCGTAGGTCGCATTCACCTGGACGACATTGCCCTGATCGTCCTTGACGACGTCCGTGGCGGTGACCAGGAAGGCCCCGCGCAGGCGAACCTCGCGTCCGGGGGAGAGGCGGAAGAACTTGGGCGGGGGGACCTCCGCGAAGTCGTCCGACTCGATGAACAGCTCACCGGTGAAGGGGAGCGTGCGGGTGCCGTCGGCGGGGTTCTCCGGGTTGTTGTTCACCTCGAACCACTCCACGACGGGGTCGCCGTTCGCATCGACGGACCAGTTCGTGAGCACCAGCTTCAGTGGGTGCAGGACGGCCATCCGGCGCTGCGCGGTGCGGTTCAGCTCGCGCCGCACGAAGGCCTCGAACTCCTCGATCGCCTTCACGGAGTTGTTGCGGGTGGTGCCGACCGCGGTCATGAAGTCGCGGATCGCGGCAGCCGGGTAGCCACGCCGGCGCATCCCCCGCAGGGTGGGCATCCGTGGGTCGGCCCAGCCGTCCACGACCCCGTCGTCCACCAGCTTCTTCAGCCGACGCTTTGAGGTGATGGTGTGGGTCAGTTCCAGGCGCGCGAACTCGATCTGCTTGGGGGTGTCACCGGGAAGCGGGAGGTGGGCGAGGAACCAGTCGTACAGCGCGCGGTGCGAGTCGAACTCCAGCGAGCACAGCGAATGCGTGACGCCCTCGATGGCGTCGCTCTGGCCGTGGGCCCAGTCGTAGGTGGGGTAGATGCACCACTTGTCGCCGGTGTTGTGGTGGTCGGCGTGGCGGACGCGGTACATCACCGGGTCGCGCAGCCACATGTTCTCGCTGGCCATGTCGATCTTCGCGCGCAGGCAGCGGGTGCCGTCGGCAAACTCACCCGCTCGCATCCGGCGCAGCAGGTCGAGGCTCTCAGCTGCCGGACGGTTGCGGAAGGGGGACTCCACGCCGGGGGTGCCGAAGCCACCACGCTGGGCGGAGATGGTCTCGCCGTCCTGATCGTCCACATAGGCCAAACCGTTCTCCACCAGGTGCTCGGCCCACTGGTACAGCTGCTCGAAGTAGTCCGAGGCGTGCACGGTGGTGCCGGGGGTGTAGCCCAGCCACGCGATGTCGTCCTTGATGGCATCGACGTACTCCGACTCCTCGGTGCCCGGGTTGGTGTCGTCGAGGCGCAGGTTGCACACACCGCCGAAGTCCTGCGCCACCGAGAAGTTCTGGACGATCGCCTTGGCGTGCCCGATGTGCAGGTAGCCGTTGGGCTCCGGCGGGAAGCGGGTCTGGACGCGCTGACCGTAGGTGCCCTGCTCGTTGTCGCGGCGGACGATCTCCCGGATGAAGTCGTTGGCAACGGGGGCAGTGCTGGGCTCGGTCATGGCGGAAGCCTAGCGGGCTGTCGTCCAGGCTCCGTTCCGGCTGCCCCCGATAGGCTTGGCCCCACCATGACTGATGCACCTGCTCCCGCGCGCCTGCGCGTCGCCCCCTCGCCCACCGGAGACCCGCACGTCGGGACCGCCTACATGGCCTTGTTCGACAAGGCCTGGGCCGCCCGGACCGGCGGCGCCTTCGTGCTGCGCATCGAGGACACCGACCAGGCGCGTCTGGTCGAGGGTTCCGAGCAGCAGATCTACGACACCCTCGACTGGTTGGGTCTGACGCCCGACGAGGGACCCCAGCAGGGTGGCCCCTACGCGCCCTACCGCCAGAGCGAGCGGCTGGACACCTACCGTCCCCATGTCGACCGGCTGGTGGCCGACGGGCACGCCTATTACTGCTGGTGCTCCGGTGAGCGGCTCAAGCAGATGCGCGAGCAGCAGCAGGCCGCCAAGGCCGACGTCATCGGCTACGACCGCCTCTGCCTGGGCAAGACCCGCGAGGAGCGGGCCGCGCTGCCTGGATTCAGCGAGACGCCGGTGGTACGGATGCTCATCCCTGACGACGTCCAGCTCACCTTCCACGACCTCGTCAATGGCGAGACTGCCGCGCCCCGTCCCGACGATCAGGTCATCCTCAAGGCGGACGGTTTCCCGACCTACCACCTGGCCGTCGTCGTGGACGACCACCTGATGGGCATCACGCACGTCGTGCGCGGGCAGGAGTGGATCAGTTCCACCCCCAAGCACCAGCTGCTCTACTCCTGGCTTGGTTGGGAGGTTCCCCAGTTCGCGCACATGCCGCTGCTGCGCAACACGGACAAGTCCAAGATCTCCAAGCGCAAGAACCCGGCCGCGCGGCTGACCTGGTTCCGGGAGCAGGGCTACCTGCCCGAGGCACTGCTGAACTTCCTGATGCTGCTCGGCTACCCGCCGGTGCGGGAGGACGATGAGGTGCAGGGCTTCGAGGAATTCGTCGCGAACTTCGACTGGGCCAAGGTCAACCCCTCGGGGCCGATCTTCGACCTCGACAAGCTGAACTGGCTCAACGGTGACTACCTGCGCAAGATGACCGCCGACGAGCTGGCCGGGCGCATTGAGGGCTACTGGGCTGAGCAGGGGGACCAGCCGCTGGACGCTCGCGGCCGTGAGCTGCTGGAGGGTGCCGCGCCGCTGATCCAGGAGCGGCTGGTGACGCTGTCAGAGGCCAAGGACAAGCTGGCCTTCCTGTTCGCCGAAGATGAGTCGATCGTCGCCGACGAGGCTGCCGTGGCGAAGCTGCCCGACAATGCGACGCAGGTGCTGGACGAGAGCATCGGGGTGCTCGAGAGCCTGTCGCGCTTCGACGCCGAGACCATTAAGTCAGCACTGCGCGCCAAGTTGGTGGACGATCTCGGCATCAAGCCCAAGTTTGCCTTCGGGCCCGCGCGGGTGGCGATCACCGGGACGAATGTCTCCCCGCCGCTGTTCGAGAGCATGGAGCTGCTGGGCCACGACTCCTGCCTGGCGCGTCTCAAGCGCTTCCGCGAGAGCCTCTGAGCGAAGGTTCCCGGACGAGTGGGTCGGGCTTGCCCTCAGGCGGACAACTGCTTGAGGGTGGGGTCACCGCCCATGGCGCCGACCTCGGCCAGGAAGAGTTCGGCGCACGCCAGCGCGTCGGTTAGCGCATTGTGCGCCGCATAACGGGGCAGGCCGTACTGGTCGCGGGCACCCCACAACCGCAGGGCACCGCGTGGCGGCTCGTCGTCGAATCCCTGGGTCAACAACCGGTACTGCACCTGCATGGTGTCGACGACGCTGAAGCGGGGACGCACTCCGTGGACCTGCTCGCAGGCCAGGCCGAGAAAGCCGGTCTCCAGTGCCGCATGGTGGGCCAGCAGCACGCGTCCGGTGCAGGCGGTCAGAAAGGCGTCGACTGCCTCGACAAGTTCCGAACCCTGGCTCAGCTGGTCGTCGGTGATCCTGTGCAGGGTGGCCGACTGGCCGACCGGGGCGTCGGAGTGGACGATGACATGGCCGGCGCCCGCCAGGGGGATCGCGAGGGCGTCCACGGGCACCCATCCGATGGAGAGCAGCCGGTCGCGTTCCGGGTCCAATCCGGTCGTCTCGACGTCCACGGCGAGCAGCGGCAGCCGGGAGGCGGGGGTGGACGGATCGGGTAGTGGGGCCTCCAGGAAGCGGCGCATGACACCGTCGGTCAGCAGGCGCGCCTGGCGGGCACGATTCTCGGCGGCGGATCGGCGAAACAGCGGCATCTCGTGGCCTCAGCGGACGAGGTGGGTCTGGAAGAGGTAGCCGAGGCCCTCCTGCGCCTTGCGGATGACCCCGAAGGCGTCTCGCAGGTGTCGCTTCTCGAAGGTGCTCAACTCGTCAGGGCTGACGAAGTTGTCCGAGCGCTCGCCGCTGGCCAATTGGCGGTTCTGATGCCGCAGGCGCACATGGCTGCAGAAAAGGAAGGCGTCGATCAGGTCGTTGGCTCCCTGCTGCGTGAGGTGGCCCTGCGCGGCCAACGCGCGCAGCCGTTCCGTGGTGCCGACTGCCGAGATCGAGTTGTTGAGGGCGTGCACCCGGGCGAGCTCTATCACCGCGTGCACGCCACCTGCCTTCAGGTCGAGGGTGTCGCGGTGGTCGCCCTCCTTCTCCAGGACGAAGCCTCGGAAGAAGCCGATCGGTGGCTGCCGCTGGACTGCCTGCGCGGCGAGGTGGGCGAGGAATCGGCGCGACTGTGGGGCCATCGACAGCGTCTCCGTGCGTACCTGGTCGAACAGCTCGGCGTCCCCATGGGCGACGCGAGCGTCGAAGAAGATCTGTGAGTGGAGCACCGCCTGCGGCTCCGGTTCGTTGAGCCAGCGGTGGAAGTACTGGCGCCACTGGCTCTGGGAGGCACGCCACCGGGGATTGGTCGCCATCACGTCGCCGTCGCACACGGCGTAGCCGCACTCGGCCAGCCCGTCGCGCACCCGAATGGCCACCTGCTCGAACCATTCCAGCCGCGCCTGCTCGATGCCGTCCTCGTACAGGATGGCGTGGTCCTGGTCACTGGACAGCCCCAGCTCACCCCGCGCCTGCGAACCGAGCACGAGCCAGCACCACCGCCCCGGCGCCTCGCCGAGTTCTGCCGTCGCCAGCTCGAGCAGGCGACGGTGGGTCGCATCGGCAAGGGCCGTGAGCAGGTGGGTGATGTCGTCGGCGGACGCATCCTGGGCGAAGAGCTGGGAGACGACCTGGGCGCGTCGGGCATTGACCGCGGCCAGGCCGGCCACGTCGTTCTGCCGGGCGATGTCACCGATCAGGAAGAGAGGATTGGCCTGCTCCAGCCGAAGCAGGTCACCCTGGCTGACCAGGCCCACCGGACGCCCTTCGCTGACCAGTGGCAGGTGGCGCACATTGCGCGAGGTCATCGTGAGAAGGGCCTCGAAGGCGCGCGCTCCCGGATCGATGGTGAGTGGACGAGGGCTCATCACCTCACTGACCGGCAAAGCGATGTCCAGGCCGCTGGCGACCACCTTGTTGCGCAGGTCCCGGTCAGTGACGATGCCCACCAGCAGTGAGTCGGCCACGACCATCAGCGCCGACACATTGCGCTCGCGCATCAGTTGGGCCGCCTGCCGGATCGTCGAGGTCGGGGAGGTGGTGATCGGTTCCCGTCCGGCGGAGATCTCCCCGAGCTCGAGACCGAGCCAGGCGCTGGCCCCCCGGTCGGCCTGCCGCACGGTGCTCGCGGCAACCCGGACCCGGGTCTCTCCCACCTGCTCGTAGAACTGTCGCACGGCCTCGTGGTGCTGGTGGAGGTGGTGGAAGACGTCAGCCGACATCACATAGGCCAGTGAGTCCTCAATCGCGGTGATGGTGTATCGAGAAGGCGCACGCGACAGCAGCGAGGAGGCGCCGAAGGAGCCCCCGGGTTCTGTCCGCTCCACAAGTTGCCCGGTCGCGTCCACGATGTCGACCGCCCCCGAACGCAACACGTGCACTATGTTGTTGGGCTGTCCGACCATCATGATGGGCGTGCCGCGCCGGTAGTAGCGGACCTGCATGCGGGTGGCCAGCTCGTCCACCAGTCGGCTGTCCAGCTCGCTCCAGGGTTCGTGGGCGGCCAGGAAGTCGGCCACCTCGCGCACCTCGACGTCCATCGCCAGCCTCCTTGCCGTCGGTGTTCGCCCAAGGTCCCACAGCAGCCCTGTGAGCGCAAGCATTCTCACGCGTGCCTGCCTGAGGATGCTGCCAACCGGATTTGGCACTGGCGCCGGATCATGACAGAATCTTCAAGTTGCTCCGACGGGGCCAGCTGTGGTGTGCGAACGCCGCGCAGGCCTCCGGGCAGTCGCCTCGTGTGGCACTGCAGAAGCGACCGACACAATCCAACAGTGGTACTTGTGTGCGGAGCAGTAGTGCGACACACCCGACCGCGGGGGTCGGTGATCGACAGCAGAAGTGCTTGTCAGGAACCGAAGCAGCGGAGCTGAAAGCCGGAACCATCCGGACCGAGCTTGGACGAGTAGAAGGAACAACTGTGGCGGGACAAAAGATCCGCATCAGGCTCCGTGCCTATGACCACGAGGTCATCGACTCGTCGGCGCGCAAGATCGTCGACACGGTGACCCGTACGGGTGCCAAGGTTGCCGGCCCGGTGCCGCTGCCTACCGAGAAGAACGTGTTCTGTGTGATCCGTTCGCCCCACAAGGACAAGGACAGCCGCGAGCATTTCGAGATGCGCACCCACAAGCGGCTCATCGACATCCTCGATCCCACGCCGAAGACGGTTGATTCGCTCATGCGTCTCGACCTTCCGGCCGGTGTGGACATCGAGATCAAGCTTCCGTGAGGTCTGCTGACATGACGAACGAACGCAAGGTGAAGGGCCTGCTGGGCACCAAGCTCGGCATGACCCAGCTGTGGGACGACAACAACAAGGTCGTCCCCGTGACCGTGATCCAGGCTGGCCCCTGTGTGGTCACCCAGGTCCGTACCCCCGAGACCGACGGCTACTCCGCCGTCCAGCTCGGCTTCGGTGCGGTCAAGGCCAAGAAGGTCACCAAGCCCGAGTCGGGCCAATTCGAGAAGGCTGGCGTGACCCCGCGCAAGCACCTCGCCGAGCTCCGCACCGCGGACGCCAGCGAGTACACCCTCGGCCAGGAAGTCACCGCCGAGACCTTCGCTGCTGCTGAGGTCGTCGACGTGACCGGCGTGACCAAGGGCAAGGGCACCGCGGGTGTCATGAAGCGCCACGTCTTCAAGGGCCTCAGCGCGAGCCACGGTGTGC
>NHCFI05602__coassemble_1256_pt1 | contig 10579 bp, 10 predicted proteins | sample NHCFI05602__metabat2_high_PE_006 | metagenome-assembled genome bin NHCFI05602 | reverse complement strand
TTCAGGAAGTCGCGGCGCGTGGCGCGAGCGTCGCTGAACGCGGCAAGGCGCTCGGCGAAGCTGGGCAGCTCAAGCCAGGGCGCGAGGAAGCCGGGGGTCTGGGCGCCCTGTCCGGGGGCAACGATTGCAAGCACGGTCCAACTCTTGCGGCTGCACGGCCTCTGGGTGCGGGCGGACACCACGAAATCAACCGCAGCCCATTTGTCGGGTCCCCACAACCGGCGCCCAGGGCGTCCAGCGGCGATCCCTGCCCCGATTGTCGGAGCAGCTGAATCACACATATGTGATTCGTCGGTTCACCACACGGAGCTGGGTGTCGCGGCCCGGGTCAGAGGAGTCGTCCGAGGGTGATCGCCAGCCGCAGCGCGTAGGCGTCGCGTGCGTCCGTGGGGGAGTAACTCGTCACATCCTGGATGCGCTTGAGGCGGTAACGCACGGTGTTGGCGTGAACATAGAGCGCTCTGCCGGTGGCCTCAACCGAACCCGAGTGGTCGAGGAAGGCCACCACGGTCTCCAACAGGTCACCGCCCGCCGCCTGCAGCGGCAGGTAGATGTCGTTGGCGAGCATCCTACGTGCGTGGCCATCACCCGACAGCGCCCGTTCCGGGAGCAGTTCAGCCGCGGCCAGCGCGCGGGCACCCTCGGGCCAGGCCCGGGAGGCCTTCAAACCGCTGGACGCGGAACGAGCCGAACGGGGCGCCTCCACCAGGTCGTCCACCAGTTCACCGACGACGATGTGTCCGGGCCCGAAGAAGTCCTGCAACTGGTCGACCAGACCGACTGCTGCGTGTTCCTCGGTGATCCCGGGCGAGCTGGCGACCAGCACCAACCGGTCGCCCTGGATCGCCGTCAGCACGTCCACGCCCAACTTCCCCGCCCGGTGCCGCACGGCCTGGGTCGGGTCGCCCGCCTCACTGGAGACGTGCCCGACGGCGACAAAAACCTTCTGTCCAGAGGTCCAACCCAGTGTGGACGCGCGCGAGATCATCGCCTCGTCCGCCTCGGCGCGCATGATCGAGTCGACGACCAGCGCCTCGAGTCGGGCGTCCCAGGCGCCGCGCACCTCGGCGGCCTGTGCGTAGACCTCTGCGGCGCCGAAGGCGACCTCGCGGGAATAGTGGACGATGGCCGTCTCGAGGACGGGACGGTCGCCGCGCGCGGCCAGTAGGGCGATCTGTTCCTCGACCACGTCGATGGTGGTACGCACCAGGTCGACGGTCTGGTGCAGGGTGATGTTGCGGGCCAGGGCGCGCGGGGCCACGTTGAACACCGTGAGGGGGTCGAAGGGGTTCTCGGGATCGTCCGCGAACCACTGGACGAAGCCGTCGATGCCCGACCGTGCGACGACGGTGATCCACGAGCGGTGCTCGGCATCAAGTTCGCTGAACCAGGGGTGGCGTTCCTCCATGGCCGCCAGCGTCGCCGTTGTCATCTTCGCGGTCGCCTGCCCCAGCCGCTTCACGATGCCGGCCCGGGTGCGGTCGGACGGGACGAGAACTCGTCCGGTGACTGCCGAGCCGCGATCGGGTGTAGCCATCTGTTGCCTCCTAGGGGCCTCAGCCTAGTGGTCGCGGGCTAGGGTGTCCGGGTGGCAGACCAGCGATTCCACCTGGGATGTGAGCGGGTGCGTCCGGCAGTGGATGCGTTGCGTGAGGTGGGCTTCTGGCTCGAACGTGCCCGCGCCGACACCTATCGCGTCCACGCCTACCGCAAGGCGGCGGACGCCCTGGCCGGGCTGGAGCCGGACGAGGTGGATGCGCTCGCCGATGCCGACGCGTGGACCTCCGTTCCGGGGCTTGGACCAAAGACCGCCACCGTGATCCGGCAGGCCCTGGCCGGTGACGAGGTAGCCGAGATCGCCAGGTTGACCTCGCACGAACCGCTCGCAGCGTCCTCCTTGCGGTCGCTGGTGCGTGGCGACCTGCACTCCCACACCACTTGGTCGGACGGGGGTTCGCCGTTGGGGGAGATGGTGGACACGGCGCAGCGGCTGGGGCATGAGTACCTGGCCATCACCGATCACTCACCGCGGCTCAAGGTGGCCAACGGCCTCAACCGTGAGCGGCTGCTGGCCCAGTGGGAGCTGATCGACGAGGTGCAGGCGACCAACCAGATCCGCATCCTCAAGGGCATCGAGGTGGACATTCTGGACGACGGGGCGCTCGACCAGGCCGATGACCTGCTCGACCGGATGGACGTCGTCGTCGCCTCGGTGCACTCCAAGCTGCGGTCCGACCGCGAGACAATGACGACGCGTATGGTGGCGGCCGTCGCGAACCGGCACACGAATGTGCTGGGTCACTGCACCGGACGCCTCGTCGAGGGCAGCCGCGGGACGCGCCCGCGGTCGGACTTCGACGCTGAGGTCGTGTTCGAGGCCTGTCGCCAGTTCGAGGTCGCGGTCGAGATCAACTCTCGTCCGGAGCGCCAGGACCCGCCGGACGACCTGTTGGCGCTCGCCAGCGACGTCGGCTGCCTGTTCAGCATCGACACGGACGCGCATGCCCCGGGCCAGTTGGACTTCCTCGCGCTGGGATGCGCCCGGGCCGAGGCTGCGGGGATCGACCCGGCCAGGATCATCACCACCTGGCCGGTGGACGAACTCCTCGACTGGTGTCGCTGAGCGAGTGCCCAGCGGTCCCCGAGCGGCCCGACGATCCCGAGTCTGTCGAGGGGTCAGCCCTTCTGGCCTGGCATGGGGGAGCCGAACATGATCTCGTCCCAGCTCGGGACCGACGCACGCTTGCTGCGCGAACGCTTCTTGGCAGCGGGCTTGAGAGGTTCTGGCGAATCGATCAGGGCGTCCTGCTCCAGCGGGTCCAGCTCCAGGGGGTCGAGCTCCAGGGCATCGGGGGCCTCGGCTGGCTCGGGGGCTGAAGTCTCCACGTCCTCGTCCTCGATCTTGTGCTCGACGGCCACCTCGGCATCGGTCATGCCCTCGAGGTGGTCCTGTTCGAGATCGGCCTCCAGGTCGCTGGCCTGCGCTGCGATGGCGGCGGGTGCGCTGTTCTCTGGATCGGCAGCGGTTTCCTGTTCGTCCTCGGTGGGCGAGTTGGGGGACGCGGGGGAGTTCGGCGAATCGGGGGAATCCGGCGAATCGGGGGAGTCCGCATCCTGGCTGGCCCCGGGCAGCACGACCGCGGTGAGATCCGGAAGGTCTCCCGTGGAATCCTCGTCGAGGTCCTGTTCATCGGCATCACCCGACTCGGGGTCGACAGCCTCGATGTGCTCGTCCTCGACAACGTCGAGCGGCCCGGCAGCGGACTCCTGCGCGGCGGACGAACCCGCCACGGGCTCCTCGACAACTTCGACAGCAGGCTCCCCGGCCCCAGACGCCTCGACCGCCTCGTCGATGTCGACGGCTGCGCCCCGGGGCTCCTGCGCCTGCGGGGCGATCGGATCGGTCAGGCCCGCATAGATGTTGACCGAGTCCTCGTTGAATGAGCTGAGCATGTCGTAGAGAACGTCCATCTCGCCGATGCTCTTGGGGACGATGTCGTAGACGCCGTCCACCTGCTCCAGCTCGACCTCGGAGTAGTCGTCGACGTCCTCCAGCTCGACCGCCGGCTTCGGGGCGGCAATGGGGCTATCGACCTCGGCGGTCGGCGCCGTCACCGGCTCGTCGCGCTCGGCCACTTGCTGCGGCGTCGGTCGCGGCAAGCGGATGGTCTCGTCCTCGGCATCGGCATCGGCGAGCATCTGCATCGCCAATTCCTCGTCCACGATCGGGGCATCGCCCTGCACGGCGCGAACGAGCGCCAGCTCGTCGTTCAGGTCGATCGTGGGCTCGGCGTCCACGTCGCGAGGGCGCACCTCACCCGGCAGCGCCTCGCCGATCAGCCGACGAGCATCGTCATTGCGGGCCAGCGAGAACCGCGCCTTCTGGTCGAACTTGAACAGCGCCTCGTGCCGCTCCTCCTCCTGGCTCCAGGTGCCCTGAACAGTCCAGGAGCGGTCCTCCTCGCGCCAGGCATCCCAGGCGACGGCCTCGGCGTCAACGCCCTGTTCCAGCAGGTTCTCCTCGACCGTGGCGCGCAGCGAGCGTGCCGAGCTCGATTCGCCGCGACGACGCACCGGGCACTGCAGCGCGGTGCCGGCCACGTGCTCCCGCTCCGCCAGCACCGGTGCCGCGAAGGGCTCAACCTTGTCGGCCTCCACCCCGGCCTCGGCGGCGACGTCCTCCAGCCTGGCGCCGGCGCGAATGCGGCTCTGGATGTCGCGGGGGCTCAAGGCACTGGTCATCGGCGGTTCTCCAAGGGACGAAGGATGCTAGTCGGCAATCTACCGTGCGCCATGCAAGAGCTCACCTGGCAACGCGCCTCACCGCCCACGGCGGTGGCTGGAAGGGTCGGGGATGACGTGGTTTGATCGGCACCATGTGCGCTGACGACCAGACCCTGGACCTGTCCCCCTACGAGTCCGTCCTACTGATCTCCTTCGGGGGCCCCGAAGCCCCCGAAGAGGTCGTCCCCTTCCTGCAGAACGTCACCCGCGGCTCCGGGATCCCGGTCGAGCGTCTGGAACAGGTGGGGGAGCATTACTTCGGTTTCGGCGGCAAGAGCCCCATCAACGACCAGAACAAGCTGCTGCTGGGCGCGCTCACCGACGAACTGCGCGCGCGCGGCTGTGAGTTGCCGATTCACTGGGGCAACCGCAACTGGCGTCCCTTCATCGCCGACGCCCTGGCCGAGGCCACCGCCGCCAGGGAGAAGCGCCTGCTGATGGTGACGACGTCCGCCTATCCCTCCTACTCCGGATGCCGCCAGTACCGAGAGAACCTTGCCGCTGAACCCGCCGTCGCCGAGGGACGCGTCAGCGTCGACCGCATCGGCAACTACGCCTTGGACGAGGGCTTCGTCGCCGCCAATGCCGAGTCCCTGCGCGCGGCATTGGACGAGCTCCCGGGCGCGCGGGTCGTCTTCGTCACCCACTCCATCCCGACCCCGATGAACGACAACTCCGGGCCGAGCGGGAACGCCTATCTGGACTGGCACCGCCAGGTCGCCACCCGGGTGCTGGCCGAGGCGGGCCACGAAGACGACCATGACCTCGTCTTCTGCTCCCGCTCCGGGCGCCCGAGCGACCCTTGGCTGGAACCCGACGTCAATGACCATCTCGAGGAACTCAAGGCCGCCGGCATCGACCGCGTCGTGCTCGCACCCATCGGCTTCATCAGCGACCACATGGAGGTCATCTACGACCTCGACACCCAGGCCCGCGAGACCTGCGACCGGCTCGGCATCCAGATGGTCCGAGCGGCCACCGTCGGCACCCACCACGCCTTCATCGCCGCCCTGGTCGAGCGGATGGCTCGCCGCGCCGCGCTGGCCCGGGGGGAGATCACCGACCCGGGCTGCGGCGGCGAGTGCATGGCCTGCCCCGGGGCCACCTGCTGCCCCAACCTGCGGGTGCCCACCAAGCCCGCCATCGACTGACACCTGCCCCTTCGCAGACTCCGCTTTCCCAACAGCGAATGGATTCCTGATGACCGACATCACCGTCCCGGACGAGATTGACGAAGCCCTTGGCAGCCCCTGGGAAGACCTGCGCGCCTACATCGCCCTGCCACGGCTCGCGAGCTTGGACCTGGCTCCGGACGGCAGTTGGCTGCTGGCCGGGGTGCAGCAACTGGACGCCGACCAGACCGCCTGGAAGACCGCTTTGTGGCGCATCGACCTGGAGGGCGGTGCCCCGCAACGTCTCACCCGCGGTGTGGAGGGGGAGAGCGCCAACGCCTTCCTGCGCGACGGATCGGTGGTGTTCAGCGCCAAGCGTCCGCTGCCGCCGGCCGGTGAGGCGCCCAAGGAGTCGGAGCAGGCACTGTGGTGCCTGCCCGCGGTCGGCGGCGAGGCCTACGTGCTGGCTCGCCGCGACGGCGGCTGGGACCAGGTCTGGGCTGCCCGGGAGGCCGACCGTCTCGTCTGCGCAGTGGGGCTGCGCGGAGGCATCGACGATCCCGAACAGGACGCCAAGCTGCGCGCCGCGCGCACCAAGAAGAAGGTCCGCGCGATCCTGCACGAGGGTTACCCGGTGCGCCACTGGGACCACGACCTCGACTCACAAACCACCCGCTTCGTCCGCGTCGACCTGCCCGCCGAAGGAGAGCCGAGCGTCAGCAGCGACGACATCCGCTACCTGCACGACGACCTCGGCCGCGGCCTCACCTCGCACGGCGTCCTCAGTGACGACGGCACCTTTCTGGTGGTTGGCGAGAATGTGGCCGAACCACATGGGTCCTCCCGCGAGACGCTCGTGCGCATCGACGTCGAGAGCGGTGGGCGCACCGTCCTGCTGGACGCTGCGGGCCAAGCGTTCGGCTCGCCGGTGCTGTCCACCGACGGTGGCTGGCTGGCGTGCGTCCGGTCGGAGAACTCGACGACCGAGCAGGCTCCACGCGAGTTCCTTCACCTGCTCGACCTGGGCACCGGCCAGGGCCGCGACCTGGCAGTCGACTGGGATCGCTGGCCGCACCCGGTCGCCTGGTCGCCGAACGCGGACGTCCTGTACTGCGTCGCGGACGAGGACGGCGAGTCGCCCATCTTCGCCGTGGACGTCGCAAGCGGTCAGGTGCGCCGGCTCACCGAGCATGGGGCCTTCTCCTCCGTGCGGTTGAGCCGTGACGGCGGCACCCTGTTCGCCATCCGCAGCGCCTACGACGACCACGGCAGTGTCGTCCGCATCGACGTCGCAGCCGGTGAGCTGACCGAACTGCGGGTCCCGGGGGAGCCCACCCCCTTGGCGGGCACCCTGGAAAGGGTCGAGACCACCGCCGCGGACGGCACTCGGGTGGCTGGCTGGCTCTGTCTGCCCGCGGGGACGAGCGCCCAGAACCCCTCCCGCCTTGCCCTGTGGATCCATGGCGGGCCGTTGGGCTCGTGGAATGCGTGGAGCTGGCGCTGGTGCCCGTGGCTGCTGGTCAGCCAGGGCTGGGCGGTGCTGCTGCCCGACCCCGCACTGTCGACCGGCTACGGCCAGCAGATGGTCCAGCGCGGCTGGGGGCGCTGGGGCGCGGAGCCCTACACCGACCTGATGACGATGACCGACTCGATCGAGTCGCGCGACGACATTGACGCCAGCAGGACGGTCGCGATGGGCGGGTCCTTCGGCGGCTACATGGCCAACTGGGTGGCCGGGCACACCGACCGCTTCGCGGCCATCGTCACCCATGCCTCGCTGTGGAACCTGACGAGCTTTGGTCCGACCACCGATGCGTCGTGGTACTGGGCGCGCGAGCTCAGCCCGCAGATGGCCGCCGAGAACTCGCCGCACCAGTTCGCACACCAGATCACCACCCCCATGCTCGTCATCCATGGCGATCGGGACTACCGTGTCCCGATCGGCGAGGGGTTGGGCCTGTGGTGGGAGCTCAACTCCCACTGGTCGGGCGATCCGGCGGACATGCCGCACAAGTTCCTGTACTTCCCGGACGAGAACCACTGGGTGCTCACGCCCCAGCACGCGATGATCTGGTACGAGACCGTCCGGGCCTTCCTGGAAACCCACGCGGAGGGCGTGGCCTTCATCCGTTCCAGCCTGCTGTGAGCCGTGCCGGCGGGGATGATCGGTCAAAGCCACCCCGTGCCGGTGGCCCACTTGACAGGTGTGCTAAACATTAGGCCGAACAGCGGCGGGGCCAGCCCCCACCTGCGGGAATGTCCGCCGGGCCACCGGTGTTCAGCCCTCGCCGGACCAGTCAGCCCGACCCGGTTCCTGACGGTCCGGGGAACATCATCTGTGGAAGGAAGTCATGGCGACCGATTACGACGCCCCGCGCAAGACCGACGAGGAGATGAGCGAGGACTCCATCGAGGAGCTCAAGACTCGCCGCAACGACGAGAACTCGGGCAAGGTCGACGAGGACGAGGTCGAGGCTGCCGAAGCCTTTGAGCTGCCCGGCGCTGACCTGTCCCACGAGGAGCTCACCGTTCGGGTGCTGCCGCGCCAGGCGAACGAGTTCACCTGCGCGTCCTGCTTCCTCGTCAAGAACCGGACGCAGGTCGCCGAGACCCGAGGCGGCAAGGACTACTGCGTCGACTGCGTCTGAGCAACAATCCAGCACGCACGACGAGGGCGGCCCCACCGGGGGGTCGCCCTCGTGCCATGTTCGCTCCGGCTGGGGATCGTCCCCCCGAGGTCGAGTACGCCCCCGAACTGGAAAGGTCCTCCGAGCCTGTCGAGGGGTCAGGCCTTGATCTTGACCTGACGCATCTTCTCCGGGGCTGGCTCGCCGGTGAGCGTCTCGAAGCGCTCCGCCAGGTACTTGTTGACGAAGGCCTGGCTCACGGCGATGCCGACGCCACTGGCAACGGCCCACATCGCGGCCTGGGTGGAGCTCGTCTCCTGGTCGTCCTTGGTGGGTGCCGGACGTCCGGTGGCCACGCGCCAGCCAGCTTCGACGAGCTTGCGGCTCGCGAAGGTGGCCACGGCGCCCAGGGCCAGGGCGTAGACCTTGAACGTGATCTTCTGGGTTGCAGGTGCAGCCATGGGTAGTCCTCTCGTCTGCTCGAACGAAAGCCATGCTAGGCACTCGGGAACGCGCCGCACGAGACGCGGGGGAGCTTTCCGCTCGTGGCGATGCCATTGGTAGCTTGGCACCATGCCGTCGACCGATGATCACTACGAAGAGCGCCTGTCCATCCCGATCATCTGGTGGCTGATGGTGCTGGCCTTCACAGGAAGCCTCGTCGTCGCAGTCTGGGCCTACCTGGGAATGGGCTGGGGCCTGGCCACTGCCCTGGCGACGGTCGTGCTGGCTGCAGCCGTCTTTGTGCCCTTTGGCCGCACGCCGGTGCGGATCGACGATCGCGGCGTGACCGCCGGAAGCGCCGTGCTGGAGTGGCCCTATGTCGGCGCCGCCCAGGCGCTCGACGCGGACGCGGCAGCCCGTGCCCTCGGTCCGCAGGCCAATGCCGCCGCCTACTTCCTCACCCGCTCCTACACCCGGGGCGCGGTGCGGATCGATGTTGAGGATGCCGCCGACCCGCACCCCTACTGGCTGATCAGCACCCGGCACCCGCAACGGGTTGCCGAGCTGGTCAACGCCCGCCGGGAGGCGTGATGGAACTGCGCGTCAAGCTGCTCGACCCGGGAATGGAGCTACCGCGCTTCGCCCACCCGGGCGACGCCGGAGCCGACCTCTGCACGACGTCCCACGTCGTCATCGAACCGGGGGAGCGGGTGCTGGTGGGGACTGGGATCGCGATCGCTCTGCCCGAGGGCTATGCGGGCTTCGTCCACCCACGCTCGGGACTGGCAGCGCGGCACGGGCTCACGATCGTCAACACGCCGGGCACCGTCGACGCCGGTTATCGTGGCGAGATCAAGGTCTGCCTGCTGAACACGGATGCCACCACGTCGGTGCAGCTGGCCCGTGGTGACAAGATCGCACAATTGGTCATCCAGCGGGTTGAACAGGTCGATTTTGTGGCCGTCGACGAACTGGACCAGACCAGCCGCGGTGATCGCGGCCACGGTTCCAGCGGCGGCGTCGCCGCCTGGGGTCAGCCGCCGACATCCTGATCCCGCTGCTGGTGGAACCTGTGTGGAAATCGCGGATCAGGTCGTTGCCGTTCTCGTTGCTGGGCCGTCGTCCAGTGCGATCCCCCTTGCCGGTGTGGCCCGAGCGTGGGGGATTGGTAGGCTCGCATCCGGCGCGGACGAGGGTCGTCCGGGCACCCGGAAAGGCACACACCGTGAGCGACATGAATCGCGACGAGGTCGACGAGCAGGCCGAGGTCGAGACCACTGACGAGCGGGCGAGCGACGAGGCCTCCGGCGAGCAGCTGCCCGACCAGCTTCCCGAGGAGCTCGACCCCAATGCCGAGCGCTGGGTCGCCCTCGACGAGCGCACCGACTTCCGCGACGACGGCCCCTTCGACCTGAACGAGGTCGACCTGGATGCCGACGACATCGACCGCCTCGACTTCGGATCGGTTATCTTGACCCCCTTTGACGAGATGCAACTCCAGCTGCAGATCGACGAGAACACCCAGCAGGTGAATGCCGCGCTGGTCATGCACCAGAACTCCGCGCTCGAGGTGGCCCTGTTCGCCGCCCCCGCGTCCAGCCCGATGTCCGGCGAGATCCGCACCGAAATGGTCCAGGTCACCGCTCAGCAGGGCGGCACCCCCTCGCTGGCCGAGGGCCCCTTCGGCACCGAGATCCGCCGGGTGATCCCGATGGAGGGCCCCGACGGTGAGACGATGTACCACGTCTCCCGCACGTGGTTCGCGCAGGGCCCCCGCTGGCTGCTGCGGGGGGTGCTGATGGGAGAGGCCGGCATGTACGACGGGATCGACGGACCGGCCGAGGTGTTGCTGGAGTTCTTCCGCAACATCGTCGTGCGTCGTGATGCCTCGCCGCGCGTCCCCGGTGACCTGATCCCGATGCAGATGCCGGCCGACCTGGTGCCCACGATGCCCGAGGGCACCGTGCCCCCGATCGACGAGCAGACACTCTGACCATGGCGCCCGGTCTGCTGCGCGGCCTGCAGCGGCTGCTGAATCCCCTTGAACCGGAGCAGGTGAAGGAGGGCGAAGAAGAGGTTCCGGACGTCCGGAACCTTGACCAGTGCCCCCTT
>NHCFI05602__coassemble_1254_pt1 | contig 10595 bp, 8 predicted proteins | sample NHCFI05602__metabat2_high_PE_006 | metagenome-assembled genome bin NHCFI05602 | reverse complement strand
GATCTGGGCCTCCGGGGCGCAGGTGGAACCAGCCGGCGAACGCATCCTCGCTGTCGAAGGCTGACCAGTTGCCGTAGCCGTGGTGCAGTCGCGCGCCAGCAAGAATCCTGGCGATGGATGCCTCGGTCTCGGCCAGCGTGGGCGCGCTGGAGGAGATGAAGCGCAGCACTCCGGGTTGCTGGTTCATCGCGAGCCAGTCGGGGGCGTCGGCTTGTTCCACGGGGCGCAGGAGAAGTCTGGGGGTTCGAAGCCTCACCGGGACATTCTGGCAGCTGGATTGCTCGCGCCTGGGGCAGACTGTGCGCCGTGAGGATCCTGGCTGACGTCGACACCGGCATTGACGACCTGTGCGCGCTGCTCCAACTGTGCGGCACCCCAGGCGTCGAACTCGTCGGCGTCACGACGACCGGAGGGAACACCACCGCCGAACAGTCCGCTGCCAACACGGCGGGCGTCCTGGACCTGTGCGGACGACCGGACGTCCCGGTCGTGGTCGGGGCCGGCCAACCCTTGCTCAGACCCCTGGTGACAACGCCCGAGACCCACGGACCCGATGGTGTGGGGTGGGCACGACTGCCCGACGTCGCCCATCGCGTCCAACTGGACGGCGCTGTCGACTTCTGGCGGGATGAACTGCGCCGACACCCTGGTCAGACGACGATCCTGATCACCGGACCCTGCACCAACCTTGCCCTGGCGCTGCTGGCCGAGCCGCGCCTGTTCGAGCTCGCGCAGCGGGTCGTCATCATGGGCGGCGCCTTCTGGTACCAGGGCAACACGACCCCCACGGCCGACTGGAACTTCTGGTGCGACCCGGACGCCGCCAAGGAGGTCTTCGCCGCCAGCCACCGGGCCGCAGAGAATGGCCTCCCCAGTGGCAAGCTGCCCGTCCTGTGCTCCCTGCAGGTGACCGAGCGCTGCGAGTACCGCCCGGACCTGCTCGACGACCTGATCGTCCGCGCCGGTGCCAAGCCCTTGGCCTACACCGCGGCTCGCCCGCGGGCGCAACGACCCCAGGCCGACACCGGATCGGTCCTGCTGGACGTGCTGGCCGACGCCCTGCGCTTCTACTTCGAGTTCCACCACGACTATGACCAGGGCTACGTGGCACACCTGCACGACCTGTTCGCCGCGCAGGTCGCCGCTGGGATCGCGACGATCACCACGACCGTCAGCCCCGTCGACGTCGAGGCCGACTCCGAAATGCTTCGTGGTACCTCCGTCCGCGACGACCGGAAGGTCTGGGGACGGGTGGGCAACTGTCAGGTCGTGGACGACAACCACCCCGAGGAGGTCTTCGAGGCATTCGCCGCCGCGGTCGCGAGGCTGGTGCCCCCCAATGACGCTCAGGCCGGACGGTAGCTGGGCTCGACCCTCTTCAGGTACCGAATCACGAGCAGCGTCACAGGGACGATGCACACCTCGACGAGGCACTTGTAGACGTACCCGGTGAGCGTGTAGTTGAACAGTTCCGCGCCGGTGATCGTCCCGGCATAGGCGATCGAACAGAACAGCAGCGTGTCCACCAGTTCGGCGATCAGCGTGGACGTGATGAGGCGGAAGGCCACCCGGCGCTCGGCCATCCGGGACTTCAACCGGACCACGACCAGCGAATTCAACAGCTCGCCTGCCAAGTACCCGGCCAGCCCCGCGACGGTGATCCGCCACACGGGTGCCAGCACCGTGTCCCAGTTCTCGAAGCCGGCGACCGGACGGGTCAGTGAGACCACCCAGTAGGTGACCGCGGCCAGAAAGGTGAGCGCGAAACCGGTCCAGATCGCCCGTTTCGCGCGGCGCCAGCCGTAGACCTCGGTCATGATGTCGCCGATCACGTAGGACAGCGGGAACAGGAAGGCGCCGCCGTCGAAGACCAGTGGCCCACCGCCGTAGAAGAGGTCACTGATGAACGGGATTCGCGGGCCCTCGAACAGCTTGGTCGCGCCGATCCCGGAGATCAGCAACAGCCCGACGAAGCAGGCGAGCACGATGTCGTAGTAACCGTGCTGGGCATCCCGCGAGGCGGTGGACGCGAGGTCGAGGCTGGGAGTGGTGGCTGTCACGAGGAGACATGCTCCCATACGCTCTGGCCCCGAGCAGCCGCGCCGAGGCTTCAAGGCCTCTGTCGAGTGGGCCGGCGAGAAGCGGGCCTGCTGGTTCCTCACCGGCAGCGCATCGCTGGCAAGCAGCTCGCGCTCCCGGGATCGGAGCATGCCCCGACCTGACCAGTCGCTCCTGGCGCCAGGTCGTCGTCCGCGCCGCACGCGATCTGCGACGCGGCGGCCGGACCATTGGTCGGCCTCAAGCTCCGCGTGCTCGGTTGACTCCGACACCGGGCCGTGAAAGTGGGCGTGACTACACACTTCGACGCCCTTTTGGTGGCAGGATTTGGTCATGGCAGATGACATCGATATCCCGGACGAATCGGAACAGCTCGACCAGCTGCAGTCCGAAGACACCTTGGTTGACCGGGGTGTCGACGACGTCTTGGACGAGGGCTACATCGCCCCTGACCACTGGTCCCCGGCGCAGGGCTTCGGCAACACCGCCGACGAGCAGGCGAGGGGCGAGACCCTTGACATCCGCATCACCCAGGAAGTGCCCGACGTCGACCCGACCGTCGACGTGCCGTTCTGGAACGAGGGCGGGGAGTCACGCGAAGTGGGCAGCCGCCGCGCCGGCCGCCTGATCGCCGGCGACAACTCCGATGGTGAGCCCAATGCCGCCGAGGTCGGCATCGACGGAGGCGTGGCCTGCGCCGAGGAGGCCGCGATGTACGTCATCGAGGGCTCCGAGGACGAGGACCCCAAGCCGATCGACTGAGCGCCGGTAGGGCAGGATCGACGGCATGACGTTCGACGCTGCCCTCAACAACCCGGCCCCACACCGCAAGCCCACCGACATCGTCGAGGGCATCGAACTGCACCCCGAGCGGGAGCTTTTCCCGCCGGTCGAGCCCTACCGCACCGGCATGCTGGATGTCGGCGACGGTCACCGGGTCTACTGCGAGGAGTCCGGCAACCCGGAAGGCAAGCCCGCGCTCTTCCTGCACGGCGGCCCCGGTGGGGGCGGCGGCACCGAGCGCCGACGATTCTTCGACCCGGCGCGCTACCGGATCATCTGCCTCGACCAGCGGATGTGCGGCCAGTCCACCCCACACGCGGCCGAACCCGGCGCTGACCTGTCCACCAACACCACCTGGAACCTGGTCGACGACATCGAGAGGCTGCGCGAATCAGTGGGCGTCGAGCGCTGGCTGGTCTTCGGTGGATCCTGGGGCAGTGCCCTGGCCCTGGCCTACGCCGAGACCCACCCCCACCGGGTGAGCGAACTCGTCCTGCGCGGCATCTTCACCCTGCGCCGCAGCGAACTCGACTGGTACTACAACGAGGGCGCCTCCCACCTGGCGCCGCAGTGGTGGGAGTCCTTCTGCGCCCCGCTGAAGCGGGCCGGGCACGACTTCTCGTCCGACAACATCGCGAAGTACCACGAGCTGCTCTTCGACGCCGACCACGAGACGGCGCTGCAAGCAGGCTGGGCCTGGACGACCTGGGAGGGTGCCACAAGCCACCTGCTCTTCAACGAGCGCGACGTCACCTACGAGTCGCCCGAGTACGCGCTGGCCTTCGCGCGGATCGAGAACCACTACTTCGTCAACGCCGGCTGGTTTGACGAGGGCCAGCTGATCCGCGACGTCGACGCCATCCGGCACATCCCCTGCGTCATCGTGCAGGGCAAGTACGACCTGTGCTGCCCGCTCCGGACGGCCAACGACTTGGCCACGGCCTGGCCGGAGGCCGAGCTGCACGTGGTCGCGGCCGGCCACTCCGCCTTCGAGCCATTGATCGCCTCCGAGCTGGTCAAGGCGACCGACCGCTTCGCCGACCAGACGCCCTGAGCCCCAAACGCCCCCTTCCTCAGACGCTGGGATCCACCTGGGTGTGGCCGTAGCGGTGGGTGGTGCGGCTGATCGCCTGTTCGTGCAGGAAGGCCAGCAGCTCCCTTCCGCCGGTGGCCAGCACCGGGCCGGTCAGCAATGCCACGCCCGGGTTGGTCACCCGCAGGCTGCCCGGGTTGCCCACGACACGCACCCGCAGGTCGTCCTCGCGCTCCATCCGCTCGTTGAAGCCGGCCGCGCTTTCGGTCGTCACCGGGTGACCGGCCACCTGCTCGGGCAGGTCCACCGTCGGATCAGCCGAGACCTCCAACCGGACCTCCGTCACCGCGGCGGCCGCCACCAGACGCACCAGGTCAGCCGCCCGGGCACCGGTCTGCAGCCGCACCCCGAGCCGGTCCAGCGGCCGGTAGCGGAAGACATTCAGCTCGCTACGCAGCCCGGAGCGGTCGTGTTCGGCGCCGAACTCGGTGCCGATCGCGGCAGCGTCCGACTCCGCAGCCACCCGCACCCAGGCGCGGTCGTCGGCCGACAACTCCAGCCCCAGGTCTGCCTGGGCCCGGTCCACGGCACGCTGTACCTCGGGGGTGCTGGACCCCCGGAATTGCGGGATGCCGTTCGCCTTCCACGCACCCAGCTGGGCCACGTAGTTCGGGCCGCCTGCCTTGGCGCCGGGGCCCACCGACGAGCGCTTCCAGCCGCCGAAGCTCTGCCGCTGCACGATCGCGCCGGTGATCTGCCGGTTGACGTAGGCATTGCCCACCTCGACGTGGTCGAGCCACCAGGCGATCTCCTTCTCGTCCAGCGAGTGCAGGCCGCCGGTCAGGCCGTAGCCGGTCGCATTCTGCAGGCCGGTCGCGGTGGCGAGGTCCTTGGCGGTCATCAGGCCAAGCACCGGCCCGAAGACCTCCGTGGTGTGGAAGTAGGAGCCCGGCGCGACGCCCGTCTTGACCCCGGGGCTCCACAGCCGTCCCTCGTCGTCCAGCTGGCGGGGCTCGACCAGCCATTCCTCGCCCACATCGAGCTGGGTCAGCGCGCGGTGCAGCTTGTCGCCGGGCGCCTCGATCAGCGGGCCCATCACGGTGCCCGCATTGGTCGTCGGCCAATCGACGACCAAGGATGAAACGGCGTCGACGAGTTGGTTTCGGAAGCGCTCGGAAGTGGCAACCGAGCCCACCAGAATCGCCAGCGAAGCGGCCGAGCACTTCTGGCCGGCATGCCCGAAGGCCGACTTCACCAGGTCGGCGACCGCCAGGTCGAGGTCTGCGGCGGGGGTGACGACCAACGCATTCTTGCCCGAGGTCTCACCGAAGACGCGCGGCCCGCGTGGGTGCTCGCCCCGCCAGCCAGCGAAGACCTCGGCGGTGCGGGTGGCGCCGGTCAGAAGCACGGTGTCGACGTCTCGGTGGCTGACCAGGTGCTGGCCCACCTCGTCCTCGTCGGTACGCACCACTTGCAGCACCTCATGGGGCACCCCGGCCGCCCACAGCGCCTCCACGGCGGTCTCCAGGCAGACGGGGGTCTGCGGGGCGGGCTTCACCACGACCGCCGCACCGGCGGCGAGCGCGGCCAGGCAGCCACCGATGGGGATCGCGACCGGGAAGTTCCACGGGGGAGTGACGAGCACCACGCGGTCAGGCAGGAACTGTGCGCCATCGGCGGCCAGACCCTGGCCGAGCTGCAGCGCAGACTCGGCGTAGTACCGCGCGAAGTCGACCGCCTCACTGATCTCAGGGTCGGCCTCCACGAGCGTCTTGCCCGCCTCGTGTGACATCACCGACAACAACAAGGGACGACGCGCCTGCAATTGGCGGGCCGCTTCGCGCAGCAGCTGTGCGCGTTCGGTGGCCGGTCGGGCCGCCCACCCCTTGCCCGCCTGGGTGGCGGTCTCGATGACGGCGTCGACCTCGGCGGTCGAGGCCAGCCAGGGGGAGCGGGCCTCCCGCGCGGGGGTTGCCAGCGCGTCCAGACCCATCTCGCGGTTGGGTGGCAGCGCGGGGTCGGTGTCGGGGGTGTTCGCGAACGCGTCGCCGACCTCGGCCGGTCCGGACGGCCGGCGTGGCCCGACCGACGCGCGGTCGGCGTTGGCGACCGACGCGCGGAATCGGCGCTCCTGGTCGTCCATCTGCGTGGGCGAGTTGGAGAAGAAGGCGTGGACGAAGTTCTGCGGCGCGGCATTCTCCTCGAGCCGACGGACGAGGTAGGAGACGGCCACGTCGAAGTCCTTGGGTGCCACGACCGGGGTGTAGAGGATCACCTCTCCGACGGTGTCGCGCACGGCGCGGGCCTGGGAGGGGCTCATGCCCTGCAGCATCTCGACGTCCATCATCTCGGTGATGTCGCGGGTGGTGGCCAGCAGGTGTGCAAGTGCCAGATCGAAGAGGTTGTGCGAGGCCACGCCGACGCGCAGGGAGTTGCCCACCTCCGGACGGAGCACGCGCTCGAGGCAGCGGATGTAGTTGGCGTCGGTCTCATCCTTGGACGGGTAGGGCGCCTGCTCCCAGCCGTGCAGTTCGGCGTCCACCGCTTCCATCGCCAGGTTGGCGCCCTTGACCAGCCGCACCTTCAGCGGCGCCCCACCCTCGGCGACCCGACGGGCGGAGAAGTCGATCACCCTTTCCAGGGCGGGCATGGCGTCGGGCAGGTAGGCCTGCAGGACGACGCCAGCCGAGAGGTCCTTGAACTCGGGCTCGGAGAGCATCGCCTCGAACACCGCCAGCGTGAGGTCGAGGTCGCGGTACTCCTCCATGTCGAGGTTGACGAACTTGTGCGGGGTCGCGGCCATCGCGGTGCGGCAGAGCGGGCGGAGCCGGTCCAGACAGCGGGCGACGGTGCCCTCAAGGTCCCAGGTGACGATCTGGCTGACCAGCGAGCTGACTTTGATCGAGACATAGTCGACGTCGTCGCGTTCCAGCAGCGCCTGGGTGCGCTGGGTGCGGCTCGCGGCCTCCTTCTCACCCAGAACTGCCTCGCCCAACAGGTTGATGTTCAGTCGAAAGCCTTCACTGCGGGCCTGTTCGAGGTGCTTGGTGAGGGCTCCGTCGTCGGCGTCGACGACCAGGTGGCCCACCAGTTGGCGCAGGCGCCGGCGTGCGGCTGGGACGACGACCTGCGGTGACACCCGCGCGGCAAGTGCCCCGGCGCCCAGCAGGGAGCGGTCCACACGACCGAGGAAGTTCGCCTCACGCACGCCCAACCCGGACAGTTCGCGAGCCGCCACCTTGATGTCCTCGGGGCGTGCGACCCGGTCCACGAAGCGAACGGCCAGGGCCAGGCCCGCCGGATCGGCGACGAGTTGGGCCAGCTGACCTGCGGTGGCCTTCTCCCGGGCGGTCTCCCCGGCCGCGGTGGCCAGGGCCCAGGTTTCGGCCAGTTCGACGGCAGGTTCGACGAGGGGTTCGAGTTCGACGGTGACGCTCATGGGACCAACGTAGTGGGGTGCACTGACACTCCCAATCGCCGCTCCCCAACACAGCGAGCCACGGAGGGGCCGGGGCAAACACTGCGACCCGGACAAGAATTCGCGCCGTGGGAGAAATGCCCGGGTGAACTGTCGGCGCCTGCCCGTAGACTCATCCGCGATGACAACACCTGAACAGTCCGTCCCCGCCGGAGATGACGCCCGGGGTGCCGAACGGCGCATCTCGCGCCTGCCCGCCACGCGCCGCCTTGAGGTGCCCGCGTCGATCCCCATGGTCAACGTGCTCGGCCCCCGCGATGAGTTCCTGCGCCTGCTCGAAGGTCAGCTCGACGCCGACCTGATGGTTCGCGGCAACGAGATCACTCTCACCGGCAGTGCCGCCGACATCGCGCTGGCCCACGACGTCTTCGTCGAGATGATCACGATCCTGCGCACGGGCCAGGGCCTGACCAGCGCCGACGTCGAGCGGATCGTCGGGATGACCTCCTCCGACGAGCACCCCTCCGAGGTGCTCACCGCCAACATCCTGTCCAACCGGGGCAAGACCATCCGTCCCAAGACGCTGAACCAGAAGCGCTATGTGGACGCGATCGACGCCCACACGATCGTCTTCGGGATCGGCCCGGCCGGTACCGGCAAGACCTACCTGGCCGTTGCGAAGGCCGTCCAGGCGCTGCAGCGCAAGGAGGTCAGCCGCATCATCCTGACCCGTCCCGCGATCGAGGCCGGTGAGCGGCTGGGCTTCCTGCCCGGCACCCTGAACGACAAGATCGACCCCTACCTGCGCCCGCTCTACGACGCGCTCCACGACATGATGGAACCCGAGGCGGTCCCGAAGCTGTTGACGGCCGGGACGATCGAGGTGGCGCCCCTGGCCTACATGCGCGGACGGACACTCAACGACGCCTTCATCATCCTGGACGAGGCCCAGAACACGTCCATGGAGCAGATGAAGATGTTCCTCACCCGTCTGGGCTTCGGTTCCAAGATCGTGGTGACCGGTGACGTGACCCAGATCGACCTGCCGAACGGCCAGCCCTCCGGCTTGCGCGGTGTGCAGCAGATCCTGGACGGCGTCGAGGACATCGCCTTCTGCAACCTGACCGCGCGCGACGTGGTTCGTCACCGTCTGGTGGGGCGCATCGTCGCCGCCTATGACCAGTTCGAGAGCACCGACGAGCCCCCCGTGCAGGTCAACCGCGCGGCCCGACGGGCGTTCGGCCGCCACGAACAGGGCCGCCACGAACAGGGCCGCCACGATTCCGCACGGCCAGACCGGGAGCAGCGCAAGTGATCGACATCAACAACGAGTCCGGGATGATCGCAGACGAGCAGGGGCTGGTGCGCCTGGCGGCCTTCGCTCTCGACGAGCTGCGGATCCACCCGCAGAGTGACCTGTCGATCCTGCTGGTCGACGAGGCCACGATGGAGAACTATCACGTGCGCTTCATGGACCTGCCCGGACCCACCGACGTCCTCAGCTTCCCCATGGACGAGATGCGTGCGCCGATCCAGGACGAGGAGCCGCCGCGCGGACTGCTCGGTGACATCGTCCTGTGCCCGGCGGTCACGCAACGCCAGGCGGCCGAGAACGGCCGTCGTCCCGACGAAGAGGCCGAGTACCTGCTCGTCCACGGCCTTCTGCACCTGCTGGGGCACGACCACGCCGAGCCGGAGGAGAAGGCCGTCATGTTCGGCCTGAACGACCGGATCATCGCAGCGTGGAATCAGCGCAAGGCCGACTGAGATGGCCCAGCACCAATGGATCGAACTCTCGATCGCCCTCGTCTGTGCCCTGCTCGCTGGCCTGCTGTCGGCAGCGGACGCTGCGCTGGCGAACATGTCCAGGGGACGCGCAGAGGTCTTGGTCGAGGAGGGGCGCTCCGGCGCCCGCCGCGCCAAGCAGATGGCCGATGATCCCGCGCCCTATGTGAACACAGCGCTCTTCCTGCGCACCACCTTCGAGATCGTCTCCATCGTGCTGGTCGGCATGGTGGTCTACGACCACTTCCGCAGCGAGTGGCAGCAGGCGCTGCTGACCGCAGGCGTGATGGTGCTGGTGAGCTTCATCCTGTGGGGCGTCGCACCGCGCACCATCGGGCGCCAGAAGGCTGACAAGGTACTGCTCTCCCTGGGCGGGCTGCTGAGCCTGCTCACCACCGTCTTCGGGCCCGTTGCCAGCCTGATGATCCTGATCGGCAACGCGCTGACCCCTGGCAAGGGCTACACCGACGGCCCCTTCGCCTCCGAGGCCGAACTGCGTGACCTGGTCGACCAGGCCGAGGCCAGCGACGTGATCGACTCCGAAGAGCGGGAGATGATCCACTCGGTCTTCGAGCTGGGTGACACGATCGTCCGCGAGGTGATGGTGCCGCGCACCGACGTCGTCTTCATCGACCGTTCCCGCAACCTGCGTCAGGGCCTGTCGCTGGCCCTGCGGTCGGGTTTCAGCCGGATCCCCGTCGTGGGCGAGGGCCTCGACGACGTGCTGGGCATCCTGTACCTGAAGGACCTGGTCAGGCGCACCTTCGACAATCCCGGCGCCGAGAAGACCGAGACCGTCGAGTCGATCATGCGTGCGCCGCACTTCGTCCCCGACTCCAAGCCGGTCAGCGAGTTGCTGCGCGAGATGCAGACCCAGCGCAACCACGTCGTCATCGTCGTGGACGAGTTCGGCGGCACCGCCGGCGTTGCCTCGATCGAGGACATCCTGGAGGAGATCGTCGGCGAGATCGTGGACGAGTACGACCCTGAGCCGATCCCCACCCAGGAGGTCGAGCCAGGTGTCTTCCGCGTCGCTGCACGGCTCAATGTCGAGGAGCTCGGCGACCTGTTCGGGATGGATCTGGACGACGAGGACGTCGACTCCGTCGGTGGCGTGATGGCCAAGGTGCTGAACATGGTGCCGATCCCGGGCAGCACCGTCGACTATGAGGGCCTGCGGATCGTCGCCGAGACCGCCGGGGGCCGCCGCCACCAGATCGAGACCTGCCTGGTCAGTCGCGTCCCAGAGGATGCGGACGAGGACGAGACCGTCGAGGAGAGCCATGAGTGAGCAGGACAAGTTGCCGAACCGCATGCCCACGCTCGCTGAGCTGATGGACGACGATTTCGATCCTGACGCCCCCGACTTTGGAGTGGGGCCAAACGGCGCGTCCGACGTCGACTGGACCGGCGACAAGACCTTCCGGTCGGGCTTCGCGTGCTTCGTCGGACGGCCGAACGCGGGCAAGTCGACGCTGACCAATGCCCTGGTGGGCAGCAAGATCGCCATCGCGAGCT
>NHCFI05602__coassemble_1252_pt1 | contig 10605 bp, 8 predicted proteins | sample NHCFI05602__metabat2_high_PE_006 | metagenome-assembled genome bin NHCFI05602 | reverse complement strand
GGGATGTCACCGAAGCCGGTTCCGGTCAGGCGCTGCACCTGACCGCCCTCCTGATCGACGGCCACCATGATCGGCACCTCGCCAGCAGCGGTCTGGATGCGCGCGCTCATCGAGGCGACCTGTCCCACGCCCTTGGGTGGCTGCCCGAGGTAGAGCACGGACCCGATGCCGAATTCCTCCACCACCTGGCGCAGGTCCGGATCGAAGGTCGCGCCGGTGGTGGCGACCATGAACAGCTGGCCGACCTTCTGGGTGATGTCCAGACCCTCGGCCAGGCTGCGGCAGCTCGGGCTGCTGGCGGCGGACGGCGAGGCGGGTCCAGGCGCCGACGCACGCTCCGAGGCCGCGTTGCCGGAGCCGGTCGATTCCACAGCGCTGCTCGCCGCGGACGTCGTGGCGTCTGGGCTGGTACTGGACGAGCCGGTGCCGGCGCAGGCGCTCAAGGCCAGCGCAGGCACCATCAGCACCGGGGCAAGGGCGCGACGCGTCATGCGTCCAGCTCCAGGCCCAGCAGGGCGTTCTCGATGACCTCGGTCAGCGCGGGATGGATCCAGTACTGGCCGCGCGCCATCTCCCGCACGCCCAGCCCGAAGCTCATCGCCTGCACCAGTGGCTGCAGCAAGGTGGAAGCCTGCGGGCCGACGATGTGCGCACCGAGCAACTGACCGGTCGCCGGGTCGGCGATCACCTTGCAGAAGTGTTCCTGGTCTTCCAGCGCCCAGCCATAGGCGACGTCCCCGAAGCGTTGCACCTTGGTGACGTAGCGGCGGCCCTGCTCGCGCAGTTCCTGCTCGGTGGCGCCGACGGCGGCCACCTGCGGGTCGCTGAAGACCGCGTGCGGGATGAATCGGTGGTCGGTGCTGGCGAGGTCGTCGGGGTGCAGGAGGTTGTGCTGGACGGTGCGCGCCTCGGCGTTGGCGACGTGCTTGAGCTGGGCGTGGGAACAGACGTCCCCGAGCGCCCAGATGCGTTCGTTGGTCGTGCGCTGGTGCGCGTCGACCACGACGAACCCGTCCTGATCCGTCTCGACCCCGGCGGCAGACAGGTTGAGCGTGTCCCCATTGGGGATACGGCCGGTGGCCTCCAGCACCACCTCGGCCTCGAAGGAGTACTCGACCCCGTTCGCGTCGGTGGCGATCACCGCGACGGTGCCGTCGTCATTGGCCTCGTAGGCGCTGATGTCCTGGTTCAGCACCAGCCTGACCCGCTCGCCCATCAGCCGGGTGAACAACTCCGATACCTCCTCGTCCTCCTTGCGCAGCAGCCGGGGCGACCGGTTGATCATGGTCACCTGGGTGCCGTAGGAGGAGAAGACGTGCGCGAACTCGGCCGCCACGAAGCCGCCGCCGTGGATGATCATGCTCTTCGGCAGCGAGGGCAGGCGCATGATCGTGTCGGAGGTGTGCACGGCCCCGGCGACCCGGGGGTCGTTGAGACCGGGGAGGTCCTTGAAGCGGGCCCGCGAGCCGGCCGCGATGACGAACTGGTCGGCAGAGATCCGGTAGGGCTCGTCCTCGCCCTGGATGGCGATCTCGAGGGAGTCAGGGCCGACGAATCGGGCGGTGCCGGTGAACAGTTCCACATGGGGTTGCTGCTCGCGCCACTGCTTGCCACCGGACGAGATGGGGTCGATCCGGCCGAAGATGCGGTCGCGGACCTCCTCGAAACGCACCCCTTCGAACCGGAGGTCGACCCCGAGCCGGCCTCCCTCCTCGGGGGAGCGTGCCAGGTCGGCGGGTAGCACGAACATCTTGGTAGGGATGCATCCGACATTCAGGCAGGTGCCGCCGAAGACGCCACGCTCCACGAGCGCCACTCGCTTGCCCTCGAAGCGTTCGTCGATGATCGTGTTGCCCGAACCGGAGCCGATGATGCAGACGTCGAAGTGTTCCATCTCAGGCCTTCTTGGTGGACCGGACGGCGAGCTTGGCGATCGGCAGCGAGATGCGCGTCGGGGACAACTTCGCGACCGTCGCCTGGACGGCGTTCAAGCGTCCGTCGACGACGCTGGGGCGCCCCTGCTCCAGTGCCCTGAAGGTGCTGGCGACCACCTGCTCGGGGGTACGGCGGCGAGTCATCGCCGAGTCATCCCCCGCATTGGAGAAGAAGGAGGTCTCGGTGGGGCCGGGGCAGATCGCGACCACCTTGACGCCCTGCGCCTTGACCTCCGCCCACAAGGCCTGGCTGAAACTGAGCACATAGGACTTGGTCGCCGCGTAGACGGCCATGGTGGGGATGGGCTGGAAGGCGGCCGTGGAGGCGACGTTGATGATCGTCCCCTCGCCGCGACGGACCATCGCTGGGACGAACGTGCTGCACAGGTCGGTGAGCGTCACGCAGTTCAGGGTGATCTCGGAGTGGACGCGATCGGGGTCCAGCTGGGAGAACTCGCCCATCGTCCCGAAACCGGCGTTGTTGACCAGCACGTCCACCTCGACGCCCTGGGACTGCAGTTCCGCGGCCAGCGCTCGCCCGGCGCCATCGACGCCGAGGTCTTCGCAGTGCACCCTCACCTGTACCGAGTGGGCGGCCGACAACTCGCCGGCCAGGGCCTGCAACTTGTCCTGGCTGCGGGCGACCAGGACGAGGTCGTGGCCCTGCGCTGCGAGGTGGCGGGCGTAGGCCTCGCCCAGGCCACCCGATGCTCCGGTGATCAGTGCGTACATGGCCACCAGCCTACTGGCGGGCCTGGCGATTCCCCGCGCTGAGCTTCCCGCCGGCGGTAGCTCAAATACCGGCGTAGGAGTGCAGGCCGCTGACCAGCAGGTTGATGCCGATGAAATTGAACCAGAAGGAGATGACGCCGATGATCGCGATGATCGCGGCCGCGCGTCCCCGCCAGCCGGCGGTGGCTCGGGCGTGCAGGTAGGCCGCATAGACAACCCAGGTCACCAGTGCCCAGGTCTCCTTGGGGTCCCAGCCCCAGTAGCGGCCCCAGGCGTACTCGGCCCAGATTGACCCAGCAGCGATGGTGAAGGTCCAGACCGGGAAGGCGAAGGCCAGCGAGCGATAGGCCAATACGTCCAACTTCTTGGCGGTGGGCAGCTTGGCGAGGTAGCCGGTGGTCACGGCGCCCTTGCCCTCGGCGCGAGCCCGCAGCAGGAACAGGATCGATGCTGCGCCGCCCACGTTGAAGGCAGCCCCCGAAATGCAGGCGGCGACGATGTGGATCACGAACCACACCGAGTGCAGAGCGGGAACCAGGTCGGCGACGGCGACGTAGAAGACCGTCGCGGCCAGGCCAAGGCCGACGGCCAGCAACAAGGTGACCGGCAGCCCGAGCCAGCGCATCCCCCACCGGGTGGCCAGCGGCAGGTAGGCGATCGCGACGAACAGCAGCGCCGAGGCGGTGAACTCGTACATGTTTCCCCAGGGCGCGCGTCCGGCCGCGATGCCGCGGGTCACGACGCCGACCAGGTGGCTGGCGAAGGCGACCAGGGTCAGGCCCACCCCCATGCGTCCCCACATGTCCACCCGCAGCCGCTGCGGACGATTGGCCTCGTCGGCCTCGATCGAGAGCCCCCGCGCGGAGGCCCACTCGGCGGCATGCGCCATGAAGGCCAGCAGGTAGACGACGGCGGCCGTGACGATGGCCAGGGCCGAGATCTCCGAGGTGCTCATGGGTTCTCCTGTTCGGCGAGGGCGGTGGGGCTGGTGGCGGTGGGGTTGGTCGCGGTGGGGTTGGTGGCGGCGGTGGGGTTGGTGGCGGCGGGCTGGAGGGCCCCCTCGACAGGCTCGGGGATCGTTGTGGCGCGGGTTGAAGTAAGCAGGTCGTCCACGTCGTCGGACAGACCGGTGCGGGCGTCCGCACGGTCCAGTCCACCGACCTCGACCCGGGAGTGCCCGTCTGCATCGTCGCGCACCCGCAGCCACAACCGCCGCGGGCGGATGAACAGCGACAGGCACAGCCCCAGCACGCCGACCGCCAAAGACGCGAAGGCCATCGGCAGCCCCGGGGAGCGTGAGACCTGGAGGCGTGACCAGTGCGACCAGCCGTCCAGCGCGATCGTGCCCTTGCCATCGGGGAGCCGGTACTCCTGGCCCGTCTTGAGCTGGAAGCGCAGCAGGTCGTCACCGCTGGTCATTTGCGTCATGCCAGTGGTGTCAAGGACGAAGACATTCTCCGGCTCGCCCGTCTCGGTCTTGGGCGCTCCGGCCCAGGCATTGGAGTACAGGACGGGGTTCAGCGCGTCCGGGAAAAGCGAGCGGGGCATGCCCTCCCCCGCACTGGTCGGCACGAAGATGGCGTCGAAGGCCAACCGCTCCGGGCGGGCGTCGGGCACCTTGATGACGCCCTTGGAGGTGAAGTTGCCGTCCTGCTGGAGGAAGACCACCGGGCCGGAGAAGGCGATGTCACCGTTGCCGTCCGTGACGGTGATGTGCGGTGCGTAGCCGAAGCTGAGCAGGTGCACACGGTTGCCGTCGATGGTCAGCGGGTGGTTCACCCGGACGGTCTCGGCAGCCGTGGTGCCGTCCGCGGTGACGTCCACGTCGGCGGTGAAGTCGCGCGGGGCGCCGGTCTGCACGGCGCCGGTCTCGAACCGGACGAAGAACTTCTTGAGCTTGACCGTGAAGGGTTCCAGGGCGTCGGTGTCGACGCGGGCTCCGGCTTTGTACTCGTCGTACTGGGTGATGTTGTTCGAGAAACCCTGACCCTCGACGATGATCGCGGTGCCCTTGAACCCGTAGAGGTTGTTCCACGCGATGCCGAGCAGCATGAAGACCATCGAGACATGGAAGACCAGGTTGCCGAACTCGCGCAGGTAGCCGCGCTCGGCGCTGATGCCCTCCGCGGTGGTCCGCACCCGGAAACGCTTGCTGCGCAGCCACTTCTCGGCGTTGGCCACAGCGTCCTGCCGGTCGCCGACGAGTGCCGCGACCCGGTTCTCGGGCAGCCGGTCCAGCCGGGAGGGGATCCGGGGCGGCGGCTGGCGCAACGCCCGGGCGTAGACCCGGATGCGCGGGATGATGCAGCCGATCAGCGAGACGAACAGCAGCAGGTAGATCGCGCTGAACCACGGCGAGGTGTAGACGGAGTACATCCCGAGCGGGGTGTAGAGCTTGTCCAGAGCCGGGTGGTCGGTGCGGAAGGTGCGAACGCGGGAGGCCGAGATGGATGTCTGCGGCACCAACGATCCGGGGATAGCGGCCAGCGCGAGCAGGAAGAGCAGGGCCAAGGCGGTGCGCATGCTGGTCAGCTGCGTCCAGATCCAGCGTCCAAACTCCCGCACCCCCATACCAGGGGTGCTGGTGCCGGACGTGCTGTTGGCGGGTGGGGTCTTGCTCATCAGATCGGTGTCTCCCAGTTCGCAGCCAGCACCTGAATGTGTCGCATCAAGACGTCCCACTGGCCCGTGACCAGCAGCAGCCCAACCATGATCATCATCACGCCCCCCAGCCGCATCACCCAGACCTGGTTGCGACGGACGAAGGCGATCGCGCGGCTGAACCTGACCATGGCCAGTCCGGCAACGATGAAGGGCAGGCCGAGGCCGATGGCGTAGAAGAAGGCAAGCACCCCGCCGCGGGTGGCAGAGCCCTCGTTGAAGGACAGGGACAGCACGACCGAAAGCGCTGGCCCGATGCAGGGCGTCCAGCCGAGCGCGAAGAACATGCCCAGCAGGGGTGCGGCAGCGATGCCTGCGCGTGGCATCCGGTGCAGTCGGACCTCACGTCGGCCGAGCGGCAGCACGCCCATGAAGATCAGGCCGAGACAGATGGTGACGATGCCCATCACCATCGAGATCGTCTTCTGGTGGGTCACCAACGCCGCCCCGACACTGCCCATCGCGGCGCCGGTGAGCACGAAGACGAAGGCAAAACCGAGCACGAACAGGCTGGTGCCCAACAGAGTGCGGCGCTTGGATCCGGTGCCCTCGATCACGTCCGCGGCGCCCAGGCCGGTGGCAAAGCTCAGGTAGCCGGGCAGCAGGGGCAGGACGCAGGGCGAGAGGAAGGATGCCAGCCCCGCCAGCATCGCCACCGGGACGGCCAGCAGCATCGAACCGCCCAGCGCATCTCGTGCGAAGTCATCCATGTCACTTGCCTGCCGCGATGTCGTCGATGGTGCCGACGAGAGTGGAGGTGGTGGTCTCGCCCATGATGCGCGCAGCGACCCGCCCCTGGGCGTCGATCACCAGCGTGGTCGGGATGGCCTTGGCCGGCACCTGGCCCCAATCGAGCAGCATCGCCCCGTCGGGGTCGTAGAAGTTGGCGTAGCTGATCTTGAACGTGCGGACGAATGCCTCGGCGCGCTTGGTATCCAGGTCGCGGGTGTTGACGCCGTAGAAGACGGCCTTGCCCTTGGTCTTCTTTGCGGCCTCGACGATCTGCGGCGCCTCGTGCCGGCACGGAGCGCACCACGAACCCCACACGTTGACGACGATCACCTTGCCGGCGGCGTCAGCCGTGGTGAGCTTCCTGCCTGCCAGGTCCTCACCCGTCAGAACCGGTGCCGCGGTGCGCTGGTCGGGAGCGATCCGGGTGTAGCTGCCGTCTCCCTGCGCGAAACCGGTCTCGGCGTCAGTGCCGGTCGGGGAAGAGCAGGCGGTCAGCGCGAGCATGAGCCCCAGGGCAGCAGCCCGCGCGGGCGCCGGGCGGCGCGTCACAGGGCCGCCCTGGCCGCCGCCGCGGCCTTCGGCAGCGCGGCAATGACCCGGTCCAGGACGGCGTCGTCGTGCGCGGCGGACAGGAACCAGCACTCATAGCCCGACGGCGGCAGGTAGATGCCCTGCTCGAGCATCGCGTGGAAGAAGGCGGCGAAGGCCGGGGCCGATTGGGTCTGCGCCTGCTCGTAGTTGGTCACCGGGCCGGTGGTGCCGAGGAAGACCGAGAACATCGAGCCCGCGGTGTTGATGGCGAAGGGCACGCCGAAGGTCTGCAGTGCCTTCGCGACTTCGGCACGCAACCGGCTCGACTGGAGATCGAGATGGGCGTACACATCGTCCGTGCACAGCCGCAGCGTGGTGGCGCCCGCGACCGAGGCGATCGGGTTCCCCGACAGGGTGCCGGCCTGGTAGACGCCGCCGACGGGTGAGAGTTGCTGCATCAGGTCGGCCCGACCGCCGAAGGCTGCCGTCGGGAAGCCGCCGCCCATCACCTTGCCGAAGGTCATCAGGTCAGCGGCGACGCCATCTGCGCCGAACTGACCCTGACGGGTGACGCGGAAACCGGTCATCACCTCGTCCGAGACGAACAACGCGCCGTGCTCGTGGGCGACCCGGCGCAGGAAGGCATTGAAGTGTTCGCCGTCCACGATCGAGGGCTCGATGACACCCATGTTGCCGGGGGCCGCTTCGGTGATCACGCAGGCGATGTCGGCGCCGTGCTCGGCGAACAGGGCCTCGACAGCGGCGCGGTCGTTGTAGGGAGCAACCAGGGTGTCAGCCGCGGTCGCCGGGGTGACACCCGGGGACGCGGCAACGGCGCGGGAGGCAGCGTCGCCCAGCGTCGCGACACCGGACCCTGCCGCGACCAACAGCGAGTCGACGTGGCCGTGGTAGCAGCCGGCGAACTTGAGCATCTTGGTACGTCCGGTGGCCCCGCGAGCCAGCCGCAGCACGCTCATCGTCGCCTCGGTGCCAGAGCTGACCAGACGCACCTCGTCGACGGGGGTGCGCTCGACGACCAGTTCGGCCAGTTCGACCTCGGCCTGGGTCGGGGCGCCGAAGGAAGTACCCAGGGCAGTCTTCTCAGTCACCGCGGCCAGCACCTGCGGGTGCGCGTGGCCCAGGATCATCGGACCCCAGGAGCCCACCAGATCGACCAGTTCGTTGCCGTCCTCGTCGGTGACGAAGGCACCCTTCGCCGAGGCGATGAACCGCGGCGTCCCGCCAACGGCACGGAAGGCGCGCACCGGGGAGTTCACCCCGCCGGGAATGACGCGCTGTGCCCTCGCGAAGAGGGCCTCCGACTGTGGTGCGGACTGCGGGCTCATGGGCTCGGAGTCTAGTTCCGCCGGCTGGGTATTCCGAACCGGCGCCCACGGCCGGTCTCGCTCCGCCCCGACATCGCGTAGGGGCTCAGGCCCGGGCGTGCCGCTGGGCGTACTCCAGCGCCCAGTAGGTGAGGACGATGTCGGCACCGGCGCGACGGATCGAGGTCAACGACTCGTCGATGATGCGGTCACGGTCGATCCAGCCGTTGGCGGCGGCGGCCTCGACCATCGCGTACTCGCCGGAGACCTGGTAGGTGGCCAGGGGCACGTCGACCACCTCGCGCACCTTCGCGATGATGTCCAGGTAGGGCAAAGCGGGCTTCACCATCACCATGTCGGCGCCCTGCTCGATGTCGGCGAGCACCTCGCGGATCGACTCCCGGGCATTGCCCGGGTCCTGCTGGTAGGTCTTGCGGTCGCCCTGCAGCGATGAGCCGACTGCCTCGCGGAAGGGTCCGTAGAAGGCGCTGGCGTACTTCGCCCCATAGGCCAGGATCGCCACGTCGGTGAAGTCGTCGTCGTCCAGTTCCTCGCGGATCGCGGCGACCTGGCCGTCCATCATCCCCGAGGGTGCGACGACATGGGCGCCGCACTCGGCGTGGATGCGGGCCATCTGCGCGTAGATCATCACGGTCAGGTCGTTCAGCACGCGGCCCTTGTCGTCGAGGATGCCGCAGTGGCCGTGGTCGGTGAACTCGTCCAGACAGACGTCGCTCATCACCAGCAGGTCGTCGCCGACCTCGGAGCGGACGGCCGCGATGGCGCGGTTCAGGATGCCGTCGTCGGCGATGGCCTGCGAGCCGTTCGCGTCCTTGTCGTGGGGCTTCGGGACGCCGAAGAGCATGATGCCGCCCAGGCCCGCCTGCGCGCAGTCGGTGGCGACTCGACGGATGGTGTCCAGCGTCTGCTGTTCCACGCCCGGCATGGACGAGATGGGGCGGGGCTGGGTGATCCCATCCGCCACGAAGGCGGGCAGCACCAGTTGGCGGGCCTCGACGCTGGTTTCACGGACCAGGTCGCGCATGACGGGCAGGGTACGAAGACGACGGGGGCGATCCATGGGCCCCATTCTGCCCCCTCGAACCGCTCGGGGATCTGCGGTGTCCTCGCGGGCATCGCGGACCACCAGGCCCGAACGCCGGGAACGTCGCCCACCTTGCTCCCACGAGCCCGCAGCGGCCGCCCCTTCAACCGCATGCCCCACGACGCCTCCACGAGAACGTGAGCTGCCCCTTGGGACTGCCCGCCACATCCCAGAAACCTGGGCGACGACTGAGGCGTCGGGTCGCGAGACTGCCGAGGCTCAGGCAGACGTCGGCTGGGCGCGGCGCCGGCGCCGCTTCTCCGAGGGACGGACGACGACCTCCCCGCGCTCCTGCATGTCGAGGCGACGCTGGTGCGCGAACTGGGCCAACGCATCCACCAGCTCCAGCGCGGAGGGCTCCGGGGCCAGCACGTCGACCCGTAGGCCATGCTCCTGACAGGTCTTCGCCGTCTGTGGGCCGATCGCCGCGATCACGGTCAGTTTGTGCGGCTTGCCCGCGATGCCGACCAGGTTGCGCACCGTCGAGGAGGACGTGAACACGACCGCGTCGAACTGCCCAGTCTTGATCGCCTCGCGCGTCTGCGCTGGCGGCGGGGCGGCGCGAACGGTGCGATAGGCAGTGACGTCCTCCACCTCCCAGCCAAGATCGGTCAGGCCGGAGACCAGCACGTCGGTGGCGATGTCGGCACGCGGCAGGAAGACCCGGTTGATCGGGTCGAGCAGTTCGTCGAAAACCGGGAACTCGGCGGCCAGCCCGGCGGCCGACTGCTCGTGCTTGGGCACCAGGTCGGGACGGATGCCCCAACTGCGCAGGGCAGCGGCGGTGGTGCTGCCGACCGCAGCGACACGCAGGCCGGAGAAGGCACGCACGTCCAGGCCGTACTCGTCGAACTTCTCCCGGATGGCCCGCACGGCGTTCACACTGGTGAACGCGACCCACTCATAACGTCCCTCGACCAGACCGCGCACGGCCTTGTCCATCTGCTGCGGGGTGCGCGGGGGCTCCACGGAGATCGTCGGCACCTCGTCGGCGTTGGCACCCCAGGTGCGTAGCCGGTCGACCAGCGGAGACGCCTGCTCCTTGGTGCGCGGCACCAGCACCCGCCAGCCGAACAGGGGTTTGGACTCGAACCAGTCGAGTGAGCCACGGGACTGGTCAGCCACGACAGAGCCGACGACGACGTGGATGGGCGCCCAGGGGTCCATGCCACGGGCGGCGCGGACCATCTTGCCCAGCGTCGTCACCTGCGAGGCCTGGGAGGTCGAGGCACCACGCACGACCAGCAACACCGGCTCATCGTCGCGGCGTGCGGAGCCGAGCGCCTGCGCGTAGACGGTGGACAGGTGCTCAACCAGCGTGGAAATCAACAGAGTGCCGGTGGCAGCCCAGGTGGATCCGTCGCCCAGCTGCGGGTCGGTCGCGTTGATCAGCTGCACCTCGGAGTCGCCGAGGGGGACGCCGGCGTACTCGGGGATCGCGGTCAGCGTCGAGATGCCCGGGATGATCTCCAGCCCGACGCCCGCATTGGCGCACTCGGCTGCCTCGGCAGCGACTCCGCCGTCGAGGAAGGGGTCACCGGTGATCAGACGGACAACCGTGTCGCCCTCGGCCACCGCCTCGCGG
>NHCFI05602__coassemble_1249_pt1 | contig 10614 bp, 10 predicted proteins | sample NHCFI05602__metabat2_high_PE_006 | metagenome-assembled genome bin NHCFI05602 | reverse complement strand
GACTCGCACAGCGACCGGACCGAATGAAGGGGGCGGCCCACTGCAAGGAGTGCTCGCACGTGTGGCGTCAGGACACCACCGCTGCGGCGCCGCCGCGGGCCAAGATCTCCCGCGCCGGCCTGCGGTGGGGTCTGGTCGGGATCGTCGTCGGCCACCTGTCGATGGCCCGAGTTGCCCAAGGACTGGGCGTGGCGTGGAACACCGCCAACGACGCGGTCCTGGCTGAGGGCCGGCGTCTGCTCATCGAGGACCCGACCCGCCTGGACGGTGTCAAGGTCGTCGGGGTCGATGAGCACGTGTGGCGGCACACCCGGCGCGGTGACAAGTACGTCACCGTGATCATCGACCTCACCCCGGTCCGGGACGGCACCGGGCCCTCACGCCTGCTGGACGTGGTCGAAGGTCGGTCGAAGAAGGGGTTCAAGGACTGGCTGGCCGAGCGGGACCAGGCTTGGCGCGATGGGATCGAGGTCGTGGCCATGGATGGGTTCGCGGGCTTCAAGACCGCCACCACCGAGGAGCTGCCGGACGCCGTCACGGTTATGGATCCCTTCCACGTCATCCGGTTGGCCGGGGACGCTCTCGACGAGTGCCGCCGCCGAGTTCAGCAGGAACTGCACGGACACCGCGGACGCAAGGGCGACCCGCTCTACACCGCGCGGCGGACCCTGCACACCGGGGCTGACCTGCTCACCGACCGCCAGCACGAGCGCCTTGACAAGCTCTTCGCTGGGGACCGGCACGTGCAAGTCGAGTGCACCTGGGGGGATCTACCAGCGCATGATCTCCGCCTACCGTCACCCCGACCGGGCAGCCGACCGCGTCGAGATGAGCTCCGTGATCGACGCCCTCGCCGACAGTGTGCCTGAGGCGTTGGTAGAACTGCGCAAGCTCGGCCGCACCCTGACCAGACGCGCCTGCGACGTCCTGGCCTACTTCGACCGGCCGCGCACGAGCAACGGACCTACCGAAGCCGTGAACGGTCGCCTCGAGCACCTGCGTGGCCTGGCCCTCGGCTTCCGCAACCTCACCAACTACATCGCCCGCGCACTCCTCGAAGCCGGCGGATTCAGACCACACCTACACCCCGAATTGTGAAGAGCCGCTCTACGTGCTACCGGCAGCAGCCGGCCACGGGGCAGGTGGGCGTCTGTTGGATGCAGCAGCCGCTATGACACGGTTGTGGGTTCTTGAGGACAACAGCCACGCGCGAGAGTTCTGCGAACGGCGCGGCTGGTCGCTCTCGGGCCGGACCCGTCAGCAGAACGGGCCCATCCGTGTGCTCGAGTACATCCGCGCGTAAACCTGACCTGACCAGTAGCACGGCTCCGATAAGCGGCGCGAGGGTACGTTCGATGAGGGTGAGGCGAGCGGCTCATGCCGAATGCGTGACAGCCAATGCTGGTTCTATGAGGAGGAACAAGGAGTGAGCGACCGACGGATCCCAGCCGCCGAGCTTTGGAGGCGAGGGCCCATGGCTCTTAATGCTGACCTCGACCCATGGCGGCTTCCGCCCTCTGAGCTGTGCTGGTGGTGTGGTGAGCGAGCCACTACCGAGGAGCACAGGATTAAACACTCCACACTCAAGAGAATTGCCCGCACCGACTCTGGGGTCATCGACCTCAAGAACACGTACAAAATGGCGGATGACTTCGAAGGCCCCCTGCGATCGCTCAAGGAGGGCGCGCAAGTGAAGTGGCGGAAGAACATGTGTGCGACGTGCAACAACGCCAAGAGTCAGCCCTTCGACATGGCCTACGACACTATGGAGAACTTCATCGTCACGAACGCCGACCATATGGGTACCTGGTCACGGCTCGCATGGGTTGATGTCTTCGGAGCTGAGTGGCAGCAGAGCGCCACCAACCTCGGCCGATACTTCGCGAAGCAGGTCTGCTGCATGCTCGCTACCCAACGCCTCCCGATTCCAGAAGACTTGATCACATTCTTGGATGGCTCCCCACGGTGCCCATCAGTCGCCTTCATGATGTTCCGAAACTGGCGTGCCGTGGACGCGCACCGTACGCTCCGCGGAGCTGGCCTCGATGATGGCATCACTACCGTCGTAGGGTTGCTTCCCAACAAGGCGTATCAGCAAGACGGTCACCTCTCCGGCGTTGACTATGGCTACCACATTGGATACATCTGGTTCCTAGCAAACTGGACCGAGGGAAGCGATCGATCGTCGTGGTGGGAACATCCCGTCATCGATATTCCTCAGGTCAACGGCAACCTCGGCAGCAGAGTCGCTTGGCGATTATCGAGGATGCGCCACCGCTGGGAGACCCCCCAGGACCCCGGCGGCGCAGCCGTCGACAAGTAGGCCGGCGCCAGACTTGTCGCGCACAGCGGCATGACAGCGTGTTGCTCGACTTGGTCATGCGAAGCGCCTGACATGATCAGTGCATGTGGTCGTCAGCAAGAGCGAGGAATGAGCTGCGCGCTGAGGATGACCCGTGGGACTTCGCTCGCGCCACCGCGAAGGACTTCCTGACGGGCCGGATCAGCGGGCAACAGTTCCTCGCGGCGATGCATGCCATTGGTCACGACGGGCCAGAGGAACTGCAGGACCTGGTGGAACTCGACGACGAGTACGACCAGGCCATTGATGCGCGGGCTGAGGAGAACTTATGTGGCTATTCGCACTTGGCCGTGGTGCCTTGGCTGGTCAAGCGGTGTTGCCGCGCCCGGTGGGCGCTGCGGAGCAGGATACGGGTTTGGTAGTGATCACTGTTGCGGTAGCCGCGCCCGGTCCGCTTGATGTGCTTGATGGCAGTGTTCGCGGCCTCGGTGCGCGCGTTCGTGACGCCAGTGGCGATGGTCACCTCGATGGCGGGCCACCAGGCGGTGATGGTCGCGGCGAACCGGTCGGTCTCGTCGGTGGCGGCGATCGCCACCCAGGCGGCGAAGCGGGCCTTCGCGGCACGGGCGGCCTCGATGGTGGGGCAGGCCAGGATCAGGCGGAGGGCTTCCTTGACGCCCCAGGCGGCGCCCAGTTCACCGGTCGGGTCATCGGCGGCGAGCACGACTTCGAGTCGGTCACGACCACGCGCCGACAAGGTGTTGTAGCCGCGTAGCAGCAGCATCCGGTGTGCCCAGGCCGGGTCGACCTTCCGGCCCCTGCGTTGGTGCACCTCGTGGGCGAGGCGTTGCCGGACACGGGTCAGGCAGAGGTTGCCGAGTTGGACCAGGTGGAACGGGTCGACCGCGATCTTCGCGTTCGGGAGGCAGCCGACGATCGCCTTGCGGAACGCTGCCGAGGGGTCGATCGCCACCACACTGATCCGGTCCCGCCACGCCTGGCTACGACCTGACAGCCAGACCTCGACCGCTGTGCCGTCGCGGCCGTCGACGATGCCGAGGACCTGCCCGCTGCGGCTGTTCACGATCGTGGTCATCCACGGCTCGACCCGCGTCCAGCCGCCGGTGTCGACATTCCGGTACCAGCGCACTGTTCGGTAGCGGTGCTCATCGACCCCGAGCTGGGTGACATGCAGCGCGTCGATGTCGGGCAGCGTGTCGATCGCCATGTTCACGGTCTTCTGGGCAGTCCACCAGGCGACCCCGAAGCTGGCGGCCACAGCGGCGACGGGCCGGCCGTGATCGATCACGGCCTCCAACAGGCCCCGCCGTAGCCGACTCGTGCACCGAGCCCGCACCGGCAACTCTGCTGTGGCTTGGGTGAACGTCCGCCGCGAGCACGCCTCTTCCGCACACACCAGCCGCGGCTTCACGACGATGAGCTCGATGCCGCCACCGTGCGGGATGTCCTTCACGCGTTGCCGACACCAGGCATGGACCCGGGCCGACACCACCCCGCAGTCAGGGCAGCCATCGGCAACCATGTCGGCCTGCACGATCACGCGTCGACCGCCCGAGGGCAAGTCAACCGCGTCGATCACGCGGTAGTCGGGCAGGTTGAAGATCACGCTCGCAGCGTCACGCAGCAAGCACGTAGGCTCGGTCACAGCTCGTGGTCCTTGTCCGGGAGGATGCTTCGCAACACCCATCCCAGCGCAAGGCCACGAGCCCTTGCATCAACGACCCACCACGCTCAACTACGAGTAGCCACTTATGTTCCGACCGGATCATGGAACTTCTGGTCAGGCGAGCCCGCGAGCTCGCCACGGATTCTTGATCTACCTGCGCCAGAGGCAGATGTTCGGCTGAGTAAGGGGACGGCGGAACAGGAGTAGGTTTGCAGGTGCTCCGTCCGCTTGGACATCAGTGGATGAGATTAGCTCGCCGACGGCTTTGAACCCGACACGCCCGGCCACCTTGACCGACGCGACATTCTCAGGCTCAACGCGGATGGCGGCTTGCGTATCGATGTCCCAGGAAGCCATCCACTGGCACAAGAGATTCACGGCCTCCACGGCCACACCTCGACGGCGGGCCCACGGGTGAACGCTGTAGGCGATGTTCACATCTCCAGGTGCCAGCCCGTCTTCACGGTCCGGGTCGAAGTCGATGTAGCCGCCCAGACGACCGTTTACCCAGATGCCGAAGCCTCGCTTGCCCCTCTGACGTCGGTAGTTGTCCTCGAGACCCGACAGGTAGTCGCGTACCCGCTCGATCGGGGCGTAGCCGCCGCTGAGCCACTTCACGGACTCATCGTCCTCGCCCGCGGCATGCGCCTCCGCGTCTGCAACGGTGATTGGCCTCAGCTCGATGGTCATGGTCGTCAGCGCAGGTGCGCACATGGTCGGGCACCTCGGAGGTTCGTGAAAGGGGAGACGCCCTGTCATCGGCGTGAGAGTGATGTCACGCCCCTGCCAAGGGCCAACTTGGCCGGCCACCGTGTGAACGCCGGATCCGCGGTTGTGGCCCTGTGGCATGCTCAATCTCAACGTGTTCCGGGGTCGGTGCAAGTCCGAACCGGCGGTGAGAGTCCGCGACCCGTCCGCAGCCAGCGGACGGTTGACCTGGTGAAATTCCAGGACCGACGGTGAAAGTCCGGATGGGAGGAAACACGTGGGTCACGGCGTGAGCGCCGACGACCCGTGGCGGGTGCTGCGCAGCCGTCGACGTCGTGCGGGCTGCCCGCGCGCGTCGGTTGTGCGCACCCAGCGGACGCCTGCGCGTCCGCAAACCCCGGCGCACGGCGATGTAGCCGACCGGGGAGATTGATGAACCACACCACATCCGAAGCCCACTCGGGCCTCTTGGAGCACGCCATGCGTCGTGCCCTCGCGCTGGCGACGCGCGGTCCTGCCGCCGACCCCAACCCACGGGTGGGTTGTGTCCTGCTCGACCGCGACGGCGAGGTGGTGGGGGAGGGCTGGCACGAGGGCGCCGGCGCCCCGCACGCCGAGGTTGCTGCCTTGGCCGAGGCGGGCAGCGGCGCCCGCGGGGGAACCGCAATCGTCACCCTCGAACCCTGCAACCACACGGGACGCACCGGACCCTGCTCGCAGGCGCTGCTGCACGCTGGGATTGCTCGCGTCGTCCACGCCCAGTCGGACCCCAACCCGCTGGCTTCGGGCGGCGCCGCGACGCTGCGGGCAGCCGGCGTCGAGGTGAGCGGTGGCCTGCTGGCCGACCAAGCCACGGCGCTGAACCGCACCTGGACCTTCGCCCAGCAGCACGGACGTCCGTTCGTCACCTGGAAGTTCGCCGCCACCCTGGATGGGTTCAGCGCCGCCGCCGACGGCACCAGCCAATGGATCACCCGAGAACCGATGCGGGCGGCGATGCTGCGTCGGCGGGCCGAGTGCGGCGCCGTGCTGGTGGGTACCGGGACGGTGTTGGCCGATGACCCCCGCATGACCTCCCGCGACGAAGCCGGCCAGCTGGCCGAGCGACAGCCCTGGCGGGTGGTGCTGGGCGTCCGCGACATTCCGCCAGCGGCGCGCGGCCGGGGCGATGACGGACGATTCGTCCACCTCGCCCATCGCGATCCCGCCCGCGCACTGCAGGAGGTCCGCGAACTCGGCGTCCACCACGTCTGGCTCGAGGGCGGACCCCGTCTGGCTGGCGCCTTCTGGCGCGCTGGCCTGGTCGACGAGGTGATCGCCTGCATCGCTCCCGCGCTGCTCGGAACTGGACGGCCGGCCGTCGCAGACCTGGGTATCGGCACCATCGCCGACATCGCCCGCCTCACCACCACCGAAGTCATCCACGAGGGCGAAGACCTTGCCCTGGTGTTGCAACCCAACCCTGGAAGGACGATCTGATGTTCACCGGAATCATCGAGGAGCTCGGCACGCTGGCCGGCAAGCAGGAGGGCCGTGAATCAGCGGTGTTGCGCATCCGCGGACCCCTTGTGGTCTCCGACGCGACACCCGGCGCCTCCATCGCCTGCAATGGCGTCTGCCTCACCGTCGTCGACCACGACGCCGAGGGCTTCAGCGTCGACGTGATGGCTGAGACCCTGCGCCGCAGCAGCCTGGGCGCGCTCCAGGTGGGCGACCCGGTCAACCTGGAACGCTCGATGGCCGCGGACGGACGCTTCGGCGGCCACATCGTCCAAGGCCACGTCGACACCACCTCCACCGTGCTCTCCCGGACCCCCGGCGAGCGGTGGGAGGTGGTCCGCTTCGACCTGCCCGCCAACATCGCCCGACACGTGGTGGAGAAGGGATCGATCACCGTTGACGGCGTCTCGCTGACCGTCTCGGCGGTGGGTGCGGACTGGTTCGAGGTCTCCCTGGTCCCGACCACTCTGCGCCTCACCACCCTGGGCAGCAAGGGGCCCGGCGCCCCGGTGAACCTGGAGGTCGACGTGCTGAGCAAGTACGTCGAACGCCTCCTGCAGGCCCGCGCGGAGGCTGGACGATGAACACCATCGAGCAGGCGCTGGCCGCGCTGCGGCAGGGACGTCCAGTACTGGTCCTGGACGACGACGACCGCGAGAACGAGGGGGACGTCATCCTGGCGGCCCAGACCCTCACCGACGAGTGGACGGCCTGGGCGATCCGGCACAGCTCTGGCTACCTGTGCGTGCCCATGCCCGAGCAATGGGCCGACCGCCTGGCGCTGCCGTTGATGGTGGCGCACTCGACCGACGCGCTGCGGACTGCCTACACGGTCACCGTCGACGCTGCCCAGGGGACCACCACGGGCATCAGCGCACACGACCGCGCCACCACGGCGCGGCTGCTGGCCTCGCCCGACGCGCGTCCCAATGACTTCACCCGGCCCGGCCACGTGGTCCCGCTGCGCGCCCGCGACGGGGGAGTGCTGTCGCGCCGCGGCCACACCGAGGCCTGCGTCGACCTGTGCCGGTTGGCCGGGTTGAGTCCCGTGGGGGTCATCGGCGAACTGGTGCACGACGACGGGATGATGATGCGCACTCCCGACGTCGTAGCCCTCGGCGACCAGCATGACCTCCCGGTGGTCACCATCGAGCAACTCGTGCGCTGGCGCAGCGTCCACGACCGGGTCGAGGAGGTGACCCGGACCATCGTCCCCACCGCTGCTGGACGCTTCGAGACGGTCGGCTTCCGCGACCTGCTCACCGGCGCTGAGCACCTCGCGATGGTCTCGCCGCTGGGTCTGGCCACAGAGGGTGGGACGAACCTCGTCCGCGTCCATTCGGAATGCCTCACCGGGGACGCGCTGGGCTCGCTGCGCTGCGACTGCGGGGAGCAGTTGCGCCGTGCCCAGCACCAGCTGTCGTCCGAGCCGGGCGTCCTGGTCTACCTGCGCGGGCACGAGGGACGCGGCGTCGGCCTGCTCGACAAGCTGCGTGCCTACCACGAGCAGGATGCAGGCGCCGACACCGTCGACGCCCAGACCCGCCTCGGCCTGCCCGTCGACGCGCGCGAATACGGCGCCGCCGTCGCGATCCTCACCGCCCTCGGCGTCGATCGCATCACCTTGCTCACCAACAACCCCGGCAAGGTCGCGGCCCTCGACGGGCTCGACGTCACCGGCGTCCGGCCGTCCCTGGTGGGCGTGGGACCGGACAACCTCGCCTACCTGGCCACCAAACGAGACCGGATGGGCCACCGGTTGCCGACCAACCTCGAGGAGGCGCACGCATGAGCGGCGCAGGAGCACCCACGATCACCGTCCAGCCCCCCGCGCCGAAGGTCGCCATCGTCGCGGCGCAGTGGCACACCACCGTCATGGACGGGCTGGTGGCCGGCGCCCAGCGAGCGCTGGCCGAGGCGGGCGTCACCGATGTCACGCTCGTCCGGGTGCCGGGCACCTTCGAACTGCCGGTCGCCTGCGCGGCTCTGGCGGATCGCTTCGACGCGCTCGTCGCCCTCGGGGTGGTGATCCGCGGTGGCACCCCGCACTTCGACTATGTCTGCGCCGGCGCCACCAACGGCATCACCGAGGTGAGCATCCGCACCGCCACGCCGATCGGCTTCGGGGTGCTGACCTGCGACGACGAGCAGCAGGCGCTCGACCGGGCCGGCCTGCCCGGCTCGGTGGAGGACAAGGGACATGAAGCCGCCACCGCCGCGGTGGCGACGGTGGCGGCCCTTTCCGGGGTTGCCCCAGCAGTTACGGGCTGAAGATCACAGCCGCGACGCGATGGCGTCGCCGACCTCGCTGGTGCGCCGAGCACCGGTGCGCCCGGCGACGTCCGCGCTGACGGCCTCCTCGATCCGGCGAGCATCCTCCGGACGTCCGAGGTGGTCGAGCAGCAGGGCCATCGACGAGATGGCGGCGGTCGGGTCGGCCTTCTGCTGCCCGGCGATGTCGGGGGCAGAACCGTGAACCGGCTCGAACATGGACGGGAACTCGCCGCTCACGTTGATGTTGGCACTGGCGGCGAGGCCGATGCCCCCGGTGATCGCGCCGGCCTCGTCGGTGAGGATGTCACCGAACAGGTTGTCGGTGACGATGACGTCGAAGCGCTGCGGATCGGTGACCAGCATGATGGTCGCCGCGTCGATGTGCAGGTAGTCGGTGGTGACCCCGGGGAACTCCGCGCCGACCTCCTCGACGATGCGCCGCCACAGGCCGCCCGCATTCACCAGGACGTTGTGCTTGTGCACCAGGGTGAGCTTCTGGCGCCGCGCCATGGCGCGGGTGAAGGCGTCGCGGACGACCCGCTCGACCCCGAAGGCGGTGTTGACGCTCACCTCGGTGGCGATCTCCTGCGGGGTGCCGACGCGCACCGCGCCGCCATTGCCGCAGTACAGGCCCTCGGTGCCCTCACGGACGACCACGAAGTCGATCGGTCCGCGGTTGACGACCTCGGACGACAGCGGAGTGGCGGTACCGGGGAAGTACTTGGACGGACGCAGGTTCACCGCCTGGTCGAGCGCGAAGCGCAGCTTGAGCAGTAACCCGCGCTCCAGCAGGCCGCTGGGGATCTCCGTCGAACCCGGCGCCGCGCCGACCGCGCCCAGCACGATCGCGTCCACGCCCTTCAGTTCCTCCAGCACGGAATCGGGCAGCACCTCGCCGGTGCGCAACCAGCGCTCGGCGCCCAGGTCGTAGTCCACGAAGGTGAAGGCGTCCTCGCCCGTCGCAGACTTGAGCACCTTAAGTGCCTCGGCGGTCACCTCGGGGCCGATGCCATCGCCACCGATGACGGCCAGGGTGGGGGTCTGTGAAGTCATGGCCCAGACCCTAGTGGGGCGGTCACGAGGTGGGCCGTGGGTCTCACCGCGCGGGGGCTGGGGTAGTTTTCGGGCCATGGCCCTTGACTTCTCCGCCCCGCAAAACCCGACCTGGACCCCCGAGGAGCGCATCGCCGAGATCTCCGTCGACCCGGGCTTCGGCGACTACTTCACCGACCACATGGCCCGGGCCACCTGGTTGGCCGGCGAGGGCTGGAGCGATGGGGCCGTCGTGCCCTACGGGCCGATCCCGATGGACCCGGCCAGCGCCGTGCTGCACTATGCGCAGGAGATCTTCGAGGGCCTCAAGGCCTACAAGCACGCGGACGGTTCGGTGTGGCTCTTCCGTCCCGAGATGAATGCCCGACGCTTCGCCGCCTCGGCGCATCGGCTGGCGCTCCCGGAACTGCCGGAGGAGGACTTCCTGGCGGCGGTCGAGGCGCTGGTGCGCACCGACGCCCGCTGGGTTCCCGGCCTGCCCGAGCAGAGCCTCTATCTGCGTCCGTTCATGATCGCCCACGAGACCTTCCTCGGCGTCCGTCCGGCGCAGACCGCCGGCTTCTGGGTGATCGCCTCCCCGGTGGGTCGCTACTTCAAGGGCGGCGTCGCCGCCGTCTCCATCTGGGTCACCACCTCCTCCTCCCGCGCCGGCATCGGGGGCACCGGAGCCGCCAAGTGCGGCGGCAACTACGCCGCCTCCCTGGAGGCCACCAAGGAGGCCTACGCGAACGGCTGCAACCAGGTGCTCTTCCTGGACGCCGCCGAGCAGCGCTGGATCGAGGAACTGGGCGGCATGAACCTGTTCGTCGTCACCTCCGCCGGCGAGCTCGTCACGCCCGAACTGTCCGGCTCGATCCTGGCCGGCGTCACCCGCGACTCGATCCTGCAGCTGGCGCCCGAACTGGGCCTGACCCCCGTCGAGCGCCGGCTGGAACTGGCCGAGGTCTTCAAGGGCATCCAGGACGGGACGATCGTTGAGGCCTTCGCCTGCGGCACCGCCGCGGTCATCACCCCCATCCGCTCCTTCAAGGACGCGGAGGAGGAGGTCGTGCTGCCCGAGGTCGCCGAGCCGGCCAGCCTCAAGATCCGC
>NHCFI05602__coassemble_1243_pt1 | contig 10660 bp, 9 predicted proteins | sample NHCFI05602__metabat2_high_PE_006 | metagenome-assembled genome bin NHCFI05602 | reverse complement strand
CCGCGGCCAACCAGACTGCCTCCAGCACTGCCACCGAGACCCCCTCGGCGAGCGAGACCACCTCCGCCGCCGAGACGACCTCGGCCGCGGCATCGACCACCGCAACGGCCGCCGGGGGCTCGCTGGCCGGCACCGCCGAGGTCAGCTTCACCTTCTCGGGCAACTCCTTCAAGAACCCCTACTACGCGGTCTGGGTCGAAGGCGCCGCTGGTGAGCTGGTGAAGACGCTGATGCTCTGCCACCTCTCCGGCGGCCAGGACCGTTGGCTGAACGAGCTGACGAAGTGGTACCAGGTTTCCGGCGGCTCCGACACCACGACCGAGGGCACCAAGCCCGCCGGTACCTACACCGCCAGCTGGGACGGCACCGACTCCACCGGCTCAAAGGTCGCCGCTGGCACCTACACCTTCTGCGTGGAGTCCGCCGTCGAGCACGGCAACTACTCCTATGTCTCGGCCGACGTCGACCTTGCCTCCGCCGCCATCCAGGCCGACCTCGGGTCGGACGGCGACCTGACCGCGGCGAGCGTCAAGTACACCGTCTGACGCCTGACGATTCCCGGGCCCGTCACCCCCCTCCACGATCCCCGAGACTGTCGAGGGGTCACGCTGGGAAGCCCGGACTGCGCAGCACGACGCCCTCGCTCGTCACGAGCAGGGCGTCGTACTCGTTCCCGGACGTCGCCAACCAGTCCAGCGCCTCGTCAGGGGCCGGGACGCCACAGATGGTGGCCAGTACGTCCGCCGTTGCGGCCTCCGGCGCGAGCACGGTCGCCTGGGCCAGATGGGTCACCGGCCAACCCGTCCGCGGGTCCACGACGTGCCCGAACCACTGGCCTGCCACCCGGAAGCCCCGGCGGGCCAAGCGGCTGGTGGCGACCGCCCGGTTGCGCACCCGGATGGTGGCCAGCCGATTGGTGCCATTGTCGGAGGGGCGTAGCGGGTCCTCGATGCCGACGCCCCAGTCGCCCTCGCCGTGGTGGCGCAGGTCGCCGCCAGCATTGAGCGCCACCCTTCGCACGCCCGGCACGGTGGCCGCCTGTTCCAGGCCGCGGTCGACGATCCAGCCCTTCACCAAGGCATTCAGGTCAGCCCCGGCGCAGTCCCCGACGCGGACGATGCGTCCGTCATCGACCCGCCAGGGCAGTTCTCGGATGGACGACGCCAGTTCGGCCATCTCCGCCGGATCGGGGACGACGTCCTCGCGCTCGGCGCGCAGCCAGCGTTCCCTCAGCACCTCGCAGGCAGGGTGGTACGTGCCCCCGCCGTGGCGGAACCACCGCGCGGCGTCTGCCAGCACGATCCGCAGCTCCGGCGGGAAGTCCTCGTCGCCGTCCTCGAGCTCGCCGCGCCGCCATCGGCACAGAGCGGAGGATTGATCCCAGATCGTGAAGACGGCGCTGAGCCGTTGCGTCTCGCCCAGCGCCGCACCCTGCGCCTGCTCGGCCGTCTGGTCATCGCCGGCCCAGACCTGGATGCGCAGGTCTGCGCCCATCACGGGCTGGAAGGTGGCATCGGCGATGCCCTCCGGCAGTCCGGGGATCAGCGGGGGGAACTCGGGCACGGTTCAATCATGCATGGGCGCGACTAGGGTCGCGGTGCGCGTCCCAACCGCGCACCCCGACCACTCTGTCAGCCGCGCGGCGCCTGCCCCCTTGGTGCTCCTGCCCGAGGATGAGCCCAGAGCGGTGCACGGACGCGCCAAGTCGTTCGCCGGTGTCTCCTCAGAGATTCTTCGTGGTTGCTTCGCACTTCGGGTCGACCCCCGTGGTATCGAAAACGGCGATGACTGAAACGAACTCCGTGGTTGAGGCTAGAGTCCTCACTTGGCTCATGGTTTGCGAGTGAGTTCCACCAGTCACATTATCGCCCGAGATCCATGACCAACTCTTCCGCGCATTTGAATAGAGCGCGATATCAATGTTGCTCTTCGGGCCACCCACGCCATTCAATGTGTAGGAAATAGTGTCCCAGACGTGGTAGGCGCCCTCGGTGTGATATTTGGCTGAAATATTGAGACTTTGGCCCCTCGTGGTACAAGTGCCAGAGGCGTAACTGTACGTGACTGCCTCGGCAGGCGTTACGCCGATGCATGTCGAAGCCAGTGAGGCCAGCCCGATCGCTGCTATTGTAAGGCGTTTCATCTCTCTCCTTGGGCTAAAGTGAAAGGACGTCGTTGCAGTTCCGAGCGTAGCCCGTTGGTACGTCGTGTAAATAGACGCTGGAAGGACGTCTGGCCAAGTAGCTAGATTCTCAGTGCCTGCAGACGTCTTTAGTGGCGGCGAAACTGCCGGGGTGCTCTGATTAGCTCGGGTTCTGCCCCGTCCTCTCGCGGGAGAGGGGGTCCGAGGGCGGCCGATGAGCACCGTTTCTGGTGGCCCCTACGCTGTGGGCGCACTGAGGGCTTTGCGGGGCCTCGGTCACGGCCTGCGTTAACCTCGTGCCATGAAGTTTCTCAAGTGGTTGTTTGTCCTGCTCGGCGTCGCTGCCCTCGTCGCAGCAGCTGTGCTCCTGGTGCGTGTGGCTTGGGACATGAATTCCCTGCTCTCGGCGGTGCGTGACTACAACAAGCACGTTGACCCCAGGCGCAACATATACATCACCTCCGCTTTGGCTGCCCTCGGGGGCCTGCTGCTCGGCTGGGGCATCGGCCTACCCGCCCGCACCGGCCGTCGCATTCGCCACCAGTACCGAGAAGACCTTGAGGCGCGCGGCGTTCAGGTCGAGAGCCGCGACTGACCAAACCGCTCACGCCACCCGCCGCCCCGACCGGGCGGCGGGGGGCACTGCGTCCGGACGAGGTGTTCCGCCCAGCGCGGAGAAGTAACACAGCAGCTCGTCGCGTCCGGGCCCTCGTCGGTACCGTTGAGAGCGCAGTGATCCACAGTCGAAGGAGAGGCAGCCCCATGGGAATCCTTGACATGTTCAAGCAGCACCAGCAGGACGTCCAGGTCACCCGCCGCGCGCTGGACGAGGCCAATGACCCCGGCGCCGACCAGGGGGCCATCGGTCGCATGGTGGAGCAGGTGCTGAGCATCGGCATCGACGGCAAGGGTCCATACGACTCGGCCGTGAAGGTCGCCGAAGCCGCGCTGAAGGATGCTGACGGCAACGTCGAGGATGCCATCGACAAACTGGTCCGCAAGCACGTCGTCGGCGGCGCTGCTGGCGGTTTCGCCACCTCCGTCGGCGGTTTCGTGACGATGCCGGTCGCCATCCCGGCGAACGTCCTCGAGTTCTACGTCCAGGCCACGCGCATGGTCGCGGGCATCGCGCACCTGCGTGGCTATGACATTGACCGGCAGAACATCCGCACCGCGATGCTGCTCACCATGAGCGGTGCCAATGCGGACGACATCCTGGGCCGCGCAGGCATGACCACCGGCAGCGGCCGAGTGGCCTCGATCGCGCTGCGTCGCCTGCCCAAGTCCGCCATGATGATGGTCAACAAGGCCATCGGCTTCCGCCTGCTGCGCAGCGTCGGCGAGGGTACCTTGGCCCGTCTTGGCCGCGGCATCCCGATCGCCGGCGGCGGCATCGGTGCAGCGCTCGACGGCTACATGATGAACAAGATCGGCGAGCAGGCCCAGAAGGAGTTCCCGGCCGCGGCAGCCGCGGAGGCCAACGCCCTCTGAGGCCCACCTCGCGCACAGCCAGAACCGGCCCCGGAGCAAGCGCTCCGGGGCCGTTCCACGTCTCGAACCGAACTCAGTTCTCGCCCGGCAGGCGCTTCACGGGGATGACCTGGAGGTCGTCCAGCTTCCAGTCCAGCCGGGCGGCCGCATCGCGGGCGGCGTCCAGTCGGTCCAGGTCGACGTCCGCGACCGGCACCACGAAGACCTCGGTGTGGAAGAGATGGCCCTGGTCGCGCATCCGCACCAGCACCTCGTCGACCCAGGGCATGCCCTTGAAGAAGCGGGTCACCTGGTCGATGGCCGGGTGGTCCTTGGCGTCGTCGAAGGTCCTGGCCTGGCGGTCCAGCAGACCGGCGAGGGCGTTGCCCAGGTTCGACCAGCCGTCCTTGACGATCGAGGCGGCGATGAAGGCGGCCACCAGCGAGTCGGCCCACCACAAACCCAGACCGATGCCGAGGATGCCCGCGATGGCGCCGGTGGCGGTCTGCCAGTCCGCCTTGTTCATGTCAGCGTCGGCGAACAACACCTTGTCATGGAGCGCCTCGGCGACCTTCATCTTCATCCGGCCCAGCAGGACGTTCGGGAAGCCCGTCAACGCCAGCACCGCGATCATCGCCCAGCCCGTCCAGATGGTGCGCCCGAAGATCTCGACCGTGCCGATGGTGGGGTGCTCCTGGTTCACCAGCGTCATCACCGATTCGAAGAGCACATAGGCGCCGAGTGTCAGCAGGGCCACCGACGCGGCCAGGTGAGCGGCCCCGACGGCGCGGTGATAGCCGTAGGGATGCTCCCGGTCGGGCTGCTTGCGCACCTGCTTCAAGGCGACGAGAAAGGCGATCGGCGGCAGGAAGCTCAGGCAGTCCTCGATCCAGGCCGCCTTCATCGCCTGCGAGCTGCCCATCACGATGGCGACCAGTGTGACGGTCACCAGCAGGTAGCAGATGGAGAAAATCTGGAGCCGACGTCCCGTGCGCAGCGCCTGCTGCTGCTCGGCCGGCAGCTTCGTGTGCCCGAATTGGCTCACCGCGGCATCCCTTCGTCGAACCAGCGCTCGAGGGCGGTCACCAGGGCGTTCTCACCCAACGGCGCCGCGACGACGCGCTTGACCCGGTCGCCGTGGTCGTCGATCTGCTCGGCGTAGGCGCGGGTCAGGCCGACCTTGCTCTTCCACGGTGACTTGGTGGTCAGCCCGCCGACGACGAGGTCCAGCTCACCGTCCTCGAGCTTCTTGACCAGTTCCTCCTCGCCGGCGATGACCCAGGTCACGCGCGCACCGCGGTTGGCTGCGAAAGCTTCCGCGAGCTCTGCTTCCGGCCCGGTGGGCTGCCCTGCGTCGTCCAGCTCGAGCTGGGGTGGGCAGACCGCGGCACCGACCACCATCTCGTGGGTCTGGTCGATGTGCGCGAGCGTGTGGTCCGGGTCACGGGGAATGGAACAGCCCATGAGCAGGGCAACGCCCAGCAGCGGGGCGATCAGGTGGCGCATGGCTCCTCCGGTGGTCGGCCGAGCGGGCCTCGGCAGCGACATCGTGGCAGTTGGACGGCTGTCTGAACACACCCCCGTGGGGCGGAGTCCCGGCTAGTGCTCGCGCGGTTCCCAGCCGAAGCTGGCGACCTGGGTGGCGTAGATGGCCAAGAAGTCCTGGGCCGCGTCCATCGCGCCCAGCCGTCCGGCCCGCACGTCCGCTTCCAGCTGGGAGGTGAGGCTGCGCAGGGTCTCGTTCGCGCGCCGGGAGTCCAGCAATGCGGCCTCGATCTGGGAGCGCATCCAAACAACCTGCTGCTCGCAGCGGTAGTGCTCCAGCCCGCCGTGCTCCTCCAGCCAGGTGCGGTGCTCCAGCACCGCCGCCCACACCTCGTCCAAGGAGATCTTGTGCAGGGCAGAACAGGTGAGCACCGGGCAACGGCGACCGGCCGTCGCCTCGGTGACGAGTTTCATGGCGATCGACAGGTCGCGCGCGCAGACGCGCGCCTCGCCCGCGTTGTCACCGTCCGCCTTGTTGACTGCGATCACGTCACAGATCTCGAGGATGCCGCGCTTGATGCCCTGCAACTGGTCCCCGGTGCCGGAGACGGCGAGCATCAAGAAGGTGTCGACCATGCCCTTCACGGCCACCTCGGACTGTCCGACGCCGACCGTCTCGACGATGACGACGTCGAAGCCGGCAGCCTCGACGACCAGCATGGCCTCGCGGGTGGCCCGGGCGACGCCGCCCAGGTGCTGGCCGCTGGGGGAGGGGCGCACGAAGGCGGCCTCGGTCTGGGTGAGTTCGCCCATTCGGGTGCGGTCACCGAGCACCGATCCGCCGGTGCGTGAGCTGGAGGGGTCGACGGCGAGCACGGCCACGTGGTGGCCCTGCTCGACCAGGCGCATGCCCATGGCGTTGATGAAGGTTGACTTGCCCGCCCCCGGGACCCCGCTGATGCCGACCCGGACCGCCGGCTCGCGCGAGCCGCGCACCTCGGGGGAGGTGAGGTGGTGCAGCAGTTCCTTGGCCAGCGGACGGTGCGCCGGCAGCTTCGACTCCACCAGCGTGATCGACTGGGCCACCGCGGAACGGTTGCCGGCCAGCACTCCCTCGACGAGAGCGGGGACGTCGAACTTGCGGGGCATGAGTACCTTCCTGGGTTCTGGGTGGTGATGTGGAAAAGGTCGGGCGGCCCGAGTAAACCCGAGCCGCCCGACCGGTCAGACGATCGTCCTGGCGGACGCGTCCTGATCAGGCATCCATGGCCTTGCGCATCTCGCCAAGCAGGCGGATGGCGGAGGCAGGGATGTTGGTGCCCGGCGGGTAGATGTCCACCGCACCGGCCTGGCGGAGCTCCTCGAAGTCCTGCTCGGGGATGACGCCACCAGCGACGATCAGGATGTCGGACCGCCCGAGCTTGTCCAGCTCGGCGCGCAGCGCGGGCACCAGCGTGAGGTGACCGGCTGCGAGCGAGGAGACGCCAACGACGTGCACGTCGGCCTCATTGGCCTGGGCGGCAGCCTCCTCGGGGGTCTGGAACAGCGGGCCCACGTCGACGTCGAAGCCCAGGTCGGCGAACGCCGTGGCGATGACCTTCTGGCCTCGGTCGTGGCCGTCCTGGCCCAGCTTGGCGATCATGATGCGCGGACGACGACCCTCGGCCTCCTCGAACGACTCGACGGCCTGGCGGGCCTCCTCGAGCTGCTCGTCGCCGGCTGCTTCCTTGGAGTACACACCAGAGATCGTACGGATCTGCGCCGTGTAGCGCCCGAACTCCTTCTCGAGTGCGTCCGAGATCTCGCCCACGGAGGCCTTGGCGCGCGCGGCGTCGATGGCCAGCTTGAGCAGGTTGCGCTCGGCATCGGTGGGGTCGGGGTTGGCCGCGGCCCAGGTGAGCTTCTCCAGGGCGGCCTGGGTGGCCGCCTCGTCGCGCTCGGAACGCAGCTGCTGCAGCTTGGCGATCTGCTGGGCACGCACGGTGGCGTTGTCGATCTTGAGGACGTCCAGCGGGTCGTCCGAATCGAGCTGGTACTTGTTGACCCCGATCACCGGCTGGCGACCCGAGTCGATGCGCGCCTGGGTGCGGGCAGCCGCCTCCTCGATGCGCATCTTCGGGATGCCCTGCTCGATGGCCTTGGCCATGCCTCCGGCCTCCTCGACCTCCTGGATCAGCTTCCAGGCCTTGTTGGCAAGGTCCTGGGTGAGCTTCTCCACGTAGTACGAGCCGGCCCACGGGTCGATGACCCGGGTCGTGCCCGACTCCTGCTGGAGGAAGAGCTGCGTGTTGCGCGCGATGCGAGCGCTGAAGTCGGTCGGCAGGGCGATGGCCTCGTCGAGCGCATTGGTGTGCAGCGACTGCGTGTGGCCCTGGGTCGAGGCCATGGCCTCGACACAGGTGCGGATCACGTTGTTGTACACGTCCTGCGCGGTCAGCGACCAGCCGGAGGTCTGCGAGTGCGTACGCAGGCTCATCGACTTGTCGTTCTTGGGCCCGAACTGGCGCACGAGGCGTGCCCACAGGATTCGGGCCGCGCGCATCTTGGCGACCTCCATGTAGAAGTTCATGCCGATCGCCCAGAAGAAGCTCAGGCGAGGCGCGAACTGGTCCACCTGCAGGCCCACCGACTCACCGGCGCGGATGTAGTCGACACCGTCGGCCAGTGTGTAGGCCATCTCGATGTCGGCCGTCGCCCCGGCTTCCTGCATGTGGTAGCCGGAGATGGAGATCGAGTTGAACTTCGGCATGTTCGCGCTGGTGAACGCGAAGATGTCGGAGATGATCCGCATCGAGGGCACCGGCGGGTAGATGTAGGTGTTGCGAACCATGAACTCCTTGAGGATGTCGTTCTGGATGGTTCCCTGCAGCTGCTCCGGCTTCACCCCCTGCTCCTCGGCTGCCACCACGTAGAGGGCGAGGATCGGCAGCACGGCGCCGTTCATCGTCATCGACACGGACATCTGGTCGAGCGGGATGCCCGAGAAGAGCTGGCGCATGTCGAGGATCGAGTCGACCGCCACGCCGGCCATGCCGACGTCACCGGTCACGCGCGGGTGGTCCGAGTCGTAACCACGGTGGGTCGCGAGGTCGAACGCGATCGACAGGCCCTTCTGGCCAGCCGCGAGGTTGCGGCGGTAGAAGGCATTGGACTCCTCGGCGGTGGAAAAGCCCGCGTACTGGCGGATCGTCCACGGACGTGAGGTGTACATCGTCGCGTAAGGGCCGCGCAGGAAGGGTGCGATGCCCGGCATGGTGTTCAGGTGGTCCATCTCCGAGTAGACGTCGTCACCATAGAGGTGTTCGACGGGGATCTGCTCGGGCGTGACCCACTCCTCGGCGGAGGGGCCGGCGGCGAGCAGCTGCTCGAACTGGGCCATGGCGTCGTCCGGGGCCGCCACCTCTCCCAGCTGGACCTGGTCAAAACGTGGCAGGGTGCTCACTTCGCAACTCCCAACGTGTCTAGGGTCTCGTTCAGGACGGTGACCACATCGGCGCCCAGCGCGATGGTGCCACTGAAGACACTCTCGGCCTCGGCGGCGGATTCACCCAGCTCCTTCAGGCTGCCGGCGAGCATGACCTTCTCGGCGCCGGCCTCCTTCAGGGCCTTCGCGACGGGCAGCGCCTGTTCGGCGTAGACCTTCGCACTGGAGCACAGGCACGCCACTTTGGGCGAGCCGGCATCCTGCCAAGCCTTCACCACGTCGGCCGCCTCGCCGCCCTCGCTGGAGGGCGTCTGCAGGCCAGCGACCTGGAAGAAGTTGGACGCGAAGCCCTCGCGGCCACCGAAGTCGCGACGCGCGCCGAGGCACGCGAGGAAGACCTTGGCATCCGAGCCGGCCACGCGGTCGCGCAGCGCCTCGAAGACCTCCGAGTCACGGTGCATCGCCAGTCCCGCGTGGGCCGGGGCCTCGGGACGGGTGCGCACCTCGGGAGCGGTCTCGTCGATCTTCGGGAACTCCGAGACACCGGTGATCGGCTGCTTGCGGGTGGCCAGGCGCTTGGCGCGCTCGGCGACGACCTTCTCCAGCTCGGATGGCACGCGTCCGGCAGCCAGCGCAGCGACCATGCCGCCCGCGGCCTCGACGGCCTGGAACTCGGTCCACGCCGCCTCGGCCAGCTTCTGGGTCAGGCTCTCCACGTACCAAGAACCACCGGCCGGGTCGTTGACCCGTCCGATGTTCGACTCCTCGGCCAGCACGATCTGCGTGTTGCGCGCGATCCGGCGGGCGAAGGCGGTGGGCAGGCCCCAAGCGGTGTTGAAGGGCAGCACCGTGATCGCCTCGGCGCCGCCGATGGCCGCACCGAAGGTCTCGATGGTGCCGCGCAGCACGTTGACGTAGGGGTCGTCGCGGGTGATCTCACGCCACGACGTGACCGCATGCTGGCGGGCGCCGCGCTTGTCGGCCGACACCTCCAGCACCTCGCCGATCCGGGCCCAGCAGGTGCGCAGGGCGCGCAGGCGGGCGATGGTTGCGAACTGGTCGGTGGTGGCGCTGACGCGGAAGTTGATCGTCTCGAAGGCCTCGTCGACGCTCAGGCCCTGGTCGACCAGCGCGCGGACGTATTCGACGCCGGTCGCCAGCGCCCAGGCCATCTCGTGCACGTCACCGGCGCCGGCGTTGTGCCAGACGGTGGCGTCGACGACGATCGCACGCGACTTGGGCATGCCGTCGAGCTTCTTCGCGTAGTCCGCGAGGCCGGACAGGTCGGGCTGGGAGCCGTTCAGGGCGGCCAGGCCGATCGGGTCAAGGCCCAGGTTGAGACTCAGCTCGGACTTGTCCTTGCCGCTGCCCTCGTAGAGGCCGAGCAGCGCATCCGCCGCAGCAAACTGATCGGTGCGGCTGGAGACCTCGACCTTGACCAGGTCGAGCAGCACGTCCTTGAGGTTGTTGACGAGGTCGTCGGACTTGATCGCGTCCGGGTCGAGGCGCAGCCACAGGCTGGTGGCGCCCCGCTCGAGATCGGTCAGGATCGCCTCGCGGGTGAAGGTCGTGTCAGGGTCCTCGTGCAGTGCACGCACGTCCCATGCGTCCATGTCGCCGTTGCGCACGGTCGTGCCGCGCGTGAAGGGCATGGTGCCGGGGGCACCTAGGCCCTCGACGGCATCGTCAAGGGTGTAGACGGGCTCGATCTCGATGCCGTCGACCGTGGTGGTGCGCAGCCGGGCGACACTCTGTTCGCCACTGAGCTGCTTGTCCTCGGGACGGCCCCTGTTGAGGACCTTGGCGACCGCAGCCTGCCACTGGTCCATGGACGGGGAGTCGAAGTCGCCGGCGAGCGTGAGCCCGCCACCGCCCTCGATCGCGTCCGGCTGGGTGGTTGTCATCACAACTCCTGCTCCGATGAGTTCGTCGTCTGTGTGGACGACCTGGCTGGTGGCTCCTCGGCCGCGCGGGTGGGGCATTGCTCCAAGAACACCCTGCAGGACTGCTCTCGGACGCCTCGTCCCGGTGGTCACGACTGGCTGCCGTGCCCTGCTGGCAGGTATTCGGACTTCTGGGAGACCCAGTCACCGTTGCGGGACAGCTCCGGAATTGCACCGGATTCCCTCATGCCGACC
>NHCFI05602__coassemble_1242_pt1 | contig 10672 bp, 7 predicted proteins | sample NHCFI05602__metabat2_high_PE_006 | metagenome-assembled genome bin NHCFI05602 | reverse complement strand
CTGGCCGGTCTGGTCACCGAGGCCCCCAGGGGACGCGTGGACGAGATGCTCGACCTCGTGGGATTGACCCAGCTGGAGGCCAAGCGCCGCGTGAAGGACTACTCGCTCGGCATGCGCCAGCGGTTGGGCCTCGGCGGCGCGCTGATGGGCTCGCCAAAGGTGCTGGTGCTCGACGAGCCGGCCAATGGTCTCGACCCGGCGGGCATCCACTGGATGCGCGAGCTGTTGCGTAGCTACGCCGACCAGGGCGGGACGGTGCTGTTGAGCTCGCACCTGTTGAACGAGGTGCAGCAGGTGGCCGACGACCTGGTGGTGATCGGCCATGGACGCATCGTCGCGCAGGGCGCCATGCACCAGTTGTTGACCCGGCCAGGGTGCGTGGTCGACTCCATGACCCGGCAGGGGTTGGTGGACGCGGTGACCCGTGGTGGTTTGTCGTTCCGGCAGCGGCCCGACGGGGCCTTCGACGTCGAGGGGGACACGGTGGTCGTTGGACGCCTGGCGGCAGAGGCGGGGGTCCCGCTGGTGCTGCTGCGCCCCGCGGACAGCAACCTCGAGGAACTGTTCCTCCAACTCACCGCAGACACCGCACGCAAGGAGACCTTCTGATGACCACGACCACGCTGGGCAAGAACCTGCTGGCCCCGATGGACGCTCCCCTCACCGGACGCGGACTGTCGTTCGGACGGCTGTTCCGGGTGGAGATGCGCAAGCAGCTGGACACCCGCGCTGGCCGCGGACTGCTGATCGCGATCGGGCTGATCACGGCGCTGGTGATCGGCATCTCGATGTGGGTGGGGCGCAAGCAGGGCCTCAGCTACGACTTTCTGCTGGCGGCGACGGTGATGCCGCAGGGCATGTTGCTGCCGATCCTGGGCATCGTCACGATCTGCAATGAGTGGAGCCAGCGGACCGCCCTGGTGACCTTCACCCAGGAACCTCGACGAGTCCGGGTACTGGCTGCCAAGGCCCTGGCCGCGATGGCACTGGGGACGGGCGTGCTGGCACTGACGATCGCCTTGGCCGCGCTGGGGCACGTGGTGTCGATGACAGCGGCCGGAAAGTCGTCCGAGATTGCCCTGTCGATGGGGTGGACCGACCTGTTCGGCGGCTGGGTGATGCAGATGCTGTCGGTGTTGCAGGGCGTCGCCTTCGGCGCGCTGCTGATGTCGGTGCCGATCGCGGTCGGTGCATTCTTCCTGGTGCCGACGATCTGGGCGATAGTGACGGCCGTGTGGAGTCCGCTGACCAGGCTCGGTGCGTGGATCGACCTGTCTCAGGCCCAGGCTCCCCTGATGGCTGGCGACCAGCTCACGCTGCGCCAGTGGGAACAGCTCGGAACAGCTGGGCTGATCTGGATCGCCCTGCCCCTGGCCCTGGGCATCTGGCGGACCGTGCGACGAGAGGTGAAGTGACGTACTGGGAAGCAAGCCGGCTCGGGCAGCGGGAAGGCTCGTTCTGGCGGTGATGGTGGTGATCGGCATCCTGATCGGGGCAGCTCTGGACGGTGACCAGCGACGGGGTGACGAGTGACGATGACGGCGTGCGTAGGCCGCGCGCCGTCATCTGGCTCGGGGAACGCCAAAGCCCCTCTGACGAGGGGCTTTGCTGGAGCCGCCTTGGGGAGTCGAACCCCAGACCTACGCATTACGAGTGCGTTGCTCTACCTCTGAGCTAAGGCGGCCTGGCGCTCACCGGAGCGAGCACCGACGAGCAGCATAGCAAGGGCCGTTGGGTGCGGTCATCTTGAAGACGAGCTGGGCAACGGGGCAACGGGGCAACCCCGGCACCGCGACGCGCTCGCTTGTGCCACCCTGGGCATCATGACTAGCCAGCCGTTCGAAGCGGGGCTGTACGAGAGCATCGTCACGCCTGATCTCCGGGCCACCGTCGAGCGCAGTGGGCTCAAACCCACCCTCACCGATGTCGACAAGGCGGACGCGCCGGACGTGCTCGCTCGACACCTGGCCGCCGCGCTGCGACGCAGCCTCCCCGCCGACCCCAGCCAGCGCGTCAGCGTGATGCGTCGCCTCCTGCAGGACCTCGAACTGGAGTCCGAGGCACCGGTCGACCCGCTGCAACAGCTCACCCGGCTGGCTCCCCCAGCTGGCCCCGGCGTCACTCCGGTCACCGACATCCGTCCGTCGACTCCCTTGGCTGAAGCGGCATTGCTGACGAATGCACCGGGGGAACCCAATCTTGGCCACGAACTCAGGGCAGAGATCGCCTCAGCTGACCGGATCGACTTGCTGTGCGCGTTCGTCCAGTGGCGCGGTCTGGTGATCCTGCAGGATGCGCTGGCCGACGCCCGCGACCGGGGCGTCCCGATCCGCGTCGTCACCACCACCTATATCGGGGGGACCGAGCGCGCCGCCCTCGATCGGCTCATCGAGGAGTTCGGCGCCGAGGTCCGCGTCCAGTACGACGCCCGGGCGACCCGGCTGCACGCGAAGGCCTGGCTGTTCCGCCGCAGGACGGGGTTCGACACGGCCTACGTCGGATCGTCCAATCTGTCGACGTCCGCGCTCGTCACCGGTACCGAGTGGAATGTCCGGCTCTCCTCGGTGACGACGGGCCACCTGCTCGACAAGTTCGAGGCGACCTTCGATTCCTATTGGAACAGCGAGCAGTTCGAGCCCTACCGCGGACGAGAGACCGAGGACGTCCAGCGCCTGGACCGCGCGCTGAACGATGCTCGCGGACGCAACACCATCGGCTCGCACGAGAGCCCCATCTCCGGTCTGGAGGTCCGCCCCTTCCCGTACCAGGCAGCCATCCTGGAGCGTCTGGCAGCCGAGCGAGCCCTGCACGATCGGCACCAGAACCTGTTGGTGGCAGCGACCGGAACAGGGAAGACCGTCATGGCCGCGCTCGACTACAAGTCGCTGTGCGAGGGACGGAATCGTCCGTCCCTGCTCTTCGTCGCGCACCGACGCGAGATCTTGCTCCAGTCACGACGCACCTATCGCGAGGTGCTCAATGACGGGACCTTCGGTGAGTTGTACGTCGGCGGCGAGCAACCGCAGCAATGGAAGCACGTGTTCGCCAGCGTGCAGTCGCTCACCAGCTATGGCCCCGAGAACATCCCAGCCGACGCCTTCGACGTGGTGGTGGTGGACGAGTTCCACCACGCCGAGGCTGCAACCTACAAGCGACTCTTGGAACACCTGCGGCCCAAGGAATTGCTGGGCCTCACCGCCACCCCGGAGCGCGGCGACGGCTTGGACGTCAGGACTTTCTTCGGCGGCCACATCACCGCGGAGCTGCGCGTGTGGGACGCGATTCAGCAAGGTCTGCTCAGCCCCTTCCACTACTTCGGCGTCAGTGACGGCGTCGATCTCTCCCACATCTCGTGGCGCCAAGGGCGCTACGCCCCCGACGAGTTGGAGAACCTCTACTCCGGCAACCACGCTCGCGCCCGCCTGATCTTGCAGCAGGTTCGGGACAAGATCATCGATCCCCGCAGCATGCGCGCCTTGGGCTTCTGCGTCACCGTGCGTCACGCCGACTTCATGGCCGACTTCTTCAACACGTCCGGAATCCCCAGCGCCGCCCTGAACGGCAGCTCGTCACCCGACGAACGCGATGAGGCGATCAGCCGGCTCAAGCGCGGCGAGCTGAGCGCCATCTTCAGCGTCGACATCTTCAACGAGGGCGTCGACATCCCCCAGCTCGACACCGTCCTGCTGCTCCGTCCGACCGAGTCCCCCACGGTCTTCCTCCAGCAACTCGGCCGTGGGCTCCGCCTGGCCGAGGGCAAGGACGTGCTCACCGTCTTGGACTTCGTCGGTCTGCACCGCAAGGAGTTCCGGCTGGACCTGCGGTTCCGGGCCCTGACCGGACGCAAGGGCGCCGAGCTGGAGCACCAAGTGGAGGAAGGGTTCCCGCTGTTGCCGTCGGGCTGCCAGATCGTGCTGGACGAGGTGGCGCAGAAGCTGGTGCTGGGCAACCTGCGCAGCAACCTCCAGATGCGCTGGCCACAGCTGGTCAACGAACTGCGCGCCGAGCCGACCTCGTCGCTGGAGGACTTCCTCGCCAGCAACCAGTTGGAACTTTCTCAGGTGGTTCGCAGCGGTACAAAGCGCTCCTGGACCCACCTTCAGGCGGACGCGGGCCTGATCGAGCAGCCCAGCGCGGTGGAGACCGAACTGCTCAAACGAGTCCGAGCGCTCGCTCACGTGGACGACCCTGCTCGTGCCCAGGCCTACCGTGACCTGCTGCGGGCGGGGATTGATGTGGGACGGGAGTCATTCGCAGAGATGCTCTTCTACTCGATCTTCCCGCGCGGAGGGGGATTCTCGTCGGTCGCCGAGGGGCTTGCCACACTGCACGAGAACCATCGCGTCAGCAGCGAACTCGCGCAGGTCATCTCGTACGCCTTCGAGGGGGCCGGGCACCTCACCCAGACCTTCACTGACCTCGACATCCCACTGATGGTGCACGCCAGCTACACGCGAGAGGAAATCCTCGCTGGGCTCGGCTACGCGTCCCAAGCGCGAACCCCGAACAACTTCCGCGAGGGGGTTTTGTCCACGTCCGTGGACGGCACTCCTGTCGACGCCTTCTTCGTCACCCTCAAGAAGTCGGAGACGGACTACTCCCCGACCACCTTGTACCGGGACTATCCGATCAGCCGGACTCTGTTCCATTGGGAGTCGCAGTCGACCACGTCGGTGAACTCTGCAACTGGGCAGCGTTACCTCACGGGTGGCAGCATCCCGTTGCTGTTCGTGCGCCAACAGAAGGAAACCGAGTTCGGCAAGGGCGCGCCCTACGTCTTCCTCGGACGGGCGTCCTACGTCTCGCATACCGGCGACCGGCCAATCGCGATCACCTGGCGTCTGAGCACTCCCATGCCCGCCGATCTGTTCGCTGAGACGAGCATCACGGCCTAGGTCAGCGGACGACCTTGGAGGTGAGTTCGCCCACCTTCAGGTCGGAGGAACCGGACATCTGCATCCGGAAGGAGCCCGACTGACCGAGAGCAGCCCAGTCCAGGTTCCAGACGGTCGTGGCCGTGATCGTGTAATCGCCGTGCGTCACATAAGTGTGACCGCAGTCGGGGGACCTCTGCATCGCCGGCGCCGAGGTCGGACGCACGGTCATCGACGTGCACGTGATCGTCGAACCATCCCCCAGATCAAGAGTCGTGGACTGCTTCGTCGCGACCAGCGTGATCGCGATTCCCTGCTGCGTCGTGGACGCATCCACCGAGGCCGGCTCGTCCGAAGAAAACCAGACCGGGAGCCCCACCGCGAGCATCCCCCACTCGTTGTTGGCGGGGTCCGGCGCGATCGAAGGGACCGCATCGGGCAGCGTCAGCTGCGCCAGCGCCTGGCTGACCAGGACATAGGGGTCCGGGGCCGCAGGTGCCGGGGCCACTGCAGCCTCACCCTCCGGAGCTGGCGCCGCGGGAGCAGGAGACGCAGGTGTCGCCTCGGGCAGTTCACCATCCACGATGCACATGGGTCCGACGTCGGCGCCACCACAAAGTTGGGGGAAGGCGGCATCAGGGGCAGCGGCCGGAACCGGGCCAGTCGCTGGAAGCTCAGGAAGGGCACGGCGCTCATCGGGAGCACCCCTGCCTCGTCCATCAGTCGCCACGGGAACCCTCCGCCGGTTTTGCGTTCGTGTCGGACTTTGGGCTGCTCGCTGTTCTACCTGCTTCTTCTTTGCCAAGACCTTGGCCGTGGAAGTAGGCAGGTCATATGACGCGTTGGTCTCGTCACAACAGGCAAATGCTTGAGTCTGCACCAGTGGGATGGCTAGCACGCCCGTCAGGAGCGCACCCGTCATAGCTCGCATCGCTCGCCCACCTCTCCAGCGATGCTGGAAATGACTAGCCTACTGCCGACCCTCTTGAAGTAGACCACCCGATTGACTAGGTCGCCTTTCGACAGTTCCTTGCCCTCGTACAACATCGGCACGGCGCGAGAGTCCTCGCAAACCTTCATCGAGGCCACTGATCCATCACGGCTTACCCCCTCATTTGGAGCGAGCCTCAGGATCGATGTCGGCTCAGCAGCCTCCCGAACTCCCGTCTCTGCTAGGTCTGCGTAGCTCTTGGCGACCAAGGTGCGCGCTGGGTCGATCACAAGGTTGTACATCTCCTTCGGGAGCTCGGAAGCACCACCAGCGAGGAGGACCGCCCGCTCCGCCGCCCAGAACGACCGGTAGACCGCGACGGCCTCCAGGTAGAGCGGGTCCTCGGACGGAGACACGGACTTCGAGACCGACGGCGTCGCCGAACTCGCCGTCGTCGACGCCTCAGGAGGGGTCGACCCGCCGCCCGAACATCCAGTCATGGCCAACGCCACGAGGAGCACACCCACACGCTTCATGTCCGGCATCGTGCCATCCCGCAGGTCCAGAAACACCTCACGAGCGACTACCTGTGGACAACCCGTTGTGGGTTCGAGACCTGTCCACAGGCGGCGCGGGGATGTGTGCTCTGGCCGGAGGGACCTCTCGACAGCTCGGGGACCGTGGGGCCGGTGACTCGGGGAGCCTCCTTGCTCACACCTTCGCCAAAACGTGCGCCCCAGGCGGATCCGGTCCCATGGCGGGACCGGATTGCTCTGACACGCACGTTTTGGCGGATTCTGCCCGGACGGACCCATCGACAGGCCGGGGCCGGGGGGCCGATGACTGGGTGAGCCTCTTTCCGCTTTCGCCAAAACGTGCGCCCCAGGCGGATCCGGTCCCGTGGCGGGACCGGATTGCTCTGACACGCACGTTTTGGCGGATTCTGGCCGCAGGGACCCCTCGACAGGCCCGGGAAGCGTGGGCGCAATGGCTCGGGGAACGTGCAGGCGCCCCCTCGATTATTCGAGGGGGCGCCCAGCGCTGACTACTTACCGGAAACCCGACCGTCGCCCTGGTCGGGCTCCACGTCGATGGTGGGCGGACCATCGTCCAGCTCACTGTCGTCGAAGTCCTCGTCCTCGAAGGGGTAGCCCGGGTCGCCGACGACCATCAGGTCCACGTGGATCGCGACTAGGTTGCCGTCCGCGTCCTTGGTCGCGACGACCGGATAGAAGCCCTCGCCGAAGCCCGAGCCGCTGACCACGACGTTCTCGCCATTGCTGGCCCAGCCCATCGCCACGTCGGCCGCCATGTCGGGGCTCTCGTCGTCCTCGGGGTACAACTGCAACTTCGCGTCCTCCGGCATGGCCTCGCTGGCGGCGGCGTCCGCGAAGGCCACCGCGCCCTCCTCGACCGGGATGCCGAACATGTCGAAGTCGCCCTCATCCTCGTCGTCGTCCTCGACCTCGTCATCGGACTCGAAGACGGCGACGGCGGGCACCAGCTCCACCGGCACACCCTGCGACAACACCACCGACACATAGCCCTCGACCAGGTCGGAGCCGTCAGCCTCCTCAGACACGTCCACCATCGTGGCGCGCACCGGGTACTCCCCCGGCGCGACCTCGAAGGTCAGCGGCTCGTGGAAGTTCAGGAAGGGGTCGCTCACCCCGAGCCGGCCGGAGGGAACCTTCACCGTCCCCAACTCGCGGATGCTCAGCAGGCCGCTGCCGCCTTCGGGGTCGTCGACGGGTCCGGTGGTCAGGGCGTGGAAACGAGTGATGTCCATGCCCCAACCCTGACAGACAACCCACCCCGGCGACATGGCTGAGGGGTGAATTCTTCCCGCGCGCTGCCGGACGCCAAAGCTCAGCTGACCGCCGAGATCGCCCCCGCCACGTGCTCGACATTGCCCTCGTTCAGCCCGGAGATGCAGATGCGTCCGTCCTCGGTGCCGTAGACGCCGAAGTCGTCGCGCAGGGCCAGCATCTGCTCCGGCGACAGCCCGGTGAAGCTGAACATGCCGCGCTGTTCGGTGACGAAGGCGCCATCCAGGCCGCGGCCCTCCAGACCGGCCCGCAAGGCGGCGCGCATCGCGACGATCCGATCCCGCATCCGGGTCAGCTCCGCGGCCCAGTCGGCGCGCAGTACCTGGTCATCCAGCACCCGCTGCACCAGCGCGGCACCGTGGGAGGCCGGAGACGAGTAGTTCGTCCGCACCAACCGGCACAGCTGGGAGCGCACCCGTCGCGCCTCGTCGGCCCGCTCGCAGACCACGCTCAGCCCACCCACGCGTTCGCCGTAGAGCCCGAAATTCTTGCTGAAGGAGTTCGCGACGGCGAACCGTTGACCCGTGCGGGCGAAGACCTCGACGGCGGCGCGGTCCTCGTCCAGCCCGTCGCCAAGGCCCTGGTAGGCCATGTCCAGCAGCACTAACAGCCCCCGTTCGGCGGTCAGTTGGGCGAACTGCTCCCACTGCTGCGCGGTCAGGTCATACCCGGTGGGGTTGTGGCAGCAGGCGTGCGCCACGACGAGGGTCCCGGGGGCCGCAGCACGGAAGTCCGCGAGCATCCCCTCAACGTCCAGGCCGACGCCGTCGTAGTAGCGGTAGGTGCCCACCTCGAGCCCCGCACCCTCGAGGATCGCGCGGTGGTTGGCCCAGGTCGGGTTGCTGACGATCACCCCGGTCACCCCGAGCTCGACGCGCGCCAGGTCGGCCATCTCCTTCACCGCACCCGAGCCACCCAGCGTCTGGATGGTGGCGACGGTGTCGAGGTCGACCAGTCCCTCACCGAAGACCAACCCCTGGATCGTCCGCGCCAACCCAACAGTCCCGCCGATCGGCAGGTACCCGCGCGGGCCCGGGTCGACGGCCAGCGACTGCTCCGCAGCCCGGACGGCCTGCATCAACGGCAGGCGCCCGTGCTCGTCCAGGTAGACCCCGACGCCCAGATTCACCTTGTACTCCCGCTCGTCTGCCGCGAAGAGGTCGATCAGCCCCAGGATCGGGTCGCCGGGGTAGTAGGCCACGCGCTCGAAGTCGAGGGGCTGTGCGTCAGTAGCGCTGGGGGACGTCATGCGCACCAGCCTGCCACCACGCCGCTAGCCTGTGACCACCCGTGGGCGAGCGTGGACGCCCGCCACCAGCCGTGATGGAGGAACCGATGGCGCGCGTCATCCACACCGGGCAGGCCCTCGTCGACGTCGTCGTCGACATCCCAGCACTGCCCTGGCGCGGCGACAACTCGATGGCCACCAGCTACAACCGCTACGCCGGCGGCGCGACGAACATCCTGGTGGCCTCCGCGCGCACCGGCGCAGCGTCAGTGCACGCCGGCGCTCATGGAACCGGGCCCAATGGCGACCTGATTCGGGTGGTGATGGCCGCCGAGCACATCACCGTGTCCGCTCCCCCGGTCGAGACCACCGACACCGGCATCTGCTTCGTGATGATCGAACCCAACGCCGAGCGCACCTTCGTCACCACCCAGGGCGCCGAGCGGATGATCAGCGTCGAATCGCTGGCCACCTGCTCCCCCGAGCCGGGTGACCTGGTGAATGTCACCGGCTACTCCTTCGTGTTGCCCGCCACCCGCGACCCGCTGCTGGCCTGGCTCGACACCCTCGCGTCGGGGGTTCAGCTCGTCCTGGACCCCGGCGCCGCCTTCTCCGCGCTGCCGCGGCCCATCCGCGAACGCGTCCTGGCCCGCACGGACGTCTGGACGTCGAACGCCGACGAGGCCTATCAACTCTCGGCAGTGCACGGGATGCAGCAGTCGGCCGAGGCGTGTGCGCACTTCCTGCCCGAGGACGCCGTGACCATCGTCCGTGACGGCAAGGAGGGCTGCGCGGTGCGGATCGACGGCACGACGACGATGCTCCCCGGCTACCCGCAAAAGCCCGTCGACACCAATGGCGCCGGCGACTGCCATACGGGCGTGCTGAACGCCGAGTTCACGCTGAACGGTGGCGACTGGGTGGCGGCCGCGCGTCGGGCCAATGCGGCGGCGGCGGTGAAGGTCACGCGCAAGGGCCCGGCGACCTCGCCGACGCGTGCCGAGGTGGACGACTTCTTGGCCAACTGGAAGGGCTGACGTTTGGCGGCCCGACCGCACGGACGGCTCAGGGCTGGTCGGCCTGGCGGCGGATCTTGGAGTGGCGTTCCTTGCGGGCCTTGGACTTCGGGCAGACCTCGGTGAGCGGGCAGCGCTGCACCTCCCCGTTCTCCAAGCGGACGGTGACCGACTGCCCGGGCGCGGAATGGCCGATGACCTTCCCGTCCCCGGAGGCGGTGGTCACCACGTCCCCGATCGGTGGGGCATTGCGCTCGAACTCCGCGTACAGCGGGTGCTCGTAAGCTAGGCAACACATCAGCTTGCCGCACTGGCCCTGGATCTGGAGCGGGTTGCCCGACATGTTCTGCGAGCGGGCAAGCCGCATGCTGATGGGCTCGAAGGTCTGCAGCCAGGTGGAGCAGCACAGTTCCCGTCCGCACTGCCCGATGCCACTGGTCAGCCGAGTGGCGTCGCGGGCGGCCACCTGGCGCAGGTCGATGCGGGCTCGCAGCGTCTTGGCCAGGTCGGGGATCAGGGCGCGGAAGTCGACGCGCTCGGGTGCACTGAAGTAGATGGCGACCATCCGGTCGACGTCGATGGCGCGGTCGACCAGGTCCACGGAGACCACCTTCATCGCCAGCCCGTGCCGAGCGACCAGCTCCCGGGACACGGCCATGGCCTCGGCACGGGCGGCGCGGTTGCGCTCGTCCCGGGCCAGGGCGTCCGCGTCGGCCCGCCCGGCACACAGCGGCAGGGCGGCGGCGGGTTCCTCCGAGGAGGGCTCCGGCGCCCACACCACGCGGCACACCTCG
>NHCFI05602__coassemble_1230_pt1 | contig 10872 bp, 9 predicted proteins | sample NHCFI05602__metabat2_high_PE_006 | metagenome-assembled genome bin NHCFI05602 | reverse complement strand
CCTGCCCGGGATGCCGCGCCCCAACCCGGCGATGATGCCCAAGCAGCAGAACGCTGCGGTTGGCGCGCCCACCCGTGGCGGTGGTCGTCCCGGTGGCGGCCCCGGCCGTGGGCGTCCCGGCGGCGGTGGCCCCGGCGGCGGTGGCTTCAATCGTCCCGCGGGTGCCGGTGGCGGCGCTCCGGCCGGTGGCGGTCGTGGTGGCCGCGGCGGTCGTGGCGGCTCGGGCACCCAGGGCGCCTTCGGTCGTGGCGGCCCCGGCAAGCGCGGACGCAAGTCGAAGAAGCAGCGTAGGCAAGAGTTTGCGGAGATGGATGCCCCGATCATCGGTGGCATCCGCGTTCGCCAGGGCGACGGCTCGACCGTCCGCCTGCGCCGCGGCGCCTCGCTGACCGACCTGGCCGAGAAGATCGGTTTCGACCCGGCGCAGCTCGTGCAGGTGCTGTTCAACCTGGGCGAGATGGTGACCGCCACCCAGTCGGTCTCCGACGAGACCCTCGAGGTGCTCGGCGCCGAGCTGAACTACAACATCCAGGTCGTCTCCCCAGAGGACGAGGACCGTGAGCTCTTGGAGAGCTTCGACCTCGAGTACGGCGAGGACGAGGGCGACGAGGAGGACCTCGCGGCCCGCCCGCCGGTCGTCACCGTCATGGGTCACGTCGACCATGGCAAGACCAAGCTGCTCGACGCGCTGCGCGATGCGAACGTGCAGGGCGGCGAGGCCGGGGGCATCACCCAGGCCATCGGTGCCTACCAGGTCACCACCGCCCTCGACGACAACGAGCGCAAGATCACCTTCATCGACACCCCCGGTCACGAGGCCTTCACGGCCATGCGTGCCCGTGGTGCGAAGGCGACCGACATCGCCGTGCTCGTCGTGGCAGCCGATGACGGTGTGATGCCGCAGACCATCGAGGCCCTGAACCACGCGAAGGCGGCCGACGTGCCGATCGTCGTCGCGGTCAACAAGGTCGACAAGGAGGGCGCCGACCCGGGCAAGGTCCGTGGCCAGCTCACCGAGTACGGCCTGGTGCCCGAGGAGTACGGCGGCGACACGATGTTCGTCGACGTCTCCGCGGTCAAGCGCACCGGCCTGGACGAGCTGCTCGAGGCGATCCTGCTGACCGCCGATGCTGCGCTCGACCTGCGCGCCAACCCGTCCATGGACGCCCAGGGCGTCGCGATCGAGGCGCACCTCGACCAGGGCCGCGGCCCGGTCGCGACCGTGCTCATCCAGCGCGGCACCCTGCACAAGGGCGACTCGATCGTCGCCGGCCCGGCCTATGGCCGCGTCCGCGCCATGATCAACGACCGTGGCGAGACGGTCGACGAGGCTCCGCCCTCGATGCCGGTGCAGGTGCTGGGTCTGACATCCGTCCCGGGCGCCGGCGACACCTTCTTGGTGGTCGAGGACGACCGGATGGCACGCCAGATCGCCGACAAGCGGGCCTCGCGCCTGCGTGCCGCGATGCAGGCCAAGAGCTCCCGACGCAGGACGCTCGAGGAGATCATGGAGCAGATGGAGAAGGGCGAGACGTCCGAGCTCCTGCTCATCCTCAAGGGCGACGGTGCAGGTTCCGTCGAGGCCCTGGAGGACGCGCTGTCCAAGATCGACATCGGCGACGAGGTCTCGCTGCGCGTCATCGACCGTGGTGTTGGTGCCATCACGGAGACCAATGTCATGCTGGCGGCGGCCTCCGAGCCGCACGCGGTCATCCTCGGCTTCAACGTGCGCCCGACGGTGCACGCGGCCAAGCTGGCCGATGCCGAGAACGTCGACATCCGGTACTACTCGGTCATCTACGACGCGATCGACGAGATCGAGGCGGCGCTCAAGGGCATGCTCAAGCCGATCTACGAGGAGAAGTCGCTCGGTACGGCGGAGATTCGCGAGGTCTTCCGCAGCTCGAAGTTCGGCAACATCGCCGGTGTACTCGTCCAGGACGGCATCATGCGCCGCAATGCCTCGGCTCGACTGGTTCGCGACGGTGTCGTGGTCCGCGAGACGACCATCGCATCGCTGCGCCGCGAGAAGGACGACGTCACGGAGGTCCGCGAGGGTTACGAGTGCGGTATCACGCTCACAAACTTCAACGACATCCAGGTGGGCGACATCATCGAGACCCACGAGATGGTGGAGAAGCCGCGCGACTGAGTCGCAAGCACTCAACAAGGCAATACCGTGGGCGGTGGCACCAGGCCACCGCCCACGGTGCTGTCACCACACATGTGGTCGTCCCGGCCCGGCCCGGCGACCAGCAGGCACCAGAACAGGAAGGGGAGCGACATGCCGAACCCCCGTGTCAACAAGCTCGCAGAGCAGATCAAGATGATCACTGCCGAGATGCTCGAGCGTCGGATCAAAGACCCTCGGCTGGGTTTCATCACCATCACCGACGTCCGGCTCACCGGTGACTCGCGCGACGCGACCATCTTCTACACCGTGCTCGGTGCGGGTGAGAACGACGAGACGCCCCAGGCGCTGGAGTCGGCCAAGGGCCTGATCCGCTCCACCATCGGGAAGCGGCTCGGGCTTCGGTTCGCCCCGACGCTGGCCTTCGTCCCGGACGCGACCCCCGAGGCCGCCAAGGCGATCGAGGACCTGCTGGCCCGCGCCCAGGCCGGGGACGCCGAGGTGGCCCGCCAGCGCGAGAACGCCGCCTACGCCGGCGAGGCCGACCCCTACCGCAAGCCGCATGAGGATGACGAGGATGACGAGGGCTGAGTCTCTGGTAAGTCCTGCCTCGCCGGGCTCTGCCCGGTAGTGCCAGCAGCCCCCGTCGACCACGGTGTCGACGGGGGCTGCTGTTGGTGTGCGCACCGTGGGGCAAGTACGGCGGGGGAGGGCCGGAGCGCGGTGGCCCTCCCCCTGATCGGGGCCCGGTGGGGTCAGTGGGCGATGGCGCCCTCTGCACCGATACCGGTCATGGAACGAACCTCCATCTCGGCCTGGAGACGGGCATCGGCCGGCTCCTTGCTGGTGACCGTCCCCAGCCAGCCAGCCAGGAAGGCCAGCGGCAGGCTGATGATCGTGGGGTTGGTCAGCGGGAAGATGTCGAAGTTCGCGCCCGGGAAGAAGGCCTTCGGGTCTCCGGAGATGGCCGGCGAAAGGATGATCAGCACCACGGCGGAGATCAGGCCGGCGTAGATCGACCAGGTCGCGCCGCGGGTGTTGAACTTCTTCCAGTACATCGTGTAGAGGATGGCCGGCAGGTTGGCCGAGGCGGCGACGCCGAAGGCCAGCGAGATCAGGAAGGCGATGTTCTGGCCGTTGGCGAAGATGCCTCCGATGACGGCCAGGATGCCGATCGTGATCGAGGTGTAGCGGGCCACCTTGACCTCGTCCTCGGGGTTGACCTCGCCGTTCTTCATGACGTTGTTGTAGATGTCATGGGCGAAGGAGGCCGAGGCCGTGATGGTCAGGCCTGCAACCACCGCGAGGATCGTGGCGAAGGCCACGCCCGAGATGATGGCCATGAAGACCGAACCACCGAGGTGGTGCGCCAGCAGGGGAGCAGCCGAGTTGGCGCCACCGGGGGCCTTCTTGATCGCGTCCGCACCGACGAGCGCCGCGGCACCGTAGCCGAGCACCAGGGTGAAGATGAAGAAGATGCCGACCAGGCCGATCGTCCACACGGCCGACTTGCGGGCGTCCTTGGCGGTGGGGACGGTGTAGAAGCGCATCAGCACGTGCGGCAGGCCCGAGGGGCCGGCGACCAGCGCGATGGCCAGCGAGACGAAGGACAGCTTGGTCCAGTTGTTGGCGCCGTACTGCAGCATCGGCTCCATGATCAGGTCGCCCTTGGGGTGGGCGGCGACGGCGTCACCGAACAAGCGGGAGAGGTTGAAGCCCTTTTGGGCCATGACCCACAAGAACATGATCGCGGCACCGGAGACGAGCAGCACGGCCTTGATCATCTGCACCCAGGTGGTGCCCTTCATGCCGCCGATGAGCACGTAGACGATCATGATGATGCCAACGAGCGCGATGACCAGGGACTGGCCGTTCTTGCTGGAGATGCCGAGCAGCAGGGCGACCAGGCCACCGGCGCCGGCCATCTGCGCGAGCAGGTACACGAAGGAGATGGTCAGGGTCGACAGGGCGGCGGCCGTCCGGACGGGCTTCTGGTTCATCCGGAAGCTCATCACGTCGGCCATCGTGTACTTGCCGGTGTTGCGCAGCGGCTCGGCCACCAGCAGCAGGGCGATGATCCAGGCCACGAAGAAGCCGACCGAATACAAGAAGCCGTCGAAGCCGTTGAGGGCGATCGCGCCGGTCACGCCAAGGAAGGCAGCGGCCGACAGGTAGTCACCGGTGATGGCCAGGCCGTTCTGGCGGCCGGAGAAGGCAGCGCCGCCGGTGTAGAAGTCGGTGGACTTCTTGGCCGAGTCGCGGGTGACCTTGATCACGACGCTCATGGTCGCGATGACGAACAGCGCAAAGATGCCGATGTTCAGTGCGGGATTGCCGACGGTCTCGAGCAGCGTCATCGCACGGCCTCCTTCTCAAGGCGGTCGCGCAGGGCGACGGAACGGGGGTCAAGGTTGTTGTTCGCGTGGCGGACGTACAGGAAGGTCACCAGGTAGGTGGTCGCGAAGTTCAGCAGGCCGAAGACGATGCCGACGTTGACGAAGCCGATGAGGCGCTTGCCCATGAAGCCGGGCGCGTACACCGACGCGAGGACGAAGACGAAGTAGAGGCCGACGAAGGTGGCGACCATGGGGAACGCGAAGCTGGTGAACTTGGTGCGCAGCTCCTGGTAGTCCGGGGAGTTCTGGGCGGCGACGAAGTCGATGCCGTCGCCGGGGTGTTCGGGGCCGACCTGGCTGAGTTCGGGCAGGGGCCAGTGGTCCTTGGGGAGGTGGTTTTCCACCTCTTCCTCGATGTGACGATGGGTCATGAACGCTCCTGAACGGTGATTGTCCGGGCGTGGGCTGCATCGACCACGCTCTCTCGACATCAAGAGGTTCGCACACTTGTGAATCGGAACACAAGGGCTACTTGTGAAATTTCTCACGAAAGCCTGAAAAGTCGACGGACCGCGACATGTGCCGGTCTGGAAGACTGGTGGGCATGAGTGAGTCCGGGCTGCTGATCTGCGACAAGCCTGCTGGGTGGACGAGCCACCAGGTGGTGGGGCGGGTCCGCCGACTGATGGGCACCCGCAAGGTGGGGCATGCTGGAACGCTGGACCCGATGGCGACCGGCGTGCTGATCATCGGCGTGAACCGGGCCACCCGGCTGCTGGGCCACCTGGCCCTGCACGACAAGCGCTACCTGGCGACCATCCGGCTCGGGATGTCAACCACCACGGACGATGCGGAGGGCGAGTCCAGCGGGGGAGCGGACGCCTCGGGGCTCGTCCGCGAGCAGGTCGAGGCCGCCATCGCGCCGCTGCGCGGGGTGATCATGCAGCGTCCCAGCTCGGTCAGCGCGATCAAGGTCAACGGCCAGCGGGCTTACAAGCTGGTGCGCGATGGCGAGCAGGTGGAGTTGGCGGCCCGCGAGGTCACCGTCAGCCGCTTCGACGTGACCGGGCTGCGGGTCAACGGGCCGTACTGCGATGTGGACGTGGATGTGGAGTGCTCCTCGGGCACCTACATCCGGGCGCTGGCCCGCGACCTCGGCGAGGCGCTCGGAGTCGGCGGCCATCTGACGATGCTGCGCCGCACCCGGATCGGTGGATACGACCTCGACCAGCTTCCGGTGGTCAACCTCGACAGCGACGAGCGGCCCGTCTTGCTGGGCATGGCCGATGCGGCTCGGCGATCCTTCCCGGTCGTCCAGCTGGACGCGGAGCAGGCCGCCAATGTTCGGTTCGGTCGTTCGCTGCGCCTCGAGGTGCCTGCCAACCCGACGGGCCTGGTCGACCCGGCGGACGAGCTGCTCGGCCTCTACCGTCCCGATGTGGACGACCCCGGCCTCGCGCGCCCGGTGGCCGTCCTCGTCTGAGGCTGTCGCTGGCCGGCGGCTCCGTGTGAGGATGGCCGCATGACGACCTATTCCCGCACCAAGGAGTTCGAGGGCGCGAGCTTCGAGCGCGTGAGCTTCAAGGGCGCCACCATCCGCTCCTGCGATGTCAGCGGTCTTGTGATGCGCGGCGTCGACCTCGACGGACTCGACATCGACAGCCACGACCTGTTCTTCGGCACGCTCATCGTCAACGGGGTGGATGTCGTCCCCTTCGTGGACGCTGAGCTCAACCGGTTGTTCCCCGGGCGGGAGCTGCAGAAGGCGCAGACCCCCGAGGGTCTCGGCGAGGGCTGGGCGGCAGTACAGGGCGCGTGGGCGAAGACCGTCGACGAAACCCCCGCCGCGCTGCGCGATGCGCACGTCCCGGACGAGTGGTCGCTCACCCAGACCCTGCGCCACCTCGTGCTGGCCACCGACGCGTGGCTGCGCGGCGGCATCCTGGGGGTTGAACGGCCCTTCCACGAGATCGGCCAGATCTTCCCCGGCGCCGCCGAGATGGGCTTCGACACCTCGATCTTCCGCACCGACGAGCCCGGCTGGGAGGAGGTGCTGGCTGTCCGCGCCGAGCGGCAGCAGATGGTCACCGACTTCCTCGCCACGGTCACCCCCGAACTGCTCGCCGAGGAGCGCGCCAATCCGTGGTCGGCCGTGGACGACTGGCACCCCACAGTGGGTGACTGCATCCGGGTGATCCTCGAGGAGGAGTGGGCGCACCTGCGCTACATCCGCCGCGACCTGGCGCTCCTGCAGTCCCAGTAGTTCAGGGCATGCCCAGTAGTCGCGCCACGGCGGCTGCTGCGGCGCCGAGCACGACCACGCCGAGGTAGGGGACGCCCCGCCACAGCGCCAACCCGGCGACCGCCAAGGCCACCAGACGGGCGTCGAGGACGAGCTGGCTGCCAGTGGTGACCGCATTGAGCATCACCAGCGAGGCGAGCAGCCCGATCGTCATGGCGCTGGTGGCCTGCAGCACCCGTGGACTCTCCAGCCAGCGCGTCGGCACCAGGTAGCCGGCCAGCTTGGTGATGTACGCGATCGCGCAGGCCGCCAGCACCCATCCCCAGGTGCTCATGTCGTGGCTTCCTTGCGTCGCAGCGTCGTCGCGACCGCGGCGGCAACCGCAGCTGCCACGAGCAGCGGCAGGCCCTGGGGCAGCACCGGCACCAGTAGCAGCGTGACAAATGCGGCAGCCACCCCGATCGTCACCGTGTCGCGATTGTGCAGCCTGGGCCACAGCAGGCCCAGGAAGGCAGCAGTCGCCGCACCGTCCAGACCCCAGGCCTTGGGGTCGCCCAGAGCATTGCCCAGCACCGCGCCGGCCAGGGTGAACAGGTTCCACAGCAGGAATACGCCCACCCCGCCGGTCCAGAAGCCCCGCGCCTGTTCGTCCGCGTCGTCCTGGCCCACCGCGCAGGCGACCGACTCGTCGATGGTCACGTGCGCCTGCACCAGTTTCCGCGGCCCTTGTGGCGCGAACATCGTGTTCATCTGTGCGCCGTAGACCATGTTCCGCACGCCGAGCAGGGAGGCGCTGACCAGGGCTGCAGCACCGCCGCCGCCGATGGCGCCGACGAAGGCGAACTGGGACCCTCCGGTGAACATCAACAGGCTGAGCGCCTGGGTCTGCGCCACCGAGAGTCCCGCGGCCACCGACAGGGCCCCGAAGGAGATGCCGTACAGGCCGGTGGCGACGGCCACGGACAAGCCCATCCGCACGGCTGGAGTGGATTGCATGACCCGGCAAGGCTAGACGATCTGGGTGACCCCGGTCTGAGGGTGTCCCATTGTTCTTCACCGATGGGCCCGCCGCACACCTGCTCGGTCAGTCCCACAGGACGCCGGGAGCGAAGGTCTCCTCGACCAGTTCCTCGAACCAGCCAGCCTCGCGGGCCACGTCCAGCACGGTGTAGCGGGAGCGGTAGTACATCGCCTTCGGGAAGGTGGCGCGGACGTCCTGGCTGGTCAGCCCGATGTCCTCGGGTCGGCTGGGAGCCCCGCTCAGGCGCAGCATGTGCTGGAACTCGCGGGCGGGAACCAGTTGCTCCACCAGGCGCTGCCGGGTGAGCGGCCAGCCCTCCACCAACCGCGCGAGGCGGGATCGCAACTGCTGGGGGTCGAGGTACTTGACCTTGGTCTCCTTCACGGCGTGCTCGGCCAGGGGCCCCTCGAAGGTTTGTCGGATGTCGGCCTCCACCTGCTCCCACTGCGGCCAACGGGCGATCGCAGCGTCCACGTCCAAGGCTGCGACATCGCGCGCCAGGAAGCGCTCGTAGAAGGCCAGCATCGCCAGCGTCCCGATCGCGACCTTCGCGCCATGGGACAGCGGCGGATCGTGCTCGGCGCCCAGATGGGCGAGCTCCCAGATGTGGCTGAAGTAGTGCTCCGCACCGGAGGCCGGACGCGTCCCGCCGTAGACCTGCATGGCCAGCCCCGACAGCACCAGTCCGTCGACCAACCCCTGGTAGGCCTCCGGCTCGCCGGCCGCCAGCGCCTCGGGTCGGCTGAGGGCCGAACGCACGCCGGACTGCACCAGCTGCCAGGCCTCCTGGTGGAGGGGTTCAACGCCCACTGCGTCAGCCAGCAGCCAGTCTGCCCCACCGGGGATCTTGGCGGAGAGGTCCCCGTACCCGCTGGCCACCATGTTCTTCGGTGCGGCGGCAGCGACGTCGAGGTCGAAGATGACCACCTGGGGCGCCACGCAGTTGAGGGTGACCTTGACCCCCTGGTCGCTGATCGGCGCACCGGAGCCGGTGTAGCCGTCCATGCTCGCGGCGGTACCCACGACCGCGTAGCGGCGGTCGGTCTCCTGTGCCGCCAGCTTGACCAGGTCGTTCAGGGTGCCGGCACCCACGGCGACCGGGACCACCACGGCCCCGCTGGCCTGGTCGGCCTCGCGGATGGCCGTCGCGATCCTGCGGGCGTTGTCCAGTGAGGCGTACAGGGTGGGGCTGCCGGGGAACACCAGCGGTTCCGCCAGCCGGGAACCCTGTGACCGCAGCCCGTCGTGCACCGCCTGCCCAGCCACCTGCCAGGTGCGCTCGTCTGCGATCAGCAGCACCGGCTGGTCACCGAAGCACTGCGCGAACAGCTCCGGGCAGCGCGTCACCGCGCCGCGTTCCACGCACACGAGATCTGTCTGGTCGGCCTGGGCCACGGCGCGCTCGACGATGGGATCCACCACTGCCTCCTCGTTGACTTCTTCACGCTCACCCTAGGCACCCGATGGGATCGCCGGGCGGGTGATGGGGTCACCGATTTGCAGCCACCGCTGCTGATCTGCGGACAATTCCGCATGGTCTGGTCAGCGATGGCGGGGGACCGGCATCGTCTGCTGGAGCAGTCTGATGGAGCAGACTGATGGAGCAGACTGATGGAGCCGACGGAGCTCAGTGCTGGTCCGGTTCGTCCTGCAGGATGCCGCGCAGCTCGGCGAGCGCCGCCTCTTCGTCCAGACCATCGGTCAGCAGCGTGACCACCTCCGCCTCACCCACCCCCAGGGACAGCACGTCCATCACGCTGGACAGGCTCACGGTGCGCTGTCCCAGCAGGTAGGCGGAACTGCGGTAGCGGGCGGCGCAGCGTGCCAGTTCGAGCGCCACCCGGGCGTGCACGCCACCGGCCACTCTCACCGTGACGTTGGCAGTGCGCATCGGGACTCCTGGGGACGGGTGGTGCTCATCGTCCCACCATGGGGAGTTCGGCGGGCGATCCCACCGGTGGCGGTACTCGTCCGGAGCTTTGCGTCCCGGGGCGCAGAGGCCCGGGTGATTCAGCGCTGCGCGAACCCGACCTGGCGGCCTAGCGTGGCCAAGTCGACGAGGAGGGAGGACGCGATGCAGCGCTCGGCACTGATCCTGCACCAGCTGGAGAGCTCGTTGTCCATTGCGCCCGAGTCCGTGGCCAGGTTGCTCGGGGTGGGACAGCGGACGGTTGCCACCGAGGTCGCTGCCTTGAACAGCGCGCTGGGCGGCTGCGCGCAGGTGCGCCTGATCAACGGCCGCTACCGCTTGCGGGTCGCCGATGCCATCGGTTTCGCGGAGGTTCGAGCGCAGCTCACCGGCGAGCGGGAATCGTTCAACGACCCGCACCACCGGGTGGGGCACATCCTGGGGCAACTGGTTGTCAGCCCCGTCCCGGTGCGCATCGAGACCCTGGCCCGCGGCATGAATGTGGGACGCACCACGGTGACAGCCGATCTGGTCACGCTGCGGCGCCTGGTGGCGCCGCTCGGCGTGATCGTCGAGGGCAGACCACATGTGGGCCTGCAACTGGTCGGTGGCGAGCTGGCCATCCGGCTGGCCGTCCTGCGGCACGGCTTCCGCGCCACCTATGGGAGCCATCCCCTTGCGCCGGCGCTGGTTGACGTCCTCGATGACACCTGCGGCCGCTTCGGGTTCGATCCGGCTCTCGCCATGGAGCTGAGCCGCTGGCTGATCGTGAGCCTCGACCGCCAGACGGTCGGCTGCGAATTGACCGAGCTGCCCCCAACCCACCGCCGGCTCGAGGGCACCGAGGCGGCGGCCTTCGCGCAGGCCTTGGCCGATGGCGTCGCCGAGGCGACGGGACGTCCGTTCTCGCCCCAGGAGGTGCTCTTCCTCGCCATTCCGGCAGCGAGCCGGCGCACCACCTTGGGCGAGTCGAGTGACGACCACGATGACCAGCAGCAGGCCCGGGAGTTGGTCATCCTTATTCTGCAGCGGATCCGGGAACGCCTGGAGATCGACGTCCAGCCGGGTGAACTGCTGGGGGAGTTCACCCACCACCTCGGGTTCATGCTCAACCGACTCCGCTTCGGACTCCAGGTCGACTCCCCACTGGACCTCACGGAGATGCGGGGCCGCTTCCCGCTGGCAGCCCAGATGGCGGCGATCGCCGCGGACGTCGTCCAGGCCGAGACGGGG
>NHCFI05602__coassemble_1203_pt1 | contig 11398 bp, 11 predicted proteins | sample NHCFI05602__metabat2_high_PE_006 | metagenome-assembled genome bin NHCFI05602 | reverse complement strand
CTTCGCGCTGCTGGTGGTCGCGATCCGGCGCGGCACCCGGTTGGCGACCGCGATGGAGGCCCGGGGCTTCGGGGCCCCGGGGGTTGCGCGGTCGTGGGCTCGTCCGTCCCGGGTCGGGATGGCGGACGCCGTGGCGACGGCGATCTCGATCGCGATCGGGGTGCTGGCGGTCGGGACCGCAGTGCGGGCCGGGACCTTGTGGACGGTCTTCTCGTGAGCCATCGGCGTCTCACCCATCCCCCGCTGCGAATCTTGGTCGATGGTGGTTCGGGCGCGGGCAAGACGACCTTCGCCGCGCAGCTGGCCGAGCGGCTGGGCCGGGGGCCAGTCGGCCCGGTGCAGGTGGTGCACCTGGAAGACTTCTACCCTGGTTGGCATGGCCTGGCCGAAGCCTCCCGGATCGTCCGCGACCAGGTGCTTCGCGACGTGCGTCCGGGTTTCCCGCGCTGGGACTGGACCACCTCGAGGGTCCGGGAATGGGTGGAACTCGACCCCTCCCGGCCGATGGTCATCGAGGGCTGCGGTGCGATCACCCCCGCCTCCCACCGGCTGGCGGACTGGTCCATCTGGCTGGATCTGGACGCCACCACCCGCAAACGCGTCGCGCTGGCCCGCGACCAGGGCGGCTTCGACGCCTGGTGGGATGTCTGGGCCGCACAGGAACAGGCGCACTGGCGCCGCGATCGCCCCCAGGAGCTGGCAGACGTGGTCTTCCGCCGGAGGTCAACGTCCGTCCCGCAGTCCGCGGCCGTGCGGGCATGACGCGCGGCGCACTCGATGCCACATCGTGACCAAGCTGGACCAGTCGGACCAGGTGCAGCTCGCGATCATGGCGCACCACGCCAGCCTGGTCTGGGTTCTGGACCCCACCCGTAGTCTGGTGGGGTGACGAACGAGCAGCAGCCCTCCGGCGACGAGCGCAACCCTTGGTCGCGCCCCGACTCCTGGGAAGCGCCCACCCAGCCGACCTACAGCGAGCAGCCAGCCACCGGCTCGCCCAGCCACGAGGCGCACCCGTACGGCCAGCCCACCTACGGCCAACCCACGTACGGCCAGCCCACCTACGGCCAACAGGTCATGCCACCGCAGTCCACCACCCAGCCCCACCCCTCGCAGGGCGAACAGCTGCCGTCCGGTTGGACGAACTGGGGTCCGCCTGCCGCCGGGTCCGCGGCGAGCCAGCAGGCACCCGTCCCCCAGCCCCGCGCGCGGGTCGTCCGTCGACGCGAGCAGCCGGTGGTGACGATGTCGATCGCCGCCATCTGCGTCCTGGTGTGGCTGGGTGAGATGTTGGTGGCGGGCGTCTACGAAGCCGTGGCGATGACGCCCGTCCAGGCCAGGACGCAGCCCTGGCGCATCCTCACGTCCGCCTTCGCCCACTCCCCGACCGCCATCACCCACATCCTGTTCAACATGTGGGCGCTGTGGGCCGTCGGCCAGGCGATCGAGGGCGCGCTCGGCCGAGCCCGCTTCGCCGCGCTGTACCTGCTGGCCGCCATCGGCGGCGGCACCGCCTTCATCCTGCTCGCGCCGGCGGGCGGCGACCTGTGGTTCACCCGGGTCGTCGGCGCCTCGGGTGCGGTCTTCGGACTCTTCGGCGCCCTGCTGGTGCTGCAGCGGCTGGTCGGCCAGTCCACCCAGCAGCTGTGGTTCATCCTCGCCATCAACGCCGCCATCCCGCTGCTGATCCCCGGCATCGCCTGGCAGGCCCATGCCGGTGGCTTCGTCGTCGGCATCCTGGTCGCCTGGTTGGACGCGCGGGCCGTACGCCAGGCCAATGCCGGTGGCCCCGACCGCACCTGGCTGTGGAATGGGCTGGTGCTGCTCGCGATGTTGGTGCTGCTGGTCGGCAAGTACGCTCTCGCCGGCTGAGCCGCCCGGTCACCGGGACCCGGACGACGAAAAGAGGGCGCCCCCCATTGGGGGCGCCCTCTTCGTGCGTCAGGGTCAGGCCGTCTCGCCCGGAGCATCGTTCGCGGGTCCGTCACTCGACGGTGCCGTGAACTCGGCGGGGAGAAGATCCGGAGCCTCGGCCTTCGCCGCTCCGGTGAAGGTGAAGGGATCCTCCGATCCCTCCGGGGCGACGTCGACCACCACGATCTCGCCGGGCTTCAGCTCCCCGAACAGGATCTTCTCGGCCAACACGTCCTCGATGTCGCGCTGGAGCGCGCGACGCAGCGGACGGGCACCCAGCACGGGATCGTAACCACGCTTGGCGATCAGAGCCTTCGCGGCGGGCGTGAGCTCGATACCCATGTCCTTGTCCTTCAGACGGCCCTCGATCTGGGCCACCATCAGGTCGACGATGTTCTCGATGTCCGCCTGGGTGAGCTGGTGGAAGACCACGACCTCGTCCACGCGGTTCAGGAATTCGGGGCGGAAGTGCTGCTTGAGCTCCTCGGAGACCTTCGCCTTCATCTTCTCGTAGCTCGACTCCTCGTCCCCGCCGCGGCTGAAGCCGAGCGAGACCGAGCGCGAGATGTCGCGCGAACCGAGGTTCGTCGTCATCACGATCACAGTGTTCTTGAAGTCGACCACGCGGCCCTGGGCGTCGGTCAGGCGACCCTCGTCCAGGATCTGCAGCAGCGAGTTGAAGATGTCCGGGTGGGCCTTCTCGATCTCGTCGAACAGGATCACGCTGAAGGGCTTGCGGCGCACCTTCTCGGTGAGCTGGCCACCCTCCTCGTATCCGACGTAGCCGGGCGGGGAACCGAACATGCGGCTCGCCGTGTGCTTCTCGGAGTACTCGGACATGTCCAGGGTGATCAGCGCGTCCTCGTCACCGAAGAGGAACTCGGTCAGCGCCTTGGTCAGCTCGGTCTTGCCGACGCCCGAGGGGCCGGCGAAGATGAACGAACCGGACGGACGCTTCGGGTCCTTCAGGCCGGCGCGGGTGCGACGGATGGAGCGCGAGAGCGCCTTCACTGCGTCGGTCTGGCCGATGTAGCGCTTGCCGATCTCGTCCTCCATGTGGAGCAGTCGGGCCGACTCCTCCTCGGTCAGCTTGAAGACCGGGATGCCCGTGGCGCTGGAGAGCACCGTGGCGATCTCCTCCTCGCCGACCTGCGCCGGGGAGTCGTTCTCGCCCAGCTTCCAGGCCTCCTCCTTCTCCGCACGAGCAGCCATCAGCTTCTTCTCGTCGTCACGCAGGGAGGCGGCACGCTCGAAGTCCTGGCCGTCGATGGCGGCCTCCTTCTCGATGCGCACCTGGGCGATCTTCTCGTCGAACTCACGCAGGTCCGGCGGGGCGGTCATCCGCTCGATCCGCATCCGGGCGCCAGCCTCGTCGATCAGGTCGATCGCCTTGTCGGGCAGGAACCTGTCCTGGATGTAGCGGGAGGCCAGGTTCGCGGCCGCGGCCAGTGCCTCGTCAGTGATCGTGATGCGGTGATGCGCCTCATAGCGATCGCGCAGCCCCTTGAGGATGTCAACGGTCATCGCGATGCTTGGTTCGGCCACCTGGATCGGCTGGAAGCGGCGCTCGAGGGCAGCATCCTTCTCGATGTGCTTGCGGTACTCGTCGAGCGTGGTCGCGCCGATGGTCTGGAGCTCGCCACGGGCCAGCATTGGCTTGAGGATGCTGGCGGCGTCGATCGCGCCCTCGGCTGCGCCGGCCCCGACGAGGGTGTGGATCTCGTCGATGAACAGCATGATGTCGCCGCGGGTCTTGATCTCCTTCAGCACCTTCTTCAGGCGCTCCTCGAAGTCGCCGCGGTAGCGGCTGCCGGCCACCAGCGCGCCGAGGTCGAGGGTGTAGATCTGCTTGTCGCGCAGGGTCTCGGGCACGTCGCCGCGGACGATCGCCTGGGCCAGGCCTTCGACGCACGCCGACTTGCCGACGCCGGGCTCACCGATCAGCACCGGGTTGTTCTTGGTGCGACGGCTGAGCACGACCATCACGCGCTCGATCTCCTTCTCGCGCCCGATCACCGGGTCGAGCTTGTTCTCGCGCGCCGCCTGGGTCAGGTTGCGGCCGAACTGGTCGAGCACGGTGGCGGAGCTGGGGGCAGGGCCGACGTCGGGCGCACCCGAGGTCGCGGCCTCCTTGCCCTGGTAGCCGCTGAGCAGCTGCAGGACGGTGTTGCGGACCCGATTGAGGTCGGCGCCCAGCTTGATCAGCACTTGGGCGGCCACGCCCTCACCCTCGCGCACCAGGCCGAGCAGGATGTGCTCGGTGCCGATGTAGCTGTGGTTCATCTGGAGGGCCTCACGCAGGCTTAGCTCCAGTACCTTCTTGGCGCGCGGCGTGAAGGGGATGTGGCCGGTCGGCACTGTCTGGCCATGCCCGATGATCTCCTCGACCTCGGACCGCACGGCCTCCAGCGAGATGCCCATCTGCTCCAGGGCCTTGGCGGCGACGCCCTCACCCTCGTGGATCAGGCCGAGCAGGATGTGCTCCGTGCCGATGTAGTTGTGGTTAAGCATTTTGGCTTCGTCCTGGGCCAGCACGACAACGCGCCGGGCCCGGTCGGTGAACCGCTCAAACAATGGATACTCCTCGGTTGCAGGCCTCGCGGCCTGGTCTGCGCCTCGCAGCCACCCGGGGGCGGTGCGGTGCGAATGCGTCAAGTCTAATAACGCGGGCGAGGGTCGGGCTGTTCCCGCCCAAGGCGGTCCGTTCGCCGCCGGCATAGGTGGACGCACGACGGCCGGGCCCAGCTGGGCCCGGCCGTCATCGTGGCGAGTTGCGTCAGGAATTCGCCTTCTCGTAGGCCTCGCGCACCTCGGCACTGACCCGACCGCGGGCGCTGACCTTCATGCCCTGGTCAATCGCCCACGCGCGAATGTCATTCGCGGAGCCAGCCTTGGCCTTGCGGCCCGCCGCCTTCCGGCCACCGACACGGCGCGCGTGCCCAACCCAGACAGCCATCTCGTTGCGGAGCTTCTCGGCATTCTCTTCCGAGAGGTCCATCTCGTAGCTCACGCCATCCAGCGCGAAACTCACGGTCTCGGCCGCCTGTGAACCGTCAATGTCGTCCTCGAGGACGATGTGCACACGCTGTGCCATATGTTCCACCTTTCCAGTCCATCCAAGAAATGGGGTTTCTGTCGCCCCCAACAGTAACGGAATCACGGCCCCCACCGGAACAAGGAATGCTGGTCATTTCGCCAGCGGCCCCAAATGCGCCCGCGAAATGAGCGTCAGAAGAGTTCCAGGGGCTCCCGGATTCGGGCCTACACTTGGCCCGTGCTGATCACCATCGGAGACCTCGGCCGGGAGCTGCCGAATGCCCACCCGATAGACCTTGGGGACAACCACCCAACGCGCGTGGGACTGGTGCTCGTGGATGCGGCGGTCGACTCGGGCACCCTGACCAGGGCACGCGTTCAGCCGGGATTCAGCCACCGCGGCGCCGAGAAACTGTTCGAGGTGCGCGACTACCGCCAGGTACTCATGCTTGCCGATCGCCATGACTGGCAGACCCCCGCCCACGGGGAAATCGGTCTGGCGATCACCGCCGAGCACCTGATGGGGCTCGTGGCATCACCACGGGCCACGATGTTGCGCACGCTGCTGGCTGAGTTTTCCACCGCAGGATGCCTTTTGGCGCACCTGTCCTGGGTGGCACAACGAGCCGACGATGAACGACTCGCCGTTGACATTTTGCGCGCACGAGGAGCTGGGCGCGAGTTGATGCTCGGGTGGTCGGGCAATCGTGTCCACCCGATGCTCACCCGCCTGGGTGGGATGGCGGCAGATGTGGACGACAAATGGTTGTCAGCGCTGTTGGGCTGGGTTCAGGCCATTGACCATTTTCTTCCGGCACTTGATGCCCACATCGATTCATTCCCCGACGGCGTGGGCATCCTCGACGCCGCCATGGTCGAGCAATTGGGTTTGGGCGGTCCGGTCGCTCGTGCGGCTGGCCTTGGCCGAGACCTCCGCAGCCAGACATCAGCACTCGCCTATGCGTCATTGCACACAGATTCAGCCCATCCGGAAGCATTGAACACCACACCGGTGACCAGTTCCGGCAGCGCCATCGCGCGCCTGCACCAACTGGTCGCTGATCTTCGCACCGTCAGCCATCTGATCCGGGCCTGCGCTGCCGCACTACCCGCGCTGGACGGGGCCATCGAGACCCCGCTGGCAAAGATCATCAAGCTGCCCGACGCCGAGGCCTACCTCGCCCTCGAGGCGCCCTGGGGGCCAGCGGGTTTCCACATCGTCTCGCGGGCCGAGCGGACACCGTGGCGCGTCCACCTGCGCACCCCCTCCTTCGCGAACGCGCAGGCGCTCGAGGTGGCGCTGGCGGGCTGCCCACTCGAATGGGTCGACCTCGTGGTGGCCTCACTGGGTTGGACGATCGGCGACCTCGACAAGTAGCGGCAAGGAACGATCGCCCCAGCCTGGAACAGAGGCTCAGGCCTGACGACGCCCAGCTCCCAACTCGACCGACTCGTCGCGACGGCTGCCGCGCCGCGGTATCTGCACGACCTGCGCGTCGGCGGTGGCCGACAGATTCTCCAGCTCGGTGGTGGCGACGGCCAATTGCGCCTCGACCACGGACAACTGCTGCTGCAGCTCGACCATTCGGGCACTGGAAGCGTCCAACGAATCCTGCGCGGTGCCCAGGTCGGAGCGCAGGGCCTGCGCGTTGGCATGTTCCTTGGCCAGCTCGGCGCGCAGCGCCGCCAAGTGCGCGGCGTGCGCCTCGGTGCGGGCATTGAAGCGGGCGACCAGACCCATCAGCTCGGTGTGGTGGGCGCGGGAGGTGGCGCGCACGTGATCGCGCATCCCACGCACCTGCTCGTGGTGCAGGGCGGTCAGGCGATCGATCTCGCGCCAGCTGCTCCAGGTGGACCAGACGAGTGCGGCGATGACCAGGGCGAGGCCGACGTAGATCGACCAGCTCTGGCCAACCGCGGCGCAGGCAACGGCAACCAGGGAAACCAGCACGAGGCCGGTCACGGTGCTGCGGCGGGAGGGGGGGTTCTGGCCAGAATGGCGGGGCGCTGTCACGGGAAAATTGTACCCCGCCCGCAGGGGTGGTTTGGTCGCATCCAGCCCTTTCTGTGCAGGGATTCAGCGAGCCTCGCCGTCCGGATCATCGTCACCGGGATCGACCAAACAGGCACGCTCGAGACGCCACCCGGCAAAAGCCACCAAGGCCGATACCAGCACGGTGGTCAAGCCGCGGATGATCCGCTGCCGCGGCCCCTCGACGGACCACTGACCGACGAAGTGCATCAGGTAGACGAGGTGCCAGCCCGTCAGCGCGAGGCCGGTGGCGATCAAGGTCTTGCCGAGCACCAGGGCCCGCAGACCGGCTTCGTGCTCGAGGGAGTCGCGGGCCTCGCGTACCTGCCGCGCCAGCCCCCGCGAGTAGAGCAGCGCCGCCACGGCGAGCGCGAAGAAGATCATCGGCATGGACCATGGCGTGACGGGGATGGTGCGGTTGGTCAGGTCGAACAAGCCCAGCACGAGGTAGCCGAAGGCTCCCCCGACCAGGGTCATCACGATGGCCTGCATCCGCGTGGTCAGGCCAAGACGGCCGTCCCCATCACCGGATGTCATGGCAGGGTGATCACGTCGTCGGTGCGCATGACGCCGCTGGTGTCGAGGGCGGCGACGAGGTCTGCGAGCTTGCCCGCGCCCTCCAGCTCCCCCAAGGGATCAGCCTCGAGCCACGGGACGAGCACGAAGGCCCGCTCATGGGCACGCGGGTGGGGCAGGATGAGCGCATCAGTGTTGACGACGCGGTGACCGACCATGATCAGGTCGACGTCGAGGGTGCGGGGTCCACCGGGGATGATCCGCTCACGCTGGTGCGCCTGTTCAACCGCGAGGCAGCGCTCGAGCATGGTCAATGGCTCCATCACCGTCTCGGCGACCATGATCAGGTTGAGGAAGTCAGGCTGGTCGATGACCGAGCCGACCGGCTTGGTGCGGTAGACGCTGGAGATGTCCACCGGGATGAGGTCGGGGGTGTCGGCGAGCAGGTTCACGGCACCTTGCAGGTGCTCGAGGCTGTCGCCCCTGTTCGAGCCGAGGCTGAAGACGACCTTCTGGATGGGGCGGAGGTTGCCCAAGGTGTCCACATCGGGCACGAGGGGGTTCGTCATGGCTTGCTCCTGGTGATGTCGACCGAGACGTCGTCGAAGGCGAGGTCCATCGGGGCGTGCGGCTTGTGGACCGTCACCTGCGCCACCTCGACGAGTTCATGGGTGAGGCAATGATTTGCGATACGTCCGGCCAGGGTCTCGATCAGGTTGACCGGGTTGGACTCGACGATCGCGACGATCTCCGCGCTGATGCGCGAGTAGTCGACGGTGTCGGGGAGTGCGTCTGAGTCGGTGCGGACCGCGAGTCCGAGCCTCAGATCGACGACGAACTCCTGGCCATCACGCCTTTCCTCGGCAAAGACGCCGTGAAAGCCGAAGGCCCTCAGGCCACGGATCGTGATCCAGTCCAGCACTCGCCACTCCCTCGTCCGCCGGGGCATGCTGCCCCCGGACTCGAACCGCCAACGCGCCGCCAGCGGCGGACGTGGGTCAGAGATTACCGCCCGCGGAGTCGACTCCCGAACTGCCGGCCATCCGTTCCATCACGGCGATCGCGTCGCGGTGATCCTGAACGCTGTGCGTACGCACCGCCCAGATGCCCTGTTGGGCACAGATCGCGGTCACCGCTGCGGTGGCGGCATCGCGCCCGGTTGGTTCGCGTCCGTCCAGCAGTTCACCGAGGAAGCGCTTGCGGCTGACCCCGACGAGTTGGCGGTATCCCAGGGCCTGGAAGGCGTCCAGGTGGCGCAGCAGTTCCCAGTTCTGTTCTGCGGTCTTGCTGAACCCGAAGCCGATGTCGCTGACCAGTTTCTCCGGCGCGATGCCGCCGGCAACGCATGCATTCAAGCGCTCGGTCAGCTCCGCGAGCACCTCGGTGACGACGTCGGTGTAGTTGGCGCGGGTGTGCCCGCTGCCCAGGAAACCGCGCCAGTGCATGCAGACGAAATCCGCGCCAGCCCGCGCCACCACGGGCACCATCTGGTCGTCGGCCAGACCGCCGGAGACGTCGTTGATGATGCTCGCGCCGGCCGCCATGGAGGCCCGGGCCACCTCGGCGCGCATGGTGTCCACCGAGACGACCGCCTCGGCGGTGACCAGTTCTTCGACGACGGGGACGACACGTCGCAGTTCCTCGGCCAGGCTGGGGCGTTCGGCACCCGGACGGGTGGACTCCCCGCCGATGTCCAAGATGTCCACGCCCTCGTCCAACAGCCGCCGTGCGTGCGCGACGGCAGCGGGGACGGTGGCGTGGTCGCCGCCGTCGCTGAAGGAGTCAGGGGTGACATTGACGATCCCCATCACGAGGGTGCGCGACATCAGGGTTGGCCCACGATCAGGCTCATCGCCTCGGCACGGGTGGCAGGGCTGCGCAGCAGGCCACGGACCGCGGAGGTGACTGTCTTGGAGCCCGGCTTGCGAACCCCGCGCATGGTCATGCACAGATGCTCGCAGGCGATCACCACGATCACGCCGCGGGCGTCGAGGTGCTCGACCAGTGCGTCGGCGATCTGGGTGGTGAGGCGCTCCTGCACCTGCGGACGCTTCGCGTAGACGTCCACCAGTCGGGCGATCTTCGACAGGCCGGTGACACGGCCGTCCTTGGCCGGGATGTAGCCGACGTGGGCGACGCCGGTGAAGGGCACCAGGTGGTGCTCGCACACGCTCCACAGCTCGATGTCCCGCACCAGCACCATCTCGTCGTGGCTGACGTCGAATGTTGTCGCCAGCAGCTCCCCCGGGTCCTGGTCGAGGCCGGCGAAGATCTCCGCATAGCTGCGCGCGACCCTCTCGGGGGTCTCGCGCAGGCCCTCGCGGTCAGGGTCCTCGCCGATGCCGATCAGGATCTCGCGCACCGCGGCCGCGATGCGGTCGTGGTCGAAGGTGCGTCCAGGGGTCTCGCTCACCCGTCCCATGCTAGGGCGTGGGCCGGTGCGGGCGAGCTGTGCGCCGTCAATCCTGGGGTGGCCGCCCCCACGGGTTGGAGCTCCCACCGGTTCCCCAGCCCTGCGGGGGCTGCGGGTCCTGGCCGGGCAGGCTACCGCCGGGGCCGACCTGCGGCCCGGTGGCGGGCGGCTGGGAGGGCCAGGCATCCGGCTTGGCGCTCCACGGGTCGGTGGCCGGCGGCTTCGGGGCCAGACCGGGCGCACCATTCCACGGGTCATGGATCGGAGGCGTGGGCTGGGTGGGGCCGGTCGGCGGAGCCCACTCACCAGGCGGTTGCCAGGCCCCGGGCGGCGTGGTGCCGGGGCCGGTGTTACCGGGGGGCAGGTCCACGGCGGCGGGCTGGGTCTCCGCCTGTGGGCCCGGCTCGGGCTCGGGACGCGCGGGCACCGGGATCGGCGGGATGTCCGAGGGGACGCGCTTGTCGGAGCCTGTCCACGCGCCACGACCGGGGTGGCGACGCAGCGGCTCGAAGATCTTGGCGACCTGGGCCTTGTCGAGGGTCTCGTGTTCGAGCAGCTGGCGGGCCAGCTCGTCCAGCACGTCGCGGTTCTCGACCAGTGCGTCGAAGGCCTCCTGGTGGGCAGCCTGCAGTAGGGCGCTGACTTCCTCGTCCACCACGGCGGCGGTGATGTCGGAGAAGCCGCGACTGGGCTGCGAACCACCCATGCCGACGAAGGGCTCGGTATCGCCGCCCCCAAGCTGGACGGCGCCGAGCCGCTCACTCATGCCGTACTGGGTGACCATCGCGCGAGCCACCTTGGTCGCCTTCTCGATGTCGTTGCTGGCGCCGGTGGAGGGGTCGTGGAAGATGAGTTCCTCGGCTGCTCGTCCGCCTAGCATGTAGGCCATCTGGTCGAGCAGCTGGCCGCGGGTCTGCGAGTACTTGTCCTCGTCCGGCATCACCATCGTGTAGCCCAACGCACGTCCGCGGGGCAGGATGGTGATCTTCTGCACAGGGTCATTGCCGGGCATCGCTGCGGCCACCAAGGCGTGTCCGCCCTCGTGGTAGGCGGTGACGAGGCGCTCGTGGTCGTCCATGAGGCGGGTCTTCTTCTGCGGCCCGGCGATGACTCGGTCGATCGCCTCCCCCAGCTCGGCGTTGCCGATCACGGGCAGGTTGAGGCGCGCGGTCAGCAGCGCGGCCTCGTTGAGCACATTCGCCAGGTCGGCGCCGGTGAAGCCGGGCGTGCGGCGGGCGATGGAGTCCAGGTCGACGTCGGCGGCCATCGGCTTGCCCTCGGCGTGGACGCGCAGGATCTGGGCTCGTCCCTTCAGATCGGGGGCCTCGACGGCGATCTGCCGGTCGAAGCGTCCCGGACGCAGCAGGGCCGGGTCGAGGACGTCCGGACGGTTCGTCGCGGCGATCAGGATGACATTCGTGGTGGTGTCGAAACCGTCCATCTCGACGAGCAGCTGGTTGAGGGTCTGCTCCCTCTCGTCGTGTCCG
>NHCFI05602__coassemble_1196_pt1 | contig 11502 bp, 3 predicted proteins | sample NHCFI05602__metabat2_high_PE_006 | metagenome-assembled genome bin NHCFI05602 | reverse complement strand
ATGCGTTGCTCGGAGCGCTCGGTCTTGACGGTGACCCGAAGCCCGCCTTCTCCTTCACCTGGCCAGGCATCGAGCGAGCACGCCAGGACGCACGCGTGCCCACCACGGCAACGCTGGTGCCTGACGAGGACGCTTCGCTGCACTGGCCGGACGCCCATGACGTCCTGATCGAGGGTGACAACCTGCAGGTGCTCAAGCTTCTGAAAAACGGCTACTCACGTGCCGTCAAGCTGATCTACATCGACCCGCCGTACAACACGGGCGACACGTTCACCTACAACGACGACTTCGCGGTGCCCGAGCGGCAGTACCTCGAGGAGACCGGCCAGGTCGACGACCAGGGCAACGCCACGACCAGCCGGATCGAGACCGGTGGACGCAAGCACGCGCCGTGGCTCACCATGATGTTCCCTCGTCTGGCGCTGGCACGTCACCTGCTGCGCCGCGACGGCGTGATCCTTATCTCCATCGGCAACGATGAGGTCCACCACCTGCGGTTGCTACTGGATGCAGTGTTCGGTGCAGAGAACTTCATTGACTTGATCACGTGGCAGGGCGGTCGCAAGAACGACGCTCGCTTCACCTCGCTCGGCCAAGACTACATCCTCGTATACGCCCGTGACATCGCCTACCTTCGTGCCCAGGACGTCAGGTGGATGGAGCGCAAGAACGGGCTTGAAGCCGTCTATACAAAGGTTGAGGAACTCCGTGCCACGCATGGGAGTGACTACGAAGCCGCGTCGAAAGCGCTCCGGAAGTGGTACCGAGAACTGCCAGACGGCCAGGCACCAAAGGCACATGCGCTGTATAAGAACATCGACGAGCGCGGCGTTTTCCGTATCGACAATATCGCAAGTCCGAACTACCGCGAGAACCTTGTCTACGAGTACAAGGGTTACCAGCCACCAAAGACCGGGTGGCGATACGAGCGAAACACGATGGAGCGGTTGGATGCAGACGGCTACCTCGCCTTCCCGACCTCAAGGGACGGGCGGATTCAGGTCAAGCGGTACCTGCATGAGAACGAAGAGTGGTCGCCGCCGTCGGTGATCTATCGCGACCGAAGTGCGGCTTCTGGTGCTCTCGATAAACTCATGGGCGGCAAAGTTTTCGATGACCCCAAGAGCACCGACGTGCTCGCTCGCCTCTTCCACGCCATCACCGACGACGGCGACCTGATCCTTGACTTCTTCGCGGGATCCGGTTCGACGGGTCAGGCAGTGTGGGAGCAGAACCCGAAGGACCGCAAGACGCGGCACTGGATCCTGGTGCAGGTGCCGGAGAAGCCTGATGCGTCCGAGGAGTCGGGCAAGAACGCGTTGGCTGCCGGGTACGAGACGATCTTCGAGGTGACGGCTGAGCGCCTTCGCCGCGCGGCAGCCTCGCCGCAGCAGGAGACACTTGATGCTCCCCAGCTCGGCTTCCGGATCTTCCGCACGCGCCCAACGAACCTCGTCATCGAGAAGCCGCTTTTCGCCCTGCCGGAGATGACCGGACAGAGCTACCTCACGCAGGTGCTCGACCACACGGCGGGCGCTCCGGTGGTTGATGGTGCGAAGCCGCTCGACGTTGCGTGGGAGGTGGCGCTCAAGGCCACCGGCACGAAGCTCGATGCGCGCGTGACGACGCATGAGGTGGACGGCGTGGTCGTCTACGAGTTCACGCCTGCCGTGGGCAATGCGTCCACAGGGAGACTCCTGATCTCGCTTGATGCGTTCTCGTTGGCGACAGCAGATGCGCTGGGACTGAGTGACGATGACACCCTGATTCTTCGTGGTGACCAGGTCGAGGACTCGGTGGCGCTGACACTGGCGCCGCGGTTGCAGTCAAAGCTGATTCTTCTGGAGCGGGTGCCTCGTGAAGTTTCGCTTTGATGATCAGCCGCACCAGTCGGCCGCCGTCTCTGCGGTGGTCGACCTCTTTGAGGGTGCCCTCGTTCCGCCGCGCGATGCGCTTGCCGGCCAGGCGCCTGGGGCAGACGGGCACGCGGGCTTCACGCTGGAGCGCTCCGTTCTCACGGACAACCTGAGGACGATCACGGCTCGTGAGGCCGTTGAACCGCAGGCCCAGCTTGAGCTGCTTGCTGAGACAGATCTCGAGGGCGCAGAGCGGGAGTTCCCGAACTTCTCGGTCGAGATGGAGACCGGTACGGGTAAGACATACGTCTACATCTCGACGGCGCTGCGCTTGGCGGAGCTGTATGGGCTGCGGAAGTTCGTCATCCTCGTCCACTCGATCGCGATTCGTGCGGGCGTGGTCAAGACGTTCGAGCAGACCGAGGAGCACTTCCGCTTGAAGTACCCCGGCGTCCCGTACAAGTGGGGCGTGCTGGGCGAGAACTCGGCGCTGAGCGACTTCACCGAGCCGTCGGGCACGGTGCAGTTCCTGGTGGCAAGCGTGCAGGCGCTCGACAAGCCGGAGAAGAACACGCTTTACGCGAGCGCTGAGCAACCACAGCTGTGGGGAGATTCGCTGAGCGGCGTGCAGCAGATCGCGAAGGCTTGTTCGGTCGTCATGATTGACGAGCCGCAGAACATGGCGACACCGCTGCGCCGACAGGCGATTGCCACACTGAACCCGCTGGTGGCGCTGCGCTACAGCGCAACGCACAAGGAGCCATTCAACCTCGTGCACAGGCTTGGCCCGAAGCAGGCTGCCGAGGCTGGTCTGGTCAAACGGGTGTCGGTCAAGGGCATCGTCGCGGGCCAGGACGGCAAGCCATACGTGCGCCTCGACAAGCTCCGGAGCGTCCGCAAGCGCCTGATGGCCGAGGCGGTCATCGACAAGGCCGGTGGTAAGCGGCTGCCGGTGGTGCTGCAGAACGGCACTGATCTATTCGAGGAGTCCGGCAACCTGCCGCAGTATCGCGGGCTGGTGGTCGAGAGCATCGAACGTAAACCCGACCGGGTGATCTTCGAGAACAAGCTCGTCGTGCAGGCCGGGACTGAGACCGGTGTCGATGCCGAGGCTGTCTGGCGTGATCAGATCCGCCATACCATCCGAACGCACCTGGCTCGGCAGGGGCAGATCGACTCGATGAACCGTGGCATCAAGGTGCTGTCGCTATTCTTCGTCGAGCGTGTGGCTGACTACGCCGGTGACGAGGCGGTACTGCCTGCGATGTTCGACGAGCTGTACCGCGAGGAGTGGCTCCGGGCAGGCAATCCCGAGAGCGAGATGCCCGACCCTGCCGAGCTGCGGGTCGCCTACTTCCCGTCTACCAAGACGGGCATCCTGAAGGACACATCTGGTCGAGCATCGGACGCCGAGCTGGAGGCGCGGGCGTACCAGGAGATCATCGCCAACAAGGAACTCATTCTCGACCGTGCCAACCCGCGCGCGTTCATCTTCTCCCACTCCGCTCTCAAGGAGGGCTGGGACAACCCGAATGTCTTCCAGGTCGGCTTTCTGCGTCACACGCGGTCGGAGTTGGAGCGTCGACAGCAGATCGGCCGTGGCCTACGTCTGCCGGTCGACCAGAACGGTCACCGCGTGATGGACCCGGCGATAAACAGGCTGACGCTCATCGTCGACGAGTCCTACACGGAGTTCCGCGACGGCTTGAACGCCGAATACATCGCCTCTGGTGGTGGCTCCGGCGAGGCCGGCCCCGAGGTCGACAACGCCGACAATGAGGTCATCGTCCGCAGGCGCCCTGCCCTGTTCGAGAGCCCCGAGTTCGCTGAACTGTGGAAGCGTATTCGCTACAAGGCGCACTACCGCGTCACCATCGATCCGGACGCACTCCGCATCGTGGTTGCAGCATCGGAACACCTGGCCGACCTCGAGTTCATCGAGTGCCGCGCCAACGTCGTGCAGTCCGCTGATCTCGTCTACGACGACGAGGGGCATGTCGTCACGGCAGATTCTGCAGTGGCAGAGTCACGCGGCGAGCGCATCGTTGTTGCAGGGCAGCGGCTGCCCGACGTCGTGCCGCTGATCGAGGATCAGCTCCAGTACGGCAAGTTCCCGCTCCAGCTCACCCGCCCGACCCTGGCTGGGATCGTGCGCGAGATCCTGAACTATCCCGACCGCGACTACGCCCGGCACGTCCTCGACGATCCTGACCGCTGGGCACGCATCGTGGCGAACGCCATCCGTATCGAGACCATCGAACAGATGGTGCGCGGTATCAGCTACGAACCCATCGACGAGACCGACTGGTGGGACGCGGAGGTCGTCTTTCTCGAAGTCGAATCCAAAAACCCGCCGCAGCCTCTGCCCGGCAACCCCCATCCGAAGAACGGCGTCATCGCTGCGCCCGAGGGCGGAGTGAACCTTTACGACCACGTCGACTACGACAGCCACGTCGAGCGCGCCTTCGCCGCCCAGCTCGAGAACAACCGCGAGCACGTCAAGCTGTTCACGAAGCTGCCGCGCCGCTTCCGCGTCCGGACGCCCGTCGGTGAGTACTCGCCGGACTGGGCCATCGTCTACGACGAGAACGGCACTCAGCGGCTCTACCTCGTCCGCGAAACCAAGGACACCCGTAACCTCGACGACCTCGACTGGGACGAGGCGATGCGCATCCGCTTTGCCGAGCACCACTTCGATGCCGCACCGATTGGGCCGGTCGATTACAACTACACGACCGACAAGGCTGGCTTGCTGATCGGTGGAGCGTCTGGTGCCAACGGAGGGGTTGATGAGTAAGGAGGACTCAAACGCACCTGCACCCAGCGCGGTCTGGAACCTTGTGCCGCTCACCCCTGAGTATCTTGAAGCTGAGCACAGCGGTTACGTCTCGGCACTTGAAGCTGCACTTGAAGACAGTGAGATTCGTAACATCGCGCTGTCTGGCAACTACGGCGTCGGCAAGAGCAGCATCTTGCGGGAGCTCGGGAAACGACTCGACGGGCGCGTTGTCGAGCTGTCGTTGTCGACTCTTGCCCCGATTGAAGCGTCCAAGCTAGACGAGTCGGTGCCGCTGCAAGCCACGACGCCGACGAACCGCATCCAGCAGGAGATCGTCAAGCAGCTGCTCTACCGGGAAGATCCGGGCAAGACTCCTGCCTCCCGGTTTCGTCGAATCGAGCGCTTCCGGTGGTGGAGAGAGTTCGGCACGGCTGCACTGCTCGGTCTCGCTGTCGCTGTCATCTTCCTGCTAACCGGCTGGACCGCACAGATCGCTGGCACCTTCACGGCGCTGAACGATCTCGGAGTCTGGACGCACCTGATCATCTGTGGCGTGGCAACGGCCGCGGTGCTTCTGGTGCGCTGGTTGTTCTACGGGAAGCTCCGCATCAAGCAGCTGTCTGCCGGCGCAGCGACTGTCACGCTCGACGACAACTCTGTGTCGTACTTCGATCAGTACCTCGACGAGATCGTCTACTTCTTCGACATGTCGGATCGTGACGTCGTGATCTTCGAGGACATTGACCGCTTCAACGACTCACACATCTTCGAGACGCTGCGCGCGCTCAATACATTGCTCAACGCCTCGCCCCAGATCGAGAAGCCGATCCGCTTCATCTACGCGATCAAGGACAGCATCTTCGACCGAATCGGCTTGGAGGCGGAAGGCCGCAAGCTCGAAACCGGCGTGCTCGCAATCGAAGATCCTGCGCAAGCCGAGGCGGTGCGTGCGAACCGCACCAAGTTCTTCGATCTCGTGATTCCCGTGGTGCCGTTCATCACGCATCGCAGCGCTCGCAATCTGGCGACCCAGTTGTTGGGCAAGATCGAGCACAAGGTGGCGCCGGAACTGCTCGATCTGGCTGCGCAGTACGTCCCTGACATGCGGCTGGTGAAGAACATCCGCAACGAGTTCGTCGTCTTCCGCGATCGAATCTTCTCAGGCGACGGTGAGCAACTCGACCTGAGCGAGACCGATCTGTTCGCGATGATGCTCTACAAGAGCACGCACCTCACGGACTTCGAGACGATCCGGCTCGGCAAGAGCAATCTGGACACTCTCTACAAGCTCAGTCGCGAGCTGGTGACTGAAAACATCAAGCGGATCGAGGGGGAGCGGCGTGCGCTGCGTCAGCGGCTTGCACGCAATAGCGGCGCAGAGTCGCGCAGCTCTCACCTTGGGGGCTTGCTGGCAGCACACATTGAACGGACGGCTACCTCGGCAGCAGCGCTAGGAAGCCGACGTCGGAACGGTTTGACATCCTCGGTTGATGGCTCCCCTAAGTCGGACGCGGACCTCCGAAGTGTGGAGTTCTGGGCCGCTTTCGTTGCGGCTGATGGTGACCCAGAACTCCGTCAGCAGATGTCTTACGGCAACGTACTAACGTTCTCGCGATCCAGTCTTGTCGGCGCGCTTGGTGATCCATTGGATGCTGACAGCTGGAGCGATGCGGATCGGGATTCGCTGAATGAACAGCTCGACGAGAAGATCGAGGACATCAAGTTCCTTCGCGGTGCGGACATGGGAGATCTGATCAAGCGCCCGGAGTTTCTTGTCATGTTCAAGGAACTCGACACGCCTGCGAGCGAAGGTACGCCGCCTGCGACTTACAAGGAGAGCGCGCAGTCGCTTGAGTACGTCGCCAAGGCACTGCTCAAGCCCGGCTTGGCCTACCAGCTTGTTCGGGCAGGACACGTCAACCGCAACTTCACGCTGTACACTTCCACTTTCCACGGTGATCGGGTAGGCCCCGCCGCGACGAACTTCATCATCCACCATGTCGAGCGAGACCTGATGGACGAGCATTTCGAACTCGCTCCCGATGATGTCGACGCCGTTGTTCGAGAGCGCGGCAAGAGCGCGCTGAAGGAGCCAGCACTCTACAACATCGCGATCCTCGATCGTCTCCTTGCTACCGACGTTTACGCAGCTGACATCATGATCCGCTCACTGGTTGGTCTAGGAGAAAACCAGGCGCGCTTCCTGCAGGCGTACCTGGCTGCAGGTGAGAAGCGTGCACAGCTCATCGAGCGGTTTACAGCCATGTCGTCAAGAGCGCTCATGTATCTCGTGAGCCAGGCCGAGCTCGACGAAGCTTCGCAGCTGGAGCTGGTGGATGCCGCGCTGGCAAACCTTTCAGCATCGGCGCAGCGTACGGACGCGGCAGTCATCGACTACCTGCGGACGCACTACGCGGAGTTTTCCGTCCTCACGGACGACGGGACGTCCGCTCAGGCAGAGAGAGTTGGAGCGCTCTTCGCCGAGGCGAGCATCACGGTGCCTCGTCTGACGCCCCTCTCAGCAAGTGCCCGTCCGTCGTTCGTCTCGCGCAGCCTGTATGACATCACGCATGAGAACCTGGCCATCGCGATTGGCGATGAGGGGACCGTGGCGCTCGACATCATTCGAGCGGCGGACAGGACGGTCTATGACTACGTGCTCGAACACGTGGGCGCGTATCTGGATGCGGTCGAGGGCTCCTCGGCGACGGTCGACACGCGTGAGCAGTTCATCGCTGTGCTTGAGGATCTACTCGAGCAAGGAGCGCCTCGTCTGGCCGACGTGGTTGAGCGTGCTGCGCCAGGATGTCAGGTCGTCGATCTTGGTGCCATCTCCGAGGGAGCGTGGCCGGCGTTGGCCTTGCATCAGCGGTTCCCCGCAACGTTGAACAATGTGAGCCGATACGTTGCCGCTCTTGGAATCGATGCGCAGCTTGCTCCGCTGTTGGCTGAAGCAGGCACGATCTCCGAGGTAGCGTCGGTCGAAGAGGATGAGAAGACCACGTTGGCGATCACGATTCTTGCGGCTTGGGAGCAGCTGCCAGCCGCAACGCTGCGCGCGGACCTTGTTGCGAGCTTGGAGCTGGGTAGCTTCATCGATGTTGAGGAGATTGCTGCCGAGACGGGCGACCTCTTCGCGTTGCTGCTCAAGCACGACATCATCTCCGATGCCGCCGAGTCATACGAGCACCTTGCGACAGCCGATTGGCCAACGCGCAGGGCGTTCATCCGCGAGTCAAAGAAGTGTGCAAGCTACCTGACGCCGGAACTGGTGCAGCCGGATCTGGCGGTTCTCCTCGCCGACAATGAAATCGATGACGCGATCAAACGAGTGATCGTCGAGCAGTCTGAAGCGTACGCCGAGGTCGCTGGGCAGCGAGGACTGAATGAACTGGCGCGCCTCGCTGTGAAGTGTGGGCACAACATCCCGTCTGCCGTCGTACAGAAGATGGCGCACGGCGGTGCTTCTGCGCAGTATGTAGTGCCTCTCCTCGCACCTCACCTTGACACCATCGCGCGCGCAGACCTCTTCGCGATTTTGCAGGCTCTGGGAGGCGACTATTCGAGGCTGACCACAGTGGGACGCACCGCCCTACACGTCGCGAATACCCCTGCAGACCGAGCGCTCCTTGAGCGCTTGAAACAGCATGGGACTGTCAGCTCGTACGACGCGGACGTGTCGCCTATCAAGGTGAACAGGAGGCACAAGTGATGTGCATTTGCAGGCAGCGAGGACAGAGATGAGCGAGAAGACGACACATGGGGCGCGATGGGTGCGGGCCGCGCTCCAAGTGAACCCCTACGAGTACCAAGGGAAGAACGCGCCGTCGGCCACGTACAGCACCGAGGCTGACTACAACAAGGCCCTGCTCGACGAATGCGAAGCGCAGGGGATCGAGCTGTTCGCCATCACGGATCACTGGAAGGTCGACTCCGCACTTCAGCTCATCCGCGACGCAGCCGATCGGGGCATCGTTGCCCTTCCCGGCTTCGAGGCGAACTCCGACGATGGCATCCACATCCTTGTGATCTTCGAGGCAGGCACCAGCGCAGCGACGATCAACGCCGCGATCGGGATGTGCGGGGTCGCGCCCGGCTGCGCCAACGGGACCACCGGTGAGTCGTTCACCGACATCCTCGAGAAGATGACCGCGCAGGGCGCCCTCGTGATTCCTGCCCACGTCAACGTCCCGAACAGCGGTCTCCTGACCGGCCGCGCTGGACAGCCACTCGTCACTAAGATCAAGCACCCGGGTCTTCATGCACTTGGCATCACGCCAAGCCAACCCGATGGCACAGACCAGGCGGCGATCCTCAACGGCACCAAGCCCTACGACAGGGCTCACCCGCTTGCCGCGATCCATGCCGACGATGTGACGAAGCCCTCCGCCCTCCAGAGCGAGGGCGCAAGTTGCTGGTTCAAGGTCAGTCGCCTCTCCGTGGACAGTCTCAAGCTCGCCGTCCGAACGCCTGAGACTCGAGTCTCGCTGGAGGATCCTGCGATCGAAGCGCGCCCCGCCTTGAAGGAAATCTCGTGGGTCGGCGGCTTCCTGGACGGCGTGACGATCCCGCTTTCGACCGATCTCACGACACTCATTGGCGGACGAGGAACCGGTAAGTCGACCGCCATCGAGAGTCTTCGGTTCGTGCTGGGGCTCACCCCGATTGGTGCGGAGGCGAGGCGAGACCATGACGGCATCGTGAGCGGTGTGCTCAAGTCGGGCACCGTGGTGAAGCTGCTTGTCGAGACCACCTCGCCGTCGGTGCGTACCTTCACCATCGAGCGCTCTGTCAACAACCTTCCGGTAGTGAAAGACGAGAGCGGTACTGCCACCAACCTGCGGCCAGTCGATGTCATCGCAAACGTAGAGATCTTCGGGCAGCACGAGCTTGCTGAACTGACGAACGACAGCTCGAAGGTCGCGAGCATGCTGCAGCGGTTCCAAGGGAGCGGCGAGCTGACCACCGAGCACGTCGAGACTTTGGCGAAGCTCAAGCTGAACCGAGAGAAATTGACTCGTGCAGAGGAGGGACGAACCCTGCTCGAGGACGAGCTAGCAGACATCCCTCGGCTTGAGGAGCAGGTGCGGCACTACACCGACACGGACGTACCGACTCGGCTCAAGGAGGTCACGCGACTTACCCAGGACGAAGCAGTATTCACCGAGGCAACGGCGCGCGTGGCCACTGCCCAGGAATCGCTAACAGTGCTCACCGATCCGCAGCTGATCACGAAGCTGGAGGCGGCGTTCGAGAACATTGATGACTCACCCAGATCTGACTATCTCAAGCGCGCGCAGGCTGCATCGACGGCGCTGGCCGCCAAGCTGACAGCCCTTGCGACTGAAGCCCGCACAGCGCTCGACGCGGCATCCTTGGAGATCGAGACAGCGAAGACCGAATGGTCAGACGCGGTTCGCGAGCAGCGCGACGAGCACGATGAGGTGCTTCGCAAGCTTGTGGAGGAGGGGCTGGAGCCCAACAAGTACCTCGACACGACCAAAGCGCTGGTGACGTTGAAGGCTAAGGAGTCTCGGCGCGCTGGTATCGCAACGAGTCTCCAAGGCCTGCAGACCGAGCGGGACACCCTGCTGCAGGCGCTCGCAGGCCACGAGAACGACCGGGCACGAGAACTGACCGAAGCGATCCGTGCCGCGAACGCCGCGACCGGCGGCGTCGTGATCGTAAAGCCCGTCCCCGCGTCGGATCGGAAGCACATCAAGTCGTTGATCGAGCATTCCATCTCCGGTCAGCGCAATCGCATCATGGCGGCTATTGACCACGACAACTTCTCAACGCGAGCCTTCGTGGAGGCGGCGCGAGCCGGAGAATCGGAACTGAGCGCCCAGTTCTCGATCACCGGCGCGCAGGCGCGATCTCTGATCGAGGCCGGTGAGCCCCTTTTCCGCCAGCTCGAGGAACAGTCGGTTGGGCAAGCTGTGGAGGTGCAGCTGGACGTGCAGGCAGGAACGGGCACACGCGAGTTCAAGAAGATGGACGATCTGTCGAAGGGCCAGCGTGCGACCGCACTGCTCCTGCTCTTGCTCGGCGCATCGAACGCTCCGCTCGTGATCGATCAACCCGAGGATGATCTCGACAACCGATTCGTCTATGACGGCATCGTCACCAACCTTCGGAGGCTGAAGGGTAAGCGTCAGATCATCGCGAGTACTCACAACGCGAACGTTCCAGTGCTTGGTGACGCCGAGTTGATCGTGGCTCTCGAAGGAGATGGCCAGAACGGCCGAGCTGCAGCGGACGGGATCGGCTCCCTGGACGATGTAGCCATTCGCTCACACGTTGAGAACGTGCTCGAGGGAGGGCCCGCAGCATTCAACGCTCGACAACATCTTTACGGGTTCTGACTGCTATCCCGGTTCAAGGTAGCGCCGTCCAGACATCTGCCGTTACGGTGCGTGCGTCCGCAGTATCCGCTTGATCGTCGACTCGCTCACTCCGTACATCTCCATCAGCTCCCGCCGGGTCGCTCCGCTGGCGAACAGGCGCCGCGCCTCGGCCTTCTGCGCCTCGCTGAGGGCGGCACGCTTCGTCTTGACGGTGAGGTCGAACCCCGCACGGCGGAGCGTGTCACGGACGGTGTTGCGACGCACGTTGTACCGCTCAGCAAGCTCGTACGTGGATGCTCCGGACTCGTAGTCCTCAATCAGGAGCTTGACGACCGACCTGTGGAGGGCGTTCTGCCTGGGGAGCGGGTGGTCGTCGGGTTCTCGTGTTGACGCGCTGGCGGCGGCCAGAAGATCGGCCAGTTCGGCGGTTTTCCGCGCTTGTTGGCAGTAGTTTCGCAGGAGCCCGACCTGACTTGGACCTCTTGGGGTGATTTGGGCGGGTTCACGCGGTGAATGTGCT
>NHCFI05602__coassemble_1189_pt1 | contig 11654 bp, 12 predicted proteins | sample NHCFI05602__metabat2_high_PE_006 | metagenome-assembled genome bin NHCFI05602 | reverse complement strand
TCGCCGGCATCGGTTTCGATGTGCTGCATGCCCCCGGCCACACCCCCGGTTGCGTCCTGCTGGGCGCCCAGACCGAGGAAGGTCCGCTCACCTTCACCGGAGACGTGTTGTTCGCGGGATCGATCGGACGCACCGACCTGCCGCGCGGCAGCATAGCGACGATGGTGCGCACCCTGAAAAATGTGGTGCTCGGGCTGGACGATGCGAGCTACATTCTTCCGGGTCATGGCCCGGCCACCCAGATGGCCCACGAACGGGCCAACAACCCCTACCTGCAGCCGGACACCTTGGCCCAGCTCATGGAAAGCGACAACTGATGGCACGCCCCAAGCCGATCTCCGGCTTCCCCGAGTTCCTCCCCGCCGGCCGGATCGCCGAGCAGTACGTCCTCGACATCCTGCGCGAGACCTTCGAGCTGCACGGCTACGCGCCGATCGAGACCCGCGCGGTGGAGACAATGGAGCAGCTCACCCGCAAGGGCGAGATCACCAAGGAGGTGTACGTCGTCCGGCGCCTGCACGCCGACGATGCCGCCTCCGAGAAGTCGGACGACCTGGGCCTTCACTTCGACCTGACCGTGCCCTTCGCGCGCTATGTGCTGGAGAACGCCGGCCACCTCGCCTTCCCCTTCCGTCGCTACCAGATCCAGCACGTCTGGCGTGGTGAGCGTCCGCAAGAGGGCCGCTACCGCGAGTTCTGCCAGGCCGACATCGACATCGTCGGGCAGGACACCTTGGCCGAGCATTTCGACGTCGAGGCGCCGATCGTCATGTTGGCCGCGCTGGAGCGGATGCACGCCGAGCTCGGACTGCCCCAGGCGCTGATGCACGTCAACAACCGCAAGCTTGCCGAGGGCTTCTACCGTGGGCTGGGCATCGAGGACACCCTCGAGGTGCTGCAGCGGGTCGACAAGTTCGACAAGATCGGTGGCGACGCTGTCGTGGAGTTGCTGACCGGTGAGCTGGGGTTGGCCGAGGATGTTGCGCGCAAGTGCGTCGCGCTGGCCGGCATCTGCACCCCGGACGACGGTTTCGTCGACCAGGTGCGGGCCCTCGGCGTCGAGCACCCGATGCTGGAGGAGGGTCTGGAGTCGCTGCGCGCGGTCGTCCTGGCCGCCAACAGGCGGGTTCCGGGGCGCATTGTCGCCGACCTCAAGATCGCCAGGGGCCTCGACTACTACACGGGCACGGTCTACGAGACCGAGCTGGTGGGCCACGAAAAGCTCGGCTCGATCAGTTCCGGGGGACGCTATGACTCACTCGCCAGCGACGGGAAGATCACCTTCCCGGGCGTCGGCATCTCACTCGGTGTGACGCGCCTGCTCGGTCCGCTGATCACCAAGGGGCAGTTCACGGCGAACCGTTCGGTGCCCTCCGCCGTGCTGGTCGCGGTGGACGACGAGGCGACGCGCCAGGTGGCCGAGGAGGTCGCGGCCGCCCTGCGTGAGCGTCGGATCCCGTGCGAGGTCGCGCCCAGGGCGGACAAGTTCGGCAAGCAGATCAAGCACGCCGACCGGCGCGGGATCCCCTTCGTCTGGTTCGGTGGGATGTCCGGCCAGGTGAAGGACATCCGCTCCGGCGACCAGGTCGACGCCGACGCATCCTCCTGGGAGCCCCCGCGCGAGGACCTGCGTCCGGGAGTCAGCTTCCAGAGCTGAGCCGCCGTTCCTCGAGCCTGGTCTCGAACCGTGGTTCGAGCCCGGGGACCGTGGCTGGCCGGGCTGGGCTGGGGTGGGCTGGGCTGGGGCTGGGCAGCGTCACCAGTCGTGATCGACCTGGATGGCGCCCACGGCCTTGGCGAGGCTGACGAGCTGGGTCACCCGCGACGAGTCGTTTGTCCCCGCCGCGGTGACGATGGCGAGGACGACCGTCCAGTCGCGCAGGCGTCGCTCGTCCGCCTCGACGCCGGCAGCAGCGAGGGCGTCGACCAACGCCCAGAAGCACTCCTGCAGGAGGGTGGCGCTCCCGGGCGCAGCGTCGAGCACGCCGAAGGCCTCCGCGTCGGGATCCCCGGCCAAGCCCAGCGGTGCAAGGGCCACCGTCTCTCCCGCCCGGCGCCGTCCCAGGTGCTCCGCGCGCAAGGCACCGTGCAGCGCCACCGCCGCCGGCGCATCGTCCAGGAGCCGTCGTCCGGTGACCACCGCCTGCTGGGCCAGCCGCGGCGGGACCCCAGCCCCGCGCGGGTCTGCGTGCAACCGGTCGAGGACGGGCGACACCAGGTCGGACAACCGGGGGAGCGCGGCGGGCGCCGGACGGTGCAGCCGCCCCCACAACGCAGCCACCGCCGTCAATTCCGGGCCCTGCGGCAGCCGCTCAACGTCCAGCGGCTCCAGCAGCACGGCCCCGATCGACGGCTTGGCGCGCAACACCTCGACCGTCCCGTCACCGGCCCAGGCCTTCAAGGCCGGCACCTGTCCGGCATGCCAACCCTCGGGGGAGGCGAGTTTCAGCACCGCCGCACGTGCGTCGACGGTCCGTACCGGTTGGACGATCGCCCGCCCGGGCAACCGATCGCCAGCAGCTGTGAGCTGCCAGTCGGAGAGCAGCTGGGTGAACGCGTCCATCGCTCCAGTGTGCCGCCCGACAACCGGGCAGTGGCGTCGCCGCGATGGCCTAGTCTGGTGCGGCACACCCGTCAGGCCGCGCACCGTCTATGCGTGGCCCCAGAAAGGAATAGCTGCATGCTGCGCACCCATGAGGCCGGGACCCTGTCCAAGGCCGACGTCGGTACCACCGTCACCCTCGCCGGATGGGTCGCCAAGCGGCGCGACCACGGCGGCGTTGCCTTCATCGACCTGCGCGACGCCTCGGGCATCTGCCAGGTGGTCGTCCGCGACGAGTACCTCGAGAAGGCAGGCATCCACGACCTGCGCAACGAGTTCTGCATCACGGTGACCGGCGTCGTCGACGCCCGCACGGATGAGAACATCAACCCCAACATTGCCACCGGCGAGGTCGAGGTCGCCATCCGTGAACTGTCGGTGCTGAACGCCGCCGCGACGCTGCCTTTCCAGATCGACGAGCGCATCACCGTCGGTGAGGACGCCCGCGTCAAGTACCGCTACCTGGACCTGCGCCGCCAGCGCCAGCACGACGCGCTTGTGCTGCGCTCCAAGGTCACCTCCGCGATCCGCAATGTGCTTGACGGCAAGAACTTCTACGACATCGAGACCCCGACGCTGACCCGCTCGACGCCCGAGGGCGCGCGCGACTTCCTGGTGCCGGCCCGTCTGGCGCCCGGTTCCTGGTACGCGCTGCCGCAGAGCCCCCAGCTGTTCAAGCAGCTGCTGATGGTGGCCGGCATGGAGCGCTATTACCAGATCGCGCGCTGCTACCGCGACGAGGACTTCCGCGCCGACCGCCAGCCCGAGTTCACCCAGCTCGACATCGAGATGAGCTTCGTCGACCAGGACGACGTGATCGCGCTCGGCGAGGCCGTCATGGCCGCCTGCTGGAAGCTGATCGGCGTCGACATGCCGCTGCCGCTGCCCCGGATGACCTGGCACGACGCCATGGACAACTACGGCTCCGACAAGCCCGACCTGCGCTTCGACCTCAAGATCCGTGAGCTGACCGGATTCTTCGTCGACACGCCGTTCCGCGTCTTCCAGAACCCCTACGTGGGCTCGGTCGTCATGCCCGGCGGCGGTTCCCAGCCGCGTCGCCAGTTCGACGCCTGGCAGGAGTGGGCCAAGCAGCGCGGCGCGAAGGGCCTGGCCTACGTCACCGTGGGTGAGGACGGCGAACTGGGCGGCCCCGTCGCCAAGAACATCTCCGAGACCGAGCGGATGGGCCTGGCTGAGGCGGCCGGCGCCAACCCCGGCGACTGCATCTTCTTCGCCGCGGGCGAGCGGGAGAGTTCCCAGGAATTGCTGGGTGCCGCTCGTTTGGAGATCGGACGCCGTACCGGCCTGATCGATGAGAACGCCTGGAGTTTCTTGTGGGTCGTGGACGCGCCGATGTTCAAGTCGGCCGCCGCCGCGACCGCGTCGGGTGACGTGGCGCTGGGCGAGGGCAAGTGGACCGCCGTCCACCATGCCTTCACCTCGCCCAAGCCCGAGTTTCTGGACACCTTCGACGCCGACCCCGGTTCGGCTCTGTCGTATGGCTACGACTTCGTCTGCAATGGCAACGAGGTGGGAGGTGGCTCCATCCGTATCCACCGTCGCGACGTGCAGGAGCGGGTCTTCTCCGTGATGGGCATCGGCGAGGAGGAGGCACAGGAGAAGTTCGGCTTCCTGCTGGACGCCTTCAAGTTCGGCGCCCCGCCGCACGGTGGCATCGCCTTCGGCCTCGACCGTCTGGTGATGCTGCTCGGTGGCTTCGACACCATCCGCGACGTCATCGCCTTCCCGAAGACCGGCAATGGCTACGACCCGCTCACCCAGGCGCCCGCGCCGATCACGGACAAGCAGCGCAAGGAGGCCGGCGTCGACGCCAAGCCCGAGAAGAAGGACGAGAAGAAGGACGAGAAGTCGGCGGAGAAGGCCGAAATCGCCGAGGCCAAGGCCCAGCCGGTCGACGCCAGCTGACGCTCCCGCACGGATCAGTCCCCCAAGGGCCGGATCAGTCCCCGTCAACGGTGGCTGGTGTGACCCGCGGGGGACTGATGTGTCTGGCCCATCTGGACGATCCGGTCGGCGCGGCGCGCCAGTTCGCGGTCGTGGGTGACCAGCAGGGTCGCCAGGCTGCGTTCGTCGGTCACCTCGCGGACGAGATCGAGCACGGCGTTCCCGGCCTCCGCGTCCAGGGCGGACGTGGGCTCGTCCAACAACAGCACCTCGGGATCGACGACCAGAGCCCGGGCCAGTGCCACCCGCTGGCGCTGCCCGCCGGAGAGTTGGTGCGGACGTCGATCTCCCAGGCCACCAAGCCCCACGCGGTCCAACAGCTCCAGGGCCTTGGGACGGGCATCGCGGAGCGCACGTCCCTTGGTGCCGGCGACGTGCAGCGGCAACAACACCTGCTCGGTGGCGGTCAGCGGTGCCAGCAGATTGGCCTGCTGGAAGACCAGCCCCAACCGCCCTGAGACGTTCACGGTCCCGGAATCGGGGGCCACGAGACCAGCGGCCACGGCCAACAGGGTCGACTTGCCGGAACCAGACGCGCCGACCAGTGCCACCAGCTCACTGGCGGCGACCTGCAGGCCTGCGCGGTGGAGGATGGTGCGCTGGACCGGACCATCGGCGCGGGTGACGGTGACATCGGACAGGGTGAGCATCAGTTGCCTCCAAGGGCGAGCAGGGGGTCGACGGTGGTGACGCGGCGGGTGGCGAGCACGGACCCGAGCAGCCCGACTGCCAGTACGCCGAGGGCGGGGACGACGGTGGTGCCCGGCGCCACCAGGACGGGCACGGCGCGGGCCGCCAGCAACGCCAGGCCAGTACCGAACAGGCTGCCGAGTGCCACTCCGGCGGCGAGCAGCAGCGCTGCTTGGCCGAGCGAGTCGCCCAGCACATAGCGCCGGGTGGCGCCCAGCGCGCGCAGTACCGCGATGTCGCGCGTCCGCTGCACCGTCCAGACGCTCAGGAAGGCCAGCACCACAAGTCCGCTGACCCCGTACAGGAAGCCCTGGATGGTGACCAGCGAACCGTGCTCGGACGAGTAACCGGGCAGTGCGGCGATGGCGTCCGTACGGGAGAGTTCGACCAGGCCGGAGCCGGTCAGCTCGACGTCGCCATCGACAAGCAGGGCAGTGGCCTGTCCGGCGGGCAGGTGGCCGATGGCATTGGCGTCCGCGACGCTCGTCCACGCCACGGCTTGGTGCGACCAGGACAGGTCGTCGTCCACGGCTCCGACCCGCAGGCGGGTGCCGTTGAGCTCCAGGGTCGAGCCAACCTCGGCGCCGAGGTCCTCCGCAGTGCTCCGGCCCAAGGCCACGGTCCCGGCCGGGTGGTTTGCATCGCTGCCCAGCACGACGACCGAACCTGTCCGTCCGTCCAGTTCCATCCGAGCGCGGGTCACGACCAGGGGTCGGACGGGTTGGGCGCCGGTGAGCCGGGTGACGGTGGCGGGTTCGATCACCGAGTCGTCCCAGGAGGTCTGGTCGCCGGCGGGAGACAGGAGCACCGACTGCCCGGGCAAGGAGTCGAGCGCGGACGTGTTCTGGGCACCGAGGCCACGGGTGAGGGACGACAGCAGGACGAGCAGCACGGTGACGAGCGCGACGACGGTGGTCATCAGCGCGAATCGTCCCCTGGCGAAGCGGATGTCGCGGATTGCGAGGAACATGGCAACCAGTCCAGCCGCCAGCACCGCCAGCGCCATCGGCGCTCCCGGACCGTCCCCGGCGTCGAAGGGACGTCGTCGGGATCATCAAAACAGACGATGCCCAGCGTTCGCGCCCGGCGCACGCCCGGCCCTAGGCTGAACGGGATGTACGCCCACCCCGAGTCCGCCGGCGCCCTGGTTCGCCGCGCGATGCATGCCGCCTTCGTGGTGCTGCTCGGGGTGGGCGTCGTCGTCAGTCTCTCCGACGAGCACCGGGCGCGAGTGTGGGCGTCTGCGGCGGCGGTCGCGATCGTCTATGCCGGCGGCATCGGTTGGCAGGCATCACGGCCGACCCGCGCCCGGGACCGTCGCGCGGGCCTGGTCTGGATCACCGCCCTGGTGCTGGTGTGGACGATCGCCTGCCTGAGCGGACCGGGTTTCGTCTGGTTGGCCTTCCCCTTGTTCTTCCTCGCCTTGTTCATCGTCGCGGCGCCGTGGTCATTGCTGTTGGTGGCCATGATGGTGGTCTGGTGCGGTGCCCTGCCCCTGTTGCGCGGTGGCCCCTGGACACTCGGCGCACTGCTCGGCCCGGCTCTGGCCGCCCTGTTCGCCGTGGGGGTTCACCGTGTGGTCGCGTGGCTGCGGGCCGACGCACTGACGCGTGCCTCCGTGCAGGAGCGGGAACGGCTGGCCGCCGAGGTGCACGACACCATCGCGCAGGGTCTGAATGCCATCGTGCTGCTGGCCCGGCAGGGTAGCGCTGAGGTGCTGCCAGAGATCGAGCGCACCGCTCGGGAGAACCTCGCCGTCGCCCGGGACATCGTCCGAGCCGGGGACGAGGGTTCCACGGTCACCGACCGCGTCCGTGCGGCCACGGCGGCGGCTGGACGACAGGCCACCGCGATGGGTCAGCCAGTACAGGTTGAGTGCCGGGTCGAGGGTGTCGAAAGGCTGCTGCCCATTGAACGGGCGCAGTTGCTCGTGCTCGCGGCCAGCTCCCTGCTGTCGAATGTCGTCCGGCATGCCGCGGCCAGCCGTTGCGTCGTGACGTTGACCCATCTGCCGGACGAGGTGACCCTCGACGTGGCCGACGACGGACGAGGCTTCGACCCGGCCACCAGCACGGGTTTCGGCCTGCGGGCCCTTCGGCGACGCGTCGAGTCGGCGGGTGGCGCCCTGTCGGTGGAGTCGGAGCCAGGCGCCGGCACCACGGTCGGCCTGGTGCTTCCGCAGGAGGCAGCATGACGCGCGTGGCGGTCGTCGACGACCATGCCATCGTCCGTGGGGGACTGGTCGCGCTGCTGTCCGCCCGTCCGGGGATCCAGGTCGCAGGAGAGGCTGGCACCGCCGCCGAGGCCGTCGCGCTCATCGACCGGCTGGTCACCACCGAAGAGGGCGTCGATGTCGTCTTGATGGACCTCAACCTGGGCACCGGCGAGGGCGGGGTCGCTGCCACCCGAACGATCCTGGCCCGCCACCCAGACGTCCGGGTGGTGGTGCTGACGACCTTCGACGCGGACGCAGACATCCTCGACGCCCTGGCCGCTGGCGCGTCCGGCTACATGCTCAAGGACTCCCCGGTCGAGGAACTGGTGGCCGCGATCGAACGCGCCGAGCCCACCAGCCCGGCCCTGTCGTCGTCGGTGCAGGCACGCGTGGTGGCGCGCGCGATCCGTCCCGACGACCAACTCAGCCCCCGCGAACTGGAGATCCTGGCGGCACTGGCGCAGGGGGCGTCCAACCGGCAACTGGCCAAGGAACTGTTCATCAGCGAGTCGACCGTCAAGACCCATCTGGCCCACCTGTTCGCCAAGCTGGGAGTCGACAACCGGACCGCCGCCGTGGCAGAGGGACGCCGTCGTCGGCTGGTGCGCTGACCCGTTCACCGGCTGTTCCACAGCCCCTTGTAGGTTGGGCGCATGGCCTACGAACCCACCTGGATCACCCTGCCCGGCGTCGTGAACATGCGTGACCTGGGTGGGCAGCCAGTGGCCACCGGCGGACGCATCCGCGCAAACACCTACCTGCGCAGCGACAACCTGCAGGACCTGACGCCAGAGTCGGTCCGTCGCGTCGTGGACGAGTTGGGCGTCACCGACATCGTCGACCTGCGCACCAACGTTGAGCGCGCCTCCACTGGTCCGGGCCCGCTGGCCGACAAGCCCGGCCTCAGCTTCCACGAGTTGACCATGTACCCGGAGGAGTCCGACGAGACGGGCATCCCGGACGACGAGGACGACTCGAACGATCCCGTCTTTCCCTGGCAGGGCACCTGGCACGACGCGTCTCGCGCGGAGAACGGGCACGAGGAGCACCTGGCCCGCCACTACCTCGGCTACCTGGACCGCCGTCCCGACAATGTCATCCGCGCTCTGCGTGCCATTGCCGCCGCGGACGGCGCCGTGGTCGTCCACTGCGCCGCGGGCAAGGACCGCACCGGGACCATCACCGCACTTGCGCTGTCGGCCGTCGGCGTCCCGCGCGAGGTCGTCATCGCCGACTACGACGCGACCAACCAGGTGATCGAGAAGATCTTCGAGCGACTGTCCACCTCGCGCACCTATGCCGCCGACCTGACCGGCCAGACCATCAAGGACCAGACCACCCCGGCCGAGACGATGGAGATGCTGCTGGACGCCGTGGACCAGACCTATGGGGGAGTGGACGGGTGGTTGCGCGCCCACGGCTGGACCGACGCCGACCAGGAGGCCCTGGTGACCAAGCTCGTCGACAGCGCGGACATCGACAGCGCGTCCGTCGACAGTGAGTCCGTCGACAGCGCCGCCGCGGACAAGGCATGATGCCCCGGTGAGCATCGTTCCCCGCGCCTGGCAGGCCAAGACCAACGTCACCATGACCGAGCAGACCGTCGAGGTCTCCGACGGGTCGATTCCCTCCAAGCTCTTCCTGCCCGAGCGCGGCCACGGCGCCGGGATCGTCGTGGTGCAGGAGATCTTTGGCCTCTCCAACTACATCCAGCAGCGCGCGGCCGACCTGGCCGACGAGGGCTGGACGGTGCTCGTCCCGAACCTCTACTGGCGCATCGGCGGGGGAGTCGTGGGGGACGACGAACCGGACGCGCTCCCGAAGGCGATGGAGATGATGGGCGCCAACCCCTGGGACGACACGGTCGCCGACATCCGCGCCTGTGTCGCAGCCCTACGCACGCACACCGAGACCGGCGGTCGGGTGGGCCTGATGGGCTTCTGCTACGGCGGCGGCCTGGCCTACGCGGCGGCGTCTGGCGCCGAGGGTGACGAGCGCCCCGACGCGCTGGTGAGCTACTACGGATCCGCGTTGCCCCAGCTGGTGGACACCATCCCGGTCGTCGACGTCCCGTCCCTGCACCATTTCGGGGAGAAGGACGCCTACATCCCCTTCGCGCAGGCCCGCCACATCGCCGAGGTGGTCACCACCGGCGACAATGCCGAGTTCTGCTCGTGGCCGGGTGCCGGGCACGCCTTCGACAACCCGAACCCGCTCTTCCACCACCAGGTGTCCAGTGAGGGGGCCTGGGAGACCACGCTGACCTGGCTGTATGAGCATCATCCGGCGGAGCCAGTGAATGGGCCGGGCCCTGCGGAGCCTCTTCGGTGAGCGAGCGGGTCTTCGACTACCCCTTCGGCGACATCCACGCCCTGTACGTCACGAAGGTCGAGCGCAAGGGCAAAACGCGCGCCGAGCTGGACGACGTGATCGGCTGGCTCACCGGCTATGACGAGGCCGGGTTGCAGGACGCCGTCGATGACGGACGGACCCTGCGGGAATTCTTCGCCAAGGCACCGGCGATGAACCCGCACACCGACAAGATCACCGGTCTGATCTGCGGGATGCGCGTCGAACAGATCGAGGACCCGCTGATGCAGCAGATCCGCTGGATGGACAAGGTCGTCGACGAGCTGGCTCGCGGGAAGAAGATCGCCTCCATCAAGCGCTCTTGAATCGAGCCGTGAATCGTTGGGGAAACTCGCCTACCACCGGTGGAGCGCAGTTTCCCCAATGATGAAGCTCGGCACACGGGGTCAGGGTGCCAGGCACCCGAGATGGGCGGGAGTCCTCGTGCAGTTCTCCCAGTCCGACCGCAGCACGGCGTAGGCGACGCCGTCGAGGTGGCGTCCATCACCGGTGGGCCAGCCCTGCCGGTAGTGAGCCTCCTGCACCCAGCCGGCACGCTCGAAGGTCATGCGCATCGGGAGGTTGTCCGCGCGGGTGTGCCCCTCGAAGCGGTGTACGTGTTCCATGGCGGCGAAGACATGGTCGGTGGCAGCGCGCAGCACCTCGACGCCGAGACCCCGTCCCCGGAATGCCTCCGCAAGCCGGAGGTCGAACAGGGGAGTGGGATCGTCGAGGTCCTCGAAACGTATGATGCCGATTCGTCCCAGCTCGTCGTGCTCGACCCAATAGGTGTCGCACGCGTCGTCGCGGAAGGCGCCCTGGTCGATCGACTCGCGCACCTGATCGGTGGTGCGTCGGACCAGGACATGGAAGGGCCACTGGTTTTTGACGATGAACTGGACCAGGGCCTCGCGGTCGGTGCCAGTGGGGTCCAGACGGGTCAGCGTAATCATGGACGGGAGGCTAGCGGCCCCAGCCTGACGGGCAACACAGGTTTTCGGCTGGGTGACGGCCGACGCCAGTCAGTCGCCGATGGCCCCGTCGACCAGCTCACGCAGCAGGTCCAGGTGGCCGACGTGGCGGGCGTACTCCTCGATCAGGTGCACGAGGATCCAGCGCAGGCTGTAGCTGCCCTCGCCGGGCTCGCGGGACGCGCGAACCCCCAGCGCGATCGCCTTCTGCCTCCCACTCCCAGTCGCCCTCGGTCTGCTGCCAGCCAGTGCGCCAGGGCTCGTCCAGCTCCTCGACGTCGAGCCCGGCGAAGCAGCCGCGTGCCCACCAGGTCTCGACGCTGGCGAGGTGCTTGATGATCGCCCCGATGCTCATGGTGGACGGGTGTCCGGGAAGCCGCTGGCGCAACTGCTCGTCCGACAGACCCTCGGCCTTGCGGCGGGCGATGGCGCGGTAGAAGTCCAGGAACTCATCCAGCGTGCTGCGTTCGCTGCTGGACAGGCCGATCTCGGGCAGGGGGGTCGTCATGGCGACACGTTAGCGGCCGCTGTGGCGACCAAGTGAGGGATTTCCTGCCTCAGGCGATGTCATCGCGGGCGGCGCGCATCGCGATCGGCAGACCCGCCGCGAAGGCCAGCACCAGCGCCACGAGCACGCCGATGTTCGAGGCGGCCCAGGCACCCGTCCGGCCACCCAGGCCCAGCGGACCCAGCAGGTAGCCCTGCCAGTCGAGCCAACCGGCGGAGACATTGGTGACCAGGCCGAAGCCGACGACGCAGCAGGCGAGCATCGCCAGCAACGCCGGCCACCGGACCGCCTCCGCGCGGTCGAAGAGTTGCTCGTCCGGGTAGCCCTCGCGCCAGCGGACCAACAGGTCGG
>NHCFI05602__coassemble_1187_pt1 | contig 11673 bp, 11 predicted proteins | sample NHCFI05602__metabat2_high_PE_006 | metagenome-assembled genome bin NHCFI05602 | reverse complement strand
GACAGGCCGAGCCTCGCAGCGGCCAGGAAGACACCTGCCGCGACACGATCGTTGGCGCACAGCACCGCCGTCGGACGATCGGGGGAGTCAAGTAACCGCAGGCCGACGCGCAGGCCGTCGGAGATATCCCAGCCGCACTCCACCAGCCGGGGCCCGAGCCCCACCGCGGCCAACGCCTTGGTGTGGCCCTGGACGCGCATGCCGGCGGCCAGGTAGTGCGACTCGCCCGTCAGGTAGGCGATCTCGCGGTGGCCCGCGTGCAGCAGGAGTTCGGTCGCGCTGCGCGCACCGCCCACCTCGTCGCTCACCACGCCCGGAACCTGGCCGGAGGGGTCGACTGCATCCAGCAGCAGGCACTTCTCGTCCGCGAAACCGGGCGGGGGCTGCCACTCGCGCAGGTGTTCGGCTGCCAACATCAGCCCGTCGCACTGCCGCGACTTCAGCACCTGGACGGCCTCCTGCTCGCGCACGGGGTTGCGGTCGCAGTCGACGACGAGCAGCAGGTAGCCGCGCGCCGCGGCGGCCCGGGTGGCCTCGTTGACCATGTCGCCGCCAAAACCTGTGGACAGGATCGAGTCGGTCACCACGCCAATCGTGTGGGTGGAGGCATTGCGCAGGCTACGGGCGACGGTGTTGGGGCGGTAACCCAACTCGTTGACGGCGCGCAGCACCGCCTCCTGGTTCTGCGCCGAGATCGCACCCTCAGCACGGCCATTGAGCACCAGAGAGACCGCGCTGCGCGATACGCCGGCACGTCGGGCGACGTCGTGCGAGGTGATCCGTTTGCCCACCTCAGGAGTCTATCGGGGTGCCCCTCGAACAGGCTCGGGTAGCGATGTGGGTCAGTTCACCGTCACGTGCACGTGGTCGTAGTGGTTGGCCGTGTCGCCGCCGCGGTTGGCCATCAGGCGCCAACCCTCGCCGTTGCGGGCCACCGACCAGATGTGTTGGTGGAAGATGACGTAGTTGATCCCCAGGGCGCGCGCGTTGTTGCGCATGTGGTTGGCGATCGCCCAGCCCAGCGCCTCGTTGGAGCGATAGCTGGGCAGCATGATGTCCACCGCGCGGCCCGAGGGATGGTCCGGGATCGAATCCGCGCGCACGCCATACATGGTGGTGATCTGCGGGTAGTTGGCGCGCACCTCGGCGACGATCCCCTTGCTGGCGCTGGTCAGCCTGTCCAGACCCACGGAGCCGCCGGTGTCCAGCGTCCCGGTGGTCGTGGTGACGGTCTTGACCACCCTCGCCGGGGCGACCAGCGAGAGGTAGCGGGCGGTGACCCAGCGCACGGCGCCGTTGTACACGATCTGCGCGCGTCCGTTCCGGACCACGCCGGTGATCGCCAGCTTGGTCCCGGCCGGAACCTCGGCCAGCGTGCGGGCGTCACTGCCGGAGGCGGTGCGAATGTCCAACGCGACGCTGGCGTAGCGAGTGCCGGTGGTGACCGGGACGGCGGGGGTCGTGACCGAGGTGGACGAGCTGATCGGCACCAGGAAGTTCGCGTTCACCCAACGCAGATGGCCCTGCCAGATGACCTGCGCGACGCCGTTCTGCTTCACGCCGGTCAGCTCCAGGATCGTGCCGGTGGGGATGTCGCCGAGGCTGGTGAAGGTGTCATCGCTCGACGTGCGGATCATCAGCGCGGTGCTGGCGCGCGCCCTCGACGTCGCGACGGCATTCGTCGCCGGGCTGCCCGTGGAGGCAGCGGGCGACCCGGTCGTGCTGCTGGTTTTGGTGGTGATCAGGCCCTTGTGGACCCAGCGCAGCTTGCCGGCGTCGTTCACCTGCACCCAGTCGGCGCGCTTGACCCCGGTGAGCGTGATCGTCGTCCCCTTGCGCAGCACCCGGACGACGGCGTAGTTCGTCCCGGGACCGGTGCGCAGGTTCACCGACTCGGTGACCGTGGCGGTGGTGGTGCCTGACGACGGACCCTTGGTGGCCGCGGTGGTGGACGTGATGGTGGCGAGATAGCCGGAGTAGATCCAGCCGGTCCGGGTGCCCACCCGCACGGGCGTCCAGCCATTTACCGTGTTGCCGGTCTGGGTCACCTGCGTGCCACGCTGCACGACGGTGAGCACGGACGCGGAAGTGCTGGGGGACTGCCTCAGGTTGACCGTGGCAGTGGTTGAGAGGATGGCGAACTTGGCCTGGGCGAGCGGAGCGGCAACCAGCTGGGTGCCGCCGACGGCCATGCCGGCGAGCGCGGCCGAGGCCGCGACGCTCCTGAGGGTATGCAGAACGTCCACGAGTACTTCCTTCCGCGGCTCTTCCCCAGCCGCTTCAGCTGAATGGGAGAGGACGGGATGCCTGCCCCCCCCTGGTGCTTCCCCACACCCACAGGACATCCCGACCCCTCGGTCGTCGGGGACTGTAGGGCGATCGCGGAAACGGGCACCACCTCAAGACCTCTGACAGCGCGGCTGCGATCACGGCCCGCGCACGAAGCACCTCCACGTAACTACAGAGGTGTCCTTCGATTACGCGCTGACAAGGATCGTCGTCTGGCTAGGAGGGTCTGGGCAGACGGCCTCGCGTGTTCGGTTCTGTTCGTGTGGGTTGAACCCAATCTGGGAGCAGTCTGAAGGACTCTCAGACGCGTCTGAAGCAGAAGTTGAGGTTCAGGGTTGCTCTGGTGCAGGGATGCATGCGGCCAAGGTTGCATGCGGCCAAGGTTGCAGACGGCCCAGGTTGCAGACGGCCCAAGGTTGCTTCAGCTCAGACTTCGGTGACGGCGGTGCCGTCGGCGTCGGCAACAATGCATGCCGCAGAGCCGGCGAAGAGCTGGCACGAGAGCCCCGACTGGAGCTCGGCGCGGGTCACCGCGCGTCCGCCGATGACCTGCGCGAGACGGGCGCATGCGTCCGCCTCGCCGATGAGCACGGCAGCAGTGAGGGTGTCGCGATAGAGGTTGACAGCCAGCGTCGTCGCGACGTCTGACCCGATGGCGGGAGCCACCACCACCAGCGGACGCTTCGCCTCGATCGCCGCCGTGCAGCAGGGCAGCAACTCCCGGATGGAGGTCACCGGTTCGGCGACGGCGACGACGATCGCATCGGCCAGGCCCAGACGCCCCGGTGAGGTGGCAAAGCGTTCGTCGTCCAGACGGACGGCGAACTGCGTGCCGCCCGTGCGGGCCTTCTGCCAGGCGGCGAGTTGCTCGTCGGACAGCTCAGGGAGCTCGCGGGGCGCGTCCGCATCGGCAGGGGTGACATAGGAGGGCGTCGGAGCATCCTCCAGACGGGCGCGCTCGGGCGCCGCGGACATCGTCCGTGCGGCGGCCAGGCGGGTCTGCCGGTCGCGCAGGGCGGCGACGGCGAGCAACAGCAGGCCCAGCCCGAGGACGATCAGTGGACCCTCCACGGCGAATACCTCCTGACTCGGTGCCCCCACTGGGGATCGAACCCAGGACCCATGGATTAAAAGTCCACTGCTCTGCCAGCTGAGCTATAGGGGCTTGCCCGAGGAGTCTAGCGAGGCTGCGGTAGGGGCGGCGACAGCCGCCATTCCGGGCGACCCCTGACGCCCGTAGGCTGGGCGCATGACCAACCAAGCCCCCGAGCATGAGCGCTTCGTGCGCGCCCGGCTTGGCTGGAAGGTCGTGAAGATGTTCGAGGAGGTGGCCTCGCCCACCACCCTGATCGTGCTGGTGGCCGGCCTCCTGCTCGCGCTCGTCGGACTCTTGGGCGGTTGGCAGCGGGTTCGAGCTGCGGAGACAACCGTCGCCACGGCGACGGCCGGTGAGGCGATCGCGGCAGGACCCTTCACCATCACCATCGCCGACGCGTGGTTCGCCGATCCGACGCCCGACTTCATGGCGGCCAACACCCGCGGGGTGCTGGTGCGCGGCACGGTCACCAACACCTCCGACGCACCCGTGGCCCCCCTCACCCTGTCGGACCTGGTGCGGATCGAGCTTCCCGGCTGTGTCCGCAATGGCACCGACGCCGACCCCACCAGCTGCCCCTACATGGGCATCGAGCGCACCTGGGACCTCAAGACCATGCCCGGGTTGGGGACCGTCGGGATGTTGCAGCCCGATGTTCCGACCGCCTTCGTGATGACCTTCACCCAGAAGCCGACCGCAGCCAAGCCCACCGAAATGCGGATGAGCGTGCGCACGGCCACCTGGCGGGCCTCCAGCCTGGACGGGCAGATGATGTGGCTCGATCCGGAACCGGTCAAGGAGCTGACGCTGCCGCTGCAGAAGTGGACGTCCGGGATGTGGGGCAAGAAGTGATGGGAGGCAAGAAGTGAGTCGTGCTGCCTCAGACCGTGCCGTCGCAACCGGCATCGCCGTGCTCGCCGCGCTGGGCGTCGGTACCGTGATGGAACGCAACCTGCCGCTGGCCCAGGACGTGCTCGAGGCGCCCTACGAGCACCCCGCCCGGATCGGGGACGAGGTGGCGCTGCGCAACCAGGTGGTCACCGTCGACGAGATCGCCGCCGGCGCCTTCGTCGAGTCCTGGGGAACCACGACTGGCACCAGCGCCCATTTCCTGATGGCGGTGGTGCGGTTCGAGGCGGTCTCCGAGCCGGTCGGCCTGAGCCCGACGCTGGTCGCGGCGGACGGGCGACACTATGACACCCGGGGGGCGGTGAGCAGTGCCTGCGGCGTCACGCAGGTCGGCCTGCCGAGAACCTGCCGGATCTTTTTCGAGGTGCCCACCGACGCGCTCCCCGGCGCCACCCTGCGCCTGGCGGCCTCCGAGGACGACGCCGATGACGTCGCGGTGGTCGATCTCGGCGTCGACGAGGCCGGTGCGGCCCGGCTTGCCGCCTCGACCCAGACCCTGTCGGCGGAGGTGGGCTGATGGCGCTGACCCCGGCCCACGGCAGTTGGCTGCACCGCAACCGGGTGTGGCTGGCGCTGCTCGCCCCGCTCGTCGCACTGGCGCTGGCCGCATCATCCTGGCGGTGGGTGACGATCTATCGTCCCGCAGAACAGACCGCGGCGCACCGGGCCGAGGCTGGCACCGCACACCTGCGCCAGACGGTGTTGGTGAAGGACTCCGACGAACCGCTGTCCATCGACATCACCGCCACCGAGGCGGTGCGGATGGGCGTCCACCAAGGCCGGCAGGCCCCACCGGGCACCGTGCTGTACCTCGTCAGCACCCTCTTCGCCGCCGATCCCGACCAGCCCCTGCTGCGGGGCTGTGGTGCGACCGTCCGGGACCAGCACGATGCCGTCTACCGCGCTGGCTTCGGGACGATCGCCCACCCCGGCGCCGACGAGGGTGACATTGCCACCGACTGCCTGCCCGATGACGCTCCCGGGCCGCTCTACGACCTGCTGGCCGGTGGGGTGGAGCAGCCGGACGAGGGCGGGGCCCGCCCCGCGAGCTGGGTGGTGAACTTCCTGTTCGTGCTGCCCGAGGGCCGCACCCCGGCGGAGCTGCGGGTCGTGTTCGACCTGCCCGACTACGCCGTACTGCCGCTGGAGGCGTAGGTCGCCGGTATCTCGGTCGGGTGGCGTTGCTCGGCCGCAGGCTGCGCGCTGACGACGCGGTTGACGGCCGCTGCCAACAGGGCCATCGAGACAACGAAGTAGGCAGCCTGCTGGGCCAGCTCCAGATAGGGCGTGAGCGCGTAGCGCAGCATCGGGTCGCGCGGGCCGACGAGCCAGCGTTCCAGCCAGGCGACGCCGGTGCTGACCTCATTGGCCAGCACGAACACCAGGCAGAACAGCACCATTGGGAAGATGCCGGCGGCGGCCACCCGGCTGATCGAGGTCATGGTCTCCTTGACCGGGGTGCTGACCGGCTCCAGGCCCTGCGCAACGGCCCGTCGGACGGGGGAGGGTATGCGTCGCAACTGCTGGGTGCGCCGCTCCGCCGCCGACAGCCCGCCCTCGGGGATCTTCGAGCCGTAGACCGCCGCACCGATGGCCAGCCAGGCGATCGGCAGCACGACCAGCGTCGACATGGACGACAGGATGTCGCCCAGCCAACCGATCACCCTCGTGACCGGAGCGCCGAGGGCACCCAACCAGTCGACAACCCGGTGGTAGGTGTCCACGACGCCGGCCACGGCCGCGCGGGAGGTCACCCAGTCACGGATGTCGCTGATCCGCGTGGTCAGCACGGTGCCCAGCGTGATCATCCACAGGGTCTCCACATAGCCGTTCAGCGCGCTCCAGCCGAGGTGGCGACGCTCCAGCTCGAAGCCGGCGATCGCCTTGCGGACCACGAGGGCGAGGACGACGAGCGTCGCCAGCACCCAACCAGGGCCGATGGACGATCGTCCGAAGTCGGCCTCGAAGCCGCGGTTCATCCACTCGTCCGCCGTATTGGCGAAGATGAACTGGCGGGTGTCGGCCTTCAGCAGTCCCTGGGACGCATACACGGCCAGGAAGGGCACGAGCACCTCGGCGGCGACCGCCAGGTGGGTGCGGATCCGTTCGCTGCGCCCAAAGGGGCGGGCCAGATCGGCGAAGGCGGGCAGGCTGTCGGCGGTGGTGCGCAGCATCATCACGAGGCTGAGCAAGGCGCAGATGGGTGCCAGCGGCAGCACGAGCACCCCGAGGGTGCGGTTGTGGCCGGCGGTCCACACGGCCAACCAGAGGAAGGCGCGACGTCCGATCGCGCCCAGCAGGAACCAGCCCAGCAGGGCCGGCCAGTGCCGGGCGAGCACGTGCAAGCCGTCCCAGAGCACGCCGGACAGAGCGTCCAGGGGCTCACGGATCGTCCTCATGGGCACATCGTATGGGTCGAGGGTCCAAGTCCTGTGCCGTCTGGCGTCGGGCGGTCGGCTCCGATACTCGCAGAATCGGCGCCCCCGGGCTCTTGTTCGTTCCAACCAGGCTGTCACAATTGCCGGGTGAGCGCCTCCACTCGTCCCTCGACGCCCATGGACCTGTCCCGGTTCGCCTGGTTGTCCATCGCAGCTGCCTTGGCCACCATCGCGCTGAAGACCGTCGCCTGGCGGATCACCGGCTCGGTGGGGTTGCTGTCGGATGCGGCGGAGTCCGTGGTCAACCTGGTCGCCGCGATCGCGGCCCTGGTCGCGTTGAAGGTGGCGATCCGTCCCGCCGACAAGAACCACAACTTCGGGCACGCGAAGGCCGAGTACTTCTCCGCCGGTCTTGAAGGCGCGATGATCTTCGTCGCCGCCGCGGTCATCATGGTCAGCGCCTTCGAGCGCTTCCTGCACCCGCAGCCCCTCGAGAATGTCGGCATCGGCCTGGCGGTCTCGGTGGTCGCGTCGGTGATCAACGGCCTGGTCGCCTGGGTGCTGCTCACCCAGGGCAAGCGCCACCGTTCGATGACGCTCACCGCGGACGGCCACCACCTGCTCACCGACGTGTGGACGTCCGTCGGCGTGGTCGTGGGCGTGCTGCTGGTCAAGCTCACCGACTGGTCGAGGCTGGACGCGATCGTCGCCTTCGCGGTGGGCATCAACATCTTGTTCACCGGCGGGAAACTGCTGCGCGAGTCGATGGCCGGGCTGATGGATGTCAGCCTCCCCAAGCAGGACAACGCCCGTATCCGGGAGATCCTCGAGGGCTTCACGAATGAGTTCGTGATCTTCCACGGCGTCCGGACGCGTGAGGCCGGCCACCGACGCTTCATGGACATGCACCTGCTGGTCCCCGGCGCCTGGACGGTGCAGGAGGCCCACGACCTGGTCGAGGACATCGAGGCGGCCCTGCTCACCGACTTCCCCGACCTGCACATCATCATCCACACCGAGCCCATCGAGGACCCTCGCTCCTACGACGATTGCGAGTTCTGAAGGCGCGGGTGGACGTGGCCGGACGTCCTTTGGGAACAGGGCTCAGTTCTGACGCGTCAACACCCGGTCCAGGTGCTTCTTCTTGGCATCCAGAGCCTGCTCGGCGTCGCGGACGACCGTGGCCAGCGGGGCATCCTGGGCAGCACGCACCACTGCGGCGACCAGTCCCTCGACCAGCGGAGCACTGCTGACAATGACCCGCTCGGCGAGGTCGGGGTCGCAGAACTCCAGCGCCATCTCGGACGACATCACGGCACTGCCGAGGTCGACCATCACCAGCACGCCGTCGCCCTCGTCCACCTGTTCGATGGCGGCCTGGATCGCCATCGCGTCGGTGCCGAGGCCCCCGTCGGCCGTGCCGGCGGCCACGGCCAGCCGGGGCTGGGTTGTGGTGACCATCTGGGTGGCCAGGTCGACGGCTCCCTCGGCGAGCGCGCGGCTGTGCGAGACGACGACGATGCCGACGCTCATGCGAGCGTCCGGGCTGCCGATTCAAGCATCAGCGTGAGGCTGGTGGCACCGGGGTCGGCGTGGTTGGCCGACTGCTCCCCGAGGTAGGAGGCGCGGCCCTTGCGCGCCACCAGCGGCGTGGCGGAGTCCCGGCCGCTGGCGCAGGCCTCGGCGGTGGCGCCCAGGGCAGAGGCGAGATCCTGGCCCTGGGTGGCTGCTTGCTTGGCGGCGCGGACGGCGGGCGCCAGCGCGTCGACCATCGTCTTGTCGCCCTCGGCGGCGTGGCCGCGGGAGACCACACCGTCCAGCCCGGCCTGCAGCATCTCCGCCCAGGCGCGGGCGTCCAGTTCCTCGTCCGGGACATTAGTGGCCATCCGGAGCAGCAGTGTGCCGTAGAGCGGACCGGAGGCGCCGCCAACCGTGCTGACCAGGGTCATGCCGGCCTGCTTGAGGTAGGCCTTCGCGTCGGTGCTGTCGGCCGGATCGAGCGCCGCGACGGCCTTCATGCCCCGGTCGAGGTTGGACCCGTGGTCGGCATCACCGATCTGCCGGTCCAGGTCGGTGAGCATGGCGGCGTTCTCGGTGACCACGGCGGCAAAATCGGCGAACCAACGGGCAAGGGCATCGATCTGCATGTCAGCAACCCCACCGCAGACCGGGGGTGTTGGCTGGCGCATCCCACAGTGTGAGCAGGTCGTCGTCCGCCTTCAGCAAGGTGAGCGAGCAGCCGGCCATCTCGAGGCTGGTGATGTAGTTGCCGACCAGGCAGCGGGCCACCTCCACGCCCTTGGCGCGCAACAGGTCGGCCACCTCGGCGTACATGATGTACAGCTCCAGCAGCGGGGTGCCGCCCATGCCATTCAGCATCACGATCACGGGCGCGTCAGTGAAGTCGAGGTCGGCCAGGATGGGCTGGACGAGCATCGCGGCCACCTCCTTCGCGGAGGCGATCGGTCGTCGCTCGCGCCCTGGCTCACCGTGGATGCCGATGCCGACCTCCATCTGGTCGTCGGCCAGGTCGACGGTGGGACGTCCGGCGGCGGGCACAGTGCAGGAGGTCAGGGCCATGCCCATTGAGCGTCCCTGCGCGATGACGGTGCGCGCCAGCCCGGCGCAGGTTGCGAGGTCGCGGCCCTCCTCGGCGGCGGCGCCGACGATCTTCTCCAGCAGCACGGTGAGGCCGACCCCGCGTCGACCGGCGGTGTAGAGGGAATCGGTGACGGCAACGTCATCGTCCACGACCACCGACTCCACCTCGATGCCCGCCTCGGCAGCCAGCTCGGCGGCCATCTCGAAGTTCATCACGTCGCCGGTGTAGTTCTTCACGATGTGCAGCACGCCTGCGCCACCGTCCACGGCGGTGGTGGCCGCGAGCATCTGGTCCGGGGTGGGGGAGGTGAACACCTGCCCGGCGCAGGCGGCGTCCAGCATGCCGACCCCAACGAAACCGGAGTGCATCGGTTCGTGGCCGGAGCCGCCACCCGAGACCAGACCGACCTTGCCCTGCCGGGGGGCGTCGGCGCGCAGCACGACGCGGTTCTGCGCATCGACCCGAATGTGGTCGGGGTGGGCGAGACCGAAGCCCCTCAGGGAGTCATTGACGATGTCGTCGACGGCATTGATCAGCTTCTTCATGGCACTCATCCAAGCACCGGCCCCCGACCCTTTTGAAGGGGGTGGACGTGATTCGCAGCCTTCAGGAGCGTGCGTCACCCCATATCCGCACCAGTTGCTGGTCGAGAGCGGGAGATCTCGTGGCGCAGCAGTTCGCGCAGCAGCCGGGGACGGTTGGTCGTGATCGCGTCCACGCCGATCTGCACCAGCCATGCCATGGCTTCCGCGTCGTCGACGGTCCAGACGGCCAGGCTGCGGCACATCCCGTGCACCGTCTCGGCCAGTTCGGCAGTGGCGAGCACCCATTCGACGTTGATCGTGTCTGGCCGCAGCCGGTTGAGCAGGTCGGCGTCCAGGGTGCCGCCGGGATGGTTGTAGGCGACGACGGCGCCCTCGTCGGCCTCGCGGATCGCCAGCATCGCGTCCGTGGCACCGCACCACCGGACGTGGAGTTCGTGGGCATTCGACTGCACCGTCCGCAATGCCACCAGAGCATCTGCAGGGTCGACGGTGTCGACCAGCACGCCCACGCCCCGGCCGAGTTCGGCGTTGGCCATCGTGACCGCCTCGAGAGATTCGGCCAAGGTCGGGATCCGGCACCCGGGCAGCCCGAGCTTCTGGACGTCCTCGAGGGTCATCCGGGCCACTTCGGATGGGCGTCCCCACAGGCGCAACGTCGTGGCGTCGTGCAGGACGATGCTGTGGCCGTCGGCGGTGGTGCGGACGTCGAGCTCGATCCAGTCGACGTCTGCCTCCACCGCCCGACGGAAGGCCTCGAGGGTGTTCTCCCGGGCAGCCTCGGAATCACCGCGGTGTGCTACGACGGAAATGCCCATGTCCGCACCCTAGGAGGCGCTGGTGACGCGGTGGTGAACTCAGCGCTGCTGGTCGACGTCGCGGGTGATCAGTCGCTCCAGACGCAACCACGGGGCACGCTTGTGCCGGTCGAGGCGCACGTGGATGCTCTCGCGGGTCATGATCGTGACCACGATCAGGGCGGTGGCAAAGGTGACACAGGTGACGCCGAACCAGATGGTCGCGGGCGGCCCGAAGCGGTCCCCCAACCAGCCGACCACCGGCGAGATGATCGGCGCCATGCCGGTGATGGCCAGACCCCACAGCGCCATCACGCGACCGCGCATCTGCGGGGCGGTGGCGGTCTGCAGCAACGAGTTGCCGGTGACCAGGGCGGTGATGGTGAAGAAGCCGACAGGTGCCTGCAGTGCCACGAAGACCAGGAAGCTGGGCGCCAGGGCGGCAGCGGCGTTGAAGACCGCGTAGCCGACCATGCCCAGGATGACGTGCCGCAACCGGGGCTGCCCGCGGCGGGCCGACCACAGCGCGGCAGCCAGCGCCCCGATGCCCATCACGGAACCAATGGACCCGTACTCGCCAGCCCCCCGACGGAACTGCTCGGTGGCCATCACGGCGTTCGAGATGTTGTAGTTGAAACCCAGCCCCCCGACGGCCAGCCCGACGCACAACAGCACCAAGAGGTCGGGGCGTCGTCGGACGTGCTTGAGGCCGCCGACAAAACCGGCATTGCGTCCGCTTGCCTGGTTCGACGGGTGCAGCAGGGAGGTGTCCATCAGTGCCAGTGCCGCGATCATCACGCCGATCGCGAGGACGTTGATGGCGATCACCCAGCCAGTCCCCACCAGGGCGATCAGGGCCCCACCCAGGCCCGGGCCCAGAAGGCGTGCGGCATTGAAGCTGGCCGAGTTCAGGGAAATGGCATTGGGAAGTTGCTCGACCGGGACGATCTCGGCGACGAAGGACTGTCGCGCTGGCCCATCGAAGGCGAAACCCAGGCCGTCGAGCAGGGAGAGTGCGACCACGTGCCACAGCTCGATGCGTCCACTGATCGTGAGCAGC
>NHCFI05602__coassemble_1173_pt1 | contig 11821 bp, 8 predicted proteins | sample NHCFI05602__metabat2_high_PE_006 | metagenome-assembled genome bin NHCFI05602 | reverse complement strand
AAGGAGCTGTTCAAGCGCGACAAGGACTACGTGATCATGGAGGGCGAGGTGCTCATCGTCGACGAGCACACCGGCCGCACCCTGATCGGACGCCGCTACAACGAGGGCCTGCACCAGGCGCTGGAGGCCAAGGAGGGCGTCGAGATCAAGGACGAGTACCAGACACTCGCCACGATCACCCTGCAGAACTACTTCCGCATGTACTCCAAGCTCGGCGGCATGACCGGTACCGCCAAGACGGAGGAGAGCGAGTTCCAGAAGATCTACGGCCTCGGCGTCGTGGTGATCCCGACGAACAAGCCGATGGTGCGCATCGACCAGAAGGACCTGATCTACCGCACCGAGCAGGCGAAGTTCGAGGCCATCGTCGCCGACGTCGCCGAGCGCCATGCCAAGGGCCAACCGGTGCTGATCGGTACCGCCAGCGTCACCAAGAGCGAGGCCATCTCGCAGCTGCTGACCCAGGCGAATGTCCCGCACGACGTGCTGAACGCGAAGCAGCACGCGCGCGAGGCAGCGATCGTCGCCATGGCCGGCCGCAAGGGCGCGGTCACGGTTGCCACCAACATGGCCGGCCGTGGCACCGACATCATGCTCGGCGGCAATGCCGAGTTCCTGGCCGACCAGGTGCTCAAGAACCAGGGCCTGGACCCCGTCGACAATGCCGAGGAGTACGACAAGGCCTGGCCCGGCGTGCTGGCCGAGCTCGAGGAGCAGGTGGCCGGTGAGCACAACGAGGTCGTCGAGGCTGGCGGCCTGTACGTCGTGGGATCCGAGCGCCACGAGTCTCGCCGCATCGACAACCAGCTGCGCGGTCGTTCGGGGCGCCAGGGCGACCCGGGCGAGTCCCGCTTCTTCCTCAGCCTGGGCGACGACCTGATGCGCCTGTTCAAGTCGGACGTCGTGGAGCGCGCGATGGTCTCGCTCAAGGTGCCGGACGACCAGCCGATCGAGCACCGTTGGATCAGCAACGCCATCGAGAGCGCGCAGAAGCAGGTCGAGGCGCAGAACTTCGAGATCCGCAAGAACGTCCTCAAGTACGACGACGTGATGAACCGTCAGCGCCACGCCATCTACGCCGACCGTCGCAAGGTGCTCGAGGGTGCCGACGTCGAGGAGCAGCTGCGCGGCACCGTCGCGCGCGTGGTCGAGGCCGGAGTGCGGTCCAAGACCGAGGGTTTCGCCGAGGACTGGGACCTGGACCAGCTGTGGACCGACATGCGTCAGCTGTACCCGGTCGGCCTCGACCACGAGGAGTGGGCCGACTGCGCCGACCAGCAGGAGCTCGTGGACGGCTTCCTCGACGACGCGCAGGCGGCCTATGACGCCCGCGAGGAGGAGCTGGGCGCAGAGAACATGCGCGAGCTGGAGCGCCAGGTGCTGCTGACCGTGCTGGACCGCAAGTGGCGCGAACACCTCTACGAGATGGACTACCTGCGCGAGGGCATCGGCCTGCGCGCCATGGCGCAGCGCGACCCCTTGGTGGAGTACCAGCGCGAGGGTGGCCAGATGTTCAACGCCATGATGGAGGCCTTCATGGAGGAGGTCGTTGGGTACTTGTTCAACCTGGAGGTGCAGGTCGAGGACGAGCCCGCCGTACAGGTGCAGACCGGCAGCGACGGACAGGCCCTTGATGTCGACCAGCTGCTGGCCGGCGCCAACCAGGCCCGTCCGCGCGTCGAGGCGAAGGGACTGGGCGCCCAGAAGCGCGCCACGAACCTCAACTACTCCGCTCCCGACGAGCAGGGGGACGCCGAGAAGGTCAGCGCCGTGGCCGAGACCAAGGACGCGTTCCTGGGCACCGGACGCAACCGTCCCTGCCCCTGTGGCTCGGGTCGCAAGTACAAGAACTGCCACGGCAAGGCCTGACGCTTGAAGAATGACCCCATCCCTGCACCACTGCCCTGACCTTACGCCGCCCGCAGGGCGTACTGGGCGGGGCTGAGCAGCAGCCCGAAGCAGGTGCACCGCCAGCGGCCGTCCAGCCGTTCGGCACGCAGGGCCAGCGCCAGGGAGCGTCCGTCCGGCTCCGCCAATCGGGCGTACCCCTCGACGGCGCCGCCGACCACGTTCGCGCGGATGCCTGCCAACGAGGTCTGCTCCCAGCTGCGCCGCCGCGCCCAGGAGGCGACATGGTCGGCGGCCAGATCGTCGCACAGCACCCGCACCTGCGCGGCAGGACGCCGGGCCTGCAGCACCTCGAGCAGGGCCCGGGTGATCGCGTGCAGGAGCTGGACCGCCTGCTCGTCGGCGGTGTCGACGGTCTCCCCGGCTCCCTCGGGCAACGGCAGGGGCTGGGGCACCAGACGCGCCGGGACGATCTCCGCGCGGGGTGGCGCCACGACGACCACGTCGACGCCGCACAGGCTCAGGGGCAGCGATCTCATGGTCCAAGCCCAGCGCCTCGGCCGATGCCGCGGTAGGGGGTCGATGGCAATCTGTGGACAGTCCCGCTGTGACAGCCCCCGCTGTGGACAGTCCGGTGGCCGGACGTGGCAGGCTGTGACCCATCAGACCATCAGTCAGGAGGCACGAATGGCCGACCAGCTCGTCTTCGTCCCGGTCAGCACCGGCCAGGCACACACGCTTGCCAGGCAGGGTCACCTTCCGGGCCCGTTGGACGCCTTCGCGACCACCCCGGCGCTCCTGGCCGCCCTCGACTACACGGCCGACCAGGCCGAGGACGCCGAGTACGCGGCGCTGGTGCTCGCTTCCGTCCATGGACTGACCCGGCACCAGGAACGCCTGGTGCTGGTCGCCGAGGTGCCTGCGGCGCAGGTAGAGCCGTACGAGGACGAGATGGACAATGGGGGAGTGCGGTTGCCGTCGCTTTCCAGGGCAGCCGTCCAGAGCTTCTTCACCGACGACCCGGCCATCAACATCGCCGACGCGGTTGCGGCCGCCACGGGCCTCACCATCGACCAGGTCTGGGAGACCCAGCAGGTGCAGGCGCTGCTCGGCGGGGCCGACCTGTTGTGGCACTCGGTGGAAGAACTCGACCGCTTCGGCAAGGATGATCGGCATGCCTAGGTCCATCTGGAAGGGCGCGATCAGCTTCGGCCTGATCACGATCCCCGTGAAGCTGTACGGAGCCACCGAGGAGAAGGACATCTCCTTCCACCAGGTGCACCCCGTCGACGGGGGCCGGATCAAGTACAAGCGCATCTGCGACAAGTGCGGCGAAGAGGTGCCCTACGCGGAGATCGCGAAGGGCTACGAGTCGCCGGACGGACGCGTCGCGGTGCTGGAGAAGTCGGACTTCGACAACCTCCCGCTGACCACCACCCGCAGCGTCGACGTGGTCGAGTTCGTCGACCGCGAGGAGGTCGACCCAACCTACTTCGACAAGACCTACGTGCTCGAGGCCGACGGCCCCGGCGTGAAGCCCTATGTGCTGCTGCGCGACGCCTTGGCCAAGACCGGTCGTTGCGCGGTGGTGAAGGTGGCGCTGCGCAATCGCGAGCAGCTGGCCCTGATCCGGCCCACCAGCGACGTGCTGCTGATGCACACGATGCTGTGGCCCGACGAGGTGCGCGACACCGGCTTCGCCGCCCCGAGCGAGGACATCACGGTGTCCGACGCCGAGGTCGGCATGGCCGAGATGTTCATCAAGCAGATGGAGGCGCACTTCGACCCCGGCGAGTTCAGCGACTCCTACCGCGAGGCCCTGGACGCGCTGGTGCAGAGCAAGCTCACCGGTGTGGCAGCCGAGGCCACCGAGGAGACCTCGGCCCCCGCTGGCGGCGAGGTCGTCGACCTGGTGGCCGCGCTGCGCGCGTCCGTCGAGGCTGCGAAGGCCAAGCGAGCCGGTGGCGGCGACAAGGCCGCCGACGACAAGGCCGCCGACGACAGGGCCGCCGACGACAGGGCCGCCGACGAGAAGGCCGACAAGACGTCGGAGAAGACCACGAAGACCGAGAAGAGGAAGGCCAGCTGATGGTGACCCGTGTCCACCTGGGTGACGAGGACGAGGCGAACGAGCTCGCCAGCAGGATCGATGAGGCCGGTCACGAGGTGGCCGTCATCCAGGAGCGCTTCGCTGGCGAGGACGACGACGAGGAGGTCGAGTTCGTCGTCGCCACCACTGCGCCTCGTAGGGACGTCGAGGCCCTCGTCAACGACCCACAGGTCTTCGTCGAAGAGGACTGATCGTGCGCCGGCAATCCGGCGTCGGCTCGGCTCAGGCCTGTGAGCCCTTTGCGGCCAGCCACTGGTCGCCCACGATCTGTTGGGCGTTGATCGCCTCGGTGACATAGGGCGCGGCGAGCTTCTCGATCTGGCCGCCCACGAAGGGGATGTTCACCTTGAGGTTGCCGTCGTACTCGACCAGGGTTCCCTTGCCGCCGGGGTGCATGAACGCACGTCCGGAGCAGTCGACGGGCAGGCCCTTGGCCTCGATCACCAGCGTCCCGTTGCGCGAGCCGTCGGCCGCGGGCTCGTCCCAGGTGACGGTCTGCAGCATCGTCAGCGAACTGCCCGCGAACTTGCCCAGCTGGTCGGGAGCTGGCAGTTCCATCGTGATCCGGATGGTGTTGCCGGCGATATCGATCTGGTGCTCCGTCGCCTTCGAATGGGTCACCATCTCCTCCAGCCACCGGCGGTCGCTCATCATCAGGTAGGTCTGGGCCGGGTCAGCGGCGAAGTCAAGACGCGAGGTGATCTGCATGCCCCCATTCAACCCGATGCCTGGCCCGTCCGGCCCAGCGGGCGACAACTTTCGCCGCGCGCGCAAGCCATGCCGGGGCTCCCCATCGTCGGGGCCGCTGGCTAGGGTGTTGGTCAGGCGCACCGGCGCGCCTCGAGACGAGCACTCGACGACACAGCTCGACACCATGGAGTGGAACGACACGATGCCTCGCCCAGATCGAGCCCAGTTGTTGGACGACGTGCAGGACCGCCTGACCCGAAGGATTCCCGGGTTGTCACGCCGGCGCCTGCGTCCACTGCTCTCGCGCTGGTTCCGGCACGTGGACGACGAGGACCTCGTCGGGCGTGACCCCGACGTGTTGGCCGAGCGCCTCGGGAACCACCTGGCCCTGGGGCTGCAGCGCCACCCGGGGCAGTCCCTCGTGGCGGTCAGCCCTTCCCGATTGGCTGGTGAGCCGACCCTGATCCAGGTCGTCACCGACGATCGTCCCCACGTGGTCGACACCCTGACCCTGACCCTGACTCGCGAGGGCTGGGACGTGCTCGCCGTCCAGCACCCGCAGGTCTCTGTTGCCCGCGACGTGTCCGGGCGTCTCATTGGCCTCGCCGAGTCCGGCGAGCAGGCGCTGGACGAGTCGTGGGTCCAGTTCGAGGCCCGCGCCCCGTTGGGTGACTTCGCCGAGCGTCTGGCACCGGGGCTGCGTGACCAACTGGTCGCGGGACTGAATGACCTGGCCCGCGCCGATGATGACACCCCCGCGATGAAGGTGCGCCTGCTGGAGCTCGTCGAGAGCCTGGAGGGCGGAACCAGCAGCGCCGTTGCGCCGACTGAGCGCCAGTCCGCCGTCGAACTCCTGCGCTGGCTCGCCGACGACAACTTCACCTTCCTCGGCTCGCAGGAATACCGGCTGGTAGACGGCGACTACGAAGCCGTCCGGGGCACAGCCCTGGGAATCCTGGGTACCCCTCGGACCGACGAGTTCCACGCCCTGCCGCTGCCCACCTCGCACGAGCTGGTGGTGCTCACCAAGGACAGCCGGCGCTCCACGGTGCGGCGTGCGGCCCTGCTCGACTATGTCGGCGTCCGCCTCCTTGACGACAAGGGCGAGGTGATCGGGGAACAGCGATTCATCGGCCTGCTGGCCGCTGGCGCCTACACCGAGTCGATCAGCCGCATCCCGACCCTCCTGCACAAGGCCGAGGACGTCGCCGCCCGGTCCGGCTACCAGGTGGGTAGCCACGGTTACCAAGCCATCTGGGCGGTGCTCGAAACCTACCCGCGCGACGAGCTCTTCCACGCCACGGTCGAGGAACTCGCACCGGTCGTCTCCCAGGTCAGCCAGCTCAGTGAGCGCCGCAAGGTGCGACTGTTCGTGCGTCGTGGCCGGTGGGGGCGACGCATCTCCTGCCTGGTCTACCTGCCCCGTGACCGCTACAACACCGCCGCCCGCAAGCGGATGGAACAGGTGCTGCTGGAGGCCACGGGGGCGGAGTCGATCGACTATCAGGCCCAGGTCAGCGAGTCGGTGCTGGCCCGGCTCTGGTTCACGCTGCAGTTGGCACGGGGTTCGGCACCGGTGGACCTCGACGTCGCCGAGCTGGAGGCCCGCCTCACCGAAGCCGCCGAACACTGGGACGACCGGTTCGGCAGCCGCGCCGAGACTTTGGGCAGCGAGCAGCGGGGGATCGAGTTCTCCGACAGCTACAAGGAGGACTTCACCCCCGACCAGGCCATCGCCGACCTGCTCGCGCTCAACGAGATCCGCGAGGCCGACGAGATGCGCTTCGCCCTCTACGCTCCCGACGACCCCGACGACCCATCCGACCTTCGCCTGAAGGTGATGCGGGTGGGGGAGCGGATGGAGCTGTCGGACGTGCTGCCGCACTTGGCAAGTCTCGGCGCGAAGGTGCTTGACGAGCGCCCCTACGAGATCGAACTGCGCGGTTCCGAGGCGCATGTCTACGACTTCGGCCTGCGCCTGCCCGGTGAGCTGTCCCGGTGGACGCCCGAGGCACGCTCGCGCTTCGTGGCGGCTTTCGAAGCCTCCTGGCAGGGGCACACAGAGGTTGACCGGTTGAACGAACTCGTCAGTCGCGCCGACATGACCTGGCCGCAGGTGCAGGTGCTCCGGGCGATCAGCCGCTACCTGCAACAGTTGGGTTCGACCTATTCCCAGCCGTACATCGCCCAGACGATCGTGGCGAACGACGAGCTGGCTAGGGGCCTCGTGGAGCTCTTCGAGACTCGCTTCGACCCAGCCAGTGGCCTGTCGTCCGAGCAGCGGAACCAAGCCGCCACCGAGGCGGTTGGGGCCCTGGCGGCCCAGCTGGACGAGGTGGCCAGCCTCGACCACGACAAGATCCTGCGACAGTTCGTGGCCGTCGTCCAGGCCATCGTCCGCACCAACGCCTACGCCGCCGACCGTCCGGCACTGGCGATGAAGATCCTGCCCCGACTCCTGGACTGGTCGCCGCAGCCGAGGCCGGCCTTCGAGATCTGGGTGCACTCGCCGCGGGTCGAGGGCGTCCACCTGCGTTTCGGATCGGTGGCCCGCGGCGGCCTGCGCTGGTCGGACCGCCCGGAGGACTTCCGCACCGAGGTGCTGGGCCTGGTCAAGGCGCAGATGGTGAAGAACTCGGTGATCGTGCCCGTCGGAGCCAAGGGTGGCTTCTTTGCCCGCCAGCTGCCCAACCCGGCGCACGACCGCGCGGCCTGGCTGGCGGAAGGCACCGCTTGCTACCAGCTGTTCATCGGGTCGCTGCTGAGCCTGACCGACAACATCGTCGGCGGGCAGGTCGTGCCGCCAGCCGACGTCGTCCGCCATGACTCGGACGACCCCTACCTGGTCGTCGCAGCGGACAAGGGCACCGCCTCCTTCAGTGACGTCGCCAACCAGATCGCCATCGACCGTGGGTTCTGGCTGGGGGACGCCTTCGCCTCCGGCGGCTCGGTGGGCTATGACCACAAGGCGATGGGCATCACGGCGCGTGGCGCATGGGAGAGCGTCAAGCGACACTTCCGCGAGATGGGAGCCGACTGCCAGACGACCGACTTCACCTGCGTCGGCATCGGCGACATGGCCGGTGACGTCTTCGGCAACGGGATGCTGCTCAGCGAGCACACGCGACTGGTGGCGGCCTTCAACCACATGCACGTCTTCCTGGACCCCGACCCGGACGCGGCGAGATCCCATGCGGAACGCAAACGTCTGTTCGAGCTGCCGCGCTCCAGCTGGGCCGACTACGACGCGTCCCTGATCAGCGCCGGTGGCGGTGTGTACTCCCGGCAGGCGAAGTCGATCCCGGTCACCCCGCAGGTGCGCGTCGCTCTGGGGCTGGGCGACGAGGTCACCCAGCTGGCGCCGAATGACCTGATCCGCGCGATCCTGATGGCGCCGGTGGACCTGCTCTGGAATGGCGGCATCGGCACCTACGTGAAGGGCGCCGACGAGACCAACGCCGAGGTCGGTGACAAGGCCAACGACGCGCTGCGCGTCAACGGTGGCCAGGTGCGCGCCAAGTGCGCGGGCGAGGGGGGCAACCTGGGCTGGACCCAGCTCGGACGCATCGAGTACGCGCTGGCAGGCGGGCGGATCAACACCGACTTCATCGACAACTCGGCCGGCGTGGACACCTCCGACCACGAGGTCAACATCAAGATCCTGCTGGACGCCGAGGTGGCCGCCGGTCGGCTGACCTCGCGCCAGCGCAATGACCTGCTGCCGCAGATGACCGACGACGTGGCCACTTTGGTGCTGGGCCACAACATCGACCAGAACCTCGCCCTCGCCAATGCCCTGAGCCTCGCCGACCGGATGGCTGGCGTCGATGAGTCGGTGATGGTGGGCCTGGAACAGGCTGGATACCTCGACCGTGAGCTGGAGAAGCTGCCGAGCAGCCAGGCGATGCGCTCCCGGGTGCTGGAGGGCCGCGGACTGACGGCCCCGGAGCTCGCTGTGCTGTTGTCGTGGACAAAGATCTGGCTCTCGGACCAGGTGCTCGCCTCCGACCTGCCGGATGACCCCTACCTGGCCGAACGCCTCGTCCAGTACTTCCCGCCGCTGCTGCAGGAGCGCTACCGCGACCAGATGCCGAACCACCGCCTGCACCGCGAGATCATCACCACCGTCGCTGTGAACCGCTTCGTCAACTCCCAGGGCATCGTCGCCTGCCACGAGCTGATGGCCGAGACGAACTCGGAGGCGCCGGAGGTGGTGCGGGCCCAGCTGGCTGCCCGCTCCATCCTCGACGCCGGACGATTCGAGGTGAACACGCGGCGCACGGAGCTGGACGCTGCGCAGCAGACCTCGCTGCGGGTGCAACTCAGGGTGCTGGTGCAGCGCGTGGCCCGCTGGCTGCTGCACCAGGCGTCCGGCCCCATCGACGTGGCTGCGCTGATCGGCGAGTTCCACGACGACGTCCAGGCACTCGCGGCGGTGCTGCCCGACCTGCTCCCGCCCCGGGCTCGGGGGAACTACGACGCCCGGTTGGCCGGCCACCAGGCGGCCGGTGTGGAGGAACCCCTGGCCAGCATCGCCGCCGGTGCGGCGTGGTCGTACAACCTGCCCGCGGTCATCGCGATCGCCCAGGGCGCGGGCCGTGATCGGGAACTTGTGGCCCGCACCTACTTCGATCTGGGCGAGCAGCTGGGGCTGGACCGGCTGATGTCCCGGATCGAGGGTCTCCCGCAGGGCAATCGCTGGGAGGCGCTGGCCCGGGCCGCGATCCGGGACGACCTGCTGGAGACCCAGTCCCAGCTGGCCCAGCGGGCGCTGGCAACGGCACCCGATGCCTCCACCGCCGAGGCCGTGCTGGCGGCGTGGGCGGCTGCGACCCCGGGGCTGGACCGCTCGGTCGAGACCCTGTCGAACCTGTTGTCGGACGAGGCGGACCTGGCACGCATCCAGGTTGGCCTCAGGACTGTGCGCGCTCTCGTGTCGGCACGCCCCAGTTCTGGAAGGATGTGACCATGCGGATCGATCTTCACACCCACTCGGTGGTCAGCGACGGCACCGATACGCCCACCCGCGTCGTGCTCAAGGCGCTCGAGAACGGGTTGGACGTGATCGGGCTCACCGACCACGACACCTTCGACGGCATCCCAGAGGCCGTGGAGGCTGGCAAGCGCGTCGGCGTCACCGTGCTGCCCGGCATCGAGATGTCCACCACGGCGGGGGGCAAGTCCGTCCACCTGCTCGGCTACGGCTGCGACCCCTGGCACCGCCCGCTCATCGAGGAGTTGGCGAAGATCCGGGTCGCGCGCACCGGGCGCCTGCAGGCCTTCGCGGACCGAATGACCGAGCTCGGTATGCCGATGACCGTCGAGGACATCATCACCGCCGCCGGCGCCTCCCCGTCCATCGGCCGTCCGCACGTTGCGGACGCCCTGGTCGCCAAGGGCTACGTCGAGCACCGCGACGAGGCCTTCGACAAGTGGCTGCGGGACGACAAGCCCGGCTATGTCCCGCGCTATGCATGCCCGCTGGAGGACGCGATTGACCTGATCCACGACGCCAAGGGCATCGCGATCCTCGCGCACCCCTGGGGACGCGGCACCGAGGACGTGCTCGACGCCGTCTACATCGAGCAATTGATCCGGGAGCACGAGCTCGAGGGCATCGAGGTGGACCACCCCGACCACACCGCCGACCAGCGCGAGCTTCTGTTCGCAATGGGCGGGCGCCTGGGCCTGATCCGCACCGGCTCGTCGGACTACCACGGCCTGGGCAAGCGCAACAACCCGCTCGGCGCCTGCCTCACCCGCGACACCGCCTACCGCGAGATGGTCCGTCGCATCCGCCTGCGCGGCGGCAACGCCTGAGCCACGCCTGTTTGGCTCGCCCCCGTCCCCTGGTGCTCGAGCCCGGGGGACGGCGGGTTGTGCGATAGGCTCGGGCCATGAACTTCACGCAGAGCTGGTGGCCGTCGTCCGGGCGGCTTTGATCTCTGCGAAACAACACACAGGGCTGCCGGTGACGGCGGCCCTTGTGCGTGTCTGGGGACCGGTTGGCGCCGGCGCGGAACAGGAGAAACCATGACCGACGTCAACCAGGACGACGTTCTCGAGATCGACGAGCTGTCAGGAGACGACCAGGCATCGCGGGATGCGTCGTTGGACCGCTCGCTGCAGCGCTCGGCCCAGATCGAGGCCGACATTGCCGTCAACCCCGGCAAGTACCGCATCCTCACCGGAGACCGTCCGACCGGACGGCTGCACATCGGGCACTACTTCGGCTCGCTGAGCAACCGGGTTCGCCTGCAGAACCTGGGCGTGAACACGATGTTGGTGGTCGCCGACTACCAGGTGATCTACGACCGCGACGGTGTCGGCCAGCTGCAGGACAATGTGCTGTCCGGCATGGCCGACTACCTGGCCTGCGGCGTCGATCCCGCCCGTTCGACGATCTTCACCCACTCGTCGGTGACGGCGCTGAACCAGTTGCTGCTGCCCTTCTTGAGCCTGGTCACCGTGCCGGAGCTCAACCGCAACCCCACCGTCAAGGACGAGCTGGAGAACAACCCGGGACGTCCGATGTCTGGCCTGATGCTCACCTTCCCGGTGCACCAGGCCGCCGACATCCTGTTCTGCAAGGCGAACCTGGTGCCCGTAGGCAAGGACCAGTTGCCGCACATCGAGATCACCCGCGTCATCGCGCGTCGCTTCGACGAGCGCTACGGACGCGCGGTGGCCGAGCAGGCGGTCTTCCCGCAGCCGGACGCGTTGATGAGCCCGGCTCCGTCGATCCTGGGCACCGATGGCACCAAGATGAGCAAGTCCAAGGGCAATGTGATCGAGATCGGCATGAGCGCCGACGAGACGGCCAAGTTGCTCAAGCGGGCCAAGACCGACTCCGAGCGCCACATCACCTACGACCCGGTGAACCGTCCCGAAGTGAGCAACCTGGTGTTGCTGGCCGCGCTGGCTACCGGCGGAGACCCCGTCCAGATCGCCGACGAACTGGGCGATGCCGGGGGTGGCGGCCTGAAGAAGTTGGTCACCGAGGCGATCAACGAGCACTTCGCGCCCATTCGCAAGCGTCGGGCCGAGCTCGCCTCGAATCCGGACCACCTGCGCCAGGTGCTGCGCGAGGGCAACGAGAAGGCCAATGCGATCGCCGAGCAGACCCTGGACGAGGTCCGCCAGGCGATGCAGATGAAGTACTGAGCTTTCGAG
>NHCFI05602__coassemble_1162_pt1 | contig 12007 bp, 8 predicted proteins | sample NHCFI05602__metabat2_high_PE_006 | metagenome-assembled genome bin NHCFI05602 | reverse complement strand
GACCGCCGATGAGCGCGGCATCTCAACCCTGGAAGACATTGCCCGGCTCGCCGGGGAGCAGGTCGGTGCAGTGACCCAACTCGGCTACGTGGACGTCTGCGGTCCCGAGGCCGCCGACGTGCTCGCCGGCGCGGTCGCTCCGGTCGTCGTGCCCTTGTTCCTGGGCGGCGGGTACCACGTCCAGGAGGACGTCCCCGAGGCGGCGGCCAGGGCTGTGGACGCGACGGTGACCAGCCACCTTGGTGTCGACGACCTGGTGGCCGATGCCGCGGTGTCGCGGTTGCGGGAAGCCGGATGGGTGCCCGATGCGACGGTGCGCCAGTACGTGCTGGTCGCGGCCGCCGGCAGCCGCCGCGCCTCGGTGCGCGCCGAGGTCGAGGGTCTGGCGGCGCTGGTCGCCCAACGCACGAAAGTCGAGACGAGCGCGGTCTACGTCACCTCCGCCCCGGACGGACTGGCGGCCCGCGTCGCGGCCCTGGTCGCAGAGGGTGCACAGGTAGCGGTGGCCAACCTGTTGATCGCACCTGGCTGGTTCAACGACAAGTTGGTCCGGGAGGCGCGCGAGAACGGTGCGTCCGTCGTCGCCGATCCGTTGGGCACCCACCCGTCCCTGATCGAGTTGCTCGCCCAGCGCTACCGCGACGCCTGAACCACGTCACCGGGCGATGATCCCCCAGCCTGACGAGGGGACCCCAGGGCCCGGCTTCACCCGATCACGAGCCGACGGTGGCACGACGATTCGCGTCGCCCCCCGGATCGGCGCCGGATGGTCGTGTTGCCACCCCTGGTCGCGACCGACAAGACGCAACAGGCCGAACAGGTCCAAACGGTCAGCCGAAAACGCTGATCAGCCGTGGAGCACGAGAGCTTCCAGCGCCGCACGGGATGCACCGGCGAGCGGAACAGGTCGTCCGGACTCGTCCGCACACACCAGCACCGTCCGACCCCGGGCGTGGACCCGTCCACCGTGTGGCTGGTCGTGCAGCGGGTCGACCACCTCGGCCGCCAGCGTCACCGACGAATTGCCCAGCGCAGCCACCCCCGTGCGCACCACATAACCCTCGGCGCGGTGCTCCATCTGGGCCAAGTAGTCGACGTCCTGACGGGCCACCAGCCACATCCGTCGCGGACCCATCGGTTGCGGCGCGTCGACAATGCTCCCCTGCCGCGCCATCGACGGGTCGGCCTGCGTGGTGAGCGCGATCCGCGCCTCCTGCAGGTAGTCGTAGAAGCAGACATTGTTGACGTGGCCGTAGGAGTCGAGGTCGCTCCAGCGCACCCGGAAACCGAACTCGTGCCCTCGGCCCTCCAAATGCACCAGGGGCAGCTTGCGCAGCTCCAGGTCGTTGTCCAACAGGGACGTGAAATGCGTCCGCTCGTCGGCGGTCAGCCGGCGCGGGTGCTGGCGCTCGAAATCGAAGGGGCATAGCACCGTGCGGGCCCGGAAGACATCGTGGCCCTCATGGGTGGCGCGGTAGGCCAGCTCGAAGCGTGCCGCCCCGACCTTGACCGGCCACAGCTCCACCCGCACGGGTGCGCCGGTGAACTCGACGGGACGCTGATACTCCAGCTTGTGCGCCACGACGACCACGCCGCCGCCCAGCAGGTGCCGGTTCGGGCCATTCATCAAGAAGTCCGCGCGCGCCTCCTGCAGGTAGTCGGCGACCAGGGAGTTGTTGACGTGCCCCTGCGCGTCCAGGTCACCCCAGCGCGGCGCAACGTCCGTCACGAAATGCTCTGCGGTGAGTGTGGACGTCGTGGCCTGAACCGCGACCACGCTCAGCCCTCGGCCTCGTACAGCGACTCGACGACGTGCGCGTACTTCTTCGCGACGACATTGCGCCGCACCTTCATGTTGGGCGTGACGCCGCCGTCGTTGACGCTGAACTCGTGGTCCAGGATCGCAAACCGCTTGACCGTCTCCCAGCGTTCCAGACGCTCATTGGCCTTGGCCATGAAGCGTTCGATGGACGCGTTGATCTCCGGCAACTGGGTCAGCTCCTCGTAGGTCAGGCCCTGCTTGCCGCGCTTCTTGGCCCACTTGAGCAGCTGGTCCCTGTCCAGGGTGACCAGCGCGACGATGTACTTGCGTCCCTCACCGAGCACGACGGCCTGCGATGCATAGGGGATGTTGGCCGCGATCGCCGCCTCCACCTTCTGCGGGGCCACGTACTTGCCGCCGGAGGTCTTGATCAGGTCCTTCTTGCGGTCAGTGATGCTGAGGTAGCCGTCGGCATCCAGTTCCCCAGTGTCGCCGGTGTGGAACCAGCCGTCCTGCAGCGCTTCGGCGGTCTCCTCGGGCATGTTGTGGTAGCCCCTGAAGATCGTCGGACCCTTCAGCAGGATCTCCCCGTCGCCCGCGATCTCGACGTCCAGCCCGGGGGTGACCTGACCGACGGTTCCGAAGCGCTGGTGTGCGGGGTGGTCGACGAAGGCGATGGCTGAGGTCTCGGTGGAACCGTAGCCCTCGAAGACGGTGATCCCGGCGGAGTAGAACCACTCCTGCACCTGGCCGGACAGCTTCGCCGAGCCGGAGATCAAGAACCTGAGGTTGCCGCCCATCGTGTCCTTGAGCTTGCTGAACACGAGCTTGTCCGCGAGCGCGTACTTGCGCGCCAGCAGGGGCGGCATCGGCTCACCGGCCAGTCGGTAGGGGCGTGACTCCTTGCCCACCGCAAAGGCCCAGCGAGCGATCCGTCCCTTCACGCCGCTGGACGGGCTAGCGGTCATCACCGAGTTGCGGACCTTCTCGAAGATGCGCGGGGCGCCGCACATGAAGGTCGGTCGGGTCTCCTGCAGGCCGGCGACGATCCGGTCGACGCGTCCGTCGACGGCGGTGGCGAAGCCATATGCCAGCTGGATGCTGAGCAGGCACTTGCCGAAGACGTGCGAGAGCGGCAACCACAGGTATTGGATGTCCTCGGGTCCGTCGATGATCTCGAGCGACCTCATCGACTCCCCGATGAACGTCCACGACTGCTGGGTGAGCTCCACGCCCTTCGGACGCCCCGTCGTGCCGGAGGTGTAGATGAGCGTCGAGAGCGTGTCCGGTCCGGTGGCGTCGATGGCGTCCTGGACGCACCTCGGCTCGGCCGCCAGCTTCGCGCGTCCCTGCTCGCGAAGTTCTCCCCAGGAGATGACGCGCTGGTCGACGCGGTCTGCGGCGGTCCGGTCGTCCTCGATGATGACGATCGCGCGCACCTGGTCGCCCAATTCGTCGTCGTGCAATTGCACCTTTGCGACCTGGGCCTGGTTCTCGGCAACCAGGACGACCGACCCGGAGTCGGCGAGGATGTGCAACACGTCATGGTCGGTGGTGTTGGGATAGATCGTGGTGGTGGCGCCACCGGCGCAGGCCACGGCGAAGTCTGCGACGATCCACTCGTAGCGCGTGCTCGCGGCGATCGCGACGCGTTCCTCGGGACGGACACCGAGGGCCAGCAGGCCGGCGGCATACTCATGAGCCTCGGTCTGGAAGGCGTCCCAGGTCACGGTGCGCCAGTGATTGGGGCCCTTCGGAGCGCGGTCCGGCACGAGGAAGGCGGTCCGCTCCGGCCCCTTGGCCACCCGATCGGCGAGCATGGTGCCGAGGTTGGGCGGGCAGATGGCGAGGATCTCGTCGCGGGCGGCGTTCATGGTGCTCCATTCCAGACTGGTGACCAGCACACACTAGTCGTTGGCCCCCCAGACTCGCCGCAGCCGAAGGCAGTTCGAGGTCCTTTTTGGATAGGCTCCCGCCATGGCATCACCCCAGGACGATCCGGTCTGGTTGACGACCGACCAACAGAAGATCTGGCGCAGCTGGCTGGGGGCCGTTGCGAAGATTGACCGCCATCTCGACGAAGACCTACGACAGCACGGACTGGACCTGGGAGAGTACGAGATCTTGGTGCGTCTCTCGGAGGCGCCCGATCGCAAGCTGCGGATGAGTGAGCTGGCCGAGGCCGTCCGCCAGTCTCGATCCCGCCTCACCCACGCCGTCAGCCGGATGGAGAAGCGCGGCCTCGTGACCCGCACCTCGGCCCCCGACGACCGGCGCGGCGTGATCGCGACCCTCACCGACGAGGGCTTGGAGCTGCTGAGCGCGGCGGCCCCCAGCCACGTCGCTGCCGTGCGCCACATCCTCGTCGACGCGATGAGCCCGGAACGCTTTGCCGAGCTGGGACGTGCCATGGACGCGGTGCTGGCGGTGGAAGACTGAGTGCGTGACCGCGCTCGACGACTTCCTCGCCCAAACCGGTGTTGCTGACTGCACCGACACCTCCACGCTCTCCCGGGCGCTGTACTCGACCGACGCGTCCATCTATCGCGTGGTGCCACAGGCCGTCGCACGCCCCCGCACCACCGACGAACTGCTGACCGTTGCCCGCGCCGCCCTGGCGGTCGGGCTGCCGATCGTCCCCCGAGGCGCTGGCACCTCCTGCGCCGGCAATGCCGTCGGCGAGGGACTGGTCATCGACGTCGCGCGCCACCTCAATGCCATCGGGACGATCGACGCATCCTCCCGCACCGCCGTGGTCCAACCCGGCGTCGTGCAGCAGGCGCTGCAGGTCGCCGCCCGTCCGCATGCCCTGCGCTTCGGGCCCGACCCGTCCACCTTCACCCGCTGCACCATCGGCGGCATGATCGGCAACAACGCCTGCGGCCCGCGCGCGCTGGGCTACGGCCGTAGCTCCGACAACATCGTCTCCCTGACCGTGCTGACGGGCACCGGGGAGCTCATCACCCTTGGCGAGGGTGGCACCGACGCCGCTCCCCTGCCGGCGTTGCGGGATCTGGTCGGCGCGAACCTGGGAACCATCCGTACCGAGTTCGGCCACTTCTCCCGCCAGGTCTCCGGCTACTCGCTGGAGCACCTGCTGCCGGAGAAGGGTTTCGCGGTGGAGAAGTTCTTCGCCGGCACCGAAGGCACCCTCGGTATCATCACATCCGCGACCGTGCGGTTGGTCGCCGATGCCCCGGTGGCGCTGATGGTGGCGCTCGGCTACCCGTCCATGCCCGAGGCGGCGGACGCGATGCCCGCGATCCTGCCGTTCAAGCCGACCGCCTGCGAGGGCATGGATCGTCGCATCTACGACGTCGTGGTCCGCAAGGCCGGCGCCGGTGCGGTCCCGCCGCTGCCGGCCGGGGACGGCTGGGTCTTCGTCGAACTCGTCGGGGAAGACCTGGCCGAGGTCCGGGCTCGGGCGGAGGCGCTGGTCGCCGCCGCCGGGGCACTGGAGGGCTGGGTGGTCGACGACAAGGCCCGCGCGGACGTGCTGTGGAAGATCCGCGCCGACGGCGCCGGCCTGGCCGGGGTCAGCCTGGACGAGCCCGCTTGGGCGGGCTGGGAGGACGCGGCGGTCCCGCCGGAACGCCTGGGCGCCTACCTGCGCGAGTTCGACGCACTGCTGGAGCAGCACGGGCTGCACGGCCTGCCCTACGGCCACTTCGGCGACGGCTGCGTGCACTGCCGCATCGACTTCCCGATCCAGTACGCGGGCGGGGCCCAGGCCTACCGCGAGTTCGTCGAGCAGGCTGCGGCGCTGGCCGCCAAGCACGGGGGGTCGATGTCCGGTGAGCACGGCGACGGACGCGCGCGCTCGGCGCTGTTGCCCGCGATGTACTCCCAGGCCGCGCTGGGGCTGTTCGGGCAGATCAAGAACCTGTTCGACCCGGACAACCTGCTGAACCCCGGCGTGCTGGTCGATCCGCGCCCGGTCGAGGCCGATGTGCGGATGGCGCAGACCATCGGCTCCCCCATCCGGCTTGCCAACCCGGAGTTCGCGGCGGCCGTCCATCGCTGCACCGGCGTGGGCAAGTGCCTTGCGAACTCCACCGCCGGCGGCGGCGTGATGTGCCCCAGCTACCAGGCGACCCGCGACGAGAAGGACTCCACCCGCGGTCGCGCCCGTGTGCTGCAGGAGATGGTGAACGGACGCCTGGTCGGTGACGGTTTCCGCTCCCCGGAGGTCGCCGAGGCACTGGACCTGTGCCTGGCCTGCAAGGGCTGTTCCAGCGAGTGCCCCACCGGAATCGACATGCCCACCTTCAAGTCGATCGTGCTGGACGAGAAGTACCGGGGACGTGTGCGACCGGCCTCCCACTACGCGTTGGGTTGGCTGCCGCGCTGGGGACGGATGGTGACAGCCGTGCCCGGGCTGGGCGCGCTGGCCAGCCTCGCCACCCAGACGCCGGGGTTCAAGCACGTGGTTCGCTGGGCGGCAGGGGTCGACCAGCGGCGCCCGATGCCGGCCTTCCGGGCCGGCGGTTCGGCGCGCGCGGCGTTCCGTCCGGCGGTCGAGGCGGGCCAGAAGCCCCAGTCGCTGGCAGGGTCGTCGCTGGCAGGGTCGTCGCTGGCAGGGTCGTCGCTGGGAGCGCTGGCCGCGCGTCGCCGCTCGGACATTGTCCCGCTCGGTGACAAGGCCGTGGTGATCTGGGTGGACTCATTCACCGACGCCTTCGTCGGTGACCAGCTCGCCGGGCTGGTTCAAACGCTGGTGCGCGCCGGCTACGAGCCGCAGGTGCTGCAGTCGGACGCGTGCTGCGGCCTGACCTGGATCACCACCGGGCAACTGGACGGTGCGCGCCGCCAGCTCCGCCACGCGCTGGACGTGCTGCACCCGATCGTCTCCTCCGGCGTCCCGGTGGTGGGTCTGGAACCCAGCTGCATGGCCGTGTGGCGGTCCGACGCTGCGGAGCTGCTGCCGGACGAGCCGCGGGTGACCGATGTGGCCAACGGCATCTTCACCCTGGCCGAGTTGCTGACCAACACCGAGGGCTGGCTGGCGCCGGACCTGTCCGGTCACACGATCATCGCCCAGCCACACTGCCACCACTCGGCTGTGCTGGGCTGGAAGACGGACGCGGCGCTGCTGGCCAGCACCGGGGCCGAGGTGATCACCCTGGGCGGCTGCTGCGGCTTGGCCGGCAACTTCGGCGTCGAGAAGGGCCATTACGACGTAAGCGTGAAGGTGGCCGAGCACGACCTGCTCCCTGCCTTGCACGCCCACCCGGACGCGATCGTGCTCGCCGACGGTTTCAGCTGCCGCAAGCAGGTCTCCGACTTGGAACAGCGCCGCGCCATGAGCCTGGGCGAACTGCTCGCGACGCACTCCGCGGGTACCGAAGGGTCCGTCAACCAGCGCCCAACGCCGCACAGCTGAGGTGGTTCCGCGTGCCCGATGTCTCCGCGTGGAAGTCGGCGTGGCACGCGCTGGTGAGATGACCGCCGCACCGCCTGTCACAATGGGGGTCATGATCACGATCACCGTCAAGTGGGACGTCAAGCCCGAGTACGCCGACCAGTTCATGGACCTCACGCGTGAGTTCACCGAGGCCTGCCGCGCCGAGCCCGGCTGCCTGTGGTTCGACTGGTCCCGCAGCGTCGACAACCCGTGCGAGTACGTCCTGGTCGAGGCCTACCGCGACGGCGCGGCCGGTTCGGCACACGTCAACAGCGAGCACTTCCAGAAGGCGATGGCCGAGCAGGGACAGTACGCGGCGAGCCGCCCCAAGGTGATCAGCTACGAGATCCCCCAGGACGACTGGAGCGAGCTCGGCGAGATCCAGATGCCCTGATCGAGAAACCGGTCAGTCCCGGCCGACCGCCGAACGTGAGGTGGTCGACCGGGACTGACCGTTCCTCAGGCCTTCGCCGCCGCCTCGGCCGCGATCCGCGCCAGTTCGGCGCGTCGCCCGGCCTGCTCGGTCGGGTCGGGGACGGGCAGTGAGGCCAGCAGGCGACGCGTGTAGGCGTCCGTGGGATTGGCCAGTACCTGGGAGCTCGGACCCTGCTCGACCATCTCGCCGTGGTACAGCACCCCAATGCGGTGCGCGAGCATGTCGATGACGGCGAGGTCGTGGCTGATGAACAGGCAGGCGAAGCCGTATCGGGCCTGGAGTTCCTTGAAAAGTGTCAGCACCGTGGCCTGCACCGACACGTCCAGGGCGGAGGTCGGTTCGTCTGCCACCAGCAGGTCAGGGCCGAGCACCATCGCACGCGCCAGCGACACCCGCTGCCGCTGGCCGCCGGACAGCTCGTGCGGGTAGCGCCGCGCGTAGGCGCCGGGCAACTGCACCGCGTCCAGCATCTCGGTGACCAGGCGGTTGCGTTCCGCGGCGCCGTCACCACCACGGTGGATGAGCAACGGCTCGGCGATGCACTCCTCGATCGTAAGCTGCGGATTGAACGAAGTCGCCGGGTCCTGGAAGACGAATCCCAGTCGGGAACGCAACGGTTTGAAGGACTTCTCCTTCATTCCGCGCATTTCGTGGCCCAGCACCGACAGCGATCCCCCGCTGACCGGCTCCAAGCCGGCGATTGCGCGTCCGATCGTGGTCTTGCCCGACCCGGACTCACCGACCAGCCCGAAGACCTCTCCGGGACGAATGACGAAGTCCACTCCCTTGACCGCCCGGAAGGGGGCGGCGCCGAGGCGTCCGCGGTAGGTGATCTCCAGTCGCTTGGCCTCCACCACGGGCGCTGCAGACTCGATCGCGGCCCGCTGGGCGTCGTCCAGGGCGGCCTCGGCCGAGGAGGCATGTATCCGCGGGACCGCTGCCAGCAACTGCTTGGTGTAGGGCTGCTTGGGGTTCCGGAACAGTTCGGTGGCCCAGTCACGCTCGATGATCCGGCCTTGGTACATCACGGCCACCGAGTCGGCGAGGTCGGCGACCACACCCATGTTGTGGGTGATCAGGATGATCGATGTCCCGTATGTGTCACGGACATCGCGCAGCAGTTGCAGGATCTCGGCCTGCACCGTGACGTCAAGCGCGGTGGTGGGCTCGTCGGCGACGATCAACTGCGCGCCCATCTCGAGCGCCATCGCGATCATGATGCGCTGCTTCTGGCCACCGGAGAACTCGTGCGGGAAGTGGTCGACGCGCTTCTCGGGCTGCTGGATGCCGACCCGGCGCAGTGCCTCGACGGCGCGCGCCTTGATCTGCTTCCTGGAGAGCTTGGGGTCGTGCGCCCGCAGCCCTTCACCGAACTGCCACCAGATCGGATAGACCGGGTTCAGCGCGCTGGAAGGCTCCTGGAAGATCATCGAGACATCCTTGCCGCGCAGGTCGCGCAGCGCCGAACCCTTGAGGCCGACCACATCTCGTCCGCTGATCATGATCGCGCCACGCGCGGTGGCGGTCTCGGGCAGCAGGCCCAGGATCGAGCGACCGGTCACGGTCTTTCCCGACCCCGACTCCCCCACCAGGGCGAGGATCTCAGCCGGGAATACCCTGAGGCTGACCCCCTGCACCGCGTCCACCTCGCCGCCGTCGGTGACGAAGGTGACGTTCAGGTCGTCCAGCACCAGACGGTCGGGCCCGTCGACGACGGTTTCGGGTGCGCTGGCGCGGAAATCGGTGCTCATGCGGACACCTCCGGTGCCAGGTGGGTGGTGGTGCTGGTGGTGGTCGAGCCGGCGGCGGGCGCCTTGGCCTGCTTGGCGGCCCGACGTCGGGAGCGCAAGCGGGGGTCGTTCAGGTCGTTCATGGACTCACCCACGAGCGTGATGCCGAGCACGGAGAGCACGATCGCCAGGCCCGGGAAAACCGAGGTCCACCAGATGCCCGAGGTGACATCGGACATCGAACGGTTCAGGTCGTAGCCCCACTCGGCTGCGGCGGTCGGCTCGATGCCGAAGCCGACGAACCCCAGACCGGCCAGGGTCAGGATCGCCTCGGACGCGTTCAACGTGAAGATCAGCGGCAGCGTGCGGGTGGCGTTGCGCAGCAGGTGTACGCCCATCACGCGCAGGTGGGAGGCGCCCATCACCCTCGCGGCCTCGACGAAGGGCTCGGCCTTCAGGCGGATCGCCTCCGCGCGGATGACGCGGAAGTACTGCGGCACGAAGACGACGGTGATCGACAAGGCAGCCGACCAGATGCCACCCCACATCGACGAGCGGCCGCCGGAGATGACGATGCTCATCACGATCGCCAGCAGGAGGGACGGGAAGGCGTAGATCGCGTCGGCGACCATCACCATGATCCGGTCGAGCCAACCGCCGACGTAACCGGAGATGAGCCCAAGGAGCACGCCGATGAACAGGGAGGCAACCACAGCGCAGACGATCACGGCGACCGCCGTTCGGGTTCCCCAAACCGTGCGGCTGAACACGTCGAAGCCGGAAACGGTGGTGCCCCACAGGTGCGCCGACGAGGGCGGCTGCTGGGTGCCGAAGGACTTGCCGCCGGTCTGGTTCTGGCCCCACTCGTAGGGCGCGATCCACGGCGCGAACGCGGCGACCAACAGCAGGAAGCCGGTCAGCAGCAGTCCGGCAACGAGCATGCCGCGCTGCAGGCCCTGGGCCCGGCGCAGGTCGTTGATGATGGGCAGGGAGTGCCACCAGCGGCGGCCGGGAGCTGTCCCGGTGGCGGGTGCAGGAACGCTCGACATGTCAGTACCTCACTCGCGGGTCGATCAGGGCGGCGAGCACGTCGACGACGAAGTTCGCGATGGCGACGATCACGGCGAGCATCATGACGATGCCCTGCACGGCAACGTAGTCGCGACTGGCCATGTACTGCGCCAGCATGAAGCCGAGGCCCTTCCACTCAAAGGTGGTCTCGGTCAGCACGGCGCCGCCGAGGCTCATCGCGATCTGCATGCCCATCACCGTGATGACGGGGATCAGCGCGGGGCGCAGGCCGTGGTGGGTGACCAGCCGACGCTCGGAGACGCCACGGGAGCGGGCCGCGTCCACATAGGGTTGTTCCAGGGTTCCGATGAGGTTGGTGCGCACCAGGCGCAGGAAGACGCCGCCGGTCAGCAGCCCGAGCGCGACGGCCGGCAGGATGGCGTGGCTCAGCACGTCGCCCAGCAGCTGCATGTTGCCCAGCCGGATTGCGTCCAGCCAGTAGAAGGGGGACGGGTTGACGAGGCTGTCCATCGTCACCTCGCCGCCGGTGGACAGGCGTCCGGCGACCGGCAGCCAGCCCAGCTTCACCGAGAAGATGAGCTTGAGCAGCAGGCCGATGAAGAACACAGGTGTGGCGTAGCCGAGGATCGCGAAGACACGCAGCAATGCATCGGGCCAGCGGTCGCGCCGGTAGGCGGCCAGCATGCCGAGCGGGACCCCGATCAGCAACGCGACGACGAGTGAGTTCATCACCAGTTCGCCGGTGGCCGCGCCGTAGGTCTTGAGGATCTCGGTGACTGGACGGTTGTCGGTGAAGGTGGTGCCGAAGTCGCCCCGGACGACGTTGGCGAGGTATTCGCCGTACTGCACCAGCAGCGGACGGTCGTAGCCTGCAGCGTGGACGCGCTGGGCCAACTGCTCAGGCGTGAGGCGCCCCCCGAGGGCGGCGGTGATCGGGTCGCCGGTGATCCGCATCAGGAAGAACACCGTGGTCATCAAGATGAACACGGTCGGGAATATCAGTGCGAAACGCACCGCGATGTAGCGTCCGAGCCCGCCCCCGGATCGCTTGACGGCCCCCGACTGGTTGGCGTCGACCTGTGCGGTCGCCGCGCCCAGCGGCAGTCCTGCGTCCGCTACGGACTCGTGGGTGGTGCGCTCGTCGATCGGCGCCATGGGGTTCTCCTACCGCGGGCCGTTCAGGCCCGCACTCGCGCGGCCGCCCCCGCCGCGGTTCGACGGGGACGGCCACTGCGTCGTGGTGTTGCGTGATGGTGCGGTGTTGCGTTCAGGGTTGCACTACTTCGACAGCGTCCCGAGGCGGAACTTGAAGGACGCGTCCAGGGTGACGCCCTGCACGTCCTTGCCCGAGATCGCGAACTGCTTGCCCTGCAGCAGCGGGAGCGTCGGGATGTCGGCGGAGACCTCGTCCTGGATCTTGGTCAGCGCAGCCTCACGCTCTGCCTTGTCGGCGATGCCGACCTGGTCGGAGATCTGCTTCTGCACCGACGCATTGTCGTAGTGGTTGGCCACGAAGCTGTTCTTCGAGAAGAACGGCGACAGGTAGTTGTCTGCGTCGGAGTAGTCGGGGAACCAGCCGAGCTGGAACATCGGGTAGACGTCGGCGACGCGGTCCTTGGAGTACTGCACCCACTCGGTCGACT
>NHCFI05602__coassemble_1151_pt1 | contig 12224 bp, 8 predicted proteins | sample NHCFI05602__metabat2_high_PE_006 | metagenome-assembled genome bin NHCFI05602 | reverse complement strand
AGTCCGGGATGTCCAGTTCGTCGTCCGCGGGGGCTGGACCAGGATCGGCCACCGGCGGGGTGCCGGGCTGGGCGCCCGGGGTCTGGGCCTGCTGGAAGCCACCCTGGTCGTTCTGGCCGGAGCCATGCTGGGTGGCGCCGGCCTGGCTGGATCCGCCACTGAAGACGCCGGGACCATTGGCGACATGCTGGGCGGTGGGAACCGTCTGCGCAGAGGGCGGGGTGAGTGCGGTGTTACGAGTGCCGTTCTGGTTCAGGCTGGGACGCGCGGAGATGCCGGGCTGGCGACGGGGCGGCTGGCCGCCGTCGAAGCCGGCCGCGATCACGGTGACGCGGACCTCGTCGCCCATCGAGTCGTCGATGACGGTGCCGAAGATGATGTTGGCCTCGTCATGGGCCGCGGCCTCGATCAGGTTCGCGGCCGAGGAGACCTCGAAGAGGCCGAGGTCGGAGCCACCGGCGATCGACAGCAGCACGCCGTGCGCACCGTCGATGGAGGCCTCGAGCAGCGGGGAGCTGATCGCCATCTCCGCGGCAGCGCGGGCGCGGTCCTCACCACGAGCCTGGCCGATACCCATCAGGGCGGAACCGGCATTGCTCATGACCGACTTGACGTCGGCGAAGTCGAGGTTGATCAGGCCGGGGGTGGTGATCAGGTCGGTGATGCCCGACACGCCCTGCATCAGCACCTGATCGGCCTGGCGGAAGGCGTCCAGGATGGCTACCTGGTGGTCGGTCATCTGCAGCAGCTTGTCGTTCGGGATGACGATGAGGGTGTCGACCTCTTCACGCAGGCGGGCAATCCCCTCTTCCGCCTGATTGGAGCGGCGCTTGCCCTCGAAGCTGAAGGGGCGCGTCACGACGCCGATGGTCAGCGCGCCGATCGAGCGGGCGATCTTGGCGACGACGGGAGCGCCACCGGTGCCGGTGCCACCACCCTCGCCAGCGGTGACGAAGACCATGTCAGCCCCGCGCAGGACCTCCTCGATCTGGTCCTGATGGTCCTCGGCGGCCTGGCGACCCTTGTCGGGGTCGGCGCCGGCACCGAGGCCGCGGGTCAGCTCACGGCCGACGTCGAGCTTCACGTCCGCATCGGACATGAGCAGGGCCTGGGCATCGGTGTTGATCGCAATGAACTCGACGCCCTTCAGGCCCGCCTCGATCATTCGGTTGACGGCGTTCACGCCGCCGCCGCCGACTCCGACGACCTTGATGACTGCCAAGTAGTTCTGCGACGCACTTGCCACGGGGATCCCGCCTCAATTCTCTAGCCGTTGGAGCTGCAAACCCACCGTGCGACGGCACGCACCCATGGGGTTCGGTGACCGTCACAGGCTATGTGCGGCCAACTTTGGGTGTCCAACACCGGCCTCGGCCGACTGCCAGAGTCTCAACCCGACCTTGAGGGCCTCGAGGGTGCAGCCCCGACGGCGACAAGGTCAGGGCCATGCCGCCTGGCGGCGTCGATTCAGCGCGCGGTCGGATTGGCCGGGCTGGCGACATTGAAGACGGTGAACTTTTCTCGCGCCACGAGGGCCTCGGCCACCTGCGCCTTGGTCGCGGAATCTGCGGCCGAACCCCACAGCACCTGCTGGCCGGTCGTCAGCTTCACAGTGATGTCGTCCGGGCCGCTCGCCTCGACGGCGTCCAGCTTCTTCACCAGCTTGGGGGTGAGATTGGTGACGACGGTCGCGACGTCGGCGAGCAACCGGTTCTCGACGCTGGGGGTACGCACCAGCGGCAACGACTTGTCCCGCTTGGCGCCCTGGACGAAGACCACCCCGGCCGCGTCGACGGACTGGTAGGTGGTACCCTCGAGGCGTTGGTAGACCGCGACGCGCTCAGTGACCTCGATGACTACGGTGCTGGGCCACTTGGTGTGCACTCGGACTCCCCCTACCGGGGGCAGTACGGCGACCCGCTGGCCGATCGGGCCGGTCTTCAGCTTCGAAAGCGGAATGCCCATCGGCACCTGGGCGGCAGTGAGCACCTGGTCGGTGCTGACGAGCTTGTTGCCCTCGACGAGCACCTGCTTGCTGGCGAAGACCGGTGAGAAGGACACCAACCACAGCGCGAGCGCGAGCAGCAGCACCAGCGCCGCTCCCCCACCAACCAGTCCGAGGTGGCGGCGTCGTTCGCGCCGACGCCGCTCAGCGATGGCCGCGGAGACGTCGGTGGGCGTGGCCGGGCGAACCGGCCCGGTCTTGGGGACCGACGACGGCATCAGTCCGCTCCAGGCGCAAGCTGGGCGAGCAGGAGGGGCCCGACCAGGGTCACGTCTCCCGCTCCGAGCGTCATCAACAGATCGCCCGGACGCAGCAGGGCGGCCAGTTCTGGCGCGAGTCGTCCCTTGTCGGCGACGTAGACGGCCTCACCGCCGTGGCGGCGCACCGCCTCCAGCACGAGTTCGCCGGTCACGCCGGGCACCGGGTCCTCCCGGGCGGCGTAGATGTCGGTGAGCACCACCAGGTCGGCCAGGGTGAGCGCCTCGCCGAACTCGTCCGCGAAGTCCATCGTCCGGCTGAACAGGTGCGGCTGGAAGCAGGCGACCAACCGGCCCCCGGCGGCAGCCTTGCGGGCCGCGGTGAGGGCGGCCCGAATCTCGGTCGGGTGGTGGGCGTAGTCGTCGTAGATGCGGACGTCGGGCTCCTGGTCCCCGGCGCCAGGGACCCTGGCCTGACCGACCAGCTGGAAGCGACGCAGGGTGCCGGTGAAGCTCTCCGCGCCGGCGAGCAGCGCCTTCGGGTCGTGGCCCAGCAGCCGCCCGACGGCGAAGGCCGCCGCGGCGTTGGCCAGGTTGTAGCGCCCCGGCACCTTCAGCTCGAGATGGCCGGAGAAGCCGTCGTGGCTGATCACCGCCCGGGCCGTCGTGCCCTCGAAGTCGAGCTCGCTCAACAAGACGTCCGAACCGGGCGCTTCACCGTAGGTGACGACCTGCTGGCCGGCCGCGCGCAGCCGCTCCCCGAGCGAGGAGGCGCCCTCGTCGTCGGAGTTCAGCACGACCGCCTCGACCCCGTCGGCCGTGGCGAAGCGCACGAAGCCGTCGAAGTAGGCCTGCGGGGTGACCCAGTTGTCGAGGTGGTCGGCCTCCACATTGGTGATGACCGCGATCCGCGTCGGGTACTGCAGGAAGGATCCGTCGGACTCGTCGGCTTCGACGACGAAGGCGTCTCCGCTGCCCAGTTGCGCGCTCTTGCCGCTGACCGCCAGCGGGGATCCGATCACATAGGAGGGGTCGGCGCCTACCTCGGTGAGCAGCACCGCAGCCATGCCGGTGGTGGTGGTCTTGCCGTGGGTGCCCGCGACGGAGATTCCGGCGTGGCCGAGCATCAGCGCCGCCAGCGCAGCGGAGCGATGCCAGATGGTCAGGCCCCGCTCGCGGGCGGCAACCAGCTCGGGGTTGTCCTCGCGAATGGCGGACGAGACCACGACCGTGCGGGCATCGCCCAGCTGGGCGTCGCAGTGCCCGACATGGGTCCGAATGCCCTGGGCCGACAGCGCCCGCAGGGCGGCCGAGTCGGACTGGTCGGAGCCGGAGACCTCGACGCCAAGATCGTGGTAGAGCTGCGCGATGCCACTCATGCCGGCACCACCGATGGCGATGAAGTGGATCGGCCCGGCCTGATTGGCGGGGAAGACCTCGACGGGTTCACGAAGCATGGGGGTGTCCTTCCGGCCTGTGCCCGGCGATTTCAAGGACGACGGATGCCAGGCGGTCGGCCGCGTCATGGGCGAAGAGGTGGCGACCGGCGCGGGACATGGCGGCCAGCTGCTCGGCGTCGTGGATGCGGCTCAGCACCTCGCGGTTCAGGCGGCTGGCGTCGAGCTCGGCGTCCGGCACCAGCACTCCCCCGCCGGCCGCGACCAACGCGTCGGCATTCCGGGCCTGTTCCCCATTGCCGTGCGGCAGCGGGACGAAGACCGACGGCAGCCCGATGGAGCCCACCTCGCAGACCGTCCCGGCACCGGAGCGGCACACCATCATGTCGGCGGCGGAATAGGCGCGGTCCATCTGGTCCACATAGGCCAGCGGCAGGTAGCCGGCACCCGTCTCGGGATGGGTCACCTGCACCATGTCGTCGGTGAAGTTCTTCGGGCCGAGGATGTGCAGCACGTGCACCCCGGCGGCCAGCAGGTCGTCGCGGGCGGCCAGCGTGGCCTGGTTGATGGAACGCGCGCCCTGCGAACCGCCGGAGACCAGCAGCAGCGGAAGGTCTGCACGCAGCCCGAACTGCTTGCGCGAGCCGTGGCGCAGAGCCTCGTCGACGCCAGTGGCCGCGAGTTGGGTGACGGCCCCGCGCATCGGCATGCCGATCGCCTCGCAGCGCGGCAAGGGCGTGTCGGGGAAAGCGGAGAAGGTGCGGGTCGCGAACCGGGCGGCCACCTTGTTCGCCAGACCGGGAACGGCATTCTGCTCGTGGATGACGACGGGGATCCGGCGGGTGCGGGCGGCCAGGTAGGCGGGCAACGCGACATAGCCGCCGAAGCCGACGACGACCTTGGCATCGCGCTCGCGCAGGATGCGGGCCGCCGTGCGCACCGAGCCAGCCAGCCGCGCGGGAACCTTGGCGAGCTCGGGGGTGGGGCGTCGCGGCAGCGGCACGGGCTCGACCAGGTCCAGCGGGTAGCCAGCGGCCGGAACCAGCCGGGTTTCCAGTCCCTTGTCGGTGCCGATGCAGCTCACGCCGGCGGCTGGCGCAGCCCGACGGATTGCGTCCGCGCTCGCCAGCATCGGGTTGATGTGTCCGGCGGTACCACCGCCGGCCAGCACGACGTCAACCATCTCTTTCCCCTGTCCCCGCACCTTGCGCCAGCAGATCGTCCGACGACACGGATCAGCGCCCGCCGTCCACAACCGTAGTCACCCGCGGCGCCGGCTCGCCACGTCGGCGCGCCAGCAGCCGACGGGCAGCGGGCTCGTTGCGGGCACAGGCAAGCAGCAGGCCGACGGCCAACAGATTGGCCAGCAGCGCCGAGCCGCCGGCCGAGAGGAAGGGCAGCGGGACACCGAGCACGGGCAGCATGCCCATGGCGACGCCGATGTTGGTCATGGCCTGGAACATCAGCCAAGCGGCGATCGCACCGGACAGGACGCGGGAGAAGGCAGAGTCGGATCGCAGGGCGATCCGGATCGCTGCGAAGCCGAGGATGAAGAAGAGGGCCAACACGATCAGGCTGCCCACCAGGCCCATCTCCTCGCCCAGCACAGCGAAGACGAAGTCGTTCTGGGCACCGTCGTAGAGGTTGCCCCACTTCTGGCGCGAGCCGCCCAGGCCGACGCCCCACCAACCACCAGATGCCAGCGCGTAGATGGCCGAGACCGGCTGCTGGGAGGCGAAGGGGTCGTCCTTGGCCAGGCCGAGGAAGGCGAAGATGCGCACCATGCGGTTGGGCGAAGTGGCGACCAGCACGGCCACACCCAGCAGACCCAGGCAGGCCAACAGGCCCAGCATCCGACCGGGCACACCCAGAATCCACAGTACGGCGAAGAAGATGGCGGCGATCACGAGGGCGGTGCCGAGGTCCTTCTCGGCGAGCACCAGGGCCAGCACGAGCCCGAAGCCGATCACCAGTGGCGACAGCTCCTTGACCCGGTCGATCACGGCTTCCTTGGCCTGCACGAAGCTCGCCGCCCACAGCACCAGCGCCAGCTTGGCGAACTCGGCGGGCTGCACGCGCAGCACCCCCAGGTTCAACCAGGATCGGTTGCCCTTGCCCGCGTCATAGCCGAGCGGGGTGAACACGGCCAACAACAACACAAGGGCCAAGGCCATCGCCACCCACCCCAGCGGCTTGAGGATCCGCTCGGGGAGGCGGGAGAGCCACCAGGCGAATGGCAGGCCGAGCACCAGGAAGATCATCTGGCGCTTGGCGAAGTAGTAGGGGTCGTCATTGGTCGCTGTGGCATAGACCGAGGAGGCCGAGAGCACCATCAAGGCGCCCAGGGCAACCAGCAGGGCGGTCGAGACCAGCACCAGGTAATAGCTGGCGAGGGGCCGGGCGAGGATCTCGCCCACCAGGTTGCGCGTCCGGGCCACCTCGGGCACGACACGCTGCCTGGTGCGGCTGCGGCCGGCGGAACTGAGGGAAGCCATGGGGAAGGTCTCCTGGTCGGGTGTGGATGGGCTCTTCGGTTGTCGCGTCACAGCTGACGAAGTCACAGTGCCCGGACGGCGGCCGCGAAGTCATCCCCCCGCGCGTCGTAGCCGGACCACATGTCCAACGAGGCGCAGCCCGGTGCCAGCAGCACCGTGTCCCCCCGCCGGGCCATCGTCGCGGCCGCTCGGACGGCCTGCGCCATGGCTCCAGTGTCCGTGTCGTCGATGACGATCACCGGCACATCGGGCGCGTGTCGGGCCAGGGCCTCGGCGACGACATGGCGGTCGACGCCCAGCAGCACCGCCCCGCGCAGCTTGGCCGCGTGGGTGGCGACCAGGTCGTCGAAGGTGGTGCCCTTGGCCTGGCCGCCGGCGATCCACACGATGTGGTCGAAGGCGCGCATGGACGAATTGGCGGCGTGCGGGTTGGTGGCCTTCGAGTCGTCCACCCAGGTCACCTCGTCGCGGGTGGCGACGGTCTGGATCCGGTGCCCGCCCAGGTTCAGGTTCCGCAGGCCGTCGCGGACGGAGGTGGCACCGACCCCGAAGGAGCGGGCCAGCGCGGCGGCGGCGAGCGCGTTCTCGATGTTGTGCGGTGCATTGGGCTGCACATCGGAAACGCTGCACAGCTCCAGCGCGGAGTCCTTGCGCTGCTCCACGAAGGCGCGGTCGACGATCAGGTCGTCCACCACGCCCAGCATGCTCATGCCGGGCATGCCGAGGGTGAAGCCGATGGCGCGGGCGCCCTCGATGACGTCGGCATCCTCGACCATCTGCTCCGTGACGACGTCCGCGACGTTGTAGACGCAGGAATGACGCACGCGCTCGAAGATCTTTGCCTTGTCGAAGGCGTAGTCGGCCATCCCGCCGCCGTGCGCGAAGCCCTCGCCCGCGTACCACTCGAGGTGGTCGGCCTCCACGTTCAGCACCGCGGCCGAGTGCATGGCCAAGGACTTGGACCAGTGCAGCTGGAAGCTGGACAGCTCCACGGCGAAGACGTCGTAGGGGGTCTCGTCCAGGACGGCTTCCATCACCGGGCGTCCGATGTTGCCCACCGCGCAGGCCTTGAGACCGGCCGCGAGCAGCATCGACTCGAGCATCTGGGTGGTGGTGGTCTTGCCATTGGTACCGGTGACGGCGAGCCACGGCACGGCGCGGTCGGGCTGCTGCAGACGCCACGCCAGTTCGACCTCGCCCCAGATCGGGATGCCGCGCGCGGCGGCCTGGGCCAACAGCGGCGCCGACGGACGCCAACCCGGGGAGGTGATGACCAGGTCGACGTCGTCGGGCAGGGTCGCGGTGGAGCCAGCGCCCAGACGGACGTCGGCATCGAGCATTTCCAGCACGGTGGCCTTTTCGGCATTGGCCGAGCCGTCGTTGTCGTCCAGGACGGTCACCTGCGCGCCAACGTCGAGCAGCCCGTCAGCGGCGGCGAAGCCGGAACGGCCAAGACCCGCGACGACGACCTTGGCCTGCGGCCACGGCGCGGTGCGGTCGGCACCCTCGATCCAGTCCAGCGTTGTACCGTCTTGCGCCATTACTGGCCCACCACCCATTGCGCGTAGAACAGGCCCAGGCCGGTCGCCACCGCCAGGCCACAGATGATCCAGAAGCGGATGACCACCGTCACCTCGGCCCACCCGAGCAACTCGAAGTGGTGGTGAATGGGGGTCATCTTGAACAGGCGCTTGCCGCCCGTGGACTTGAAGTAGCCGACCTGCAGCATCACCGAGACGGTCTCCATCACGAACAAGAAGCCGATGATGACCAGCAGCAGTTCGGTGCGGGTGCAGATCGCCAGGCCGGCCAGCGCAGCACCCAGGCTGAGCGAGCCGGTGTCGCCGAGAAAGATCTTGGCGGGCTTGGCATTCCACCACAGGAAGCCGAAGCAGGCCCCAGCGAGCGCCATCGCCACCACGGCCAGGTCGTGCGGGTCGCGCACCTCGTAGCACAGCGGGCCCTGCGTCGACTGGCGTCCGCACCACTGGTTGAACTGCCAGATGTTGAGCAGGGCATAGGCGGCGAAGACCATCGTTGCGGCACCGGATGCCAGGCCGTCCAGACCGTCGGTGAGGTTGACGGCATTGGAGGCGCCCGCGATCAGCAGGATGATCCACACGATCGCCAGCACAGCGGGCAGCGCCGCCCAGGAGATGTCACGCAGGAAGCTGATCGAGGTGGAGGCGGGGCGGATGCCGCGGTCGTTGGGGAACATCAGGGCGGCAACGCCGAAGCTGATCGCCAAGAAGGCCTGGCCGACGAGCTTCCAGCGTCCCTGCAGGCCAAGCGAACGCTGCTTGGAGATCTTCGACCAGTCGTCCATGAAGCCGAGCACGCCGTGCCCGACGAACAGGTAGAGCACCAGCAGTGCCGAGACCGAGACCTCGGTCCACGTGAACAGGTGGGCCAGGAAGTAGGAGAGCACCACCGAGATGATGATCACCAGACCACCCATCGTCGGTGTGCCGCGCTTGGTGTGGTGGGCGGTCGGGCCGTCGTCACGGATGAACTGCCCGTAGCCCTTGCGGACCAAAAAGCCGATCAGCACACGGGTGCCGAGCAGGGTGCCGATCATCGACAACCCTCCGGCCAACAAGATGTTCTTCACGCCTCAGCTCCGCTCTTGTCGGCCGTCGCGGCGCCCAGCTCGTCCGCGACCGTCTCCAGGGCCAACCCTCGTGATGCCTTGACCAGCACCACGTCTGCCGGACCCAAGGCTAGCGATCCGGACACCTCGTGCCTGGGCAGCGCGCGGGCCTCGATGCCGGCGTCTCGTGCCGCGCCGGCGATCTGTTCTGCGTACTCCCCGACCGCGACAACCTCGTCCACGCCCACCTCGGCGGCCAGCCGACCAAGCTCGGCGTGCAGGGCAGGCGCGTCGTCGCCGAGTTCCAGCATGTCGCCGAGGACGGCGATGGCACGGGCGCAGGGGTGAGTCGCACGTCGGGCCGCGGCGATGCCGCCCAGCGTGTGCAGGGCTGCCGCCATCGAGTCGGGGTTGGCGTTGTAGGCGTCGTTCAGGACGGCGGCACCGTCGGCGCGTTCGGTCAGTTCCATCCGCCAATGGGAGCGGGTGGTGGCTGCTGACAGGGCGCGCGCAACGATCTGGGGCTCGACGCCGACGGCGATCGCGGCGGCGGCAGCGGCGATGGCGTTGCTGACCTGGTGGTCGCCCAGCACCCGCAAGGAGACCTCGTGGCGTTCGATGGCGCCGTTGCGGACGACCTCAAGGGTGAAGCGGGACCGCTGCAGTGCGTCGGCGTGCACGTCGACGGCGCGGACGACCAGGTCGCAGCGGACGCCATCGGGCAGCGGCTCGTGGGGCAGCGGCTCGTGGGGTAGCGGCTCGTCGGAGCGGGTGAACCAGGCGATGCGACCCGCGGTGCGGGTGGCCATCGCGGCGACGCGGTGGTCGTCGGCGTTGAGGACGGCCCAACCCTCGGCCGGCAGGCCCTCGACGATCTCGCCCTTGGCCTGCGCGATGCCCTCGGCCGAGCCGAACTCGCCCAGGTGCGCGTGGCCGACGTTGAGCACCATGCCCACTCGCGGGGGCACGACCGAGCAGAGCCAGGCGATGTGGCCCAGGCCGCGGGCGCCCATCTCACTGACCAGGAAGCGGGTGTCGTCCTCCACGCCGCAGGCGGTGAGCGGCACGCCGATCTCGTTGTTGAAGGAACCGACCGGGCTGACCGTCGGACCGGCGGCCTCGAGCACCTGGGCCAGCAGGTCCTTGGTGGAGGTCTTGCCAGAGGAACCGGTGATCGCGATCGTGGTCAGGCCATCGGCGATGGCCTCGGCCACCACGCCACGGGCCAGCGAGGAGAGCCCGGCCACGGAGTCGTCCACGACCAGGTGGGCCAGGTCTGCGTCCGTCTCGCGCGTTCCCAGCACGGCGACGGCGCCGTTGGCACGGGCCTGCTCGGCAAAATCATGCCCGTCCACGCGCTCCCCCGCGATCGCGACGAAAAGGGCGCCCGGGGTGGCCTGACGGGCGTCGATGACGACCTTGTCGATCTCGACATCGGCGGGCCCGACGAGCCGGGCCTTGGCGTGGTGGGCCGCTTCAGCGGTGGTCAGCTTCTTCATCGGCCCTCCCCGGCCATGGTCCGGATTTCGTCCCACAGTTCGCGCACGGCGCCAGCGTCATCGAAGGGCAGCACCTCGCCGGCGATTTCCTGTCCCCGTTCGTGCCCCTTGCCCAGCACGAGCACGACGTCACCGGCACGGGCGCTGGCCAGCGCGTGCGCGATCGCCTCCCGGCGGGGGCTCACCTCGACGACCTCGGGACGTCCGACTGCGTCCTTGGCAGACTTGACCCCGGCCACCACGGCCGCGCGAATCGCCTCCGGGCTCTCGGTGCGGGGGTTGTCGTCGGTGACGACGACCAGGTCGCTACCTCTGGCCGCGGCGGCGCCCATCGGACCACGCTTGGCCCGGTCGCGGTCGCCGCCGGCACCGATCACCACGATCGTCCGGCCTCCCTCGTCTGGCTCGACCGCGTCGATCGCGGCCGAGATGGCCTGGGGCGTGTGGGCGAAGTCGACATAGCAACGGGGCGCGTCGGGGTCGTTGAGGACGAGTTCCATCCGGCCCGGCACCTGGGCGTGCCGCAGGCCCTCGATGGCGCCATCGGCGTCGATCCCGGCCTCGGTCAGCATCGCGAGCGCCATCACGGCATTGCGGACGTTGTACTCACCGGGAAGGTCAATGGTGAACTCGCGCTCACCATAGGGTCCGGCCACCTTGAGCCAGCTACCCGTTGGGGTGGCGCGCCGATCGAGGATCTGGTGGTCGCTGGGCCCAAAACCCGTGCTGACCAGTCGCGGGAGTTCTTGGCCTGCCAGTTTCTGGGCCAGCCGCAAGCCATACTCGTCGTCGGTGTTGACCACGGCGACCCGGCACCAGCGCGGGTCGAAGAGCCTCGACTTGGCCTGGAAGTAGTCCTCCATGGTCGGGTGGAAGTCGAGATGGTCGCGCCCGAGGTTGGTGAAGCCCGCGACGTCGAAGCCGACCTCGTTGACGCGCTGCAGCACCAGCGCGTGGGAGCTGACCTCCATCGCGACGGCGGAGGCGCCACGCTCCAACATCACGGCCAGCAGGGCCTGCAGGTCGGGCGACTCGGGGGTGGTAACGGTCGTCCGTGAGCTCTCGATCGGCTCCCCGTCCAGCCGGAAACCATTGGTACCGATGGTGCCGACCCGCTCCCCCGCGGCGACCAACGCGGCCTCGACGAGGAAGCAGGTGGTGGTCTTGCCGTTGGTGCCGGTCAGGCCGAACATCCGCAGCTCGTGGGTGGGCCGGCCGAAGAGAGTGGCTGCGGCCAGCGCCATCGCGGCGCGGGGGTCTTCACAGACCACCACCGGCAGGCCGGTGGCCGCGGCCCGGTCACGTCCTTCGACGTCGGTCAGGACGGCCACCGCACCCTGCGCGGCTGCTGCGCTGCTGAAGTCAGCGCCGTGGGCCTTCGTCCCGGGCAGCGCGACGTAGAGCGTCCCCGGTCCAACGGTGCGCGAGTCGAGGGTGATGTCGCCGACCTGGGGATCTGCGTCGGGGTCGGCATGGATGACGACGTCAAGACCCGTGAACAGGCTGGACAAGGCAGCGCGCGTGACGTGCGCCGGACGGAGCAGGCCGCTCACGGCTGGTAGTCCAGCGGCTCGTCCGCAGCCTCCGTCGTCGAGGGCAGCACCCCGTAGCGCGGCAGCGCCAGCTTCATGATGCTGTTGGCGACCGGGAGCGCGATCTCGGAGCCCTGGTGGCTCTTCTCCGGCTGGTCGATGACGACATAGACGAGGATCTGCGGGTCCTCGGCGGGGGCGGCCAGCGCGAAGGAGGCGGTGTAGCCGGTGTACCCTCCGCTTTTGCTGGCACGCTCGGCGGTGCCGGACTTGCCGATGGTGCGGTAGCCGTCGATGGCTCGCTGCTCGGGGTTGAGCTGGATCACGGCCTCCATCATGTCCTGCACCTGCTCGGCAGCCGCGACGGACACGACGCGGTGCGAGGCGGTGGCCGGCAACTCGACCGTTGCCCCGGTGCCATCGGTGGCCGCCTTGACCAGCGTGGGCGCGTTGTAGACACCGTCGTTGGCGATCGCGGCCACTGCTGCGGCCTCCTGGACGGCGGTCAC
>NHCFI05602__coassemble_1147_pt1 | contig 12305 bp, 13 predicted proteins | sample NHCFI05602__metabat2_high_PE_006 | metagenome-assembled genome bin NHCFI05602 | reverse complement strand
GGGGGCGGGGATGCGACAGTTGCGCGCGATGGGGACGGTCGCGGCCGGTTTGGCGGTCTTCCTGTCCACGCTGCTCTTCGGTGGCCTGTATGCCCAGCGCGGCCTCGATTCGGCGACTGCCGCCTCGGCCAGCTGGCCGATGTGGCTCGGGTTCACCGCGGGACCGCTGGTCGGGTTGCTGGTCTGGCTCGGCGTCCGCGACACAACCCCTCACGTGGCGACCACGGGCCCGACGGCGGATGCGCCCCGGGTCCGGGTGGCCCCCGGGGCACGGGTGGCCTGGACCGGCTCCACCCGCGCCGGGCGTCAGGCACTGATGGGAGCGGTCGTGGGACTGGTCCCGACCCTGGTGATCGGCGTCGTGTTCTGGACGACGGGGAACCGGAGCGCCGGCCTCCTGATGTTCCTGCTCACGGTCGTGCTGGCCGCGCTCCTCAGCAACCTGCGGTGCCGGGTGACGATCGACTCTCGTGGAGTCAGGGCCCTCGGCCTGGGCTTCGTCCCCTGGGTGCGGATCGGCCTGGACCAGATCGAGGAGGCCACGCTGGAGACCGTCTCCCCATTGGGCGACTTCGGGGGTTGGGGCTACCGCAGCAAGCTGGACGCCTCCGGTGCGTGGGGCCTGGTCACAAGTGGGGGAGAGGCGTTGGTCATCGAGCGGGCCGGCCAGCGGCCCTTCTACCTGACGGTGGACGGTGCGCGCGAGGCGGCGTCCGTGGTCAACACCCTGGTGGCGCGGACCGGGCGGTGAGCGTCCGGCTGTTGAGCGTCCGGTGTGTTGAGCGGGGTCACGGGTGGTCGCCTTGGGTCGTCGCTTCCCACCCCTGCTTGAATGGCGACATGCCGCAATCCCTGACCACGAACATCGATGACGTCGCGCTGGTCTTCGAGGGTGGCGGGATGCGGGCGGCACACACGTCCGCCGTGGTGCAGGAACTGATCGCCAACGAGCTGTGGTTCGACTGGGTCGGCGGGATCTCCGCGGGTGCCACGAACACGATCAACTACGCCAGCCGTGACGCCGCCCGCGCGGCGACCTCCTTCATCGACATGTCCGAGGACCCGAACTTCGGCAGCTGGCGCACCTGGGTGCGCGGCAAGGGCGTGTTCAACGCCGAGTACATCTACGAGCAGACCGGCGAGCCCGGCCAGGCCTTCCCGCTCGACCTCGAGACCTTCACCGCCAACCCCGCCACGGTGCGGATCGGTGCCTTCAACGCCACCACCGGCGAGTCCCGCTACTGGGACAAGGACGAGATGACGACCGTCCGCGAGATCGGGCAGCGAGCCCGGGCCAGCTCGACGATGCCCGGGCTGATGCCCTTCGTCACCATCGACGGCGAGACCTGGTGCGACGGGGCCCTCGGCCCCAGCGGCGGCATCGCCCTGGACGCGGCGATGGCCGACGGCTACGAGCGCTTCTTCGTCGTCCTCACCCGGCAGAGCGGCTACCGCAAGGCCGCACCGCGCCTGCCGCGCGCCTACGGCGCCCTCTTCCGTCGCTACCCGAAGGTGGCCGCCGCGCTGTTGCAACGGCACGAGAACTACAACCGGACGCTGGAACAGCTGGCCTCGCTGGAGGAACGGGGCCGCGCCTATGTCTACCGTCCGGAACGGATGACGATCTCGAACCAGGAGCGACGCATCGACCGGCTTCGGGCTGCCCACGCGGACGGGGTGACGCAGAGCCGCCGTGACCTGCCGGGCTGGAAGCGCTTCCTCGGACGCTGAGGCCGTGGGCCACCACAACGCTCAGCGACGGGTGGCGATCAAGACCTGCGCGTCGGGGGCGACGGCCACGTCGACCGACTCGAAGCGTTCGTCCTGCAGCCACTCGCGGCGCGTGAGGTCGCTCAGGGCGTCCATCCCCAACCCGTCCAGTCCGCCGGGGAAGTCGTCGATGATGACCAGTCCGCCGGGTTCCATCGCCGCGCACAGCGCCTCCCGGTCGACCCCCGCGGCGGTCTGCTGGTCCAGATAGAGCAACGAAAAGGGTCCGCGGGCAGCCAGGTCGCGGCATCCACCCATCAGCACCTCGACGTCGGCATCGGCGAGCGCCGCGCGAGCCAGCTCGGCCAAGGCCTCATCCCGTTCCACGGTGACGATGTGGGCATGCTCAGGAGCGCCGGTGCGCAACCAGGCGGCGGCCGCCCCGCTGCCGGTGCCCAATTCGCCCAGCGTCCCGGTGCGGGAGGCGGCAAGGGTGGCGAGCAGCCGTCCGGTCTCGTTCCGGGTGGTGTGCACATAGCCCACCGCCAGGCTGCTGCGCAGCGCCCGCTGCACCAGGTCGGGGACCTCCGTTGGACTCGTCACCACCACAGTCTGTGCACTCGTCCGAATGCTGGTGAGCCGGTCCCGCGATGTGGAACGACGTGCAGTGCCGAAGGGCGGGAGGGAGGTGGCCGATCGGCCATGATTCATCCAGCTCTCAGGCGTGGAGACCCTAGTCGGGCTAGGATTGAGGCGGAGGGGGAGGTCATGGGCGAGTTCCTGATCATCGGCGGCATCGGTGCGGTCCTGCTGCTGGTGCTGTTGGTCGTGGGGGATGTGCTGGAGGGCATCAACCACTTCGAGGTGTTCGGCGGTGAACTCTTCTCCTCCGCGGGTCTTGCCGGTTTCATCGGCGCGCTCGGCTTCGGCGGCGCGATCGCGCTGTCGCTCACCCACAGTTATCCCGTCGCGGTCGGGGCGGGCGTGGTGCTGGGTCTGCTGGTCGGATGGCTGGTCGGGTGGCTCACCCGCAAGATCAAGGACGACGAATCGCAGCCCGCCCTGCGGACCGCCTCGCTGGTTGGTCTCGGCGGCACCGTCATCTCTGACATCCCGGTGGCCGGCTACGGCGAGGTGCGCCTGTTCGCGGGCGGGCAGCCGATGAAGATCAACGCCCGCGCCGACCACCCGCTGGCGGCGGGAACCAGGGTGTGGGTCAGCGACGTCCTATCCGCAACCGCCGTCCAGGTGCAGGCGACCGACGCCCTGGAAGCCGGCCCCGAAGAGCTCCAGTAGCATCGCCGCTCGACGTCCATTTCGTCCCCCAGCTTTCGTCACCCACTTCGTCACCAGATCATCCGAAGTCGTTCCACAAGGAGAAACATGCCTTCACCGCTGCTCACCGCCATCCTCGGCCTGGTGGTGCTGTTCGTCCTGATCGGCCTACTGGTCGCCAGCCGGTACAAGGTCGCCGGGCCCAACGAGGCCTACCTGGTCACCGGTCGCAAGGGCAAGGAGGTCCGCAACCTCGAGACCGGCGTCGTGTCCACCGACCTGTCCGGCCAGAAGGTCGTGATGGGCGGCGGCGTGTTCGTCGTCCCCTTCGTGCAGCGCCTGGGAGTGCTGGACTTGTCCAGCCGTCGCATCCCGGTGCAGATCCGTGGTGCAGTCTCCGGCCAGGGCATCAAGCTCAATCTGGACGGCGTCGCCATCGTCAAGGTGGGTGGCAACGAGGACTCGATCCGCGCCGCGGCCCAGCGCTTCATGACCCAGCAGGACGAGATCGAGACCTTCACCCAGGAGACCCTCGCGGGCGCGCTGCGTTCCATCGTCGGTTCGCTGAGCGTCGAGCAGATCATCCGTGACCGTGCCGCCTTCGCCCAGCGCGTCGCGGACGAGTCGGAGGCCTCGCTGACCGGTCAGGGCCTGGTGCTGGACGCCTTCCAGATCCAGGACATCACCGACGACGGCAGCTACCTGAGCGACCTCGGACGTCCCGAGGCAGCCAAGGTGCAGCAGTACGCCGCCGTTGCCGAGGCTGCGGCCCACCAACAGGCGGAGCAGGCCCGACTCGCCGCCGAACAACAGGTCGCCATCGCGAACCGGGAGCTGCTGCTTAAGCGCGCCGAGATCAAGGCCGAGACCGATGCCGCCGTCGCCCAGGCCGCCGCCGCGGGACCGCTGGCCCAGGCCGACCGTGACCAGGCCATCCTCACCGAGCAGGAGAAGGTGGCGGTGCGCCAGGCAGCGCTGAAGGAGCGCCAGCTGGACACCGAGGTGCGCAAGCCCGCCGACGCGGAGCGCTACCGTCGCGAGACCGAGGCCGAGGCCAACAAGAATGCGGCGCTCTTCCAGGCCGAGGCTGCCAAGGCGCAGTCCATCGCCGCCGCCGAGGCCGACGCCGAGAAGGCCCGGCTGACCGGTGTCGGCGACAAGTCCCGCCGCACCGCCCTGGCCGAGGCCGAGGCGATCGAGGGTGCCAAGCGAGGCGAATCGGAGAAGGCTCGTCGTGTCGCCGAGGCGGACGCCGTCCGGGCCGAGGGCGAGGCCAAGGCCGCCGCAATCCTGGCCACCGGCCAGGCCGAGGCGGAGGCGATGAACAAGCGGGCCGACGCCTACGCCCGGTACAACGAGGCCGCCGTGCTCCAGATGCTGGTCGAGGCGCTGCCGCTGGTCGCCGAGAAGGTCGCCGCGCCGATGGCCGGCATCGACAAGCTGACGGTGATCAGCACCGATGGTGCCGGGGCCCTGCCGAAGCAGGTGACCAACAACATCGTCCAGACGATGGAACTGATCAAGAACACCACCGGTGTCGACCTGTCGAACCTGGTGAGCAAGTACGCCGATGGCTCGGCCGGCCCGTCCACGGAGGTCGTCAAGACCGACCAGCAGGTGCCCAAGGCCTGATCTCCAGCCACGAGCGTCGCGGGCCGCTCCCCACCGGGGTGCGGCCCGCGCGTCGCGTCCGGCGCGGGGGAAGGCGGGCCCTAGGCTGTCCGCGTATCCGCCCCGCAGCCGCGTCCACGGATGGCGGAGACTCGACGCCCGTTTCGTGCTGCTGATGGCCTCCGTCCGGTGGACGCTGAACGCTAGTCGCTTGGCGCCGACGTCGTTCGCCGTGGCTCCAGCGCGACCGCGTATCCCGCGAGCATCAAAGCGGCCAGGCACGAAGCGTGCGCACCCCATGGGGTATGGAATCGGGGCAACTCGTCTGAACCGAAGGGGCCAAACCCGAGCAGATCCGCGAAGGTGTACCAGTTCAGTGCCGTGATGAGCCCCCCAATTACGGCAACGATCAGCCCCTGAGTCCCCAGCCGCCGTGCCAGCACCACAGTGGTGGCCGAGAGGAGGAGCGCTACCGTCAACTCGTACTCGAGCCGAAGCCCGAGCACACCTCCCCGCGGCCACAGCACCGCACCGAGCAGCAGGGGTCCTGAGACGGTTGCGAATGCTCCCAGACAGGCCCACGCCGGACCGCGGCGAACCGTCAACTCCAGTTCCCCGGCCACGGGCAGCGCGACCACGCCGAGCAGGCCAGGAGCCAACGCCAGAACCATCTCTCGGGCCAAGCGGGGGGCGTCCGCGGCGGGCAAGTCGATCTGCTGGCTGAAGCGCAGTCCGATGCCCAACAGCAACCCCAGCCCCACAGCCCATTGGGGATAGCGGTGTAGTCGCAGGGCGGTCCTCATCGCATCTCGTAGGTGTCCAACGCACCGCTGGCGGCGAAGGGATGGAAGATCGCCACCACGGCCGCCAGCGCGAGGCCAGCCAGCAGCAGAAGGAGATGGCGTCGCTGGCGCCTGCTCCGCACATGCCACAAGGTGATGCAGGCACAGGCCAGCGCGAGCGCCAGGTTTGAGCCGCAGGTTGCCATCAGGTGGGCTGGAATGGGTCGGGCGCCGGTTACGGGTCCAGTGGCCATCTCGGTGCTCAGCAGCTCCGGATACCCCTTCCAGAAGAACACGTTCTGGAACATGAACACACCGATTGCCGTCACCGGCACCCCCCAGGGGTCTTTCCAGAACTCCCCGACCATGGCTCCCAACCACGTCGAGGCCAACAGAGCGCAGGGCCCGGTGAACAGCTGCCATGGCAATGTGAGGCCCGACGCGTCCGCGTGGCCGGCGACACAGCACAGCGACGCGATCAGCAGGGTGGCTCCCTGGACGGCGAGGCCCGACAGGAAAACCGTCCACACCATGTCGCTCCGTGAACGCAATGCCCGCGGCAGGCCGGCCACCAGATCGTCGCCAGGCGGCCGCCAAGCGCGGATTTGGAGCAGCACGACCGAGGCGGCGGACAACGGCGACAACAGAATCGTGGAGCCTGTCCAGACCGAGAGCATCCACGACCAGTCGAAGCTCCAGCCGGGCAGGTCCGACCCCGGGACGCCCTGCACGTTCAACATGGCGATTGTCTGGGTCGCCAGCATGAGGGGGAACAGCACTTTTCCGGTTGCCCGCAACCACATGCGCACCCCGACCATCACTCGTCGTCCCCCGTGTTCGCGATGATATCCAGCAGCCAGTCCTTGTCGGCCTCACGCGGCGGTGGGCCATCGTGCACGATCTGACCGTGGTCGAGCACGATGACCCGGTCGGCGAGTTCGACGACATCCTCCACCAGGTGGCTGGACAGCACCACGGTCCCAGCTCGACGGGCAGACAAGAGTTCGACCATGCGAGCGCGTTGCTTGGGGTCGAGTCCAGTGCTCGGCTCGTCCAGCAACAAGATGTCGGGGCTGCAGGCCAGCGCCTGCGCCAACCACACTCGGCGGACCATGCCTCCGGAGAGCTTTCCGATCCTCTCGTCCGCGACCTGCTCCAAGCGGACGTCCGCGAGCGCTTGGCGGGCCCGCTCGGCGGCCTCGGTGCTGGAGAAGCCCCGCATCCAAGTCAGATAGGTGACGTAGTCCGCCGCGGTTGCCCTACGTGGGGCTGAGGCCTGCTGGGGCATCCACGCGATTCGTTGCAAGGCCTCTGGTCGAGTTCGGCGCGCGTAGAGGTCCAGACCGCCCACGTGCACGGCACCCCGCCGAGGTTGGAGTGCCCCGGCCGCAACACGCATCAGCGTGGTCTTGCCTGCCCCGTTGGCGCCCACCAAGCCCAGCACGCCGCCCCCCACGCTGACCGAAATGCCTGTCAGGGCTGGTCGCCCACGCCCAAAGGCGTGGGCGACCTCCATGAGCTCAAGCTGCACCGGAGTTGGACCAGCCACTGCAAGGGTCGGTTTTCCAAGGGACGTTGATGCACGTCTTCGCTCGCGCGCTCCTTGGGCCAGCGGTTGGAGCTGAGATGTATGTGCCCATGCGGACATCCTTGTAACTGGTGACTTGCGAGTCGCCCGAACGCGTGTAGGCACTGTTCTGGGCGGACCAGTACTCGGCCGCGGTGTATCCGCCCTTCCCGTTAAGAACCTTGACCTTGACGTAAGCCACATTCCAAGCGGAGGTGAAAGACACGTAGGCGTTGCCGTAGGCATAGGCAGTCTGATCCCCGTTGCTCACGCTCTGAGTCCCGTAACTCATGGCCATCGCACTGGGCGAAATTGCCGCCAAGGATGTCAGGATCAGCCCGAATCTCACTGCTGTCCGTCGTCTCATCGTGGATCCTCCGCTTTCGAGTAGGTTCGTGAGGTCCTCTAAAGCTATGGCTGTCAACTGGATCAGGGGGGCGCGGACGTGAAGATCTGAACGAAAGTTGATCCTGCAGTGTTTATCCTGCAGGCGCACGCAGACTGTCCTGCGGACGTGTGCATCGTCGATCAGCCAAGGGTCCGACCATGGTGGGCCGGCGCAGCGCCCCCCGGGGAGCAGCGCTGGCGAGTGGAGTCAACCCAGCGAGGTCGGGGGCTCGCGTCGGCCCCCTGAGCCGGAGGCCCAGCAACATCGTCCAGACGATGGAGCTGATCAAGAACACCACGGGTGTCGACCTGTCGAACCTGGTCAGCAAGTACACCGAGGGGTCCGACACGTCGTCCACGATCGTCGAGGTGGAGCATCCCAAGTCCTAGTCTGAGGTCGTGCCCTCGACCGAGCCGCGCCCACCGTTGGGCACCGTCCTCCCGCCGCTGCGACTGACGCAGCGGGGGAGGATGGTGCTGGCGGTGGGCGCGCTGCTTCTGGCGGTGCTGCTGGCCTCGCTCATCAAGGGCTGTGGGGCGGACGCGACCACGACGGGGGTCCCGGCCAGCACGAGTCCGGCAGCGGCTGGTTCGCCGTCCGCCAGTCCGACGCCTTCGGTGTCGAGTTCAGCGGTGGCGCCCAGCGCGACGGCGTCGCGGACGTCGATCCTGGACGGCATCGTGAACAGCGGTGACAAGGGCAGCGGCGCCTGGAACCAGGCCAAGGTGGCGATCGCCACGATGCACAACGGCAAGACCACTGCGCACCGGTATGTGGTGAAGGTGGAGACCAACCTCGGGCTGGACCAGGACGCGGTGGCGCGGCAGGTGCAGTCGATCCTGGACGACGACCGCAGCTGGTCGTCCAGCACCTCGAACTCGTTTGCGCTGGTGACCGACCCCGCCAAGGCCGACCTGACGATCTACCTGGCCTCGCCGGACACCAGCCAGAAGATGTGTCGTCCACTGGACGTGCTCGAGACCTGGAGCTGCCGGCAGGGCAGCAATGTCGTCTTGAACGCCGACCGCTGGCGCTACATGACGCCCACCTACGACGACCTCTCGTTGTACCGGGCCTACATGGTCAACCACGAGGTCGGCCACTTCATAGGCCGCGACCACATCGGTTGTCCCGCCCAGGGGGCGACCGCCCCGGTGATGATGCAGCAGAGCAAGTCCCTGGGTGGCTGCACCATCAACCCCTGGCCGTCTGCTTCCGACGGTCGTTGAGCGCTGGTGTGGTCAGGAGGGGACCAGGGACAGGGCTGCCGCGCCCAGGCTGTTGTCGAGGTGGCTTGGACGAGCGCAACGGCCTTCTCGCGTTCACCGGCGATGACAGCCTCAGCGATCTTGCGGTGGTCGTCGCGGTCGCGGGTGCGGGGCTCGGCCCCCTCGGGCATGGACAGCCCGTGGCGGCGATAGCGGTCCGAGCGGACCCACACGTCGTCCAACATCCTGGTCAACGCAGCGTTGTGTGAGGCCCGGTACAGCGCCTGGTGGAAGCGGGCGTGGCGGGCCAGGGCGTCCTGGCCCCACTCGCGGTTGACGGGCAGCAGCGCGTCCACGGCGGCCGACAGTTCCGCCACGTCGGACTCCTCGCGGCGCTCCGCGGCCAACCCAGCGGCCTCGGGTTCCAGGATCCTGCGCAGCTCGAGGAGGTCACGCGCCTCGTCCAGGTCCAGGCTCGCCACCCGAGCATTGCGGCGCGAGTCGATCCGGATCCACCCCTCCCCGCTGAGGCGGCGGACCGCTTCGCGCAGGGGAGTGATGCTGACGCCCAACTGGCCCGCCACCTCGTACTGGTTCAACATGCTGCCCGCCTCCAACGTGCCGTCCAGGGTCTGCCCCCGGACGGCCTCGTAGGCAAGGAAGGCTTTGCGATGAAGATCGTCTCCGCCCACGAATCCGTCATCCCGATCAGCTCGTCCATGAGCAATGCATTCATCGACTTCTCCACGATGGATTGCTCGATCATCGCCCTCGTCAGCGACGTCGTTGTCGATGGCAAGCCCCTGGTCGGCTACGGGTTCAACTCCAACGGCCGGTACTCAGCAGGCGACATCCTGCGCCGCCGTATCCTGCCCCGCCTCCTGGAGGCACCCGAGGACGCCCTGCTCGACGAGAACGGGGAGCTGTCCCCGAGCAAGGCGTGGGACCTCATGATGCTCAACGAGAAGCCCGGCGGCCACGGTGAGCGTTCCGTTGCTGTCGGCGTCGTCGACATGGCCCTGCACGATCTGGCCGCCAAGATCGCCGACGTGCCGTTGTACCGCTGGATCAGCGACCACTACGGCGACGGCAACCCCGACGACTCGGTGTGGGTCCACGGCGCGGGCGGCTACTACGCCCCCGTGAAGACGCTGTCGGACCTGCAGGACGAGATGCGCCGATTCCTGGACGCCGGGTACGACGTCGTGAGGATGAAGGTCGGTGGCGCCTCGTTGGCGGAGGACCTGCGCCGCATCGAGGCCGTCCTCGATGTGGTGGGTGATGGTTCCCGCCTGATGGTGGACGTCAACGGCAAGTTCGACCTCGACGAGGCGTTGGCCTTCGGGCGCGCGATCGACCCGTACGGCCTGTTCTGGTACGAGGAGATCGGCGACCCGCTCGACTACGGCCTCAACGCCACCGTCGCCGAGCACTACCGCGGCCCCATCGCGACCGGCGAGAACCTGTTCTCGATGCAGGACGCCCGCAACCTGATCCGCTACGGCGGAATGCGTCCCGACCGTGACTGGCTGCAGTTCGACCCGGCCTCAGCTACGGACTCGTCGAGTACTGCCGCACCCAGGCCATGCTGGCCCAGCACGGCTGGTCCTCGCGGGGCTGCATTCCCCACGGCGGGCACCAGTTCAACCGCGCCGGCACCGTCGCCGGCGGATCTCACCGGGCGCGGGGGCCGCCGGTCGGGCCTCGCCACGGCGCTGTGGTTCCAGGTACTCGTGGCGGCCGTCCTCGGCATCGCCGTGGGTTGGCTGTTCCCATCGTTCGGGGCCGCCATGGCACCGCTGAACGACTGGTTCATCGCCCTGATCAAGATGATCGTCGTCCCGGTGGTGTTCGTCGTAATCGTCAACGGCATCGCCTCAATGGACAACCTGCGCAAGGCGGGGCGGATCGGCGTCAAGTCGATCGCCTACTTCCTAGCCCTGTCGCTGGTGTCCATGCTCATCGGGTTGCTGGCCAACGTGTTCCACCCCGGCTCGGGATTGAATGTGGACCTTGCATCGCTCTCGAGCACGGACCTACCGGAAAGTGCCACCGAGGCGCATCCCACGGTGACCAGCTTCATCTCGGGCCTGATCCCGAAGAACCTCATCGGCGCCTTCACGGGCACCAGCCTGCTCGCCGCACTGGTGGGCTCCTTGTTGTTCGGAGTCGCGCTGAACAAGGCCGGCGAGGTGGGCCGCCCGCTGGTGGCGGGGATGTACGCCCTCCAGAGCGTGGTGTTCACGGTCGTGGGGTGGGTCATGCGACTCGCGCCCCTGGGTACGTTCGGTGCCCTTGCCGCAGTGGTGGCAACCACCGGCACGCAGAGCCTGAAGGGGCTCGGATACCTCATCCTGCTGTTCTTTGCCACGTGCGTGGTCTACGTGATCGTGGTGCTCGGGGCCGTCATGAAGCTGTGCGGGCTCAGCTTGCTCGGGCTGATGCGGTTCCTCAAAGCCGAGCTGCTGATCGCCCTGAGCACCTGCTCGAGCGAGGCCGTCCTGCCCCAACTGGTCAAGCGGTTGGAAGAATTGGGGATCGGCCGTCGTGTCGTCGGCATCGTCATCCCCGCCGGCTTCTCGTTCAATCTGGACGGCTCGGCGGTATATCTGACGATGGCGTTCCTATTCCTTGCGCAGGCGACGGGCATCGACCTGACCCTCGGACAACAGCTGACCGCGGTGGCCATCATGATGCTCACCAGCAAGGGCACGGCAGGCATCGCGGGCGGGGCATTCATCGTCCTGGCCAGCACTCTGTCGGTTATCGGCATGGTGCCCGTCGCCTCCTTGGCCCTCATCGTCGGCATCGACCGCATCCTCAATGAGGGGCGCGTGTTCATCAACGTCCTGGGCAATGCCGTGGCGGCCATCGTCATCGGCAAGTGGGAGAACGACTTCGATCACGCGCGGGCGGCCTCGATCCTGTCCGGGCGGCACCAACCGGATGAGTTCGTGGCGTGATCCCCCGGCTCTGGGGCGCATCGCATGGGTCGTCAAGAGGTCGCGCAGGGTCTTGTCCACGCATTTCTCGCAAGGTAACTTGTTGCCATGGACGAGCCGATCATCGCCGCGTCGGCACTCAAGCACGGTCTTGGTGAAGAAGAGATTCTGCACGCCTATCGCACCCCGATCCGCGCGTGGGATCTCGGTGACGGGTTCACGATGATCGTGGGTGCCAATCAGGCGGCGACATCCTTGGGATCGGCTACATCCAGGGTTCCACGGCCATCGTGATCGTCCACGCGATGCGAGCCCGCGAGAAGTTCCTGAGGTGATGACGATGCCCCGTACTGTCGACGAGATTCTGGCCCACGCGGACGAGCTGGCCGCGCGTTTCGAGAACTACGAACCCAGCGAAGCCGACGAGATTGACCTGACGGCCGTCAATGCTCTGCGCGCAGCCGTGGCCGAGCAGTCTGTGGCTGAGCGGCACGTGCTGGAGGCGGTGCGCACCGCACGCAAGGCCGGCATGTCCTGGAATGCGATCGGAACGTTTTTGGGAACGTCCGGTGAGGCCGCCCGGCAGCGTTACATGGCCAAGGTTGCCTGACCCGCCTGCTGAGGCGCGCCCTGCGGTCACTCGATCCGCGGCAAATGATCGCGTCTGTCCGTGGTTCGATACGGACATGAGTTCCGTCGTCGTAGAGGTCGTGCCGAGCAGAGCCCGGAAGTGCGTCAGGGAGTTGGCGCACGAGCCGTTCGGGTGGGAGCTTGTCAAGTTTTCTGTGTAAGTGATGGTCGTCGGGGTTGGGTTACAGGTAG
>NHCFI05602__coassemble_1143_pt1 | contig 12381 bp, 13 predicted proteins | sample NHCFI05602__metabat2_high_PE_006 | metagenome-assembled genome bin NHCFI05602 | reverse complement strand
ACACCATGTGCCGGACGCCCGGCAAGGTCATGGGAGGCCACACGGGCGACGTGGCCTGTGACCAGTACCACCTCTTCCGTGACGACGTCGCGCTGATGGCCGACCTGGAAGTCGACGCCTATCGCTTCTCCATCTCCTGGAGCCGGGTCATCCCCGATGCCGTCGGGGCGCTGAACCCTGAGGGCGTCGCCTACTACCGCGCCCTGTGCGAGGAGCTGCATTCCCGCGGCATCAAGGCCGTGGCGACGCTCTACCACTGGGACCTGCCGCAGGTGCTGGAGGACCGTGGCGGCTGGACCAACCGCGAGACTGCCCATGCCTTCGCCGACTATGCCCGCGCGATGGCCACCGAACTCGGCGACGTGGTGGACATGTGGAGCACCCTGAACGAGCCCTGGTGCTCCAGCTATCTGGGCTACGCGTCCGGCGTCCACGCCCCCGGGCGAACCGACGACCTCGCTGCCCTGCAGGCGGTGCACCACCTGAACCTGGCCCACGGCCTGGGCCAGCTGGCGCTGCGCGAGGTGCTGGGGGATGACGTCCCGGTGTGTCTGACGCTGAACCTGCACGTCGTCGACCCCGCGTCCGATGCCCCCGACGACGTCGCCGCGGCGCGCAGGGTCCGCGTGGTGGGCAACGAGGCCTTCCTGGGCCCGGTGATGGACGGCGTGCTGCCAGACGAGCTGCGCGAGATCACGCGCCACATCACCGACTGGTCGTTCGTGCTGGACGGTGACCTCGAGCTCTGCCACCAGGTGCCCGACGTGCTGGGCATCAACTACTACTCGACGTCGAAGTGCCGGCAGGCGGACGCGGGGGAGCTGGCCTCATCGGGCGGACATGGGGAGACCGGATTCAGCCCGTGGGTGGGCTGTGACGATGTCACCTTCCTGCCCGTCGAGGGTCCGACCACGCAGATGGGCTGGAACATCGAACCGGACGGGTTGTACCGCCTGCTGATGGAGGTGGCGCAGCGCTACCCGGGGTTGGAGTTGATGATCACCGAGAACGGGGCCGGCTTCGATGACGAGGTGGTCGACGGACGAGTGCACGACGTCCGCCGGGTCGAGTACCTGCGCGGGCACCTCGGTGCGGTCGAGCGGGCCATCTCCGATGGGGCGAATGTCACCGGCTACTTCCTGTGGTCGCTGCTCGACAACTTCGAGTGGAGCTGGGGCTACTCCAAGACCTTCGGCATGGTGCACGTCGACTACGAGACGCAGCAGCGCACGCCCAAGGACTCCGCCTACTGGTACCGCGACCTGTCGCGCACCCATGACCTCGAGACGGTCGGCGACGCCTGGGTCGCCGTCCCCTGACGCCTTACCGACCGGTGGGCTGGCCTCAGCCGAAGCGCGCCTCGAGGCCAGCCTTGACGGCCGGCCACTCGTCCACGAGCACGGAGAACATCACCGTGTCGCGCCAGCTGCCGTCCTCGCGCGGCTGGTCGCGGCGGACGATGCCCTCGCGGACGGCGCCGAGCTTGGCGATGGCGGCCAGGCTGCGCGCGTTGAGGATGTCGGTCTGGATCTTCACCCGACCCAGCCCGCAGACCTCGAAGGCGTGCATCATCAACAGCCACTTGGCCTCTGGGTTCGCGGCGCTGCCCCAGAAGTCGGGGTGATAGATCGTCCAGCCCAGATGGGTCTGTTCGCGCTCCAGGTGGGTCTCACCGAGCGAGGAGGTGCCGACGAGTCGTCCGGCCTCACCCAGGGACGAACCCTCACCCAACCGGAGCGCGTAGGCGCGGCGTCCGCGACCCCGTCCGTCCTGTTCTGAACCGAGCCAGCGCCGCGCCATCGTCAGCGCATCGTCGGGGTCGGTGGGGCGATGGTGCATCAGGTAGCCGTGTGCATAGACCCGCTCGTCGGAGGCGATCTGCGCGAGCTCAGGCAGGTCGTCGGCGGTCAGCTCGGTGGCCACGAGGTTCGGCCCGACCAGGGGCCCGGCGGACGGAAGGGATGCGCTCATTCGGCCACGGTAACCACTGCAACAGCGGTGCCATCGACTGCGACCACGGACCGATCTTGGGGCGGGCGAAGGGGTGTCCCGGGTGGGTGCCGCTCGGCAGGTGACCCTTTATAGCGTCTCCGCCATGACAGAGCTGCGCACGGCCTTCACCGATGAGACCTCCCGTTACAAGCCGGTGGCGACGGTCTGCGTCGCCCTGGCACTGGCCTCGCTGGCAGCCGACGTCACCCTGCCCGGGGAGCTCCAGGGGCACCTGCAGGGATGGTCATTCATCCGCAAGAGCGTCACCAAGGTGCTGAACTCCGGGACGGCCTGGGCCAGCGTCGCCGTCATCGCCGGCTGGCACTCCCGCCGCTGGTGGGCCGCCTTCGTGGCCGGCATCGCTGCGGCGGCGGGCACGCTCGCCGTGTACTACATCGCGGGGGTCGTGACCGGCCTGCACCCCGGTGGGATGTCCGGCTACTGGTTCCAGGTGGCGCTGGTGCTGTGCGGTCCGCTGGGGCTGGTGGGCTGGGTGGCAGCACGCCGTGACTGGACGGGTGTGATGGCGCGGCTCGTCGTCCCGGTGGGGGCGGTGGCGGAGGCGCTGTTGATGGACCACTTCGTCCAGCCCTACCCAGGACGTCCGTGGGCGGAGCGCTGGTCTGACGTCTCGAGCGGGGTGCTGCTCGTCGCGCTCGGTGTGCTGGGCGCGGGGTGGGTGCTGGTGCGCGGCAGCCGATTGGGTGGCGACGCCGCGAGCCGGTAGAGTTTCCCATTGGCTGTCTGCACCTGTGGGCACGCCAGGCATTCGCCCTCCTGCCATGGGAGCGTCCCATGGCCGCTGAGACCAGAGGAGGTGGAGTACGCGATGCGCAAGTACGAGATCGTCGTGATCATCGATCCCGATGTTGACGAGCGCCAGGTTTCTCCGCTCGTTGAGAAGCACCTGGAGGTCATCACCAACAGTGGTGGCACCGTCGACAACACCGATGTCTGGGGCCGTCGTCGGCTCGCCTACGACATCCAGAAGAAGTCCGAAGGCATCTACGTCGTCCTGAACGTGACCGCTGAGCCGGCCGCCGTGAAGGAAATGGACCGTCTGATGACCATCGACGAGCGCATCATGCGCACCAAGGTGATCCGTCCCGACATGCGCTGAACGCCGCGGCGCCCAGCGCCGTGACGCATCAGACAACATCAGGACAACACCACCAGAGCACTCGGAGTGCCGGACCCCTCGAAACCGTCAGCGCGAGCTGGTTGAGTGAGGGGCACCACATTCCCACGTCCGACTTACGGAGACTTCCATGGCAGGCGAAACTCCCATCACGTTGATCGGCAACCTCACCGCCGATCCCGAGCTGCGTTTCACCCCTTCGGGTGCCGCCGTCGCGTCCTTCACGGTCGCCTCGACGCCTCGTACCTTCGATCGCCAGAGCAATGAGTGGCGTGACGGGGAGGCCATGTTCCTCAACTGTTCGGTGTGGCGCCAGGCCGCCGAGCACGTCGCCGAGTCCCTCACCAAGGGCATGCGGGTGATCGTGAACGGTCGGCTGAAGTCGCGCAGCTACGAAACCCGCGAGGGCGAGAAGCGCACCGTCTTCGAGGTTGAGGTCGACGAGGTCGGTCCCTCCCTGCGCTACGCCACTGCCAAGGTCACCCGGACGTCCTCGTCCGGTGGCGGTCAGGGCGGCGGCTGGCAGCAGCAGGGTGGTCAGGGCGGGAACACCGGCGGCGGTGGCTGGGGCAACCAGCCCAGCGGCGGCGGCAACTCCGGCGGCGGCGGTTGGTCGCAGTCGGCTCCGTCCAGCCAGGGTGACAACCGTGGCGGTGGCGTCGACCCCTGGGCCCAGGCCCAGTCGGACGAGCCCCCCTTCTGATCGGTGGCGGGCGGCAACGTCCGCGTCACTCAGTAACGAAACAACCACGCCCCGGGTAGCCAGACCGGGGCAGGCACATTCCGGCGAGAGCCGGGCTCACGAAGGAGCACCACAATGGCCGGTCCACAGCGCAAGCCTGTGAACAAGAAGAAGATCGTTCCGATGAAGTCGGTTCGCATCGACAACGTCGACTACAAGGACGCCGCGACCCTGCGGAAGTTCATCTCGGAGCGCGGGAAGATCCGTGCGCGCCGTGTCACGGGCCTCTCGGTCCAGGACCAGCGCAAGGTCGCCATGGCGATCAAGAACGCTCGCGAGCTCGCCCTGCTGCCCTACGCGTCCACCGCGCGCTGAGAATAGGAGTCTGACTGATGAAGCTCATTCTCACCGCACCCGTTGACAAGCTCGGCGTTGCCGGCGACATCGTTGAGGTCAAGGACGGCTACGGCCGCAACTTCCTGCTGCCCACCGGCAAGGCGATCCGCTGGAGCCGTGGCACCGAGAAGCAGGTCGAGGGCATCCAGCGTGCCCGCGACGCCAAGGCCGTCCGCGGTCTCGAGCACGCCCAGGAGCTGCGCTCGCAGCTCGAGGGCCTGGCTGTCGAGCTGGCCGCCCGCGCCGGTGACGAGGGCAAGCTCTTCGGCGCGGTCACCCCCGCCGACATTGCCGTTGCCATCAAGAAGGCCGGTGGCCCCGCCGTCGACAAGCGCGCCGTCTCGATCGCGAAGCCGATCAAGACCACGGGTTCGCACAACGTCGCCGTCAAGCTGCACGACGCCGTCAGCGTCCACCTCCCGGTGAACGTCGTCGCCGCCAAGTGACCAACTGATACCCGTCATGCACTGACACAGGCACACCGAAGGCCCGGGACGATTCGTCGTCCCGGGCCTTCGTCTGTCTGGAGCTCCAGACTGGGTGGCGAAACTGCTGCGTACGGCAGCAGATCCACCCAGTCCGGCCGGGATCAGCGCAGGGACTGCATGACCTCGCGCATCAGGGCGGCCGTCCCCGAGGGGGTCCGACCCACCTGCACTCCAGCGGCCTCCAGCGCCTCCTTCTTCGCTGCGGCAGTGCCTGCGGAGCCGGACACGATGGCGCCGGCGTGGCCCATCGTCTTGCCCTCGGGAGCGGTGAAGCCCGCGACGTATCCGACCACGGGCTTGGTGACGTGCTCGTGGATGTAGTCCGCGGCGCGCTCCTCGGCGTCGCCGCCGATCTCGCCGATCATCACGATCGCATCGGTCTCCGGGTCATTCTGGAAGGCCTGCAGGCAGTCGATGTGCGTGGTGCCGACGATCGGGTCGCCTCCGATGCCCACCGCGGTGCTGAAGCCGAAGTCCCGCAGCTCGTACATCATCTGGTAGGTCAGGGTGCCCGACTTCGACACCAGGCCAATCCGCCCTGGCCCGGCGATCGTGGCCGGGATGATGCCGGCATTCGACCTGCCGGGGGAGATCAGGCCGGGGCAGTTCGGGCCGATCAGCCGGGTCTGGGTATCGCGGATGGCGGCGTAGAACTCGGCGGTGTCACCGACCGGGATCCCCTCGGTGATGCACACGACGAGCTCCATCTGCGCGTCCACGGCCTCCAGGACGGCTTCCTTCGCGTACCTCGCCGGGACGAAGACCACCGAGACATTGGCGCCGGTGGCGTCCTTCGCCTCGTGCACCGAGCCGAAGACCGGCATCGGGTTCTCCTCGAAACGTACCGACTCGCCGCCCTTGCCAGGGGTGACGCCGCCGACGATGCGCGAGCCGGACATCAACATTCGCTGGGTGTGCTTGCGGCCCTCGGAGCCCGTCATGCCCTGGACGATGATGCGGGACTGGTGGTCAAGGAAGATCGACATCTGCTGCTCCTCAGGCTTCCGAAGGGGTGGACGATGCGAGTTCGGCGGCCTTGCGCGCGGCGTCGTCCATGGTGTCGACCACGGTGACCAGCGGATGGGCGTACTCGGCCAGGATGTGGCGCCCGACCTCCACCGAGTTGCCGTCCAGGCGGACGACCAGGGGCTTGGTGGCCCTGTCGCCCAAGGTTTCCAGGGCTGCGACGATGCCGTTGGCGACCTCATTGCAGGCGGTGATGCCGCCGAAGACGTTCACGAAGACCGAGCGCACCTGCTCGTCGGACAAGATGATGTCCAGCCCGTTGGCCATCACCTCGGAGCTGGCGCCGCCGCCGATGTCGAGGAAGTTCGCGGGCTTCGGCTGGCCGGGCAGGTCCTCACCCGCGGCCGCGACGACGTCCAGGGTGCTCATCACGAGCCCAGCCCCGTTGCCGATCACGCCGACCTGGCCGTCCAGCTTCACGTAGTTCAGGTCCTTGGCCTTGGCGCGCAGCTCCAGCGGGTCGGTCGACTCGAGGTCCACCAGCTGCTCGTGGTCGGGGTGGCGGAAGCCCGCGTTCTCGTCCAGCGTCACCTTGCCGTCGAGGGCGAGGATCTTGCCGTCGGCAGTCTTGACCAAGGGGTTCACCTCGACCAGTGTCGCGTCCTCGTCGTGGTAGGTCTGCCAGAGCTTCTTCAACACCGGCGCGATCTTCACCGCGTCCCGAGTGCCAAAGCCGGCGGTCTCGAGGATCTCGCCGGCCTTGTCGTCGTCGATGCCGACCAGCGGGTCGACCTCCACCCGGGCCAGCGCGTCCGGACGCTCGACGGCCAGCTGCTCGATGTCCATCCCGCCCTCCTTTGAGCACATGGCCAGGTAGTTGCGGGAGGCGCGGTCGAGCAGCAACGAGAAGTAGTACTCCTCGGCGATGTCGGCGCCCTCGGCGACCATCACCCTGCGCACGACGTGGCCCTTGATGTCGAGCCCGAGGATCTCGCGCGCCTTCTCGGTGGCCTCCTGCGGCGAGCGGGCGATCTTGACGCCGCCCGCCTTTCCGCGTCCGCCGGTCTTGACCTGCGCCTTGACCACGACGACGTCGGTGCCCAGCTGGGCCGCTGCCTCGCCGGCCCGCTCGGGGGTCGTGGCGGTGATGCCGCGCAACACGGGGATGCCGTGGCGTTCGAAGAGGTCTCGGGCTTGGTACTCGTAGAGGTCCACAGGTGGCTCCGTGTCGTCGGGAGGGGTCGGCTTTGACCGGATGTGACAGTAGCAACACATCGAACCCCCCTGTAAGTCGGTGTTTGCCCGACACGAGCACGGGATGTCGGCCCAGGCGACGTTCGGGCTGTCCTACCGCTACGCGACGTGCTACTGTATTAAGCACCTAGTACAGCGATACAATATGAAGCCCGAAGGGCGAGGGGGTGCCAGTGGCGATCGACTTCGACCCGGCCAAGCCGATCTGGATGCAGTTGGTCGCGGAGTTCTCGCGGCGGATCGTCGTCGGCGAGTGGGGGGCGGGCGACCGGATGCCCGGTGTGCGCGAGCTGGCCGCAGAACTCGGCGTCAACCCCAACACCGTCCAGCGAGCGCTGGCCGAGATGGAACGCGACGGGCTCTGCCGGTCGGAGCGCACCAGTGGACGTTTCGTCACCGACGACCAGACGCTCATCACCCGGCTGCGTACACAACAGGCCGTCGCATATGCGGACGTCTACGCGGCCAGCCTCAAGGGCCTGCGGCTCGACCTGGCCCAAGCCACCCAGTTGTTGAACTCTCGATGGAGGGAACAGGAATGACCACATCCACCGTCCAGGTCGGACGACTTGGTGCGCCGAACACGAACCCGATCGAGGTGCGCGGGCTGACCAAGCGCTTCGGCGCGACCGTCGCGCTCGACGGCCTGGACCTGTCGCTGGCAGGCGGGCAGGTCGTCGGCCTGCTGGGGGAGAATGGCTGCGGCAAGACCACCTTGATGAAGATCCTCGTGGGCGTGATGGCCGGATGGACCGGAGACGTCCGCGTCGCGGGACATGTTCCCGGACCCGAGGCGAAGGCGCATCTGGCCTACCTCCCGGACGCCGACTACCTGCCCGGTGGGCGGCCGGTGCGCCACAGCGTCGACCTCTACGACGACTTCTTCGCCGACTTTGACCGGGACAAGGCGCTCGACCTGATTGGGTACTTCGGGCTGGACCCCCACCGCACGCCCCGCGAGATGAGCAAGGGCATGCGGGAGAAGCTGCAGATCGCCCTGACGCTGGCCCGCGACGCCCAGGTGGTGCTGCTGGACGAGCCCATCTCAGGCGTCGACCCGACCGCGCGCGACGCGATCCTGTCCGGTGTGATGCGCGGGCTGGGGGACAGGTCACTCGTGCTGATCGCCACCCACCTGGTTCATGACCTCGAGCCCCTGCTCGACCAGGTGGTCATGATGCGCCACGGCCGAGTGCTGTTGACCGGCCAGGTCGACGACCTGCGCGCGGAGCACCAGCTGAGCATCGACCACCTCTTCCGAAAGGTCTACCAATGATCACCACGTTGTTGAAGCACGAGTTCGGGCGTACCCGCGGCCTGCTCGCCGCGCTCTTCGGGATCCATCTGCTGGTTGCCGTCGGTGGTTGGGCGATGGCGATGACCGGGCTGCCTGGCCTTGAGCTGGTCGGCCAGATCTGCGCGGTGGTCGCCGCCGCGACACTGGTGCCCGTCACGATGCTGGCGCTGGGCGCGGAGCACTGGCGGTCCAGCTTCTCCGAGCGCGGCTACCTGGTGCAGTCGCTACCAATCCGCGGACGAACCCAGCTCGCGGCCAAGGTCGCGCACGGCTACTTCTGGACGCTGGTGGCATCCATGGTGACGCTGCTGTTGGCCGTGCTCGCATCCCTGACCGTGGCGCGCATCGCGGGTTCCCCGGCATCGGCTGTCTTCGATGAGATCGGTGCGATGTGGCGTCGCCTGCGCTCGGAGGTGCCGGGCTGGGTGCTGGTGGGCGCCCTGGCGTCGCTGCTGGTGATCCTGCTCGGCTACGTGGCGATGATCTGGTTCGCCGCCGCGGTGGGCAGCGAGGGCCGGATGTCTGGTACCGGCTGGGGGCCCTTCGTCGTCTACGCGGTGCTGTACATGCTCGTCCAGGCACTGATGACGGTGGCGATGCTGGTGATCCCGTTCGGCATGGAGATGGACGGGGCCAATGCCTTCGACGTCCACGTCGTCAACGTCGTCGAGCTGATGCGTGCCGATGTGCAGAATGTGCTGCCGCTGGGGTTCCTGCCGGTGCTGGTGCTGCTGCCGGTCGTGCTGCTCTGGCGCACGGCGGTCTCCTGGAACAAGAAGGTCTCGCTGCCCTGAGGTCGGGTGGTGAGTGACCCAATCAGTCCCCGTCGGCGCGGATCAGTCCCCGTCGACGGGGACTGATCTGTCCCTTGGGGGATTGGTCGCGCCGGTGTGGGGTGGAGCTGGCCGGAGGGATCCCTCCACAGGCTCGGGGAACCTGGGCTAGGGGACCGCTCAGGCGGAACGTTCGGCCAAGGGCTCGTAGGTGCGCAGGCGCAGGCTGTTCGAAACCACCAGGATCGAGCTCATGGCCATCGCTGCGGCGGCGATCAGGGGGTTGAGCAGGCCGGCGGCCGCGATCGGGATGGCGGCGATGTTGTAGCCGAAGGCCCAGACCAGGTTCATCTTGATGGTCCGCAGGGTGTTCCGGCTCAGGTGCACGGCGTCGACCACGGCCCGCAGGTCGTCGCGGACGACGATCAGGTCGGCCGACTTCATGGCGATGTCGGTTCCGCGTCCCATCGCGATGCCCAGGTTGGCCGTGGCGAGGGCGGCGGAGTCGTTGATGCCGTCACCGACCATCGCGACGCAGCGTCCCTGCTCGCGCAGGGCGTCGACCGCGGCCGACTTCTCGTCCGGGAGCACCCGGGCGCGGACCTCATCGATACCCAGCTCGGCTGCCACCGCGTCGGCCGCGCGTTGGGAGTCACCGGTCAGCAGCACGGTCCGCAGGCCCAGCTCGCGCAGGGCGTCGATGGCGGCCTTCGCGGATCCCTTCACCTGGTCGGCGACCCGCACCACGCCCAGCACCTCCTGGTCGCGGCGGACGACGACACCGACGGCCCCAGCAGCCTCGGCGGCCTCCAGTGCGGCGGTGGCCTGCTCGGGAAGCTCGTCGCCCACCGTGGGGAGGCTGCCGAGCTCGACGCGTCCAATCGTGTGCTCGACCCCGTCGACCTTGGCCCGTGCACCCCAGCCGGGCAGGGCGGCGAAGTCGGTCACGGCACCGGTGGCCCGACCGGCGGTGGTGGGCAGGTCGGCGGCCAGCCGGACGATCGCGGCGGCGATCGGGTGCTCCGAGTGCGACTCGATGGCGGCAGCGGGCAGCAGCACGTCCGCGGGGGAGTGGCCGGGCATGGGGATGACGTCGGTGACGGTCATCACGCCGGTGGTCAGGGTGCCGGTCTTGTCGAGGACGACGGTGTCGACGCGTCCGCTGGTCTCCAGCGCGTCCTGGCCCTTGACCAGGATGCCGATCTGGCCGGCGCGTCCCACGCCCACCATCAGGGCGGTCGGAGTGGCCAGGCCGAGCGCGCAGGGGCAGGCGATGATCAGCACGGCAACGGCGATCGAGATCGCCCGCGCCGACGATCCGGAGGCGATGAACCAGCCGATCCCCACCAGGATCGCGAGCACGATCACAGCAGGGACGAAGTACTGGGTGACGCGGTCGGCGAGCTTCTGGACGCGTGACTTGCGGCGCTGCGCCTCGTCGGCGATCGCTGCCATCTGCGCCAGCCGCGTGCGGGCACCCACGGCCTCGGCGAGCACGACGAGTCGTCCGGTCAGGTTGGTGGTGCCGCCCAGCACCGCGTCCCCGGTGGAGACCTCGGCGGGCACGGACTCACCGGTCATCGCGGAGGTGTCGATGGTCGACGCACCCTGGGTGATCGTGCCGTCCGCGACGAAGCGCTCCCCGGGCAGCACGACATAGCTCTCACCCGACGCCAGTGCCTCGGCGGGGACCGTCTCGGTGGAGCCGTCCGGCAGCATTCGTCGGACCTCCTTGACGGCCAGGTTTCCCAGCGCGTGCAGCACTTCGCCGGCCTGGCGTCGGGCGCGGGACTCGAAGTAGCGTCCGGCCAGCTGGAAGGTGACCATGCCAGCGGCGACGTCGAGGTAGATCGCGTCCGCCCCGGCCGGGGTGCGCCCAAAACCGAGCCAGTAGCCGGCATCGCGGGAGGGGAAGAAGAGGGTCCACAGGGCCCAGCCGAAGCTGACGGTGGCGCCCAGCGAGATGAGGGTGTCCATGCTGAGCGAGCGGTGCTTGAGCCCGCGCCAGGTGGCGCGGTGGAAGGGCCACGCGCACCAGGTGACGATCGGCACCGCCAGCAGCACGCAGAACAGCTGCCAGTACGGGAAACGCCACCCGGGCACCAGCGCCAGCAGGATCGTGATGTCGCACAGGGGGACGGTGATCAGGCTCGCGACGGCCAGCCGGCGGCGCAGCGAGGTGGAACGTTCCTCGGCGGCGCGCTGGGTCCAGGTGTCGTCCTCGTCATCGTGGACGATCGCACCATAGCCCGCCTTCTCGACGGTGCTGATCGCGAGCTCGGCCTGGTCGGGCCCGAGCCCCTGGACGAGCGCGCGTTCCGTGGCAAGGTTGACCATCGCGGTCACCCCGTCGAGCTTGTTGAGCTTGCGTTCGATGCGATTCGCGCAGGCTGCGCAGGTCATGCCGCTGATGTCCAACTCGAGCTGGGGCACCGCCCTGGCTGTGTCGGTCATGGGAACAGCCTAGTTGAGTCGCTCAGGCGCCCTGTCCGGAAGTGCCGGGATGGCCCCGGTGGGCGGCCCACTCGCTTTCGAGGATCGACATCAAGTGTGAGTCGATCCACTCGCCGTCGAAGAACAGCTCGTCCCGGACGGTGCCCTCGTGCACGAAACCGACCTTCTCGTAGGCGCGGCGAGCGCGTGGGTTGAAGTCGAAGACGTCGAGGCGAACACGGTGCAGCCCCACCTGATCGAAGCCATAACCGACGATCAGCCGGCAGGCCTCCGTGCCCAGGCCGCGGCCGCGACCCGCGGGCCCGACCAGGGTCCGGAAGTTCATCGAACGGTTTGGGGCTTCCAGCTCGTTGAGCACCACCTCGCCGACGAGTTCGCCGGTGGCGGCGTCGACCACGGCCAGGTCCAGCCGGTCGGTCTGGGCCTGCCGGGTGCCATACCACTCGCGTGCCACCTGCAGGTCGACGGGAGTGTGGGCGGACGAGGAGTTGGCGCTCCCGGTCAGGCGGACGACCTCGGGGTCGGCCATGATCTGGGCCATTGCCTCGGCGTCGTCCGCGGTGAACGGCCGTAGGACGACGAGCTCACCGACCAAGGTCGGGTTGGCGGCCAGGGCTTCGGGGACGAATCGTCCGGGCAAGGGCTTGGTCACGGGGTCTCCAGTTCGGCGAGGCGGGCGCGGGCCTGTTCGGCGGCCCGGGCTGCATCCTCGGCCTCGGCGCGGGCGCTCGTCACCTGGTTTTCGGTCTCCTCAGCGACCCGCTGGGCCTGGGTGAGCTCGGCCTCGGCCCGGGTCTGGGCGGCCTCGGCCTCGGCTAGTTCGTCCTCGCCCTGTTCCAGCGCGGCCTGCGCCCGGGCGAGGGCTTCGCGCAGTTCCTCGACCTGATCGCGCGCCTGGCCGGTGCGGCTCCTGGCGTCCTCGGTGTGCGCCTCGACCTGGG
>NHCFI05602__coassemble_1131_pt1 | contig 12652 bp, 9 predicted proteins | sample NHCFI05602__metabat2_high_PE_006 | metagenome-assembled genome bin NHCFI05602 | reverse complement strand
CACGCCGGGGTCCCGGTGTTCAACGGTCTGACCAACGAGTGGCACCCAACCCAGATGCTGGCCGACCAGCTGACGATGCGCGAGCAGAGCCCGAAGCCGCTCGAGCAGGTCGCGCACGCCTACCTCGGTGACGCCCGATACAACATGGGCAACTCCTGCCTCGTCTCGGGCGCTTTGGTCGGGATGGACATCAGGATCGTCGCGCCGGCCAAGTACCAGCCGGAGGCCTCGGTGGTCGAGGCGGCCCAAGCGCTGGCCGCGGTCTCGGGAGCACGGATCACCATCACCGACGACGTCACGGCTGGCGTCGCGGGCTGTGACTTCGTCTCCACCGACGTGTGGGTGTCGATGGGTGAGCCGAAGAAGGTCTGGTCCGAGCGGGTTGCCGACCTCAAGCCCTATCAGGTGAACGCGTCCGTGCTCGCCGCGACCGGGAACCCCGACGTCAAGTTCCTGCACTGCCTGCCCGCTTTCCACGACCGAAACACCACCGTGGGCGAGAGCATCTTCGCCGACTTCGGCCTGGACGGCGTGGAGGTCACCGACGAGGTCTTCGAGGGCCCCGCGTCGGTCGTCTTCGATCAGGCCGAGAACCGGATGCACACCATCAAGGCGGTCCTGGTCGACTGCCTCGCCTGAGCTGCTGAAAACCGGACGAATCAGGCCCTTTGAACGGTCGAATCGCCGATACATGCCGCTGGCGTCCGGTTTTCAGCGGAACACCCGGCGGCGATGGTCCCGGCGGGCCATCGCCGAGCGGATGTCGGCCTCGGCCGAGTCCCAGTCGTGGATTACCTGCTCGAAGGTGAGCCGGATTGGTACGTAGCCGCGTGCACGGAGCCGACGGTCGCGCAGGCGATCAGCCTGGTAGGCCGACGCGGACGTGTGGTGCTGGACGCTGTCCACCTCGATGACGAGCGAGTCGCCGATCAGCAGGTCCACCCGCCCCACGCCGTCGATCTGGGTCTGGGTTTGCACGGTGATCCCCAGCGCACGCAGCCGAAGGCGCACCAGGGTCTCGGTTCCCGATTCGGCACGGTCCATCATGTCCACGAGCCTGCGAACACGAACGGGAGCGTTGGCGAAGAGCAGCGCCACCTGTTCAGGATGCATGAGCCCATGGTCGACAACCGAGTCGAGTGCCGCGACGAACTCCTCTCCGGCGAGGCAGCTGGATGCGGTCACCAGGGCAGTTCCCAGGTCGTCGATCGGGGCTCTGGGTACTTGACGGGAAGCGGGGCAGCGGCAGACGGTGGCTCCCGGAGGAACACGCTTCAAGCCGTCCCTCGGTGCGCGGACGTGCCAGCGACGGTCCAGCACCCAGACCCCATACCAGCGCAGGGCGGACGCGCAGCCAAGAGTCCCGCCGGCAGCCACCGCCTGTGCCACCCGTTCGTCCGCCTGGGGGAGCGCGAACCAACCCGGACGCAGGCGGCGAAGATCACCGGTCCGCGTCCGGCGCCTGATGTCTGTATCGGTGTCGCCCCACGCGATCAGCTGCCTGCGGCTGACCACCCCAGCCCCTCTGATGTCGAAACTCACACCAATACCAATAGGAATCCCGAGGCTTCCTCTGCCACCGTTGGCCGAGCCTTGTGGACAACTCTTCCAAGACCTGCTGGCTGTGGAACCAAGATGCTGCCGAGAATCGGACGTCAGCGTGACCGTTCCGCGTCTGGATCGTGCAAACCTGCCGTTTCGTCCGATTCTCAGCAGCAGGTGGCTGGTCGGTCAGCTGAAGAAGCTGCCGATCGTCCCACCGACGCCGTCACCGTTGGGGGTGGCGATCACGTTCTCGCAGGGCTGGACGACCACGTGACCCTGGCCCCGGAAGGCCATCTGCAGCATCTCGCCGGTGCCGCCCCTGACCATGGACTTCAAACCACCCGTGTCGACCTTGATGTCCATCTGCACGCCATCGGTCCACATCACCACGGCCTGGGCGTCCGCGAAGGTGGGTGCCTGCGCCACGTCAAGCGCCACCGGCTCACCCTTGGTGGTGATCGCGACGAAGCCCGTTCCGGAGAGCACCACGTTGTAGAGTCCGCCGGTCATCATGGCTCCGCGCGCCTGGATCCGCTTCACGTCCCAGGAGATCGACTGGCTGAAGGCAAGTACATTGCCGCCATTGACGCTGATGGTGTCGTTCTCCAGGTACATGATCTGGACGTCCGCCGCTTCGTCGGCGAGGAAGAGCTCGCCGCTTCCCGAGGCCTGCATCAGGTTCACGCCCTCGCCGGTGACGGCCTGCTTGAACAGCTTGCCCAGACCACCGGCGCCCTTGTTCATGAACTGCACCTGCCCCTGGTAGGCCACCATCGAGCCCTGCCGCGCCCACACCGGGCCCTGCGACATCTCGACCTTCAGCATCTTCTTGCTCTGCAGAGAGAACTGGTGCTTGGACTCCTTCTCGGCGTAGTCCTCGAACAGCGGTCCGTACAGCGGCATGGCGTGGCCTCCCGGTCATCGGCGCCCCTCATCGGGCGCACACCCCCAGACTATGAAGAACCGGGTCATCGTGCCGCCACCTCCCCCACCCCCCTGTGGGGGAGGACGAACCCAACCGGTGCTGCATAGCGTGGCATCCCATGAAGGCACTCACCTGGCACGGCATCGAGGACGTTCGCATCACCGAGGTCCCCGACCCACACATCCAAGAGCCCACCGACGCGATCGTCCGCGTGACGTCGACCGCGATCTGCGGCTCCGATCTGCACCTGTACAAGGTGCTTGCGCCCTTCCTGTCCCCTGGCGACGTGCTCGGGCACGAGTTCATGGGCATCGTCGAGGAGGTCGGCTCCGGCGTCGGGAACCTGGTGCCCGGCGACCGCGTCGTCGTTCCCTTCACCATCTCCTGCGGCCACTGCTGGATGTGCCAACGTGGCTTGTTTGCGGCGTGCGAGACCACCCAGGTGCGCGAGCAGGGCATGGGCGCCGCGCTGTTCGGCTACACCAAGCTCTACGGGCAGGTGCCCGGTGGCCAGGCCGAGCTCGTGCGCGTTCCGCACGCCGACTTCGGCCCGGTGAAGCTACCCCATGACGGGCACCCGGACGAGCGCTACCTCTACCTCTCCGACATCCTCCCGACGGCCTGGCAGGGTGTCGACTACGCCGACGTCCCCGAGGGCGGATCGCTGGTGGTCGTCGGCCTCGGTCCGGTGGGCCAATTGGCGGTCCGCTCGGCAAAGCTGCGCGGCATCGAGCAGGTGATCGCCCTCGACCTGGTCGGCGACCGCCTGCGCAAGGCCGAGGCTGTTGGTGCGACCACCATCGACATCTCCAAGACCAAGGACCTGAAGAAGGCCGTCCTCGATCTGACCGACGGGCGCGGCGCTGATGGGGTGATGGACGCGGTCGGTATGGAGGCCCACGGCAACCCGGTCGCCGAGAGGGTGATCGGAGTCACCTCGAAGCTGCCCAAGCCGGTGGCGCGAGCCGCGATCGAGAATGTCGGCATCGATCGGCTGGCGGCGCTGCACACGTCCATCGATCTGGTCCGTCGCGGCGGGACCGTCTCGATCAGCGGTGTCTACGGCGGCGCGGCCGACCCCATGCCCATGATGACGATGTTCGACAAGGGCATCACGGTGCGGATGGGCCAGTGCCACGTCAAGCGCTGGACCGACGAGCTGTTCGAGATCGCGAACCGCCCGGACGACGAACTCGGGCTCGAGACCTTGGCCACGCACCGCCTGCCGCTCGAGGCGGCACCCGAGGCCTACAAGACCTTCCAGACCAAGCAGGACGAGTGCCTCAAGGTGGTGCTCAAGCCCTGACCCGTGGCGAGGGGGGCCCCACCGGCCAGCCCCCTCGTTTCAGCATCCCTTCGATCAGTCGTCCCCTCGATCAGTCGTCCTCGCCCAGCCCACGGGCCACCAGCGCGTCGCCCGTGCGCTGGGCGTAGGCGACGGCCCCGATCACGACCGGGGTGAGGTTCGCGAACCAGTTGCGCTCCAGCCCCCGCGCCCGGGCGGCGGTGCGGACGTCGGACGACAGCGACACCAGGTAGGGGATCGAGCGCAGCACCAGCGCCACCGACAGCCCGAAGCGCTCGGAGTTGAAACCGACGCGGTCCAGCGGGCGGGCGGCCGTGACCAGCGCGTCCACCAGCACCGGGGCGGGAGTGGTGAGGGTCAGCAGCCGGCTCAGGTAGATGCAGGCGACGATCATGGCGATGTTCATCACGCCGTCGAGCGGACGTCCGACGAAGATGTTCCACGCCATCAGGATCGCCACCAGGATCCAGATCCCGCCGCCCAGGCCGAGCGCGCGGCCCAACGGCAGCCGGGTCAGCATCAACAGCGCCACCGAGCAGGCCAGCAGCACCAGCGAGGCGATCCACGAGCGGGTGAAGAAGGCCGGGATCGTACCCGCCAGAACCAGCAGGTACTTGGCTCCCACGGGCAACCGGTGGATCACGGAATGCCCCGGAATGTAGGCGCCGAAGAGCTGGTCATGCGCGCTCATGCGCCCATCAGCCCCCGATAGTGGGCGACCGCCTCGGGAGCGCCGTCGTCGAAGACGAGCCGTCCCTCGTCGATGACCAAACCGCGATCACAGGCGGCGGCCAGCTCCAGATCATGCGTCGCGATGACGACCTGCTGTTCCAGCGACATCAGCGCTCTGGTGACTTCGCCCCGGTTGCGCAGGTCCAGCAGCGTGGTGGGCTCATCCGCTACGACGACGGATGGCTCGACAGCCAAGACGGTGGTGAGGGACACCAGTTGACGTTCCCCACCGGAGAGGTCGTAGATGGAACGGTCAGCTAACTCACCCAGCCCACGCTCGGTGAGCAGCCCAACGGCCTGGGCGCGCCGCTCATTGCGTCCCTTGACGTGCTTGCGCAGGCTCAACTCGATGTCGTCCGCGGGCGTCGACATCACCAGCTGGCTCAGCGGGTCGGTGAAGACGAAACCGACGTGGGCCCGCGCCTTCTTCGGCTCGCGTCCGACGTCGATCCCGTCCACCAGCACCTGCCCGGACGAGGCCTCGACCAGCCCGTTCAGCAGCCGCAACAGCGTCGACTTGCCCGAGCCATTGGCGCCGAGCACGGCGACGCGCTGCTCGGGCAGGGTGACGGTCACGTCGCTGAGCAAGCGCTTGGTGGCTTGGCGTCCGCCCTCGCCCCAGACGGGGACATCGACACTGACCGCCCTGAACTCGATCAACGGTTGGTCACGCTCACGCTGGAACGGCCCAGGCTCAACCACGGGAAGGCGCGGTGCACGGCCAGAGCGACCAGCGCGGCGACGACGGTCTTGACCAGGTCGCCGGGCCAGTACAGGCGGTCGGCCTTGACGGCGGCGCCGAAGCTCATGTTGGCGATGTTCAAGTCCATGCCGACGATGCCCATCGGGTGCACGACCAGGATCGATCCGATGATGCCGGCCAGGAAGAGCGCGATGGCTGCCCGGACGGGGTTCCCAGCGCGCCCGCGGCGCAGGTAGGCGTAGGCCAGGACGCCGACGACCAGGGCGTAGATCGGGAACGAGAGCAGGTAGCCGGCTGAACCCCTGCGCAGCACCGACAGGCCTGCGGCGCCCTGGGCGAATACAGGCAGGCCAGCGAAGCCGATGACCAGGTAGAGCAGGGTGGCGAGGAAGCCGCGCCAGGGGCCGAGCACCAGACCGGTCAGACCGATCACCAGGGTCTGCAGCGTGATCGGGACGGTGCTGCCGGCCACGTTGAAGCCCGGCACGAAGACGGTGACGGCGGCGATCAATGCCGCGAAGACAGCGATGAGGGCGAGGTTGGTGGCGGGGCTGCGGCGGCTCATTGTTTCTGCTTCCTGGTGAGGGGGCTTGAACAGTGTTCAATTCGGGGCGAGCCTAGTGCCCCGACCGCGGCCTTCGCATCAGGGAGGCGCAGGTGGACGCAAGGATGGGTTCCGTTGGCCGGAAACTGCAACGAAGGAGTCGTCCGGTGGGTGATCCCGTCCCTGACTTCACCGACGCCCACGACGACGCCGACCTGGCGTGGCGCCTGTGCAAGGGCCTTTCCCCGCAGCAGCGCGCGTGTGTGGTGCTGAGCTTCCGGGGGGACTGCTCCATCCCGACCGAGCCTGTTCTCGGCCCCGGCCAGGGGACAGTGCGTGGTGAGCTGACCCGGAAGTTGTCGACCTGCGCGAAGTGGGTGGCGAAACTGCTGTACTCGGCAGTTTCGCCACCCAGTCCGCTGGTCTCGGGCCCGTCGAGGGCTCAGCGGGAGGCGAGGGCCCCGGCCATCCGTCCGAGAGCATCGGACAGGATGGCCGGGGTCGTTGCCAGGTTCAACCGGCTGAAGCCCTTGCCCACCTCGCCGAAGGCCGGCCCGGAGTTCATCCACACCTTGGCGTGCTCCAGGAACCACTCGGCCGGGGCATCGCCCAGGCCGCACTCTCGCCAGTCGATCCACGCGAAGTAGGTGGCCTCTGCGGGGAGGTAGCGGGCCTGGGGTGCGTGCTCGGCCAGCCAGGCTGACATCGTCGCGGAGTTCTCCGCCACCTGCGCCATCGCGCCGTCCAGCCATTCGTCGCCCTGGGTGAAGGCGGCGATGTTCGCGTTGATGCCCAGCGTGGTGGCGCCGTAGATCCGTCCGGCCGGGGCATTGGTCGTCCACTGCTCGTTGGCCTGTTCGGTGTGGTGGGTGATGGTGGCGCAGGGCAGGCCGGGCATCGTGAAGCTCTTGGACGCGCTTGTGATGGTCGAGCTGTGGCTGGCGGCGATGTCGCTGACTCCCGCATAGCCGACGTGGCGCACCCCGGGCATCGTCAGCGGGGCGTGGATCTCGTCCGAGACCACCCACGCGCCGTGCCGGTCGACGACCTCTGCCAGTGCCCGCAGCTCGTCGGGAGTGAACATCCGCCCAACCGGGTTGTAGGGCTGGCAGAGGATCAGTGTCCGGGCACCGGCGGCGAAGGCGGCGTCGATGCCGGCCAGGTCGAGGGTCCAGCGGTGGTGGGCATCGGAGGCCTCGGTGTGCTCGACCAGCGGCACCGGGACGAGTTCGCGCCCCATCTCGCCGGGGATCGCCAGGAAGGGCATGTAGCTCGGGGTAGGGACGACGACCGGGCTGCCAGCGGTGGAGTGGGCCTGGATCGCGAGTACGACGCCGGTCAGCACGTCCGGGATGATCGTGGTCAGCTGCGGGTCGATGTGCTGGTCCAGACGACGGGCGGCGAAGGCGGCAAAGGCCGAGGGCAGTTCCTGGGTCTTCACGGCATAGCCGAAGCCGTCGGCAGCGACGGTCGCGTGGATCGCCTCGGTGACCGCGGGCGCCATCGGGAAGTCCATCTCCGCGACCCACAGCGGGATCACGTCGGCGGGGTAGTTGTTCCACTTCTGCGAACCACGGGCGCGCAGCTGGTCAGGGGTCATCGAGGTGAAGTCGGTCACCGTCCCATTCTGCGCAGCTGGCTCGCCGGAGGTCGCTCGGGGGTCCACTCCCTGAACTCTGCCCCGGAGCGCCACCAGCCTGACGCCATGCCCGTCCAGACGTCAACGCCGCCGGCGGCTCTTCAACGCCACCGGTGCACCGGGCGCGTTCATCGGGAGCGGGGTGCGTTGGCGATCGCGCCCCGCTGGACACGCACGTTCGGGCGCGCAGGCACGGCCGCAAAAGCAGGACGCCCGCCCGGATGAACCGGGCGGGCGTCCTGGAGAACAGTGGGGTCAGTTGATGACGCGGATGTCAGCAGCCTGCAGGCCCTTGGGGCCCTGCACGACCTCGAACTCGACGCGGTCGTTCTCGTTCAGCGTCTTGAAGCCGTTGGTCTGGATCGCGCTGTAGTGCGCGAACACGTCGGCCGAGCCATCCTCGGGAGCGATGAAGCCGAAACCCTTTTCGGCGTTGAACCACTTGACGGTGCCAGTAGCCATGATGCGGTGTTCCTTAATGTGTTGCGGAGTCGCCATTGTGACGACCCCATGAGGGGCTGTTGTCCTCCTGCGCCCTCCAGCAAGGTCCGGCGGGACCGGTGGTACCTCGTGCAAGATCAAAACAAGTACAACAACTTGTGTCGACACTACCAGTGTGTCGGGGTCAGGTGCCAGCGCGGCTGGGCTGGCCAGTTTGAACAATGGCTCAACCGGTGCCGCTCGGAAATTCCCCTCCTTTTGGATCTGCCGGGCTCTGCTCGCACCGATCATGCAGCGCATCGTACGTAGTCAACGGCATGTCGACCAGATCGCAACTCCTCGGAACAGGTGCGGCCCGATTCCTTGTGCACGATCAAATTTTGTCGCCGGCGCCACGACGTGGGGTAAATGGAAAGCCCAGCGTCTGCTTCCAACGAAACTCAGGCCGAAAAATTGTGGAGCATCTGTACCGCTAGGCTGGCGCCGCCCCGATCGGAGGAGAGCCCGTGACCCCGTCCACGCGTGTGCCCCGCGTCTGGTGGCTGACCTTGGCTGTGCTGGCGCTCTACGTCGTCTACACGATGACCCGCTACCCGCAGTTCCTCACCGCCGGCTACGACCTGGGCATCTTCGACCAGGCCGTGCGGCAGTACTCGCACTTCAACCCCCCCTATGTTGCGCTCAAGGGCGACAGGTACAACCTGTTGGGCGACCACTTCCACCCGGTCCTCGCGCTGCTGGCACCCCTGTACTGGGTCTGGGACGACCCCCGGATGCTCGTCCTCGCGCAGGACGTGCTGGTGGCCGTCTCCATCCCCGTCGTCCACGGCTTCGTGCGGCGCCATCTGGGTGGCGGCTGGCGGACGTGGGTGGTGACGCTCGGCTACGCGCTGGCCTGGCCGGTGCAGCGGATGATCGACTTCGACTTCCATGAGATCGCCTTCGCGATGCCGCTGCTGGCCATCGCGCTCGACGGGCTCGACCGGCGCAGTGACCGGCGCCTGCTGCTCGGAGCGCTGCCGCTACTGCTGGTGCGGGAGGACATGGGCATGGTCGTGCTGCTGCTCGGCGTGGTCCGGGCACTGCTGGCCTGGCGAGATGCCCGGGCGGGCGTTCCGCAGCGTTGGGGACGAACGATCGGCCTCGCCGTCTTCCTGGCAGCCATCGGATCGGTCGTCTTCGTCCTGGTCACAACGGTCGTCCTGCCGCATTTCGCGCCCTCGGGGGAGTTCGCCTACTGGACCTACGACGCGCTGGGGCCTGATGCCCCGAGCGCGATCCGGTTCATCCTCAGCCACCCGCTGCGCACCGCAGGCATCTTCTTCACACCATGGGTGAAGTCGTTCACCCTGGTGTGGTTGTTGTTGCCGCTCGCCTTCCTGCCGCTGGGGTCGCCCTATGCGCTGGTGACGCTGCCGCTGCTGGCGCAGCGCTTCCTCTCCAGCCGGACGCACCTGTGGACCACGCAGTTCCACTACAACGCTCCGATCTTCCTGATCCTGCTGTTCGCTGCGGTCGACACCATCGGACGGTTGCCGAATGCAGCGCGGGACTGGAGGCGCATCGCCGCGACGGCGATGGCCGCGATGATGGTCGCCGTCCCCGTCATCGACCCCGCGGTGCGGATGACCAACACGCCCCTCATCCGGCTGTTCTGGTCGGCCTGGCACACCAAGCCGATCATGCGGGACCAACAGGCAATGGTGGCGCTCATCCCGGCGGGTACGTGCGTCGAGGTGGACGACCGACTGGCTCCCCACCTGACCCGGAGCAACCGCGTCACCCTGCCGACCCTGACCAGACGGATGAGCGACTTCATCGTCCTCGACCTCTCCCAGAAGCAGGTCGGGTACCCGCTGCCCAGCCCGCAGCAGGTGCAGGCCGACGCGCTGGCCCGTGGCTACACGCAGGTTGCCAGCAGCGGCCCGCTGATCATGCTGCAACGCCCTGACTACGCTGGTCCCACGCAGGACTGCACTCCCACCTCGCCCTGACGGGCCGACCCCGGAGGTCACCATGGAAAGCCTCGGCCCAGCCCTCGTCCCGAGCCCGGGGCCCACGCGTCCGATGGCATCCATGCCGGGCACGGGCCTGCGCACCGGCCCGGTGTGGGCTTTTCGTCAGCGTCCCGGTTCGGTGCGCATCGCGGAGGGGTTCGACGTCGAGCCGGGGACGGTCTGGGAGTTCGCGGTCTTCCCCGACCTCGAGCACGACTCAACCTCCGACACCTCTCCCGATCCCAACTTCGGTGGCTGCCACCTGGGCGTCCAGTTCGTCGTCGACGGCGTCGTGCACACCCTGCACGACCAGCACGGGCACCCCATCGACGGAACCAGGCAATGTCTGGTCGCCGACAACTGGAACCTGCTGCGGCTCGACCTGTCGCCCCTGGCCGGTGAGCACGTCAGCGAGGTCCGGCTGCTCAGCCCGGACGGGCAGAACGGGTCGGGCTGGTTCCAGACCCTCGGGGCGGCCCCGACCCCGGCCGAGGAACCCGACGTGGTCGACCGCGTGCGTACCACCCGAGGCACCCACTCGGCCTTCCTGTACTCGCGCGGCAATGCCCTGCCGCTGACCTGCCTGCCCCAGGGATTCAACTTCCTGGTGCCCCTGACCGAGGCGCGCGACCGGAACTGGCTCTACGGCTACCACCGCGACGGTGGGCCGCGTCCGAAGCTGCAGGCGCTGGCCTTCTGTCACCAGCCCTCGCCCTGGATAGCCGACCGATCCGCCTTCCAGGTGATGGCCTGGCAGACCGATCGACCGTCGGTGACGCCGATGCGCCGGGCGCGCGAGTTCGACCACGGGGACGAGTGTGATCGTCCGCACTACTACCGGGTGCGGTTGGAGGGAGGCATCACGTGTGAGATGACGCCGACCTCCCGCGCCGGGGTGTTCTTCTTCAGCTGGGACGACCATGAGACCCGCCACGGCGTGATCCTCGACCAGCCCTTCCTCGGGACGATGTCGACCGAGGAACTCCCCGACGGGCGACTGGCCTTCCGCGCGGCGATCGCTCCGCAGGAGGGCTGGTCGGCCGGTTCGCACCGTCCGCAGCCGCCCGCCTATGTCTACGGGGAGACCTCCGCGCCCGTGAAGGTGCTCCGGGCCTGGGAGACGCGCTCGCCCCTGGACGGCATCACCATCCGCGGCCGTCGGCTGTCGAACTCGTGGTTCGGGCGCAATGTGCGGCTGCCGATGCCGCGTCCGCAGGCGGCGATCCTGGAGACTGAGGCGCCAACGCTGGAACTGCGCGCCGCGATGAGCTTCATCGGGGTCGACCAGGCGCGGGAGAACCTGCGCCGCGAGGTCGGCGACGCGAGCTTCGACGACATCGCCGGGCGCGGGCAGCAGACCTGGCGCGAGTTGCTGGGACGGCTGGAGATCGACGGCGGCACCCTCGACGACCGGACGAATGCCTGGTCGAACCTGGCGGCGCTGTACTCCTGGCCCAACGACCACCACGAGTGGCTGGTCGATGACACGCGCCCCGAGGGGCGTTGGGGCTATGCGTCCCCTTTCCGTCGGGGTGGGCTGCACACGCCGTCCCACACCGGGTGCGAGCTGGTGGACGGGAGGTTGAGCGTCAACAACGGCTACTGGGACACCTTCCGAAGCTGCTGGCCGCTGTACTCGCTGCTGACACCCGAGAAGGCGCCGGAACTGTTGACCGGCATCCTGCAGCAGTACCGCGACGGCGGCTGGATGGCCCGCTGGTCGGCGCCCGGTTACGTGGACTGCATGCCGGGCACGAGCTCGGATGCAATCTTCGCGGACGCCTCGATCCAGGGCACCTTCGCCTGCCTGCGCGACGAGTTGGACGCCTACGACTCGGCCCTGCTCAATGCCACCCGGCCATCGGACGACGTGCTGACCGGCCGCAAGGGGATCGGCCGCGCGCGCTTCGTGGGCTACGTCGACACCGACACCGAGGAGGGCCTGGCCTGGACCATGGACAATGCCAACTGCGACGCTGGCATCGGCCTGTGGTCTGCGCGCCTGGCAGCTCGATCGTTCCCCGAGCCTGTCGAGGGGTCTGCCGAAGCGGAACTGGTCGCCCGTCACGACGAGTTCGCCGCGAACGCCGTCTGGTTCGCCAATCGAGCACTGGCCCACCAGCTGTGCCTCGACACCCGCACCGGCTTCTACCTCGGACGCAAGCCCGACGGCAGCTGGCGCGTCGACCCCAAGAACTTCGACCCCGCCCAGTGGGGCCATGACTACACCGAGACCTCCGCTTGGGGGCAGCGCTTCCACGCGCCTCATGACGGCGCGGGGCTGGCTGCACTTCTTGGCGGTGAGCACGCCCTGACCGCCGCGATCGACGAGATGCAGACCACGCCCGCTGTCACCCGTCCCAGCATGTACGGCACCTACACCTACAACACCCAGGAGATGAACGAGGCGCAGGCCGCGGGGCTGGGGCAGCTCGCGATCTCGAACCAGCCGGCGCACCACATCCCGTTCATGTACCTGCACGCGGGCCAGCCGTGGAAGACCCAGTGGCTGACGCGCGAGCTGCTGGACAAGCAGTTCGTCGGGTCCGAGATCGGCCAGGGCTATCCCGGCGATGAGGACAACGGCGAGATGTCCGGCTATTGGCTCTGCCTCGCGATGGGGCTCTTCCCGCTGTTCGTGGGCGGTGGCGAATGGGCAATCACCAGCCCGCTGTTCGAGCGCTTCGCCTTCACGCGGTCGAACGGCACTCGGCTCGAGGTGCGAGCCAATGGCGTTGAACACCGCTACATCCAGTCGCTGCGGGTCAACGGGAAGCCGTGGGACGCGGTGACGATCCCGGTGGAGGTGATGCAGGGCGA
>NHCFI05602__coassemble_1128_pt1 | contig 12728 bp, 12 predicted proteins | sample NHCFI05602__metabat2_high_PE_006 | metagenome-assembled genome bin NHCFI05602 | reverse complement strand
ATCTCGATCAGGTCGCCAGGCAGGCCACCGGGCAACCCGCACATCCACAGCACCTGCAGGTCCTTCATCAGCTGGGCACGGGTGACGCCGAAGGCCTGGGCGGCCTGCGCGACGGCAACACCCGGGTGGGACTGCAGGTAGGGCACCAGGGCCAGCAACCGCGAGACCTGGTCGGACGAGGTGCTCATCGCGCCACCTCCCGCAGCTGGGCCAGCACGCGCTCGCGCACCTCGACGGGCTCGACCACCAGCACGTCCGCGCCGGCGGCGCACACCTCGGCCGCAAGGTCGTCGACGCGGGCGTAGTCGACGCGGTGACCGGTGAAGCCCTCCAGCCGGACGGTGGCGGGCAGTTCGGCGGGGCGCCCGCGGCGTCGCAGCGCCGGGGCATGATCGCCGCGAATGGCCAGCAGCGCCTCGGAATCGGGGGCGCTCGGCTCCAGTCGGCGGGTCATCTCGGCCAGGTCGACCTCGGGCACCTGGTAGCAGCCGGGCTCGCCGACCACGACCGGCTCGGAGGTGATCCGGGACATCTTGAACAACCGCGGCTCGCCGCGGGACAGGTCGCGGCCCAGCACATACCAGGCGCCCTTGCGCCAGGTGACGCTCCAGGGCTCCAGGACGCGCGTGTCGGCACCACCGCGGTAGCTGAACTCGACCCGGCGCCTGGCCAGCGCCGCCGACCAGATCGCCTCGAAGGCCGGCTCCCGGGCCGAGACGCTCGGCTCGAGCGCGGCCAACCGGTCGGTGTCGGGTTCGATGCCGGCTGCGCGGAGCTTCGCCAGGGCGCTCACGGTCTGCTCGGCCACGCTCGCCTGTTGCCACACCCGCGCCGCGGCGCCGAGCACCGTCGCCTCCTGCGGCGTGAACTCGACCGGCGGGAACTCGAAGTCGCTGCGCTTGATCCGGTAGCCGACCTCGTCGGAGAAGTAGCGGTCGTTCTGGCCCGTCTCCACCGGGACGCCCATCGCGCGCAGCTCGTCCTTGTCCCGCTCGAAGGTGCGCTCGAAGGCCGCATCGCTGAGCCCGGCATAGCCCTCGACGACCTGTCGGATCTGCTCCTTGGGCAGGAAGCGTCGCGCCGACAGCAGGCAGATCGTGAGGTTCACGATACGTTCGCTCTTGCGCGGGGCCATGGCTTCGACGCTACCAGTCAGGGCCGCGGCAGAAGGAGCGACACGGTGGGCGATTCGAAAGCCTGTGCGCATGCCGGTGCGGGCCGCTTCGTGCCCTCCCAAGCTGATGGTGCGGGCCGCTTCGCGCCCTCCCAAGCTGATGGTGCGGGCCGCTTCGCGCCCTCCCCGACCTCCGATCTGCACCTCGGAAACCTGCGGACCGCCCTGTTGGCCTGGCTCTGGGCGCGGACGGAGGATCGTCCCTTCCTGTTGCGCGTCGAAGACCTCGACCAGCAACGCGTCGCCGCCGCCCCGCAGGTGGCCGCCCGACAACTGGACGACCTGCGCACCCTCGGCATCGACTGGGACGGCGAGGTGCTGCGTCAGAGCGAGCGTCTGGAGCTCTATCGGCAGGCCGCTGCCGGGCTGGAGACCTACGAGTGCTTCTGCACCCGCCGCGAGATCGCGGAGGCCTCCCAGGCCCCCAACGGCGGGCCGGGAGCGCTCCAGTACCGTCCCTATCCCGGCACCTGCGCCCACCTGTCCGCCGCCCAGCGGGACGAGCGGCGCCTGACCCGCCAGCCGGCCATCCGGGTGCGGGCCCAGGGTTCGGTCTTCAGCATCCACGACGCCCATGCCGGTGAGGTGACGGGTCTGGTGGACGACTTCGTCCTGTTCCGCGCCGACGGCACCCCCGCCTACAACCTCGCGGTCGTCGTCGACGACGGCCTCACCGGCGTCACCCAGGTGGTCCGGGCCGACGACCTGCTGGACTCCTCTCCCCGTCAGGGCTGGCTGGCGAACCGATTGGGTTTCACGGTGCCCGGCTACGTCCACGTCTCGCTGGCACTGAACCCGGCTGGGCAACGACTGGCCAAGCGCGACGGTGCCGTCACCCTGACCAGCCTCGCCCGGGAAGGCCGCACCCCTGCCGACGTGCTGCACCTGATCTGCGACTCGGCAGGAATGCCGAGGGCCGACAGCGGCGCTGGGGTGCTGTCGGCCCTGGAAGCCGGACGCGGTGACCTGGCCAACCCGCTGGTCTGGAAACCGTGGGTCGTGGCCGGCCCCGCCTGAGGCTGTCTCAGGCGGCGGTTGCCTGCGCGTAGAGCAGGTCGACCACGTAGACCAGCGTGCTGTCCTTCGGGATCGTCGAACCGTCACCCTCGGCACCGTAGGCGGTGCTCGGCGGCGCGATCAGCAGCACGCGGCTGCCGACGGTCTGGCCGACCAGCCCCTTCTGCCACGCGGTGATGGTCTGGTTCAGCGCACCGGACTCCCCACCCTTGGTGGAGTAGTCATCGACGACGAGCTTGCCGGTCGCCCAGTCCCAGGCGCGCTGGTGGATCGTGATGGTGTCGGTCAGCACCACCTTGCGTCCGGTGCCCTTGATGATCGGCTGCACCGTCAACGCGGTGGGGGCGGCGGTCTTCGGGATCGTCACGGTGGGGACGCCCTTGGCGTCGGTGACGGTGGGCAGGCCCGCCTTGGGCGCCACGGCGGTCCCAGACGGCGCGAGGAGCGAGGCCGACAGGATGTCGACGACGAAGATGAGGCAGTCACCGACGTTGATGCCGGCCGAGGAGTTGCCGCCGGAGGCGTCGTATCCGTCCGCACCGGTCATCATGACCAGCACGCGGGAGCCGACCTTCTGGTTCGTGATCGCCTTCTGGAAACCGGTCACGACATTCCCCCCCAAGGCGAAGGTTGCGGACTGGCCGCCGGTGAAGGACTCGTCGAAGACCTTGCCGGTACGTCCGTTGACGCCGTGGTAGTTCACCTCGACGGTGGCATCGCTGGCGACGGTCGCGCCGGCGCCGGCCGACAGGGTCTTGACCAGCGTCTTGGAGACCGCGATCGGCCATTTGGCGGTGACCTTGGGGGTCTTGCCGAACGCGCCGGTGACCGTGATCGCGGACAGGTCGCTGATCACGGTGGGCTTCACGGTCGGGGTCGCGGACGTGCTGGCCGAGGCGGACCCGTTGGCCGAGGCCGACGCGCTCGTCGAGGCAGCAGGTGTCCCGGCCGAGGCGCTGGCCTGCGACTGGGTGGACGCATCGTCGCTGCCGCAGGCGGACAGGGTGGCGCCGGCGACGGCGGTGAGCGTGAGCCCACCTACCTGGCGGCGGTTCAGGTGGTTGTTGAGCACCAGTTCAGACTACCGGAGGCATTTCGGGGCCCCTCGGGTCGGCCATCCGGCGCATCGCCGAGGTCCGGGGCTCGCTCGCCATCCGCGCGACCAACTCGTCGACGACGACATCCTGCGCACACAGCGGATCCGGGACGGACGCGTGCCCGGCGGCCAGGTCGTGGCAGGTGAACCGCATCCAGTCCACGGTGTACTGGCGCTGGTTCTGCTGCGCGGCCGTGACGAAGCGGGACCGCAGCGCGGCGCGGGTCGCGGGGGGCTGGTCCACGGCACGGCGGACGACGTCTGCCCCCACCCAGCGCTCGACCTGCCCACGGGCCTCCGCCAAGCGGCACAGCCCCTGCCCGGAACGGATGTCATGCCAGACCAGGTCGATCTGCGCCAGCCGGGGGTCGTCGGCGCGCAGCCCACGGCGCTCCTGCTCGGCCAACAGGACGCGGCGTTTGGCCACCCAGTCGACCAGATGTGCCACCTCGTCGAGCCGGTCGTCCTGGACCGCGTCGAGCACCCGTCCCCAGGTCTCGTGCACGCGGCGCAGTTCGTCGTCGTCCGCGAACGGCGCCGTCAGCTGCCACCAGGCACGCTGGACGTCCAACGCGGTCAGCTCCCCCGCCCGACCGTCAAAGCGCACCCGCCCCGTCACGTCCCCGGCCACAGCCCTGATCGCCGGACCGGTCTCGGTCGGCACCATCGCGTCCAGACGGTGGCCCGCCTCGATCGCGCGCAGCACCAGCTCCGTGGAACCGACCCGCAGCGCGGTGGTGGCGTCGATCAGCGTCGAGTCGCCGCAGATGACGTGCAGCCGGCGATGCCGGGCCGGGTCGGCGTGCGGTTCGTCGCGAGTGTTGACCAACGGACGCGAGCGCGTCGTCGCCGTCCCCACCGGGTCCCACATGTGCGCCGCGCGCTGGGAGAGCAGGAAGCGTCCGACACCGACCCGGTCGCGCTCCCAGTGCCCGGCGCCGCTGGTGAGCGGCCGGGTCACCAGGAAGCCGCTCAGCGCGTCGGCCAGTTCATCCACCCCGTCGCCGGGTTCCCGCGCGACCTGGTAGTTCTCGTGCGAGCCCCAGGAGTTGCCGTGGGAGTCGACGTTGTTCTTGAAGACCGAGACCCGGGCCGGCTGGCCATCGTCGGCAAGGAGCTCGACGAGCCGGTCTGCCAGCTGGTCGACCACCAGGTCCCCGGCCCGGTCCTGCGCGACGAGGTCGCCGATGGTGGCGCACTCGGCGGTGGCGTATTCGGGGTGGGAACCGACGTCAAGGTACAGCCGGCCGCCATTGCGCAGATAGACATTGGTGGCCCGGTTGGCCTCGGCCACCGGCGCGAACAGCGCCTCACCAGCCTCGTCCGAGCCCAGCCGGCGCCACCGGCCACTCGCGGTGAGCACCCGCACCTGGAGGCCGTACTCGGTCTCCAGACCATGCGCGCGCACGGACAGTGCGGTGCCCACCACGGCGACTACATCTTCACGACGTCGAGCAGGGCGCCCAATTCCTCACGGCTCAGCTCACGGGCCTCGCCGGGCGGCAGCTGCTGCAGCCGAACCGGTCCGATGCCGGTGCGCGACAGCTTGCGGACGGGGTGCGCGACCGAGTCCATCATGCGGCGGACGATCCGGTTGCGGCCCTCGTGCAGGGTCACCTCGACCAGGCTCTTCGAGTCGCTGCGCATGATCAGCTTGACCTTGTCGGGCTTGACAGGGCCGTCGTCCAGGCGCAGGCCCTTCTCGAGTCGGCGGATCGTCTTGTTGTCGACGAAGCCCTCCACCTCGGCCAGATAGGTCTTGGGGACGTCGTAGCTGGGATGCGCCAGACGGTGCGCGAACTCGCCGTCGTTCGTGAGGATGATCAGGCCCTCGGTGTCGGTGTCCAGGCGTCCGACGTGGAACAGGCGCAGCTGCTGCCAGCTCTTCTTGTCGAACTGGATGTCACCCAGGGTGGGGCGGCCCTCCGGGTCGTCCATTGTGGACACGACGCCGCGGGGCTTGTTGAGCACCAGGTAGACGTGGCGACGGGGCGGTGGGATCCGGGCACCGTCGACGCGGATCGTGTCGCACTCCGGATTCACGCGCACACCGAACTCACGGACGATCTCACCGTTCACCTCGACGCGCCCGCGGGCGATCATGTTCTCGCTGGCGCGGCGGGACGCGATGCCGGCCGCGGCGAGCACCTTCTGCAGTCGAATGCCCTCGTCCGACTCCTCGTCCTGCTCGTCGGTGCTGTCGATGTCGGTGCTGTCGATGTCGGTGCTGTCGCTGGAAGTGTTGTTGGTGTCGGTGCTGTCGGTGTCGGCTGACAGCTCCTGCTCGTCGGCGTACTGGTCCATCTCGTCGACCTCCCGGTCGTCGTGGTCACTCATCGTGGTCCCTGTCCTGGTCTCGTGCTTCGTCTCGTGCATCGTCATCGTCCGGCTCGTCATCGTCCGGCTCGTCGCCGCCCGTTGGTCCATTGTCGCGCGCCATCGACGAATCGCCTGCATTGCTTCCTGAGACTCCAGCGGTGGTCGCGGACGGCAGGGTCTCGGGTGGCAGGGGCGGTTGGGTCGCGAGCTGGGCCAGCTCCTCCTCCAGCGCGGTCGCATCGGGCAGGTTGGGCGCGAGCGGCGGCAGCTCGTCCACGGACGCGATGCCCATCCGCTCCAGGAAGTAGTCGGTGGTGGCGAACAGGGTGGCGCCGGTCTGTTCGTCGATGCCGGTCTCGCTGACCAGGTCTCGGGCCAACAATGTGCGCACGACACCGTCGACGTTGACCCCACGGACGGCCGAGACGCGTGCCCGCGAGATCGGCTGCAGGTAGGCGATCACCGACAGGGTCTCGAGCGCCGCCTGGGTGAGCTTGTTCTGCTGGCCGCTGACCACCCACTGGCTGAGCAGCTCGTGGTGCTCGGCGCGGGTCCAGTAGCGCCAGCCACCCCCGACGTGGCGCAGCTCGAAACCGCGTCCGGTCTGGTCGTAGAAGGTTGCCAGTTCGCGCAGCGCCGCCAGCACCAGGTCGGTGGGGGCCCCGACGGCCTCGGCCAGCGACTCCGTGGGCATGGCCTCGTCCGCCATCAGCAGCAGCGCCTCCAGCGGCGCGCCCAGCTCTTGCGGGGTCACGGGCCCCGCGCCAGGCTCGAGGATCGTGGGGTCTGGTGCGGGGGTCGTGGCATCTTCACTCATCGCGTGCCTCCTGTGCGGTTTGGTCGGTCGGCGCTTGCGGGGCGGTCCCGTCGAACTCGTCGGAGACCGTCAGGTCTGCGTCCTCGTCGCCGGCCCAGGCGATGGTCAGCTCCCCCAGCGGGGAGAGTTGCTCGAAGGTGACAGCCCGGTTGCGGAAGAGTTCCAGCAGGGCAAGGAAACGAGCGATGGTGGTGAGCTTGTCGGCGTCCCCGGTCAGGGCGCGGAAGCTGATCCGCCCCGCGCGTCGGATGCGATCGACGATGACCCCAGCCTGCTCCTGGACGCTCACCCGGGATCCGTGCAGATGCTCCAACGAGACCTCGACCACCGCTGGCGGGGTCAGCACCCGGGTGGCGATGGCAGCGAAACGGTCCAGCGAGACCGGGATCGTCACCTCGGGCAGCAGGCCCTCGAAGACGGGCTCCAGCCCACCGGGGCGGGGCAGCCGCAGCGACTCGCCGGCCAAGGTCTGGTCGAAGTCGGCGCTGACCAGCTTGAAGGCGCGGAACTGCAGCAGCCGCGCGAACAGCAGGTCCCGCGCCTCAAGCAGTGCGAGGTCCTCGGGGTCGTCGACCTCCCCCTGTGGCAGCAGCCTCGCCGCCTTCAGGTCCAACAAGGTGGCCGCGACGACCAGGAAGCTGGAGGTCTGCTCCAGGTCCCAGACCGCGCCCCCTGCCTTGACGTGGGCGATGAACTCGTCGGTGACCCTGCTGAGCGCGACCTCGGTCACGTCCATCTTGTGCCGCGTGATCAGCTGCAACAGCAGGTCGAAGGGGCCCTCGAAGTTGTCGAGCGTGACCCGGAAGCCGGTCTGGGCCGACTCCTCGGCACCCACCACCTGGCTCTGGGGCAGGCTCACTGTGACCGGAGCCGGCGCACCAGCTCCGACTGCTCCCCGCGTGCGACGAGGTCCTCCATCACGATCGCCACCGACTCGCGGACCAGCCGCCCACGGTCCAAGGCCAACGAGAAGTCGCTACGCAGGGCAAGGCGTCCGTGCTCAAGGGCAAGCAGTTCGTCGCGGCTCACGTAGACGGTGATCTTCTCGTCGTGGCGCACCCGGCCCGTCGCGGGGGCCTTCACCGGTGCCGGCGCAACGCGCGGCGTGGTGCGGAGCGCATCCTGCTCGACGGGGATGGCGGTCGGGTCGTCGAAGTCGTCCGCCTCGGCCGGCCCGGAGGCACGGAAGAGCTCCGCGGAACCGGGGAGGTTCACTCGGCGAGGCATCGCGCATACACCTCCTTGGCCAGCGAGCGGTAGGCCGCAGCGCCGGGCGAGGAGCTGGCGTAGGTGGTGATGGGCTCACCGGCGACCGTGGTCTCCGGGAACTTGATGGTGCGCCGGATCACCGTGTGGAAGACCGTCTCGCCGAAGGCCTGGACGACGCGCTCCAGCACCTCGCGAGAGTGCAGGGTGCGGGCGTCATACATCGTCCCCAGGATTCCCAGCACCTGCAGGCGCGGGTTCAGCCGGTCGGTGACCTTGGAGATGGTGTCGGTCAGCAGCGCGATGCCGCGCAGCGCGAAGAACTCGCACTCCAGCGGCATGATGACACGGTCGCTGGCGGTCAGCGCGTTGATCGTGAGCAGCCCGAGCGAAGGGGCGCAGTCGATCAGGATGACGTCGTAGCGGTCCTTCACCTGATTGAGCACGCGCGACAGGATCTGCTCGCGGGCGACCTCGCTGACCAACTGCACCTCGGCAGCGGACAGGTCGATGTTGGACGGGAGGATGTCCAGCCCCTCCACGGAGGTCTCCTGGATCACCTCGTCCACGGTGTGCTCACGGCTGAGCAGCAGGTTGTAGATCGAGGTCTCCAGCGTGTGCGGGTTGACGCCCAGGCCCACCGAGAGCGAGCCCTGGGGGTCGAAGTCGACCAGCAGCACCCGGCGTCCGGTCTCCACCAGCGCGGCACCCAGGTTGATGGTGGTCGTCGTCTTGCCGACCCCACCCTTCTGGTTGCACATGGCGATGACGATCGCGTGCTTCGGCCCGTCGGTCGGGGGCTGCGGGGTGGGCAGTTCGGGGAACGGACGACCTGTCGGGCCCATCTCACCCGGCGCGGTCTGTTCGTCATTGCCCGGTCGGTCGAGGGTGGTGGGCACCTCGAAGAGGGTGTCCCCTCCCCCAGGCGTCTCGTGCTCGCCGAGCTGCTCGTTGCTCACGTGTTGGCCCTTCCGGTCCTGCGATTCATCCTGCACAGCCTAGTACGCGCGTGGATGGGCGGTCAGATACACCTCTCGCAGGTGGTCCACGCTGACCATGGTGTACACCTGCGTCGTCGTGACCGAGGCGTGGCCCAGCAGCTCCTGGACGACGCGAACGTCGGCTCCCCCGTCCAGCAGGTGGGTGGCAAAGGAGTGCCGCAGGGAGTGCGGCGACACGTCGTTCAGGCCAGCCGCTCCCGCCGCCGACTGCACGACCGCCCAGGCGCTCTGCCGGGACAACCGCCGGCCCAAGGTGTTGAGCAACAGGGCAGGCGTCGGACGAGTCGCCTTGACCGCCCAGGCCGGACGGCCGCGCACCAGCCAGGCGTCCACGGCGGCGCGGGCATAGGACCCGAGCGGGACGATGCGTTCCTTGTTGCCCTTGCCGATCAGGCGCAGGCCGGCGTCCTCGTCGGCCAGGGCACGGGTCAGATCGTCGACGTCCAGGTCACAGACCTCGCTGATCCGCGCGCCGGTGCCGTACAGCAGTTCCAACAGGGCCCGGTCGCGCAGGCCATCGACGGTCTCCGGGTCGGGGGTCTCCAGCAGTGCCTGGACGTCGGCGACCGGGAGCGCCTTCGGCAGGCGCTTGCCGAGCTTGGGGACCGTGGTGTTCGCGGTCGGATCGGTGGGCAGCAGCGCCTCGGACAACGCGAACTGGTGCAGGTTGCGGACGGCGACGATGGTCCGCGCGACGCTGGCCGGCGCCTGCGGTGGGTGGTCGGCGTCGCCGGTGGTCAGCCAGCGCTGGAACTCCGAGATGTCGCCGGGGGCGATGTCGGCCCCGCGCTCGATGCCCCGGTTGCCGAGGAACAGCTCGTAGCGGCGGATGTCGCGCCGGTAGGCGGCCAGCGTGTTGGCCGACAGGCCACGCTCGACGCGGAGGTGGTCGAACCAGGTGCCGGCCACCTCGGCCAGCACACCGGCTGGCTCGGTGGTCACGCTTGCTGGCTGGCCCGCTCGGCGACGCGCTGGGCCCAGACCTCACGGGCGGGCCAGGGAGCACCGGCAGGGCGCAGGTCGTTGATCCGTCCGTCGAGCAGCGCGGCATGGAGTGCGAGCACCCCCGACACCAGGCTCGGGGACGAGACCTCACCGGCGTAGACGGCGTCGACGAGTTCGGCCAGGTGCATCCACTCGATGCTCATGTGGGCCTCCTCGTCCTCGACGACGAAGCCCTCGGGACGCGGCGCCTCGTGCAGGCCACGAGCCAGATAGATCCTGATGCCCTCCTCGCAGCCACCGGGGGTGGAGAAGATGTCGACCAGCACCCGCCAGTCGTCGGCGGCCAACAGGGCCTCCTCGGCCAGTTCGCGGCGGGCAGCCTCCCACCAGTCCTCACCTACCGCATCCAGCAGCCCAGCCGGAGGCTCGACCAGACGGTGCGCGACGGGGTGGCGGTACTGGCGGACGACGGCCAGCCGCAGTTCGTCGTCCAGCGCCATCACGGCGACGGCACCCGGGTGGGTCAGGTACTGCCGGGTGAAGGTCTCGCCGCTGGGCGGGGTGATGTCGTCCTCGACGAAGTCACACACCCGGCCGTGGCCGAGCACCTCGTGGCGGGTCGTCGGCCACGCCTCGGGGGTGTCGCGGACCGGGCCAGACGTGGTCACTTCGACTCCGGCTCGTCCACGGGCAGGCGGGCGGCGGTCTTGCGCTTGACGGCAGCCTCCACCAAGCCCGCGAACAGGGGGTGCGGACGGGTCGGACGCGACTTCAGCTCCGGGTGGGCCTGGGTGGCGACGAAGAAGGGGTGCACCTTGGCGGGCAGCTCGACGAACTCGACCAGGTTGCGGTCGGGCGACAGGCCCGAGAACACAAGACCGGCCTTCTCCAGCTGCGCGCGGTAGGCGTTGTTGACCTCGTAGCGGTGGCGGTGGCGCTCCTCGACCTTGGTCTTGCCGTAGAGCTTGGCGACCTGCGATCCGCGGACCAGCTCGGCCGGGTAGGAACCCAGCCGCATCGAACCGCCCAGGTCGCCCGAGCCGCCGACGATGGACTTCTGCTCCTCCATCGTGGCGATGACGGGGTTGGCGCAGTCGGGGTCGAACTCGCTGGAGGCCGCATCGGCGATGCCGGCCAGGTTGCGGGCTGCCTCGATCACCATGCACTGCAGGCCCAGGCACAGGCCGAGGGTGGGGACCATGTTCTCGCGGGCGTACCTGATGGCGCCCAGCTTGCCCTCGACGCCGCGGATGCCGAAACCGCCGGGCACGCAGATCGCGTCGACGTCACCGAGCTGGGCCGCGGCACCCTCGGGGGTGTCGCAGGTGTCGGAGGCGACCCACTTGAGGTTGACCTTCGCGAAGTTCGCGAAACCTCCGGCGCGCAGTGCCTCGCTGACCGAGAGGTAGGCGTCGGGCAGGTCGATGTACTTGCCGACCAGCGCAACCGTCACCTCCTCCTTCGGGTGACGGACCCGCTCCAGCAGGTCGTCCCAGCGCTTCCAGTTGACGTCGCGGAAGCGCAGGTTGAGCCGGCGCACGACATAGGCGTCGAGGCCCTCGTTGTGCAACACCTTCGGGATCTCGTAGATGGACGGGGCGTCGATGCAGGCCACCACCGCTTCCTCATCGACGTCGCACATCATCGCGATCTTGCCCTTGATGCCATCGGGCAGCTCGCGGGCGGCGCGGCAGACGATTGCGTCGGGCTGGATGCCGACCTGGCGCAGGGCGGCGACGGAGTGCTGGGTGGGCTTGGTCTTCATCTCCCCCGAGGGGCCGATGTAGGGAATCAGCGAGACATGCAGGAAGAAGGCGTTGTCACGGCCGATCTCGTGGCGCACCTGACGTGCCGCCTCCAGGAAGGGCAGGGACTCGATGTCGCCGACGGTGCCACCGATCTCGTGGATCACGACGTCGACGTCAGGGCCCTCCATCGCCAGCATCTGGTCCTTGAGCTCGTTGGTGATGTGCGGGATGACCTGCACGGTATCGCCCAGGTAGTCGCCGCGGCGCTCCTTGGCGATGACGGCCGAGTAGACCTTGCCGGTGGTGACATTCGCCTCGGCGGACAGGTCACGGTCGAGGAAACGCTCGTAGTGGCCGATGTCGAGGTCGGTCTCGGCGCCGTCCTCGGTGACGAAGACCTCGCCGTGCTGGAAGGGGTTCATCGTGCCCGGATCGACGTTCAGGTACGGATCCAGCTTCTGCATCGTGACCCGCAGGCCACGGGCCACCAGCAGGGAGCCGAGGCTCGATGCGGTCAACCCCTTGCCCAACGAGGAGACGACGCCTCCGGTGACGAATACGTGCTTGGTTGTCTTCGCAGCTCCCACGGGCTTCGAGCCTACATGGCCCGCACGGTCGCGCGGACCAACCCGGTGCCACAATGTGGGCCATGCAGCTGCCACTCCCCCTTCCCTTGGCCCCGATGCTCGCCAAGGCGGTCGCCTCGCTCCCAGAGCCGGACGCGATCGAGGGCGGCTGGAGCTATGAGCCCAAGTGGGACGGCTTCCGCTGCCTGGTGGCCCGCGATGGGGACGAGGTGGAGCTGTTCAGCCGGGGCAAGAAGCCGCTGACCCGCTACTTCCCCGAGCTGGTGGCGATCGCCCTGGAACAGCTTCCCGCGCAGTGCATCGTGGACGGGGAGATCGTCGTCCGCGCTGGGGAGCCGGGAGCGCAGCACCTGGCCTGGGAGGCCTTGAGCCAACGAATCCACCCGGCCCAGAGCCGCATCGACAAGCTGTCGTCCGAGACCCCGGCCGAACTCGTCTTCTTCGACCTGCTGGTCATCGACGGCCGCGACGTGACCGGCCAGGGCTATCTGGAGCGCCGCGCACTGTTGGAGCAGATGGTCGCGGGCCTGGATCATCGGTCCCTGCACCTCAGCCGCACCACCCGGGACGCTGCGGAGGCCCGCGACTGGTTCGAGCGCTTCGAGGGAGCGGGCCTGGACGGGGTGGTGTGCAAGGCGAACACGGGGGCCTACCAGCAGGACAAGCGGGCGATGCTCAAGGTCAAGCACAAGCGGACGGCCGAGGCAGTTGTCACGGGCTACCGGGTGCACACCTCCGGGTCGGGCGTGGGTTCGTTGCTGCTGGGGATGTACCACGATGGCCAGTTGGTGCCCGTCGGCGGCATCGGCGCCTTCACC
>NHCFI05602__coassemble_1127_pt1 | contig 12744 bp, 9 predicted proteins | sample NHCFI05602__metabat2_high_PE_006 | metagenome-assembled genome bin NHCFI05602 | reverse complement strand
CGTCCTGACCAACCCCGACGGCTGGAGCGAGGTGTGGGCAGGCAAGATCGAGGGCGCCAAGATCGAGCTCGTCACCGACGCCGTGATGCGCACCAAGACCGCGGAGACCGAGTACACCGGCGGTCAGCGCCTCTACGGCCAGGTGGAGGGTGACCTGTTGTGGACCTTCGACCGCGCCACCACGAACCACCAGCTCCAGCCCTACCTGTGGGCCCGGCTGCAGCGCGCCTGATGGTCACCATCGAATCCGGTCTCGACGCGGGCCTGGTCTGGCACCACGGCGACCCGATGCGCGAACAGCGCGCCCTCGAGGGCGGAACTGCGGTCGTGGGTCTTGGCAACCGCGGCATTGTGCGGGTCGCCGGACCCGACCGGCTCACCTTCCTGCACTCCCTGACCTCCCAGCACCTGGAGTCGCTCGCGCCCGGCCAGTCGGTCGAGGCGCTGCTGCTGTCGCCAACCGGGCATGTCGAGCACGTGCTGCACGGCATCGACGACGGCGAGCGCTTCTGGGCCTGGACCGAACCCGGACGGGTGACCGAGCTCGCCGGCTGGCTCGACCGGATGCGGTTCATGATGCGCGTCGAGGTCAGCACGCCAGACGACCTGGGCCTGTTGTGGGTGGGCGAGCAGGTCGCGCTGCCAGCAGAGGTGGTGTCGCGCACCAGCCTGGTCGGACGTGGCAGGGAGGTCTTCTGGCCAGCTGACCGCGAGGCCCCCGAGGGCACGCCGGCGGGCGTCTGGGCGCACGAGGCCGTCCGGATCGCCGGTGGGGTACCGCGCATCGGCCTGGACACAGACCACCGCACCATCCCCAACGAGATCGGCCTGCTCGGCACCCATCTGAGCAAGGGCTGCTACCGGGGTCAGGAGACGGTCGCGCGAGTCCACACTCTCGGACGACCGCCACGGCGGCTGGTCCAGCTGCACCTGGACGGGTCTATGGACTCCCTGCCGGCCCCCGGTTCACCGCTGATGCTGGACGATCGGGAGGTGGGCCTGGTGGGTTCGAGCGAACGCCACCACGAACTGGGTCCGGTGGCGCTGGGCCTGGTGAAGCGCAATGTCCCGATCGGCGCCACGCTCATCGCCGACGGGATCGCCGCCGCGCAGGAGGTGCTGGTCGATCCTGAGGTGGGCCTGCATGTCCGTCCCAGCCTGCGCTGACCTGTTCACGCAGGCCACCACTGACATGCGAAACCCCCGGCCATCTGGCCGGGGGTTTCGCATGTCAGCTGTTGCGCGGGCTGGTGGCAGGTGCAGCCTCAGTAGACGACGACCTTGTCGCCAATGCGGGTCTGGCCGTACAGCCACGCCGCCTGGCTCATCGAGTTCATGTTCACGCAACCGTGCGAGCCGGCGCCGGAATGCCCGATCCGGGCGAACTCGGCGGAGTAGTGCACGGCCTGGCCACCCGAGAAGAACTGGGTGTAGGGCATGTCGACGTCGTACAGGGTTGAGTGCCAGTTGGTCGACTTCAGGTAGATCGAGAAGACGCCGGAACGGGTCGCGAGGCTGGGGCGACCGGTGCGAACCGCCCACGAGCCCTTGATCGAGCCGTTGATCACCCAGTACATGCGCTGGGTGCCCTTGTTGATGCAGATCGTGCGCCCCGTCATGCAGCGGCTGTCCAGCTTTACCGTGGGGGTCTTCACGACGGGCATCTTCACGCGGGAGGCCTTGTCGCGCAGCACGTAGTAGGTCGTCATGTTCATGACGCCAGTGACCTTGAGGCGGTTCTTCGACTGGAAGCTCTTCACCGCGGCGGTGGTCTTCGTGCCGTAGTAACCGGTGCGCGAGTCGCTGGTCAGGTAGCCGAGCTTGTAGAGCATCGTCTGGAGGCCCTTGACCCGGGCGCTGGTCTGGCCCGGCTTGGCGAAGATGGTCGCATCGGCCCTGGCGGCGGCAGCCTTCTTGGCGGCGGCATCCCGTTCCGCCTGCGCCTTGCGGGCAGCGGCCTCGGCGGCGAGCTTGGCGCGCAGGGCATTGGCCGAGTCGTGGATGCGCTTGTGGGTGTAGCTGTCGACCACACCGGTGACCTTCAGGCCCTTGGCCTTCTGGTAGGCGGCGACGGCCGACTTGGTGACCGGGCCGTACCGGCCGTCGACGGCCTTGGTGTAGTAGCCGAGGCGCAGCAGGTCGGTCTGGATCGCCTTCACCACGGCGCCGGTCGAGCCGACCTGGGCGACGATGCTGGAGGCGACGACGTCGGCCTGTGCCGGCTGTGCCATCTGGACAGTGCCGCCGATCATGGCGGCTGCGGCGGTCGCTGCGACGAGCGAGCGGCGGAACTGGCTGGTCATGGTCGTTCCCTTCAACGGTCGGTGCGTGCTCTTAGTGCTGATACGCACCAGAGGGTCCTTCGGTTGCACCCCGAGGCAAAAGTCGCCGAATCCAACCGTTCGACCATCCTGCCACGGGGAGGGGGCGTCACAGGCCCCCACCCCAGGCGGAGGTGGGTGGCCGGCACGGTCCACCCGGGTTTTCTTCAGGTTGCGCCAAGTTCCGGGCGAACCGGATCAGCCCTGAGAATTCGCCTTGTTCCGGTTGCGGGTCTTGGCGCGGTCATTGGCATTCAGCTGCACCTTGCGGATGCGGACGTCCTTCGGGGTGACCTCGAGGCACTCGTCCGCGGCGCAGTACTCCAAGGACTGCTCCAGGCTCATCCGGCGCGGCGGGATCAGGCGTTCCAGCTCGTCACCGGTCGCGGAGCGCACATTGGTGAGGTGCTTCTCCTTGGTGGGGTTGACGTCCATCTCGTCCGGACGGGAGTTCTCGCCGACGACCATGCCCTCGTAGACGTCCTCGCCGGGGCCGACGAACAGGGTGCCGCGTTCCTGCAGGTTGAACAGCGCATAGGAGGTGACCACGCCGGTGCGGTCGGCGACGAGAGAACCGGTCGGGCGGTTGCGCATCTCGCCGGCCCACGGCTCGTGCCCCTCGAAGACGTGGTTCATGATGCCGGTGCCACGCGTCTCGGTGAGGAACTCGGTGCGGAAGCCGATCAGGCCACGGCTGGGCAGGATGTACTCCAGCCGTACCCAACCGGTGCCGTGGTTGACCATTTGCTCCAGCCGCGACTTGCGCACGCCGAGCATCTGGCTGACGGCGCCGACGAACTCCTCGGGAATGTCGATGGTGAGGCGCTCGGTGGGCTCGTGGACCTTGCCGTCGACCTCCTTGAGCACGACCTCGGGCTTGCCGACGGTCAGCTCGAAGTTCTCACGGCGCATCATCTCGACCAGGACGGCGAGCTGCAGCTCGCCACGGCCCTGCACCTCCCAGGTGTCGGGACGCTCGGTGTTGTTGACGCTGATCGAGACATTGCCGATCAGTTCCTGGTCGAGGCGGGCCTTCACGACGCGCGCGGTCAGGTTCTTGCCCACCTTGCCGGCCAGCGGCGAGGTGTTGATACCGATCGTCATCGAGATGGAGGGCTCGTCGACGTGGATCAGCGGCAGCGGCTTCGGGTCGGCCGGGTCGGCGATCGTCTCGCCAATGGTGATCTCGGGGATGCCGGCGATGGCGATGATGTCGCCGGGGCCGGCGCTCTCCACCGGCTCACGGGTGAGCGCATTGGTCATCAGCAGCTCGGAGAGACGGACATTGCTGACCGTTCCGTCGCGACGGATCCAGGCGACCTGCTGGCCGCGCTTGATCTCGCCCTCGATGATGCGGCACAGCGCCAGGCGTCCCAGGTAGGGGGAGGAGTCCAGGTTGGTGACCAGGGCCTGCAGCGGGGCGCCCTCGGTGTAGCTGGGGGCGGGGATGGTGTTCGCGATGGTCTCGAACAACGGCTGCAGGTTCTCCGAGTCGGGCATCTCGCCGTCGCCGGGCTGGGTCAGCGATGCCTTGCCGGCCTTGGCCGAGGCGAACACGACCGGGAAGTCGAGCTGGTGGGCGGTCTCGTCGTCCACGAGGTCCATGAACAGCTCGTAGGTTTCGTCGATCACCTCGGTAATGCGGGCATCGGGACGGTCGACCTTGTTGACCACCACGATCAGCGGCAGGTTCTTCGCCAGGGCCTTGCGCAGCACGAAGCGGGTCTGGGGCAGCGGACCCTCGGAGGCATCGACGAGCAGGATGACGCCGTCGACCATCTCGAGGCCGCGCTCGACCTCGCCACCGAAGTCGGCGTGGCCGGGGGTGTCGATGATGTTGATCAGCAGGTCCTGGCCGTCGGCCATCTCGTGGTGCACCGCGGTGTTCTTCGCAAGGATGGTGATGCCCTTCTCGCGCTCCAGGTCCATCGAGTCCATGACGCGATTGTTCACGTCCGACCCCTCGCGGAACGCGCCGGACTGCCACAGCATCGCGTCGACGAGCGTGGTCTTGCCATGGTCGACGTGCGCGACGATTGCGACATTGCGCAGGTCAGAACGAATGGGCATGAAGGTACCTCGGGCTCTCGTCGGTGGGATAGCCCGTCGAGTGTACTTCCTGCGAAGCGATGCCCCGGACGCGTTGCCCGCTGCCTCTCAGGTGGGCGCCCGGGGCCTGTGGTCCCGGGGTTTCCGGCTCGGTGTTCTTCGGCTCAGTGTTCTTCGGCTCAGTGTTCTTCGGCTCAGTGTTCTTCGGCTCAGTGCTCTCGGCTCAGTGGTTCTCGCGCAGGGCCTGTTCCAGGTCGTGCGGCAGCTCACGGCCGGTGCGGACGCGGGAGTGGCTGCGTGAATAGCCGAAATAGATGGCGAAGCCGATCGCCAGCCACACCAGGAAGCGCAACCAGGTCTCCACCGCGAGGTTCAGCATCATGTAGCTGCAGATCAGGGCGGAGATGACAGGCAGCACGGGGGAGAAGGGCACCTTGAAGGGGCGCTCCACGTCGGGCAGCGTGCGCCGCATGACCGGCACGCCGATGCTCACCATGACGAAGGCCGCCAACGTCCCGATGTTGACCATCTCCTCCAGGTTCCCGATGGGGGTCAGACCGGCGATCAGGGCGATGATGACGGTCATCCAGGCGGTGATGACCCAGGGTGTGCGGAAGCGCTGGTGTACCTTCGCCAGGCTGATCGGCAGCAGGTTGTCGCGGCTCATCGCGAAGACGAGGCGGGTGCAGCCGGTCATCTGGGTGAGCACGACCGTGGTCAGGCCCACCACGGCGCCGATCGCGATGACGACCGCCATCCAGGTCTTGCCGTGCTGGGCGAAGGCGTCCGCCAGCGCTCCCGAGGGCTTCATCTTGTCGTAGCGCACCATGCCGGTCACGACGGTGGCGACGGTGCAGTACAGGACGGTGCAGATCACCAGCGAGCCGATGATGCCGCGCGGCAGGTCCCGCTGCGGGTTCTTGGTCTCCTCCGCAGCGGTGGCCACGACGTCGAAACCCAGGAAGGCGAAGAAGACGAGCGCGGCACCGGCGAAGATGCCGCCCACGCCATAGGCGGACGGCTCCAGGCCGAGCGCCCATTGGACCAGCGGCTGCTTCCAGTGGTTGGTGACTCCCTCGATGGGCTGCGACGGCGGGATGTAGGGGGAGTAGTTGGCGCGGTTGATGAAGGCCAGGCCGGCGAAGATGACGAACAGCACGATGGCGACCTTGACGGCCACCAGCACGGTCTCGACGCGCATCGACTCCTTGATGCCGATGGTGACCAGCACTCCCAACACGAGCACCAGCACCATGGCGGGAACGTCAACCGTCCCGCCGTAGGAGATGGCCGCCGGCAGCGAGATGTCGAAGTAGCCCAGCAGGATCCCGAGGTAGGCGCTCCAACCCTGGGACACCACGGCCGCCGCCAGGAAGAGCTCCAGGATCAGGTCCCAGCCCACGATCCAGGCGATGAACTCACCCATCGAGGCGTAGCTGAAGGTGTACGCGGAACCCGACACCGGCACGGCGGACGCAAACTCTGCGTAGCAGAGCGCCGCGAATCCGCAGCACAGTGCGGCCAGCGCGAACGACAGCACCACGGCCGGACCGGAGACCTGGTTGGCCACGCGTCCCGTCATGGTGAAGATGCCGGCACCGACGATGATGCCCACGCCGAAGACCGTGAGGTCCACGGCGGTGAGGGACTTCTTGAGCTGGTACTCGGGCTCGTCGGTGTCGAGCATCGACTGCTCGATCGACTTCGTCCGGAACAGGTCGAGGGACATGAGGGACCAATCTGTCTGAGGGCATTCACATCGTTGCGAGCGCACCTGCGGGGGGTCTGGTTGTCCGAGGGATGGACGGAGTTTCGTGGCTAGGCTGCAGGCATGGAGCTTCCCGAGACCCATCCCAACCTGATGGCCAGTGCACCGCAGACCCTGCTGCCCTGGGACGGTGCGATCGACGCGCTCGACCAGGGGGCAGCCGCCGTTGACGTCGCGCGGGTCAATCCGGCGTCCCCGCTGGCCTGGGCGATGCTCGCAGAGGAGGCGCTGGAGGCCGGGAACCGTGATGTCGAGGCCTATGCATACGCCCGCACCGGCTATCACCGCTCGCTCGACCTGCTGCGCCGCAATGGCTGGAAGGGGGCCGGGCCGGTGCCATGGGAGCACGAGCCGAATCAGGGCTTCCTGCGCGCCTTGTGGGCGCTTGCCGTCGCCTCCAGCCGGATCGGTGACAGCGAGGAGCGCGACCGCTGTGCCCAGTTCTTGCGTGACTCGTCCGAGACGGCCTGGCAGGAGTTGGCGGAGCCCCTGCGGTAGAGTTGTCAGGTAATGGCCTGCTCGCGGACGCTCGTCTGCGAGGGGCTTCAACTGTGTCCGGGCTCCGCGGCGAGCTGGACTGGAATCACTTGGAGGGCTGAAATGCCTGGCATCGTGGTGATCGGTACCCAATGGGGCGACGAGGGCAAGGGCAAGGCAGTCGACCAGCTCGGTGAGCGCGTCGACTTCTGTGCCCGCTACTCGGGCGGTAACAACGCCGGTCACACGGTCGTCGTCAACGGCGAGAAGACGGTGCTGCACCTGCTGCCGTCCGGCATCCTCAACGACAACACCACCTGCATCCTCGGCAATGGCGTCGTCCTCGACATAAACGTGCTGTACCAAGAGCTGGACGCGTTGGCCGAGCAGGGCAAGCAGGTTGCGCACCCGCTGATCGGCGCCAATGCCCACATCCTGGCGCCCTACCACCAGACGATCGACAAGGTGACCGAGCGGTTCGCGGGCAAGCGCAAGATCGGCACCACCGGCCGCGGCATCGGCCCCGCCTACTCCGACAAGGTCAACCGGGTCGGCATCCGCGTCCAGGACCTCTTCGACGACGAGATCCTGCGCGACAAGATCTCGGCCGCGATCGCCCAGAAGAACACCTTGTTGGTGAAGATCTTCAACCGTCGCGAGGTGGATCCGGAGCAGGTATTCCAGGCGCTCGTCGAGCACCGCGACCGGATTCGTCCCCACGTCGTCGACTCCGCCCGCGTGCTGAACGACGCCCTCGATGACGAGAAGGTCGTGCTGTTCGAAGGTGCCCAGGCCCACCATCTGGACGTCGACCACGGCACCTACCCCTATGTCACCTCATCCAATCCGACCGCGGGCGGCGCGTGCACCGGCACCGGCGTCGGCCCCACGCGCATCGACCGCATCGTCGGCATCGCGAAGGCCTACACCACCCGCGTCGGCGAGGGCCCCTTCCCGACCGAATTGTTCGACGCGGACGGTGAGCGGCTGCGCACCGAGGGCGCCGAGTTCGGCGCCACCACCGGTCGTCCCCGCCGCTGCGGCTGGTTCGACGCGCTGGTGGTCGAGCAGGCGGCCACCTACAACGGCTGCACCGACATCTTCTTGACCAAGCTCGACATCCTGTCCGGCTGGGACAAGATCCCGGTCTGCGTCGCCTACGAGGTGGACGGCCAGCGGCTGGACACCATGCCCGTCGACCAGGGCCTGTTCGCCCGTGCGACGCCCGTCTTCGAGTACCTCGAGGGCTGGCACGAGGACATCTCGGGGGCGCGGAGCTTCGACGACCTGCCGCGCAACTGCCGGGCCTACGTCCACCGCCTCGAGGAACTCATCGGGTGCCGGATCAGTGGCATCGGGGTCGGCCCGGGCCGTGAGCAGACGGTCACCATCAACGACCTGCTGTGAGCCAGCAAGCGCAGGAGCCGGCTGGGGAGGCGCTGGATCCATCCGATCTCGACCACCCTGACCGGGACCTGATCGGGCGCACCGAACTCGTGATGCGCGCGGGAACCCTGATGCTCACCTCGGGCACGAGCAGCCTGCGCGTGGCCGAGTTGATGCGCCGCGTCGCAAAGGCCCTGGAACTCGACACCATCTCGACGCGCATCTCCTTCACCGACATCGGCCTGACCGTCAGCCGGGGCGGCATCTACCGCACACAGGTCTCCGACGTCCCCACTCCGGGCGTGAACGCGCAGCGGATCGCGTCATTGCAGGAACTTTCGCGTGACCTGCCCGTACCATCGACGCCGCAGGAGGTCGCGCGCCGCCTCGGCGCCGTCGAGCGCTCGCTGCCGCAACGCCCGGACTGGTTGATGGCGGTGCTGGTTGCCCTGGCGTGCGCCTCGGTGGCGGTGCTGGCCAATGGTGGCTGGCGTGAGGTGGCCGCGGTGCTGCCCGCCTCGGCCGTGGGTTACCTCACCCAGCGCTGGCTGCTGCGCCGCAAGTTCAACCTGCTGGCCGTGGTGATGAGCGCGACCTCGGTCTCCTGCGGTGGTTTCGTGGTGGTGAGCCACCTGCTGGACCTCTTGATGGGTGGCCAGAGCCCGCGGATGGCGGCGGGTTTCATCTGCGCGGCCATCTTCCTGATCCCCGGCTTCCCCCTGGTGACCGGTGGGCTCGACCTGGGACGCATCGACCTGCATGCAGGCATCCCGCGGGTCGCCTACGCCGCGATGGTGCTGTTGGCGATGGCCATCGGTGTCTGGTTGCTGACCCGTACGGCCGGGGTCCAACCGGACGTGGTTGCGCCGATGAGCGGGCATCTTGCGTGGGTGTGGCTGGCACGTCTGGGGGCCAGCTTCTTCGCCGTCTTCGGCTGGGCCATGATGTTCAACTCGCCCGTTCGGGTGGCGATGGCATCGGGGGCGATTGCCATGGTCGCCAATGCTCCGCGCCTGGTCGCCCTGGACCACGGTGTCGCCAACCACGTGGCCACCTTCTTCTCCTGCTTCGCGATCGGGTTGTTGTGCGCCGTGGTGGGGCGCTGGTTCCGAATGGAACGCATCATCATGACCGTCCCCACGGTGCTGGTCTCGATCCCCGGCTCGTCCGCGCTCAGGACGCTGGTCTACTTCGACCGGCAGGACGTGCTGCCGGCCGTCGAGAACGGGGTGGCGACGGTGCTGGTGGTGGTCGCGATGGTGGCGGGCCTGCTGGGCGCCCTGATGCTCACCGAGTCCGAGTGGGCCTTCAGCGGCTCGCGCCGCTGAGCAGCCGCGGCCCGACCCCAACGAAACCTGATGCCCGTTGCCGTTGGGACAACGCAACAGCGCCCCGGACCATGTCCAGCGCGCTGTTGAGTCTGCTGCGGGGTGTCATCGGTGCTTCTTGGCCTTCTTGCAGCCGTCCCGGTTGTCATGGCAGGTCTCGGACGGATCGCTGGTCGCGGTCGCCGGAGCGGTGGTCTCCGGATCCTTCGTGGTGGGGGAAGCAGGCCTCGTCCTGCCGGTGTCCACAGGCGAATCGGTCTCAGCCGGGGCCGTCGTGACCGGAGCGGTGGTGGTCGGCTCCTGGGTCACCGGAGCGGTGGTGGGCTCCTGGGGGACCGGAGCGGTGGTGGTCGGAGCCTGTGTCACGGGCGCGGGGATGGTCGATGTGGCGGGCACGCGGGTGCCTTCGGCCCGGTCGGTCTTCGTCCCGGATGGGGCATTGGTCGCCGGTGCCTTGGTCGTTGCGCTGGCGGCGCCGGCCGAGGGCTGGGTGGCAGCAGGCGTGGAGCTGGCAGCGGGGCTGGGGGTGACCACCTCGATCCGTCCGGTCGAGGGGTTCACGGTGGCGTAGGGCGAGCTTGAGGCAGGCATCGTGGTGGCCTGGACCGACGGCTGCGCGCCGTTCGACGGGCCGGTGCTGGCCGTGCTGCCCGCGGGAACCGAGGTGGTGGGGCGGGGGGTGACCGTCGGGTTCGGTGCGCCGTCGGGAGTGGGGCTTCCGATGGGGTCGGTGGAGCGCGGCTCCGCCAGGTGTCCGGCCAGACCGCCCAGGAGTTCCGCGGACGAGGTCTTCGGCTCCGCAGCGTCCACGGGCGCGACCACGTTGACGACCATGCTGGCCGTGACCGCGATGAGGAAGAGGGCGGCTCCATTGCGCGCGAAGTTCACAGGACACCTCATTCTCGTGGGGATGTCGAGAGGGGGGTGGTCCTCCCAACTACGAGATTCTAGCCGGGTGCAGGGCCCAACCGGTCCCTCCGCCCGAGGCAAGAAGGGGGTTCAGCCACTGGCCGAACCCCCTTCTGCGTGGAAACGCGAGGCCACGGACTACTTGGTGAGCCCCTCGATGACCTCGTTGAAGGTCGCGGAAGGACGCATGACGGCGGCTGCCTTGTCGGCGTCGGGGCGGTAGTAGCCCCCGATGTCGGCCGGCTTGCCCTGCACCGCCAGCAGCTCGTCGGCGATCTTCTGCTCGTTGGCGGCCAGCTTCTCCGAAACCGGGGCGAAAGCCGCTGCCAACTCCGCGTCCTCGGCCTGCTTGGACAGCTCCTGGGCCCAGTAGAGGGCCAGGTAGAAGTGCGAGCCGCGGTTGTCGATCTGGCCGACGCGACGAGCCGGGGACTTGTTCTCGTTCAGCAAGGTCTCCGTGGCGCGGTCGAGGGTGGCCGCGAGCACCTTGGCGCGCGGGTTGGAGTCGAACTCACCAAGGTGGCGCAGCGACTCGGCCAGGGCCAGGAACTCACCCAAGGAGTCCCACCGCAAGTAGTCCTCCTCGACGAGCTGCTGGACGTGCTTCGGAGCGGAGCCCCCGGCGCCGGTCTCGAACAGGCCACCCCCGTTCATCAGCGGGACGACCGACAGCATCTTGGCCGAGGTGCCCAGCTCGAGGATCGGGAACAGGTCGGTGTTGTAGTCACGCAGCACGTTGCCGGTCACCGAGATGGTGTTCTGGCCCTTGCGGATGCGCTCGATCGAGGTCTTGCAGGCCTCGACAGGGGACGCGATGGTGATGTCCAGACCGGTGGTTTCGTGCTCGGCGAGGTACTTGTTCACCAGGTCGATGACATTGCGGTCATGGGCACGCTCGGGGTCGAGCCAGAAGATGGCCGGCTCGCCGGATGCCTTGGCGCGGGTCACGGCCAGCTTCACCCAGTCGCGGATCGGGGCGTCCTTGGTCTGGCAGGCGCGCCAGATGTCGCCGGCGGCGACCTCATGACTCATCAGCACCTCGCCGGCGGCGTTGGCGACCTCGACGCGACCCTCGCGGTCGATCTCGAAGGTCTTGTCGTGGGAGCCGTACTCCTCAGCCTTCTGCGCCATCAGGCCGACATTGGCAACCGAGCCCATGGTGGTCGGGTCGAAGGCGCCGTTGGCGCGGCAGTCGTCGATCACGGCCTGGTAGACGCCGGCGTAGGAGGAGTCGGGGATCACCGCGAGGGTGTCCTGCTCGGCGCCGTCGGCATTCCACATGTGGCCCGAGGTGCGGATCATCGCGGGCATCGAAGCGTCCACGATCACATCGCTGGGGACGTGAAGGTTGGTGATGCCCTTGTCGGAGTTCACCATGGCCAGCGCGGGGCCAGCGGCCAGCTCGTCGTCGAAGGACTTCTTGATCTCGGCGCCATTGGGCAGCGCCTCCAGGCCGGCGAAGATGCCGCCCAGACCGTTGTTGGCGCTCAGGCCGGCGGCGTCCAGATCCTTGCCGTACGTCGCGAAGGTCTGCGGGAAGAAGGCCTTCACGACGTGGCCGAAGATGATCGGATCGGACACCTTCATCATCGTCGCCTTGAGGTGGGTGGAGAACAGCACACCCTCGTCCTTGGCGCGCTGCACCTGCTCGGTCAGGAAGGAGTCCAGTGCCTTGGCGCGCAGCACGGTGCCGTCGACGACCTCACCGGCGAGCACCTTCAGGCCGCTCTTCAGCTCGGCGGTCTGGCCGTCGGCGCCGACCAAACGGATGGTCAGCGTGTCATCGGCGGGCAGCACGACCGACTGCTCGTTGTGGCGGAAGTCGTCAGCGTCCATCGTCGCGACATTCGTCTTCGAGTCGGGCGACCAGGCGCCCATCGAGTGTGGGTGCGCCTTGGCGTAGTTCTTGACGGCCTGGGGCGCGCGGCGGTCAGAGTTGCCCTCGCGCAGCACTGGGTTCACCGCGGAACCCTTGACGGCGTCGATCCTGGCCTTGTCGTCGGCGGAGGCGGTGTCGTAGTCGGGGATGTCCAGGCCCTGGGCCTGGAGTTCGGCGATGGCCGCCTTGAGCTGGGGCACCGAGGCCGAGATGTTCGGGAGCTTGATGATGTTGGCCTCCGGCGTCTTGGCCAGTTCGCCCAGTTCGGCCAGGTCGTCCGGCTGCAGGCCGAAGGCGGCCGCGAGGCGGCCGGCCAGCGAGATGTCGCGGGTCTCGACCTCGACCCCGGCGGTCGAGGTGTAGGCCTCGACGATGGGCAGCAGCGAGTAGGTCGCCAGCATGGGGGCTTCGTCGGTGATGGTGTAGATGATCTTCGCCATGGGGCGGCAATCTCCCTCGATCTCGTCGGTGGACAGACCCGGCCGTGGCCGAGGGCCTGCGCAGTTGGCCGCTGGCACTCGTTGCCAGCCTGCATGCCGAGCTTATCGGGCTGCTCCGGCAGGCGCGAGGTCGCGACGAGACTCACACATGGTCCCCGCGTAGGTGGGTGCCGTGCCTCACATGTTT
>NHCFI05602__coassemble_1119_pt1 | contig 12914 bp, 12 predicted proteins | sample NHCFI05602__metabat2_high_PE_006 | metagenome-assembled genome bin NHCFI05602 | reverse complement strand
GTCGAAGGCACGGGCCATCGCACGCCGCCAGCCCCGGTGGAGCCGCCAAGTGCGCTGGGGCAGCCGGGCGAAGACCGTCCAGTCCACGTCCTCGCCGTCGACGACCGGGTCGTCCCCGTGCTCGTCGAGGTCGTCGTAGGCGGCGCGCAACCGGGCGGCCTTGCGCTGGTTGCGCGTGGTGCAGTCGGAGCGGGTGAGGATGTGCAGGCGCTCCAGCTGGTCACCGGCATCACGGACATAGCGGCGCACCGCCGAATCGCTCCACTGGCCCTCGCCGTAGCCGTGGAAACGCAGGTGCTGCTCGACGAGCTGGGCGACGGCCTTGACCTCATCCGAGCTGAAACGCAGCGCCTTGAGCCGCTTGCGGGCGAGCCTGGCGCCCACCAGGTCGTGGTGGTGGAAGGTGACGGTGCCGTCGTCCTCGAACTGGCGAGTGGCGGGCTTGCCGATGTCGTGCAGCAGTGCGGCCAGCCGCAGCACGAGGTCAGGGGCGTGCCCGCGGGACTTCTCCAGCTGGATGGCCTGGTCGAGGACGGTCAGCGAGTGCGCGTAGACATCCTTGTGGCGGCGGTGTTCGTCCGTCGTTTCCTTCATCGCCGGCAGTTCCGGCAGCACGCGGGCGGCCAGGCCGGTGGTGACCAGCAGGTTCAGGCCGGGGCGCGGGTGATCGGTGAGCAGCAGCTTCGACAGCTCGTCGCGGACGCGCTCGGCGCTGATGATCTCGATCCGGTCGGCCATGTCGGTCATCGCGCGCTGCACGTCGGGTGCGACGGTGAACTGGAGCTGGGAAGCGAAACGGGCGGCCCGCATCATCCGCAGCGGGTCGTCGGAGAAGGAGCGTTCCGGGGTGGAGGGGGTGCGCAAGGTTGCGGCGGCGAGGTCCGCGAGGCCGCCCCAGGGGTCGACGAAGGTGGCATTGGCGACGTCGTAGGCCATTGCGTTGACGGTGAAGTCGCGGCGGGCGAGGTCGTCGGTGATGGTGTCGCCAAAGCTGACCTCTGGCTTGCGGGAGTCGCCGCGGTAGACATCGGCGCGGAAGGTGGTGACTTCGACCTGGTACTCGACGCCATTGCTGGTCTTCTTCGCGCCGATGGTGCCGAAGTCCTTGCCGATGTCCCACACGGCCTTGGTCCAGCCGCGCAGCAGGGCCTCGACGTCGTCGGGGCGGGCGGAGGTGGCGAAGTCGAGGTCGTGCTGGACGACGCCGAGCAGCGCGTCGCGCACCGGACCGCCGACGAGGTAGAGCTCGTGTCCTGCCTGCTGGAACAGGGTCGCCAGTTCGGCGACCACGGGGGTGGCCTGCAGCATCTGGGAGACCTGCTCGGTCTGGGTCTGGTCAAGCTCTGGCACGAGGTGCGAGTCTACCTTTTGCCCGGTCCCGTCGGGCTCGGGGCGGAGCTCGGGGCGAGCCCGTCAGCCCGCGGAGCGGGTGGCGCCGATGGAGGCGGCGATCACGCAGGCCATCGCCACCAGGTCGGTGGGGCTGAGCCCCTCGCCGATGATCACCAGCGCGGCGAGCGCCGCGGCGGCCGGTTCAAGGCTCATCAGGATGCCGAAGACGCGTCCGGGCAGCGTGCGGAGCGCGGACATTTCCAGCAGGTAGGGGATCACCGAGCTGAGCACGCCGACGCCGGCGCCGGCGATCAGCACGTGCGGGCGCAGCAGCACGTCCCCGGAGCTGTGGATGGCGGGGACAGCCAGGGCGACCCCGCCGATCGTGCAGGCGAGCATCACGGCCTCGTGGCCGGTCCAGGTGAGGCCCGCGCGGGAGCCCATCTTGATGTAGCCGGCCCAGCAGACTGCTGCGGCAAGGACGAAAGCCACGCCCACCGGGTCGAGGTGGGTGGGGGTGAAGCCGAGCAGGGCGACGCCGGCGAGGGCCAGCAGGGGCCAAGCGATGTCGCGGGCTCGGCGGGTGGCGGCGACAGCAACAGCCAGGGGTCCGAGGAACTCGATGGTGACCGCCAGGCCCAGCGGAACCCGGCTCGCGCCCTCGTAGAAGGTGGTGTTCATGGCGACCAGGCATACGCCGTAGGCGAGCCCGGCCTTCCAATTGCGGGGCGGACGCCCGTTCGGCTGCTGGGTGGAGCTTCCCCGACGGGCGGCGATGAGCGTCCACAACCACAGCACCACCGCGGCGCAGACCAGACGCAGCCAGGCCATGGAGATCGGCGTGGCCTCGTCCATCACCGTCTTGGCCACGGCTGCACCCACCTGGACGGACATGATCGAGCCCAGCACCAGCCAGATGGCGCTGGTGGTCGGGGTCCGGGGGGTCCGTTGCACCTGAGCAGGCTAGTCGGCTGGGCTCTTGCGCCATACCCGTGCCCGGCCCGGCGCCGGGGATCGCGCCTTCCGGGAGCCGATGGTGCACCCTTCCTGCACAACTTGATCTGGGTGGCGATCGCACAGCCCGCCAAAATCGCCACGTCAGGGCAATCTGGTCCCGTGGTGGGACCGGATTGCCCTGTCGCGCGCGTTGTGGCGGACTCGAGGGACTCACCCGTCGGGGAGGTCGGCGCGCGGCACGAGTGCCGGCTGGTAAAATCGGGGGCGACCGATTGGCTGGGCCAGGCCCCCGCGGTCGCGCTGAGGGGATGTCCTTCGTTCCCGGTCCGTAATGGGGGCCGCCAGAACCGTGCACCGCCTGTACCAAGCATCATCACGACCGTGCACCACCCGAACCGAGCACCATCACCGCCCAATATCCAGGAGGCCCTGTTGACGACCTCAACCGCCACCCGCCCGATCGTCCGCCGCCTTCTTGACTGGCACATGTTGATGCCGCTCGTCGCCGCGGTGCTGCTGGCGTTCAACTGGGGCACCAAACCCAGCTACCTGATGGACGCGGTGTTGGCGGTCGCGCTGGTTGGGGCGATCCTCGCGGCTGTCCACCACGCCGAGGTGGTCGCCGAGCGGGTGGGCGAACCCTTCGGCTCGCTGATCCTGGCCGTCGCCGTGACGGTGATCGAGGTCGGCCTGATCGTCATGCTCATGTCCGGCGGGGGAGAGGCGACCCTGGCCCGCGACACCGTCTTCGCGGCCGTGATGATCACCACCAACCTCATCGTCGGGCTGGCGATCGTCGCCGCCGTCGGAACCCACCGCGCCGAGAGCCCCGGCGGCTCGGCCTGGTTCAACCCGGAGGGCGCTGGTGGTGCGCTGGCCACCACGCTGGTCGTCACCGTGCTCTGCCTGGTGCTGCCCTCGGTGACGACCTCCTCACCCGGCCCGGTCTTCACGCCATCCCAGCTCGCCTTCGCCGGAATCTTCTCCCTGGTGGCCTACATCTTGTTCGTGGTCACGCAGACGGTGAAGAACCGCGACTTCTTCCTGCCCGTCGACCGCAACGGGGACGTGCTGGACGCGAACGACCATCACACTCCGCCCACGACCCGCGCCGCATGGGTCAGCGTCGGGCTGTTGATGGTGGCGCTGGTCAGCGTCGTCGGGCTGGCGAAGCTGATCTCACCCGCCCTGGAGAAGGGTGTCGCCGCCGTCGGGCTGCCCGCACCCTTCGTCGGCGTGGTGATCTCCCTGGTGGTGCTGGCGCCGGAGACCTTGGCGGCGGTGAAGAATGCCCGCTCCGGACGCCTTCAGATCAGCCTGAACCTGGCCTATGGGTCGGCGATGGCCAGTGTGGGGCTGACCATTCCGGTGCTGGCGGCGATCAGCCTGTTCGCCTCGCTGGAGCTCGAACTCGGCCTCAGCCCCCTGCACATGGCCCTGCTCGCCCTCACCGCCGTCGTCAGTGTGCTGACGGTGATGCGCGGACGGGTGGTGCGGCTGCACGGCGGGCTGCACCTGGTGATCGCGGCAGCCTTCATCTTCCTCTCCGCGATGCCCTGACGGCTGGGTTTGGTCACCTCGCAGTAGTGGGGGTCACCGGACGCTGACGTGCACGTGATTCTTGTGGTTCGCGTTGTCGGAGCCCCGGTTGGGCATCTTGCGCCAACCCTCACCCGAGCGCTGGACGCTCCAGATGTGCTGGTTCCAGATGACATAGGTGATGCCCAGGCGGGAGGCATTGGCGCGCAGGTGCTCGGCGATGGCCTGACCCAGGGCGGCATTGCGCTTGTAGGCGGGGATCATGATGTCGACGGCGCGGCCGCTGTAGTGGTCGGACCCATAGGACGCACGGGCGCCCAGCATGGTGGTGATCCACGGGAACTTCGCCCGGACCTCCTGCGCGACCAACCTGCCGTTGCGCACGACCCCGCCGGGCATCGCGACGTGCGAGGCGAGCGGCAGGGTGGTTGCGACGGCGATTGCGCCTGCGGGGATCCCCTGCACCACCTTGGGCGCCACGGCCGCCGCGGTGTTCGCCGACGAGGTCGTCTTCGATGACGCCGCGGACGTCTGCAGCTTGAGGTACCTCGACGAGATCCAGCCGCTCGTACCGGCGGTCGTGACCTGCATCCACTTGCCCGAGGTCTTGCCCGTCAGCGTGACCTTCTGGCCCTTGCGCAGCACCTTCACCGCGCGGAACTTCGTCCCCGCACCCGAACGGACGAAGACACTGCCGAGCGTGATGGCGGTTGCCTTTGCGGTCTTCGTGGCTGTGGTGGCCTGGGCCGTGGTGGGCGCGGCGAACTCAGCGACGACGAGGCCGCCGACGGCCAGCGCGGAGGTCAGGACGGTGCGACGGGTGAGGCTCACTGAGGGCTCCTAGAAGTGGTCGGTGTGGCCCCATCGTCGCCTTTCCTGAGAGAGGGAGCCCTCTTTTCTCGCCTTCTCCTCAGGATTGGCTCAGTTTTCTCCCAGCTCCGGACGATCAGACCGGCCCTTGCACCCCTGCTGCATCGAGCAGCACCTTGGCGCGTTCCCGGATCTCGCGCGCGACGCCGTACTGCTGGTTGGCGGCGCATTTGGCGCTCACCCGCAGCGTCATCGCCTGACCGACAATCGACTCCACTCCCAGCACCTTTGGTCGCTCGAGCAGCAGGTCGTGCCAGCGCGGGTCGGCGTCCACCTCGTCCGCAGCCTGCTGCAGCGCTCGCAGCGCGACGGCGGGGTCGGTGGAGTAGTGCACGGGGATGTCGATGGTCGCGATCGACCAGCCCTGCGAGATGTTGCCCAGCTTGCTGATCTCGCCATTGCGCAGGTGCCACAGCATCCCGTTCGCGTCGCGGATGGACGTGGTGCGCAGGCCAACCTCCTCGACCGTCCCGGTCACGTCGCTGACCGTGATCACATCTCCGACGCCGTACTGGTCCTCGACGATCATGAAGACCCCGCTGATCACGTCCTTCACCAAGGACTGCGCGCCGAAGGCCAAGGCGACGCCGCCGACCCCGGCCGAGGCGAGGACGGGTTGCAGCGGCAGGCCGATCACGTCGAGTGCGGTCAGCAGGGCGACGCCGAAGATGACGACGCTGGCCGTGGAACCGAGCAGCTGGGCGACGGTGCGGGTGCGCTGGTCGCGGCGCTCGTGGTCGAGTCCGGACGCGTGGGCCAGGATCTGACCCGGACGTCCGAGCCGCTCGAGGTGTTGTTGGGTGCGCAGGGTCGAGGCCAGCACGGTGCGTCGAATCGCCCAGCCGACCAGCCCGCGGACGACGATCGCGACCAGCGCGAGCACGACGAGGTGGATGGGGGTGTCGGGCCAGGCCCAGACCAAGGAGTCGAGCGTTCTCACTGGGCCATTCTCACCCGCTGCGCCGTCGAGAGCTCAAGAAGAGCTTGGGGGCGACGCTCTGGACGTCGTCGTCGAGCACCACCTGGGCCAGATGGTCGTAGGACGTCTCGCCCTGGTTGACGATGATTCCGAGCGCGCCATGCCCAATGGCGAGGGGGAACAGCCCGGCCACGGGCTGCACGGCCAAGGTCGTCCCCAGGGCCACGACGGCGTCGCAGTTCTCTGCCGCGTCGAGTGCGGCCTCGATCACGCTGCCGACCAGCGACTCACCGAAAAGGATGGAGTCGGCGCGCACGATGCCGCCGTCGTCGGGGCAGCGCGGGTCGGCGACGCCAGCGCGCAGCTGATCGAGTGCCATGTCGATCGGCCAGTGCTTCCAGCAGGTCTCGCAGTGGCATCTGCGCGCCGATCCGTGCACCTCGTGGACGTTCGTGCTGCCCGCCAGCTGGTGCAGGCCGTCCGTGTTCTGGGTGACGATCGCAGCGACCCGCCCGGCCTGTTCGAGGGCGGCGATGGCATGGTGCGCTGCGGTCGGCTGCGCGTTCCAGACGCCGGAGTTGAGGCGCCGCTGCCAGGCCTTCTGCCGGATCTCGGGGTAGTCCAGGAAGTACTCGAGGGTGGAGCCCAGTTCGGCCTGCGGGTCGCGCGTCCACAACCCGTCCGGGCCGCGGAAGTCGGAGATGCCGGCCGCGGTGGAGATGCCGGCGCCACTGAGCACCAGCACGCGGTCGCGGCCGCGCAGCAGTTCGGACAGGTTGGCTGGGTTCGCGTTCATCAGCTCTCCAGGAAGGCCTTGACCAGGGGTGCGGCGGTCTTCGACCCCGACTCGCCCTCGTTCACCATCACGGCGATGGCGTAGGTGTCGTTCCATGTGATCATCCACGCGTGGGTCTTGGGCGGGGACGCGGTGCCAAACTCGGCCGTGCCCGTCTTGGCGCCCGTCACCAGGCCGGACAGCACCCGTCCGGACCCGTCGGTCACCACGGAGTGCATCAGCGAGCGCAGCTGCTTGCCCTCCTCGGCGGTCAGCTTCGCCGTCGCCGTCGGCTTCTTGGTGCTGACCAGCCACGGGATGGTCGTCGTCCCCCGGGCCACCGAGGCGGCCACCCCGGCCATCGCCATCGGGGAGGCCTCCACCTCGCCCTGGCCGATCATGTTCGCCGCGCGGGTGGTCTTGGCGGTGCTCGCTGGCACGGAGCCGAAGAAGGAGGGGTAGCCGGCGTCCTGGTCGACGCCCAGACCGAGGCTGGCTGCCGCGGACGCGAGGTCGCCGGTGCCGAGCTTGGCCCACTGCGAGATGAAGGCGGTGTTGCACGAGTTCGCCAGCGCTGTGCGCAGCGGGACATTCCCCGTCGCCGAGGCGGGGAAGTCGGCGTAGTTCTTGAAGGTGCGCCCGTCCACGGTGACGGTGGTCGTGCACGGCAAGGTCGACTCCGGGGTCAAGCCCTTGCGCAAGAGCGCCAGGCTGGTGACCACCTTGAAGGTGGAACCAGGAGCGAAACGGCCGTAGGTGGCGTAGGGGTTCGCACCGGCGGCGGACGAGTTCGCCGCCGCCACCAGGGCGCCGGTCTTCACGTCCACCACCGCCATGGAGGCGATGCCGGTGGCTTTGGTGAGCGCCCGCTCGGCCTTGGTCTGCAGGGTGAGGTCGAGGCTGGTCTGCAGGTCGGTTCCCGGCTTCGCGGCCGATCGATAGACGGTCTTCACGGTGCTGCCGGGGCTCGCCGTGGCGCTGGGGCTCGCGTTCCCTGCTCCGGACGGCGACGCGCTGGCACCAGCCGGGGTCGCCGTTGCCTGGGTGCCCGTGGAACGAACCACCACGTCGACCGTGTGCCCGGGCGTGCCGCGCAACTGGGCCTCGTAGCGCTGCTGCAAGCCGGAGGTGCCGACGTAGTCCTCGGCCGCCAGGTCACCCTTGGCGGCGGTCAGTTGTTCGGTGGTCGGTTGGCCGCTCGTGCCCAGCACCCCCAGAGCGAAGGTGGAACTGGGCGCCAGTGGCATCTCGACCTCCTGCACCCGCCCGCCCGCGCTGGTCGCCGCCGCCGGTACGGCTCCCTGCCGCAGCGTGATCGCCGACACGAAGGCCTTCGCGCCAGCGGCCAGCACCTTCTTGACATAGGCATTCGCGTCCACGCCGACGGCCTTCGCCACCGCGCGCGCCGTCGTCTCCCACTTCGCCTGCGCCAGGTTGGCCTTGTCGACGCCGACCCGGTAGGCGGTGCGCACCTCCACCAGCGCCTTGCCGTTCGCGCCAAGGATGGACGCCCGGCGCGGGGCCTCGCGGGTGTGGCGCAGCCTGGTCGTCCCGTCGAGGTCGGACTCGACGATCGCCGGCGCCCACTCCACCTTCCACGCCCCGTCGACGTGGCGCAGGTTCGCGGTCGTCGTCCACGTCCACGTGCCCGACCCGAGCGCCATCGACTGTTCCAGCGGGACGCTCGCCTCCTCGTCGGAGTAGCTCACCTGACCCGCCGTGACGGTGGGCAGCAAACCGTCCATCCCCGACATCAGCAGCGTCAGCTCGGTGTCGGCGACGGCCGCGTCGGTGGTCATCGGGACGCTGCGCACGTCCCCCGTCTGAAGGCCCGCGACGAGTTGGGCGACGACGGAATCGGCGGCGGGCAGGTTCTTCGGTGGCTCGCTGCTGCCCTGGCTGGTGCATCCTGTTGCCAGCAACAGGACACAGAGCAGGGCCACTACAGCGGGACGAGTTGGACGCCGCACGTCGGACTCCTTTGGTCGTGGTGCATCCGAGCCTAGTCACCCGGTCTGACAGAAAATCGTCCCGGAACAGATGAGGCGTTCTGAGCGTTGGAGTGTTTGAATCTTCAATCACATACCGGCCCGGGATTGGCCAGGAGGACGACCATGCAGATCGGCATCTTCAGCGTCGGCGACGTTACGCTCGACCCCACGACTGGTCGGGCGCCCAGCGAGCACCAGCGCATCAAGGACACCGTCGCGATCGCCCAGAAGGCCGAGGAGGTCGGTCTGGACGTCTTCGCCACCGGTGAGCACCACAACCCGCCGTTCGTGGCGCCGGCCAACCCGCCGATCCTGATGGCCAGCATCGCCGCACAGACCGAGCGGATCATCCTGTCGACGTCCACCACCTTGATCACCACCAATGACCCGGTGCGCTTGGCCGAGGACTATGCCTACGTCCAGCACCTGGCCGACGGCCGTGTCGATCTGATGCTCGGCCGCGGCAACACCGGCCCCGTGTACCCCTGGTTCGGCAAGGACATCCGCCAGGGCATCTCGCTCGCGCTGTAGAACTACGCGCTGCTGCGCCGGCTGTGGCGTGAGACCGATGTCGACTGGCAGGGCAAGTTCCGCACACCGCTGCAGGGTTTCACCTCGACGCCGCGTCCGATGGACGAGGTGCCGCCGTTCGTGTGGCACGGCTCCATCCGCTCACCCGAGATCGCGGAGCAGGCGGCCTACTACGGCGACGGCTTCTTCCACAACAACATCTTCTGGACCATGGACCACACCAAGCAGATGGTGGAGCTCTACCGCGACCGCTTCGAGCACTACGGCCACGGGCGCGCCGACCAGGCGATCGTCGGGCTCGGTGGGCAGTTCTTCATGCGCAAGAACTCCCAGGACGCGGTGGACGAGTTCCGCCCCTACTTCGACAATGCGCCGGTCTACGGTCACGGTCCCTCGTTGGAGGAGTTCACATCGGCGACCCCGCTCACCGTCGGCTCGCCGCAGCAGGTGCTCGAGCGGACGCTGTCGTTCACCGCCGAGGTGGGGCACTACCAGCGCCAGCTCTTCCTGCTCGACCACGCCGGCCTGCCGACCAAGACCGTGTTGGAGCAGTTGGACCTGTTGGGTGAGATCCTTCCGGACCTGCGCAAGGGCTTCGCTGAAGGACGACCGGACGACATCCCCGAGGCACCCACCCACGCGTCGCTGGTGGCGGCACGCGGCGAGGCGGCGGTGGTGGCTGACCAGCACGAGCTGGTGCCGGACACGATGACGGGTACCAGCGACCGGTCATGAGGGCTCAGGCGCCCAGCCGCTGCCAGGCGTCGGTGCGAGCGCGGACGACGAGCGTCAGTGCCCGCACCAGCAGGTAGCCGCCGTAGGCGACCCACAGCCACACGACTCCGTGGTGTCCGGCGTCGACGGCCCAGGCCATCGGCAGCAACGCGGCCGTGGCGACGAACCCGGCCGCGGCAAGGTACTTCGCGTCCCCGGCGCCGATCAGCACCCCGTCCAGGACGAAGACGATGCCGCCGATCGGGGTGATCAGGGCCAGGGCGAGCAAGAGCTGGTGCAACATGTGCTGCACTGCCGGGTCGGGGGTGAAGACCGGTGCGATCAGCGTGCGCAGGGCCACCAGCAGCAGGGCCAGCACGATGCCGCCGCCGGCACCCCACCAACACAGGGTGAGGGTGATCCGGCGCGCGCGGGCGTCCCGTCCGGCGCCGAGCTCGTGCCCCACCAGCGTCTGCGCGGCAATGGCGAGCGCGTCCAGGGCGAGGCAGATGAAGGCCCACAAGGAGTTGGTGACCTGGTGGCCGGCCAGCCCGATCGCGCCGGTGCGGGCGGCGACGGTCATCGTCGCGAACAGGCCGAGCTGTAGCCACAGGGAGCGCAGCACCAGCCACCCGCCCTGCCGGGCAGCGGACAGCACGCCGCCCGGGTTGAAGCCGAGCGGCGCACCGGCCGCTCGCGCGCCGCGCAGGACGACCGTCGACAAGGCCACCGCACCGCCTGCCTGGGAGACCAGGGTGCCGATCGCCGAGCCTCTGAGGCCCAGACCGATGGGGTAGATGAGCACCCAGTTGAGGGTGACGTTGACGAGGTTGACGGCGATCGCGACCACCAGCGGGGTCCGGGTGTCCTGCAGGCCACGCAGGACGCCGGTCGAGGCCAGGCTGACCAGCAGGAAGGGCAGCCCGAGGCAGGCGATCCGCAGGTAGCCGACGGCCATCTCGTGCACCAGTGGGCTCGCGCCGTAGAGGCCAACAAGGTGCGGTGCGACCAGTTCGATCGCCACGACGAGAATGAGCCCGAGCCCCAGACCCAGCACCATCCCGTCGATGCCACCAGCCAGCGCGCGCTCCCGGTGGCCGGAGCCGAGCAGGCGGGCCACCACGCTTGTCGTCCCGTAGGCCAGGAAGACGCACAGCCCCAGCACGATGGTGACGACCTGGCCGGCGATGCCGAGCGCTCCGAGTTCGGCGGTGCCCAGGTGTCCGACGAAGGCCGAGTCGGCCATCAACAGCAGGGGTTCGCTGACCAAGGTCGCGAAGGCAGGGATGGCGAGAGCGGCAATCTGACGCCCAAGCCCCGTGCCCGCAAGGGTCCCCGAGGCTGTCGAGGGGCTCGGGTTGGCAGTCACCTGGCCAACGCTAGGACCCCGTGATGGAATAGCGAACAGTAGTTAAAGGTTCAACCAAGTATGAAGATCGTTGGCCTGTCTGCCGGACTCTCGCAGCCCTCCTCGTCCCGACTCCTGCTGGACCGTCTGGTCGCCGCCACCGGCGCCGAGGAGGTGCAGGTGGTCGAGTTGCGCGAGCTGGGGCACGACCTGGTCAACCATCTGGTGACACGAGTCGCGAGCTCTGCCTTGCAGCAGGCGATGGAGGCCGTGGCGGAGGCCGACGCACTGGTGGTCGTGACTCCGGTGTTCAACGGCTCCTATGCGGGGCTGTTCAAGATGTTCTTCGAGGTGCTGGACGAGGGCACCCTGCGCGGCAAGCCGTTGCTGATGGCGGCGACGGGCGGCACCGCCCGCCACTCGCTGGCCATCGACCAGGCGATGCTGCCGCTGTTCTTCTACTTGAAGGCCGCCATCGTGCCGACCGCGGTGTTCGCGGCGACCGACGACTGGGGCGACGACTCCGGTCTGGCGCGCCGCGTCGAGCAGGCCGCCAGTGAGCTCGTCCAGATGGTCTCCGGGGAGGGACGGGTGCAGCGCCCGGCCCGCAAGCCGTCCGACGACTTCACTCTCGAGCACGACTTCGAGACCATGATGAGCCGCCTGTGAATCAGGAGTTCTCCGCCACGTAGCTGGATGCGGCCATGGCGATGACGATTGCGACGGCGAGGGTGACGAGCAGGACGCTGAGCATGTTGGTGATCATGTCTGCAAGGGTGCTCGGGGGCACTGACAGTTATCGTCCGCCTGCGGTGTTCTGTTCATCTCCACCCACGGTGTGAGGTGGCTGGCGCCGATCATCCTGTGGGCGCTGATCAGCGGCTGGTGCTGGCCAGTTCGACGACGCGCGCCGGGGTGATGCCGCGGAAGTCCGGGATGCGGGGGGTCTGGTCGTCGAAGTGGTCCATCGGTCCGACGACCACGACGCGTGCGCCGGCTGCCAGCCCCGAGCGAACCCCGGCGGGGGAGTCCTCCAGCACGATGCAGTTGGCGGGATCGACGCCCACACCTTCGGCGGCCCGTCGGTAGGGCTCGGAGTCCGGCTTGCCGCGGGAGACGTCCTCACCGAAGACGCACACCTGGGGTGCCTGGATGCCGGCCAGCTCCAGCCGGATCCTGGCCAGGGTCCCGGTCGCCGAAGTCACCAGCGCCCACTGTCCTGGGTTCAGCGCCGCCACGAAGGCCGCCGCTCCGGGGATCTCGACGATGCCCTGGCGGGCCCCCTCCTCCTGGTCGAGGATGTAGCGGAACTCCTGCTGGGCCAGGGTTTCGTCGTCCAGGTAGTGACGCAGGGTCTCGATGGCGGGAACCCCGATGCAGCGCTCGAGTACCTCGGCGCGGTCCAGCCCGTGGCGCTCGGCGAACTCACCCCAGACCCACTCGACCACGTGATGCGAGTCGACGAGCGTGCTGTCCATGTCGATCAGGAAATGGGTGGCCTCGAGTGCGTCCTGCGTCATGCCCACGAGGCTAATGCCCGAGCGGGAACCTGCCCTCGGGCCTGCTTCCGCAACCATTCGTCACAAGATCCAGCTCGCGTGTCCATCGGCCTGGTAGCGCGGTTCCCCGTCCAGGGCGACGATGAAGGCGCCCTTGCGCAACGAGCGCTCGAAGCCCTCGTCGGCTGCGACGCGCTTCCGCACGCCTGGCACCACCGAGTGGCCCTCGTTGCTGATCCAGTGGCAGGGGCCCTCGGCGACGCGTTCCAGCATCGCGGCCTCGAACTCGGCTCGGGCGTCGGCTTCGAGGTAGGCGAGCACGGCGGTGTGATGAACGACGGGCAGCATCCCGTCGGGCACCTTCGCCAGCAGCGCGTCGAGGGTCCGGGGGTCGCGCAGGTCGCCTTGGACAACCTCGACGGGGGATGGTCTGGCGTTG
>NHCFI05602__coassemble_1099_pt1 | contig 13453 bp, 15 predicted proteins | sample NHCFI05602__metabat2_high_PE_006 | metagenome-assembled genome bin NHCFI05602 | reverse complement strand
GAACCGGCGCGGCCCCGCTCCCCCTTGACGGTGTCATTGGAGCGCAGTCCGCTCGTCCATTCGGGCGCCCGGTCGAAGTCGGTCATCAGCTCGACCACTCGTGCCACGGGCGCGGCGATCTCCACCTCGCAGACGTAGTGCATCAGTCGCGGCCCGTCGCGCGCAGGGTGCCCAGCCAGTCGGTCGCCAGCCGGTACTCACCGTCGCTGGCGCCGTAGGGCACCTCGGCCGGGACCTCGTCGGCGCGCGGGTAGGAGCCCAGGAAGACCACGTCCTGGCAGACGCGGTGCAGTCCGCGTAGGGCCTCACCCATCCGCTCGTCCAGTACGTGCCCCTCGGCGTCGATGCTGAAGCAGTACGACCCGAGCTGGGTCTTGGTCGGGCGCGACTCGATGCGACACAGGTCGACCCCGCGCAGGCTGAACTGCTGCAGGATCTCCAGCAGCGCGCCGGGTCGATTCGCGTGCATGTAGGCGCCCAGCGTGGTCTTGTCGGCGCCGGTTCGCTCGCTGGGAGCGCCTTGGCGGCCGACCAGGACGAAGCGCGTCACGGCCGCTTCATTGTCGGCGATTCCGGAGGCGGCGGGCACCAGCCCGTACATCTCGCCAGCGACGGCCGCGCATACCGCCGCATCCCACTGCGACCCTGGGTTGGCGACCTCGGCGGCCGCGGCGGCCGTCGAGCCACCCTCGGTCACCGTGGCCTGCGGGACATTGGCGGCCAGCCAGCCGCGTGTCTGGGCCGCCGCGTGCGGGTGGGTGAGGACGCGGCGCACGTCGGCCAGGTCGGTGCCGGGACGCACATACAAGCCGAACTGGACGGGGAGCAGCACCTCCCGGATGATCATCAGCCGCTCGCCGTCGGCCAGGGCATCGAGCGTCGCGGAGACCCCACCCTCGACCGAGTTCTCGATCGGGACGAGCGCGGCCTCCACCTCGCCGGTGCGCACCGCGTCCAGGGCAGCAGGCACCGTGGGATAAGGGCGCGCCTCGTCCTGGGTCACGGTCTGCAGGGCCTGGTGCGTGAAGGTCCCCGCGGGGCCGAAATATCCGAGCATGGGCTCAGGCTAGCGAGGCGGACGCGACCCCCATGCCCACGCTCACCCCCGGATCTGCTTCACCGGCGCACGCGGCGCAGTGCGAATCCGAGCCAGCCGAGCACCAGCAGCTGCGTCACCGCGAACAGGCCGATCAGCATCGGGCCGATGTTGGGCTGGGTCACCGTGTCCTCACAGTTGTCGACCCCTTCGATGCAGGAGGTCTGGGTTACATTGCCCCAGGCCATCAGGCCCGCGCCCACGATCAACGGCACCGCCAGACCCAGCACGACCGCGGCGATGATCTTCTGCGGCCAGGAGAACACGCGCGAGGTGAGCAGGCAGTAGACGCCGGCCGCGGCGAGCAGCAGCGCCACCGGCCAGATGACGAACATCAGCTCGGCCAGCACCAGCAGCACGAGCGCCATCACCTCACGTCGCCCGTCCTCGCGCGGCGCCTCGGCAACGGTCGGTGCCGGGGTCGCTGCTGCGACGATCTCGGCCGGGGAGCCCAGCCGGTCGAGCACGGTACGCGCCTCGGCCTCGGAATGGACGCTGCCCTGGGCTGCGGTCAGGTGCTCGGCGATGTCGGCGACGACGTCGTGGGCGTCCGTGGCGGGCAGCGCGGAGGCGCGCCGAGTCAGGTCGTCGAGGTAGGCGGAGAACAACGGGTTGAGCTGGGTGGTCATTGGTTCGTCCCCTCCAGGATCGTGTCGACCGAGCTGCGGAAGTCGCCCCAGGCGCCGCGAAAGGCAGCCAGCGTGCGTTCGCCTCCGGCCGTGAGCGAGTAGTAGCGCCGGGGCGGTCCGGAGACCGACTCACGCCAGGTGGTGGCCACGAGCTCGTCGCGGCGCAGCCGGCTCAGCAGGGGGTAGACGCTCCCCTCGCTGGCCACCAGCCCCGCGGCTGACAGCTCGTTGACCAGGTCATAGCCGTAGCGCTCCTCGCCTTCCAGGAGCGCCAGGACGCAGGCCACGAGCACTCCCCGCCGGAGCTGGGTGAGTTCGATGCCGTCCATCACTCCATGGTGCCACCGGGTACCTTGCCGCGCAAGGTATTCAGACGGGCGACTTCACGTCCGCCAGGGCCTGCTTCTCGAGGCTGGCCTGGTCACCGGCGCCACGGCAACCGGGTGGTGCGCGGACGTCTTCGACCCGGAAACGGCCGGCCCGGGGATGGTGACCAGACTGAGGGTGGCCGCGGCGGTGCGGGAGCGGTCCTCCATGAGGGGTTTCCCTTCCCGGTTGGATATCCGGGGGGTGCTGGGTATCAGGACCATAGGGTCAGGAAGTTCACCTGGGGGCTCTCGAGGCCACTTGGGGGCTTCGACTTGTCGACTTCAGCCGCTCGCCGCCTGCGGCCGCCCCCCTACTTGAGGAGCTTCGACATCCGGCGATCGGCCAGCGGCTTGCCGCCGGTCTGGCAGCCCGGGCAGTACTGCAGGGAGGAATCGGCGAAGATCACCTCGGCGATCACCGATCCGCAGACCGGGCAGGGATTGCCGGTCTTGCCGTGCACCTGGAGGTTGGTGCGCTTGTCGTCCTTCAGGTCCTTCGCGGCCAGTCCGGCCGCCCGCTCGATCGCTGCCCGAAGTTGGGCCTGCATCATCTGGAAGAGCCGCGTGCGCTCCTCGTCCGAGAGCCCATTGGCGGGCTTGAAGGGGCTGAGCCTGGCGGCCCACAAGATCTCGTCGGAATAGGCATTGCCGATGCCGGCGATCGTCTTCTGGTCGCGAAGTACCCCCTTGAGCTGGGAGCGCCCCGCGCCGGTGATGATCGCGTCGAAGGCGGCCTGGTCGAAGTCATCCGCGAGCGGGTCGGGGCCCAGCGACGCGATGCCGGGCACCTGCGATGGGTCGGTGACCACGTACACGGCCAGGTGCTTCTGCGTCCCCGCCTCGGTCAGGTCGAAACCCGAATCGTCCTCGAGCACGACGCGCAGCGCCAGCGGACCCTTGCCCGGTTTGGGTGGCGTCGTGGGCGCCAGCTCATGCCACTTGAGCCAGCCGGCGCGGGCCAGGTGGAAGACCAGGTGGACGCCCTGGGCGTCAACGTCGAGGAACTTGCCGTGCCGCGAGACCTGCTCGACCTCGAGCCCGGCAAGCGCCTCCAGTGGCGGGTCGAAGGTCTTCAGGGCGCTGATCGCGGCCAGCTGGACGCGTGCGAAGCTCTTGCCAACCAGGCGTTCGATGAGGAAGCCGCGCAGGGCCTCCACCTCGGGCAGTTCAGGCATCAGGGGCTCCTTCGACCTCGACAGGCTCGCACATCGTGGTGGGCGGCTCGGGCCACTCGACCGGGGGTTGGTCCAGGGCGCGTTCCAGCAGGAAGAGATAGGTGGGACGCTCGACCTCGACAACCCCGAGCGAGGCCAGGTGGTCGGTCTGCCACTGGACGTCCAGCAGCCGGTCAGGGTTCCCGTCGTCCAGCACCTCGACGAGCCGCATCAGCGCCACCTTGGACGCGTCCCGACCCAGCACCGGGTCATGGAACATGGACTCACCCGCGAATAGCCCGCCGATCGCGATGCCGTACAGACCGCCGACCAGGCGTCCCTCGGCGTCCCAGGTCTCGACGGAGTGGGCGATGCCCTCGTCATGCAACTGGCGGTAGACCCGCCGGATGTCGTCATCGATCCAGCCGTGCTCACGCCCTGGGTCGGCGCAGCGCTCCAGCACCAACCCGAAGGCCGCGTCGATGGTCGTCGTGTACCTCCTGGACGACTTGCGCAGCGAGCGCGGGACGCGCAGACCGTCCAACGGCAGCACGCCACGGAAGACCGGCGACCACCAGCCCATCTCGCCGTCGAAGCCGGTCTCGTGCAGGGGCATGGGGAAGACGCCGGAACAGTAGGCCGCGACCGCCAGTTGGGCGTCGAACTCGGCGGAGAAGCCGATCAGGTCCTGCTCCGGCCATTCGCTCTCGTCCCCGAACACCTTGGCCAGCACGCACGCGAGTCTGCCACCGCCCACTGACAGTTTTCGAGAGCCTGCATTGTGCGACCTACGCCCGTGGCGAAGGGGCCGGGACGAGCGGGGCTGCCGTCGCCACCTGCTCCCACCGGGCGGCTACCGTGGAACAGGACACGTCACACCGCATCGTGCCGCGACGTGGCAGAACGAGGAGGAACCGTGGCCACCGCCAAGGACATCGGACGTCAGTTGCTCGCGCAGGCCCCCCAGGTCGCGCCCGGAATGGCGAGCACGGTGCTGCGCCGCGCGCTGGATCTGTCGATCGACGGCTTCTCGAGGGTGCCCGGCGCCAAGGCCACCGCCGCCAGCGCCCTGCAGAAGACGACCAACTCCGAGACGGCGATCGACCTGCTGGTCAAGCAGCACGTCGCCATGGCCGGCGCGCAGGGCTTCGTGACCAACCTGGGCGGCCTGGCCACGCTGGCGGTCTCCATCCCCGCGAATGTGTCCGGCGTGACCATCGTCCAGTGCCGCATGGTCGCCGCCATCGCACACCTGCGCGGCTACGACATCGAGGACCCGCGGGTGCGCTCGGCGATCCTGATGTGCCTGATGGGCCCCGGGACGACGAAGGACGCGATCCAGTCCCACGAGCTGCCCAGCTCCCCGATGGCGGTCGCGACCGCGCCGGTCTACGACTCCGCGCTGGACTCCACCATCGCCGAGAAGGTCTTCTCGAACCTGGTCGAGCAGGTCGGCGGCAAGCGCGTCACGCTGCTGGCGGGCAAGCGGATCCCCGGCATCGGTGGTGCGGTCGGCGCCGGAACCGACGGCTACGCGACTTGGAACACCGGACGCTTCGCGAAGCAGGAGTTCCGGAATCGACGCGCGGCGAACTGAGCTCTCAGGACACTCGCGGGGCGTCGTCTTTGCGCTCGGAGGTCGTGAAGAAGGGTCCAGTCTCGCCGGACCTAGTACCAGTTGGCTGAGCCGGCGCCGCGCCAATCCTCGTCCAGGTAGGTGCGGGTGACCCGCGGTGCGATCAGACAGGTGACCTCGTAGCTGATCGTCCCCATCTGGGCCGCCAGCTCATCAGCGTCCACGATCTCGTCTCCGCTGCGCCCCATCAGGACGACCTCGTCACCGACGCGGACCTCCGGCGTGCCCGGGCCGAGGTTGATCATGGTCTGGTCCATGCACACCCGTCCGACGATCGGGTAGCTGCGGCCGCGCACCAGCATCCGTCCCCGGTTCGAGTTGAGCCGCGAGTAGCCGTCCGCATAGCCCACTGGCACGGTGGCGACCCAGCTGTCCTCGGTCGCGGTCCAGGTCCGTCCGTAGCCCACCGACTCTCCCGCAGGCACCTTCTTGACGAAGGACACCCTGCTCACCAGTGACATCGCCCGCTGCAGGTCCACCGGCCGAGCCGTGCTCGCGTCCGGGAAGTAGCCGTAGGCAAGAATCCCGGGACGGACCATGGTCATCCCCCTCAGGTCGTGCTGCAGCAGACCACCCGAGGGGGTGGCGTGCACCAGGTCCACTGGTCCCACCGCCGTGGTCACGGCGTCGACGGTGGCACGGAAGCGCTCCAGTTCGGTGCGGGTGAACGCCTGGTCGTCATCACCCCCCATGTCGCTGACGGGCAGGTGGGTGAAGATGCCCTGCAGGCTGAGGTTCGGGGACGCGACGATGCGCGCGGCCAGTGCCGCCGCACCCGCCGGTTCGACACCGATGCGGCGCATGCCCGTGTCCACCTTGAGCTGCACCGGGTGCTCCCCGCCGAGCCGGGCACCGGCGGCCTGCGCCGCGTCGATGGACGCTTCGTCCACCACGGCCACCGAGATGTCGTGCTCGAGGGCGGTCATCACCTCGTCCGTGAAACAGTGCGAGAGCTTGAGGATCGGCAACCCGACCCCTGCCTCGCGCAGCTCGACTCCTTCCGGGACGGTGGCGACGCCCAGCCAGTCGGCACAGCCGGTGCGCGTCACCATCCGCGCCACCTCCACCGCTCCGTGGCCGTAGGCATTCGCCTTCAGTGCCAACAGCACCGCCCGCCCGTCCGCCAAGCTGCGCGCCTGCGCCAGGTTGTGCCGGATCGCGGCCAGGTCGACGATCGCCCGGGTCGAGTACATGGAGCCAGCGACTCGTGAACCGGGGGTCTGGGACATGGCATCCATCTTGGACCCAGCCGGGCCCCAACAGCGACATCGTCCCCCCACCCCTTTGAGGGAGAGCTGCCAGGCCACCCGCCGATGATCCAAGCCCGGCTCCTGACGAGCAGTTTCACGGTGGACGTGGAATAATCGACAAAGTGATTCACCCGCCGCTGCGCATTGCGCTCATGAACGACTACGAGATCGTGCTGGCCGGAATTCGCGAGATGCTGGCCCCCCACCGGGACCGGGTCGAGGTCGTGGAGTTCGATGTCAACGAGAGCCAGGTGAAGAACCAGGTCGACATCGTCCTCTACGACACCTACGGGCAGGACACTGCGGCGCTGGTCCAGGTGCGCGATGCCCTCAATTCCCCCCGCGTCGGCAAGGTGGTGCTGTTCAGCTGGAACTTCGACGCCAAGCTCGTCGAAGCCGCCCGCGCCGCCGGCGTCTCCGGGGTGCTGGCGAAGTCCCTCACCTCCGACCAGTTGGTCGCCGCGCTGGAGAGCATCGCCCACGGCACGCCGCTGGTCAGCCCGCAGCCGCTTCGCCCCCGCGACCTCAAGCCCGAGGAGCGTCGCAGCAATGACTGGCCGGGACGTACCGCTGGGCTCACCATGCGCGAGGCCGAGATGGTCAGCCTGATCTCCCAGGGCCTGAGCAATGCGGAGATCGCCTCGCGCACCTACCTGAGCCCCAACTCAGTGAAGTCCTACATCCGCAGCGCCTACCGCAAGATCGGCGTCCAGCGCCGCTCACAGGCTGTCGCGTGGGGTATCGACAACGGGCTCGTTCCCGACCGGGGCCGCAGCTACGCCTGACCCGGCCGCAAGGACGGTCTGACCCTCTCGGTACAGTGCCACGCATGGACGAGTCACGCAGGGGCGAGCCGCACATGTCACCCAGGGTCATGGTCATCGGAGCCGGCGTCACCGGCCTGGTGGCTGCCCACGAGCTGGGCAAGGTCCGCGGGGCTGACGGCCAACCACGCTTCGACATCACCGTCCTTGAGTCCTCGGATCGCATGGGCGGGCAGATCCGCACCGTCGACGTCGACGGAGCCCGAGTGGACGTGGGAGCGGAGGCTGCACATCTGGGTGCCCCGCACGTCGCAGCCCTGGTGCGCGAACTGGGAATCGGCGAGTCGGCCATCGGCGCCGAGCCCGGCAGTTCCGTACTGGTGACCCGCAAGGGCGCCATCCCACTGCCTGAAGGCGTCGGCCCCACCGGCCCCACCAAGCTGTGGCCCGTGCTCACGTCGGGCATCCTCACCCTTCCCGGCATCGTCCGCGCCGGCCTCGAACCGATCACCGCTCGACGCCACCAGAGCGACGACCTGGGCGTCGGCGAGTTCACCCGTCGTCGTTTCGGACGGGAGGTGACCGACACCTTCGTCGACCCGCTGCTGGGCAACCTGCACGGCGGCGACGTCCACCAGCTCTCCCTGCATGCGACCGCCCCGCAACTGGTCGCCACCGCCGCCAATGGCGAGTCGATGGTCTGGAAGAACCTGCGCAACGCACTGCCCGGAGGCAAGGCCAAGGCCGCTCCGGCACCGACGCAGCCTCGTCGTGCCACTACCGAGAAACCGCTGCCGATGTTCGCCAACTGGCCCGGTGGCCTGTCCACCTTCACCGACGCGCTCGCCAAGGGCTCCCGGGTGCGGCTCAACTCACGCGTGAAGGGCGTCGACCGATCCCCCACCGGTTGGTACCTGACGCTCGCCGACGGCCAGGTGCTCGAGGCCGAACACGTGCTGTTCACCACCCCCGGGCCCGACACGGCACGCCTGCTCAAGGACATCGCCCCCCAGACCGCGGCCGCGCTCGACCAGGTGCGTACCGCCTCGGTCGCCACCGTGCTGCTCGGCTACGACAAGCAGGCCGCGGCCACCAGCCGCATCCTGCGCGAGCACAACGGCGTGCTGGTGCCGAACCGCTATGTGCGCACCATGAAGGCCGCCACGAACCTGGGCCGCAAGTGGCCGCATCTCGGCTCCACCCACCACCTCGTCCGCGCGTCGGTGGGTCGCAGCGACAACGACCTGGCCACCTCGCTGAGCGACGAACAACTCATCCGCCGCGTGGGCGAGGAGTTTGGTGACTTCGTCGGTCTGGACGCCGAGCCGGCCTTCGGCGCCGTGTATCGCTGGCCCGAGGCGATGCCCCAGCTCGCGCCGGGCCACCTGGAGCGGATGCGCGTCGCCCGCGAGGAGGTCGCTGCCTTGCACGGCCTGCACCTGGCGGGTTCTTCGGTGGACGGCCTGGGCATCGGCGGCACCGTGAAGTCAGGCCAGCGCGCCGCCGCCGAGATCGTTGCCGCCACAGTCCCTGCAGCCACCCTTTCCCCGACTGCCAGCAGCACCACCGTCACAACCTTTGAGGACGCACAGTGACCACAACCTCCCACCCGCACCACGCGCCCCTGGTGCGCACGATCAAGCACGACCTGAACGAGAAGCCCTTCATCGTCATCTGGGAGACCACCCGCGCCTGCGCGCTCGTCTGCAAGCACTGCCGCGCCGACGCGCAGCACCGCGCGCACCCCGACCAGCTGACCACCGAGCAGGGAAAGGCTCTGCTGGACGACCTCGCGGCCTACGACGCCCCTCGTCCGATCATCGTGTTCACCGGCGGTGACGCCTTCGAGCGCGATGACCTGGCCGAGCTGTGCCGCTACGGCACCGACAAGGGCCTGTCGATCTCGTTGTCGCCCTCGGTCACCCCGCTGGTGACCCGGGAGCGCCTGCACGAGATGCGCGAGGCCGGCGGCAAGGCGATCTCGTTGAGCCTGGACGGTGCCCGCGCCGAGACCCACGACGCCTTCCGCGGCTTTCCGGGCACCTTCGACGCGTCGCTGGAGGCGGCCCAGTGGATGCGCGAGGAGGGTTTCCGGCTGCAGGTGAACTCGACCTTCACAAAGGGTAACATCCACGAGGCCCCCGAGCTGCTGGAAACCGTCCTGGGGATGGGTGCCTTCATGTGGTACACGTTCATGCTCGTCCCCACCGGCCGTGGCGCAGACCTGCAGGCGCTCACCCCGGACGAGCGGGAGGACGTCCTGCACTGGCTGCACGACATCTCCGACCGGATCGCCATCAAGACCACCGAAGCGCCCCAGTACCGCCGCATCGCCATCACTCGCGACCGCCTCAAGGAGGCTGGCCTGCCGATGGAGCCGCGCGGCGAGCTGTACCACTACCTCACGGAGGAGACGACGAAGCGTCTGGGCGCGCAGGCCGAGAAGCCCCGCCGTCCGCGGGCACCGATGGCCGTCAACTCGGGCTCGGGCTTCGCCTTCGTCGACCACATCGGCGACGTCTACCCCAATGGCTTCTTGCCGATCCACTGCGGCAACGTGAAGCAGACACCCTTCCATGAGGTCTACAAGGAGTCGCCGGTCTTCCAGGCGCTGCGCCGGCCCGACGAGTTCAAGGGCAAGTGCGGGGTGTGCGAGTTCAACAAGCTGTGTGGTGGCTCCCGCTCGACCGCCTACGCGATGACCGGTGACTACCTGGCCAGCGACCCGACCTGCGCCTACATCCCACCGGCGTGGGCCGCGAAGCTCTCCGAGGGCCCGGTCGACGTGGCCACCAGCCCCCGTCGCATCGGCTAGGCACGCGATGGCGATCCGGGCCGTCCTGTTCGACCTGGGCGGCGTGTTGGCGCACGAGACCGACCAGGTGACGGCGCTTGTCGACACTCTCGGCCTCGACCTCGAGGCGGTGCGCGCCAGCTACTGGCAGTACCGACCCGACTACGACTGGGGACGCTCCACCGACGTCCAGTACTGGTCGGCGGTCGCCGGACGAACCCTGGACGAGCGACGCGCCACCCAGTTGGCGTCCGAGGACTCGGCGCGCTGGATGCGGATCCGTCCGGCAGCCAGGGCGATCCTGGCCGAACTGAGCGACGCGGGGGTCCCGCGGTTCGTCCTGTCGAATGCGCAGGCGCCGATCCAGGCGGCGATCGACGCTGCCGAATGGCGGCACCTGGTGGACGGACGCTTCGTCTCCGGGCAGCTCAGGCTGGCCAAGCCGGAGGCCGCCATCTACCGCCACGTCGAGGATGCCCTGGAACTATCAGGAGCCGAGCTGGCCTTCATCGACGACCGGCCCGCGAACCTTGAGGTGCCGGTGGAACTCGGCTGGCAGACCCACCTGTGGCGCGATGACGCGGACACCCGGGACTGGCTGGTTGGGCTGGGGCTGCTGCCTGCCTGAGCCCTGTGGCCCGGCCGCATCACCACCAAGCGCGGATGGTCTCCGTCGGGCCCTCGAACTCGGTGAAGCCGGCATCGACCACCTGGACCCGTCCCACATCACTGGCCCAGCGAGCCTCGGCGATGGTTTCGACGCGCAGCCGGAAGTCGTCCGCCTGCCAACGGTCGCGTTCGGTCTCGGTCATCGCCTCCCAGGCGAGCTGGGCCGCGTGCCCGCACTGGGCGCAGGCCTTGCCCGTGGTCATCTCGACCAGCGGCGATACCCCCACCAGCACCATCGCGCCCTCGGTGTGGGAGGTCTCCTCGTCGGGTAGTTCGGTGCCGCTGACCTGCAGCTTGTCCAGCGCCGGCGGCAGCGGACGTGCCGGGCCCGGGACGAAGGCCCGTGCGGCCGCCAGCCCCTGCCCGATGGTCACCCCGGGCAGCGCCTGGACGTCGTCCCAGCGCTTGCCACGCGCCCGGCGGACCAGCTTGCGGATGCGACCATCGCGCCAGTACTCCACGGCTGCGCGCCACTCGCCCTCGCGGGCCTCGGTGGACGCGAGCAGCGAGACGACCGCGCGGGCGGCCGCCTCACAGGCGTCCACCCGCGCGGCGGGATGCTGCTTGTCGTGGCGAAGGACGATCTGCATCGCCCACGGGACCTCATCGTCGGGGGGAATTTGCTCGAAGAAGTCCTCAGTGCTCTGGGTCACCGGTTCACGATAGGCGCGTCGCCCAGCACGCGCCCCTGGATGGCCGAGGACGGGACGAAGGGTTCGGCCCAACTTCGGGAATCCGTGGAGACGGAGCGGTTGTCCCCCACCACGAACCAGTGCTCCGGGGGCACCGTCCACGTCTGGACGAAAGCACCCGGGACGCGAGGACCATCCAGCTCGACGTCGTTGACCCGCAGCCGTCCCGACTCCAGCTCCACGATGTCGCCGGGCCCGGCGACAAGGCGTTTGACCAGCCGGGGACCGGCGCCGAGCTGCAACGCCACGACGTCCCCGCGGCGGGCACGGCCCCCGACGGGCACGGTCATGACGACCCTGCCGTCCGCAAGCGATGGTTCCATCGAGTGACCCCGGACCAGCAGCAGCGGCCGCCAGCGACGAGGCCGACCCGTGACCTCAGTGCGCATGGACGTGCTGGTTGCCGTGGTCGTGATGGGCATCCCGGTGGCCGTGGTCGTGGTCTTCCCCCTCGGCGTACTTGAAGTAGGAGACATAGGCGGCGACGAAGTCACGTCCGGCGGCAACGTCGTTCGGGTCGAAGCCACGCTTCGTCCTGGCCACCTCGAAGCGGCGGACGAGTTCGTCGCGGCGGCCGGCGGGAACCAGGGCGCGCAGCGGCTCGGGGTCACCGGTGTCCAGGGCCCGGTCGGCTGCCACGACGACGGGTTCGATGTGTGCCCCAGTGGGGGCGATGCCCGTGAAACCCACCCCTTCGGCCATCCGGTGCACCCGGACGAGGGTTTCGAGGAAGAGTCGGTCGGCGATCACGCCGGCCTCCGGGCTGAGCGTGCGGACGCGCTGGCCCAGCTCGAACACGGCCCGCACCTCGGGCTCGCCGCTGGCCGGGATCCACTTGAGGGCGTGGTTGAGGTTCCCGGTCTCCAGGGCGCGACGCCCGTCGGTGACGGCGGGACCGTCGGTGGTGTCGCAGTGAGCCTCGGCGACGGGGATGAGGCGCTTCAGGTGGCTGATGAGGTTGGACATCTTTCTGGGTTCCTTTCGGTTGCTGGTGACACCCAAGCTAGGAGCGACTGGGCGCCGCCGCCTTGTCACATGACAAGTGCCCGGGTGTGGCATCTGTCAGGCTGGAACCATGCGCGACTTGCCCGTGGTCCAGCCCGAGGTACACACCTGCGTGCGCCACGTTCCGGTCTTTGCGCGGCTGCCGCAGGACGAACAGGACGCGATCGGTGCCCTGGCCCGGCCACTGGGCGTCCGGGCGGGGGACTTGGTCTTCCATGCCGGTCACCGCACGGCGCGGCTGTTTGTCATCCACCACGGAGCGCTCCGGGTCGAACGCACCACCGCCGATGGACAACGGCGTTTGCTGCAGTTGGCCGAGGCAGGCAGCGTGGTCGGCGAACACGCCTTCCTGACTGGTGTACGGCCCGACATGGAGGTGCAGGCCGTCACGGACGCCGAGGTGTGCGTGTTGCGTCATGACGACCTGGCCCAGCTCGTGTCGGCCAGGCCTCGGATCGCGCTTGCGCTGCTGCGCTCTGTCACCGGACGGCTGGAGGACGCGGAACGGCGGCTGGGCCTGTTGGCGCTGGAGGTGCCGCAACGGGTCGGTACCTTCCTGCTGGACCAGCCCGTGGAGCCGGGTTCCGATCCTGGCCGGGCGACGGTGAGGTTGCCCTGGCCCAAACGCGACGTCGCCGCCTATCTGGGGACGACCCCGGCTTCTTTCAGCCGGGCGCTGCAGTTGCTCAGCCGGCGCGGCGCCATTGCCGTGGACGGTGACTTGGTGCACCTGTTGGACGTCGAGGCACTCGAGGGCTGAGGAACTCGGTCGCCGGGTGACCAGCCTCGGCAGGCCACTGCGGGATCGACTCGGTGGCCCTGGGTGCAGTCGAAGTTGATGGCGAGCTCGTCACCCAACGGCGGTGTGAGCTGGCCTGCTTGGCCCCCCATCAGCGGGAAGGGGCAGACCTCGCCGCCGGTTCCAGGATGTGGTTTGCCGTGGTGGTTCTCCTTGGTGTGTACGGAATGCGGTTGGGTGTGGCGTTGATCGGATGGGTTGATGGGTCAATGGTGCCGGTGTCTACGGAGCATGGGTCTTCCCCTTCGCGGGGTGTGGATGAATCCATCGGTGGCATGTCCGATGGACATGCGAGCTCGCGTCCATGACGCGGACGATGCCGATGGCGCGCCGCGTCCCCACCGGTGCGGGAATGGCGCCTGGGTCGTGGCCCCAGAGTCGCATCGGCGCCTTCGGGGGGCGTGAACGTTTGGCGAACTGGCACCCTGCCGCTTGCCATGGTGCGCTTCGATCAGAGACCGTTGGCAGTGACCTGCGGCCCTCCCCACGGAGCCGTGGAAACCATCCGTGAACCACTCACAGGAGTAGCCATGACCAAGCCCGGACTGGCCAGGGCGGCCGCATCACTTGCCGCCGCCGCCGTCTTCGCCACCGCCG